>Ga0184623_10000277_pt1 | contig 21776 bp, 20 predicted proteins | sample PLM1_100_b1_FD_133138 | JGI IMG/M metagenome (GOLD analysis project Ga0184623, IMG submission 133138) | Groundwater sediment microbial communities from an aquifer in East River, Colorado, USA - PLM1_100_b1 | ecosystem: Environmental > Terrestrial > Soil > Riparian zone | place: USA: East River... | reverse complement strand
CGGGAGAGCGGCTACCTCGACATCGACGTGCCGGCGATCGTCTCCAACCATCCCGACTTCGCCGCGCTCGCCCGCTGGCACGGCATCGGCTTCCACCACGTGCCGGTCACCGCCGACACCAGGGCCGACGCGGAGAAGCGCCTGCTGGAACTGGTCGACGAGCACCGGATCGACCTCGTCGTGCTCGCCCGTTATATGCAGGTCCTCTCCGACGACCTGTGCGCGCAGCTCGCCGGACGAGCCATCAACATCCACCACTCGTTCCTGCCCAGCTTCAAGGGCGCCCGCCCGTACCACCAGGCGTTCGAGCGGGGCGTCAAGCTGATCGGCGCGACGGCGCACTACGTGACCGCCAAGCTCGACGAGGGCCCGATCATCGAGCAGGAGGTGCAGCGGGTCGATCACACCAACCGGCCGGAGGATCTCGTCGGGGTCGGTCGGGACGTCGAGTGCCTGGCGCTCGCACGGGCCGTCCGCTGGCATGTTGAGCACCGCGTCCTGCTCAACGGCGACCGGACCGTCATCTTCCGGTGACCGCCCGGACGCTGGGTCCCCGGCTGGCGGCGGCGCTGGTGTTCGTCGCGTCGGGCGCGGTGCTCGTGCTGGAGATCGTCAGCCTCCGCCTGGTCGCCCCGTACGTCGGGTTGACGCTGGAGACCAACACCGCGGTGATCGGGGTGGCGCTCGGGGCGATCGCGGCCGGCGCCTGGCTCGGCGGCCGGGCCGCGGACCTCGTCGCGCCGGCCAGGTTGCTCGGGCCGCTCCTGCTCGGCGGCGGCGCGCTGGTGATGGTGGTAGGGCCGCTGGTCCGGTGGACCGGTGATCTGGGCCGCGGCGGTGACGCCGGGACGGTCATCCTCATCGCCGGCGTCGCGGTTTTCGCGCCCGCCGCGCTGCTCGCCGCCGTGTCGCCGGTCGTGGTGAAGCTGCGCCTGGCGACGCTCGCGGAGACTGGCACGGTCGTCGGCCGGCTCTCCGGCATCGGGACGCTCGGCGCCATCGCCGCGACGTTCATCACCGGGTTCGTGCTGGTGGCGATGGTGCCGACCACGGTGATCCTGCTCGGGCTCGGCGGTATGTTGGTGGCCATCGGCGCGGCTCTCACCGTCTGGCTGCGGGGTTTCCGTCCGGTCGCCGGACCGCTCGTCCTGGCGGTGCTCGGCGCCGGCGCCACCGTCCTGGCGCCGAACCCGTGCGACGTGGAGACCGCCTACCACTGCGCCCGGGTGCGCGCCGATCCGAACCGCGAGTCCGGTCGGCTGCTGGAGCTGGACACCCTGCAGCACTCCTATGTGGATCTCAAGGACCCCACCCACCTGGAGTTCTCCTACCTCCGCGGGGTCGCCGCGGCCGTAGACGCGTTCCGGCCGGCCGGAACGCCGGTGCGTGCCCTGCACATCGGCGGCGGTGGCCTCACCCTGCCGCGCTACCTCGGCGCGACGAGGCCGGGCACCGCAAGTCTCGTGCTGGAGATCGACCGGGGTGTGCTGGAGGTGGACGCCGAGCGGCTCGGATTCCGGCCCGGCGCCGGCATCAGCACCCGCGTTATCGACGGGCGGATCGGCGTCGCGGACGAGCCCACCGCAGCCCGCGATCTCGTCGTCGGCGACGCGTTCGGCGGGGTCGCCGTGCCGTGGCACCTGACCACGCGGGAACTGGTCGCGGACATCCGGCGCGTGCTCGCTGACGACGGGCTCTACGCGGTGAACATCATCGACCGCCCGCCGCTCGCGTTCGTCCGCGCGGAGGTGGCGACGATCGCGGCCGAGTTCGGCCATGTCGCTCTCGTGGCTCGGCCGGACCAGCTCGACCGTGACGGCGGCGGGAACTTCGTGGTGCTCGCCTCGGACCGCCCGTTGCCGATTGACGCCATACGTGCCCACCTGCTCGACCGCGGCGGAGAGCTGATGCTGGCCGACGGGCCCGCGGCGGCGCGGTTCGCCGGGGACGCCCGGATCCTCACGGACGACTTCGCCCCGGTCGACCAGCTCCTCACGCCGTACTGAAACGGAACCGCCCGGCCAGCGGCGCGCTGCTGGCCGCGATGGTGAAGGCGGTCATCGACGCATTCAGCAAGCAGCCCGCGCCCGCCGACGGATCGATGCGTGGGCCCGGTGAGCCGCTGCCCGGTGCGGCGACGTATCCGCCGGGCCCGTACCCGGTCGGCCCGACGCCTCGTACCACGCCCGCCGTGCGCCCGAAGCCGGGGCGTGCCGCGCGGTCGGCGCTGATCGCGATCCTCGTCGTGCTGGTCGCGTGCGGCGGCGGCGGGTTCGTCGTCACCGCCGGGGTGCGGTACGCCGTGAGCTGGGTGACGGGACGCGAGGACGGCACCGACCGGCTGGTCGAGCCGGTGTCAGGACGCGCGGGCGCTCTTGGCGTAACCGTGGAGCGGGTGGTGTACACGGCCCACTTCACGCGGGTCGACCTGGTTGTCCGCAACGAGGGAAGCGCAGCGGCGTCACTGCCCCTCTTCGGCAACTGTGTCTTCGCCGGCAGCGACGGGACGACCCTGGAGGCCGACGCGTTCTGGAGTCAGTGGTCGGAGACGGTGCCGCCGGGCGGCACCCAGCGCGGCACGGTGACGTTCGGCGGGAAGCTGCCAGACGGGGTGGTCCGGGCGTCGCTCAGCTTCAGCCATGTCTTCGGCCCCGGCGGTGGGGCAATCATCGTGCGGACGATCACCTTGCGCTCCGGCTAGCCGGAAGCCCACGCGTCGCCGCGATGGGACGCCAGCCAGCCGGTCGCGAACGCGACGATCTCCGCCACGCCGAAGATCCGGGCCTCCGCCGCCCCGACGCGTTCCCGCCGTACCCCGCCCGTCGTGGTGAACGCCGTCCCGAGCTCGACGAAGTCCCCTTCGTGGGCGACCGTGTCGATGAACGTCACCCACGCCGGACCGTCGGCGGTCGCCACCGAGCAGGACTGCTCCTCCGTGGGCGCGCCGGGGATCCGCGTCTCGGCGAGGTGCAGGCAGGTGCACGAGTCGAAGCCGACGCCGAGCAGCAGCACCCGCCCGCCGGCCGCCTCGATCGCCGGCAGTGGCGAGCGGGCACCGAACCGGGAGTCAAGGTCGTGCCGGGCCAGCAGCTCGCCCGCGCGGGCACCGACCCCGGCGAACGATGCCTGCGGATGCGCACTGCGGACCGCGCCGGGCCACACCCGCACTGTCTCGACGATCCGGCCCATGCCGCGCGTCGGCGAGGTCGCCGGATCGTACGGCGGCATGTTCGCCCGGATCACTGGCCACCACGCCTCCGGTACCGGAGGCCGTGACCACTGCGCCGGGTCGGAGTTGCCGAACGATTGCGCCGGCACGATAAGCGTGCCGTCCGGGCCGAGCGTGTCGAGCAGCGCCCCGACCACGGCGATCTCGCCGCCCACCACCCACCCCAGCGCGGAGAGCGAGGAGTGCACGATCAGGACTTCGCCCGGCCGGACGCCGGCGCGGCGCAGGTCGTCGGCGAGCGAGCGCCGGGTGTGCGGCGCGTCCGTGCGGCTGATGACGCCGGCTTCGGGGGCGGTGGGAGAGTCGGTCACGATCCGTCAGTGTCACAGCGGCGGGGCCGTGCGCGAACCGCTTTACTGGCGGCGTGTCCGATGGTGTGGTCCAGGTGGGGCCGGCGCTCGCCGCCGCCGGCGTGCTGCTCGTGGTGATCGCGGTGGCGGCGTCGCTGGTCGGGCGGCTCGGCCACGGGCGGTCGGTCGCGCGGGCGGCGGCGCGCGCAACCGTGCAGCTCGGCGTGGTCTCACTGGCGATCGCCGCGATCGTGTCGTCCCTGCTGTGGACGGCCGTGTTCCTCGTGGCCATGTTCGTCGTGGCCACCGCGACCAGCGGCGGCCGGATGCGGGCCGGGCGGCGTGGCGCCTGGGCTGCGGTACCGATCGCCGCCGGTGCGTTGCCGGTCTTCGCGCTGCTGCTCGCCGTCCGGGTCGTGGACCTGCGCGGCATCGTGCTGATCCCCGTCGGCGGCATCCTGCTCGGCGGCGCGATGACCGCCACCACGCTGGCCGGCGGCCGCGCGCTGGACGAACTCACGTCCCGGCGTGGGGAGGTCGAGGCCGCGCTCGCGCTGGGGTTCCTGCCACGGGACGCGCTCAAGGAGGTCTGCCGGCCGGCCGCCGCCCAGGCTCTCGTGCCGGTGCTCGACCAGACCCGCACGGTCGGACTTGTCACGCTGCCCGGCGCGTTCGTCGGCATGCTCCTCGGCGGCGCGAGCCCGGTCGAGGCCGGCGCCGTGCAGCTGCTCGTGCTCGTCGCGCTGCTCGCGGCCGAGGCCGTGGCGATCGCGGTCGCCGTCGAGGTTATCGCCTCGGAGCTGATCCGCCGGTAGTTGCGGCCCGGTGGCAGGCGGGGCCGCCCTCGCCTCCCCACTCCTTGATGAAGGTGCCCTTCATACGGCTACAACGCCATGAAGGGCACCTTCATCAACGGCGCCCGGCGGCCGTGCCCATACCGCCCAAACCGGCCCAGGCAGGTTAGGTAACCCTTGGTGACGTGCCTCACCTGAACACTGGATTGGCAGAGCTCGCCGATATACGTCACAATGTTGTTGTGAAAAACGTGGTGGCGTATGCCGGTAGCGGCGAGGGCACGGAGCGGGTGGCTGACGGCCGCACCCGCGACCGTGTCGTGCGTCTGCTGCTGGAGCACGGCCCCGCCACCGCCGCTGAGCTGGGAGATCAGCTCCGGCTGAGCCCCGCCGGGATCCGCCGCCACCTCGATGCGCTCGTCGCCGAGGGGCGTGTGGACAGCCGCGAGCAGGCCGTCCGTGGCCCGCGCGGCCGGGGCCGCCCCGCGCGCGTCTTCGGCCTCACCGAAGCCGGCCGGGAGAGTTTCCCCCACACCTACGACGACCTCGCCGCGACCGCGCTGCGCTACCTCGCCCGCCTCGGCGGCGAGCAGGCGGTGGCCGCGTTCGCCGCTGAGCGTGTCGCCGAACTCGAAGAGCGTTGCCGGGCGGCCATGGAGGGCGCCGGCGACGACCCGATCGCCCGGCGTGAGGCCCTCGCTGCCGCGCTCTCGGCGGAGGGATACGCTGCCAGCGCCTCGGCGATCGCCGGCGGTGGTCAGCTCTGCCAGCACCACTGCCCGGTCGCGCACGTGGCTGCGGAGTTCCCGCAGCTCTGCGAGGCCGAGACCAAAGCCATCTCGCGACTGGTGGGCAGCCATGTCCAGCGGCTCGCCACCATCGCCCATGGCGACGGAGTGTGCACCACGTACATCCCGGCGCCGACATATCGCAGCGGGAGGACATCCGCATGACCGCCACCACGCCCGAGACCGCCCTGCCCCGTTCCCGGCCGCTCGGGCCCGAGGGGGCCGTGCTCACCCAGGACGAGCAGATCGCCGCTCTGGGCAACTACGAGTACGGCTGGTCTGACACTGACACCGCCGGTGCCACCGCGCGCCGCGGTATCAATGACGAGGTCGTGCGGAACATCTCGGCGCTGAAGAACGAGCCCGAGTGGATGCTCAACCTGCGCCTCAAGGGTCTGAAGCTGTTCAGCAAGAAGCCCATGCCGACCTGGGGCTCGGACCTGTCCGGGATCGACTTCGACAACATCAAGTACTTCGTCCGCTCGACCGAGAAGCAGGCCGCCACCTGGGACGACCTGCCGGCCGACATCAAGAACACCTACGACCGGCTCGGCATCCCGGAGGCGGAGAAGCAGCGCCTGGTCTCGGGCGTGGCGGCGCAGTACGAGTCCGAGGTCGTCTACCACAAGATCCGCGAGGACCTTGAGGAGCAGGGCGTCATCTTCCTCGACACCGACACCGGCCTGCGCGAGCACCCGGAGATCTTCCGCGAGTACTTCGGCTCGGTGATTCCGGTCGGCGACAACAAGTTCGCCGCGCTGAACACGGCCGTGTGGTCCGGTGGCTCGTTCATCTACGTGCCGAAGGGCGTGCACGTCGAGATCCCGCTACAGGCCTACTTCCGGATCAACACCGAGAACATGGGCCAGTTCGAGCGCACGCTGATCATCGTCGACGAGGGTGCCTACGTGCACTACGTCGAGGGCTGCACGGCGCCGATCTACAAGTCCGACTCGCTGCACTCCGCGGTCGTCGAGATCATCGTCAAGAAGAACGCGCGCTGCCGGTACACGACCATCCAGAACTGGTCGAACAACGTCTACAACCTGGTCACCAAGCGCGCCGTGGCGCACGAGGGCGCGACCATGGAGTGGGTCGACGGCAACATCGGCTCCAAGGTGACGATGAAGTACCCGTCCGTGTTCATGACCGGCGAGCACGCCAAGGGCGAGGTCCTGTCGATCGCGTTCGCGGGCGAGGGTCAGCACCAGGACGCGGGCGCCAAGATGGTGCACGCCGCGCCGAACACCTCCTCCACGATCATCAGCAAGTCGGTGGCGCGCGGCGGTGGCCGCACCAGCTACCGCGGTCTGGTGCAGATCCAGGAGGGCGCCACCGGCTCCCGCTCGACGGTGAAGTGCGACGCGCTGCTGGTCGACAAGATCAGCCGCTCGGACACCTACCCGTACGTCGACGTCCGCGAGGACGACGTGTCGATGGGCCACGAGGCGACCGTCTCCAAGGTCAGCGACGACCAGCTCTTCTACCTGATGAGCCGTGGTCTGGGCGAGGACGAGGCGATGGCGATGATCGTGCGTGGCTTCGTCGAGCCGATCGCGCGTGAGCTGCCGATGGAGTACGCGCTGGAGCTGAACCGCCTGATCGAGCTTCAGATGGAGGGTGCTGTCGGATAGCAGAGCTGGCGCCGTACCGCGCTGGCAAATGCGGCTCCGAACCACCCACACGCCCGTGACGCCTTGGAGACAGAAGCACTGATGAGCACCGACGCTCCCGCCACGCTGGACGCTGCCGGCGACACGACCCCGCCTTCGGGCGCTGTGCCGCCCGGCGCGTCCGTGCGCGGGCACAGCCACGGCGGGCAGCCGAACGACGCCCGCAAGGAGGTCGTCCGCTCGTTCGACCTCGCCGACTTCCCGGCGTTGACCGGTCGCGAGGAGGAGTGGCGGTTCACACCGCTGGGCCGCCTCCGCGGTCTGCACACCGGGAAGTTCACGCCGGCCGCGCAGGCGCCCGAGCACCGGATCGGCGACCTCCCCCAGGGCGTCACGGTCACCCGGGTCGGCAAGGACGACCCGCGCGTCGGCAGCGTGCTCACCCCGTTCGACCGGGTCAGCGCGCTGGCGTACGGCGCGGTCACCGACGCGCTGGTCGTCTCGGTCGCGCGGAACGCCGCGCCAGTCGAGCCAGTGGTGATCGAGGTCGTCGGCGGCGGCGCCGACGGCGCCAGCTTCGGCCACACGGTCATCGAGCTGGGCGAGTCGGCCGAGGCCACCGTGGTCCTCGACCACACTGGCGCAGCGGTACTCGCCGACAACGTCGAGTTGATCGTCGGTGCCAACGCCCGGCTGCGGCTCGTGACGATCGCGGACTGGTCCGGCGATTCGGTCCAGCTCCAGCACCAGAAGGCGCTTGTGGGCCGCGACGCCAGCCTCACCCACATCGCGGTGAGCCTCGGTGGCGACCTGGTCCGCTTGTACACCTCGGTGGAGTTCGCCGATCGCGGCGCCGAGGTGGACGCCTACGGCCTCTACTTCGCTGACGCCGGCCAGCACCTGGAGCACCGCTCGCTGATCGACCACGGCGTGCCGGACTGCCGCAGCAACGTCGTCTACCGCGGCGCGCTGCAGGGCCAGGACGCGCACACGGTCTGGGTCGGCGACGTGGCGATCCGCGCCGCCGCCACCGGCACCGACACATACGAGATCAACCGGAACCTGATCCTCACCGACGGCGCCCGCGCCGACTCGATCCCGAACCTGGAGATCGAGACGGGCGAGGTCGCCGGAGCAGGCCACGCCAGCGCCACCGGCCGGTTCGACGACGAGCAGCTCTTCTACCTCCAGTCCCGCGGCATCCCCGCCGACGAGGCCCGCCGGCTCGTGGTGCGCGGCTTCTTCGCCGAGCTGCTCGACAAGATCGGCGTGCCGGTCGTCTCCGAGCGGCTCCTCGCCTCGATCGAGGCGCGGCTGTCGAAGGCGGGGGTGTGATGTTCGAGCGCGTCTGTTCGGTCGCCGACGTCCCCGACGGCGGTGCGCTGCACGTCGACGTGGGTGACACGCCGGTGGCGATCGTCCGCACCGAGGGTGAGTTCTTCGCCATCCACGACGTGTGCTCGCACGCCGACGTACCGCTGTCCGAGGGCGACGTGGAGGGCTGCACGCTCGAGTGCTGGCTGCATGGGTCGCGTTTCGACCTGCGCACCGGCCAGCCCATCGGCCTGCCGGCCACCGTGCCCGTCCCGGTCTACGCCGTGAAGGTCGAGGGCGACGACGTCCTCGTCTCCCTCTCCGACAGCCCTTCCCTTACGAACGTTTCTAGCTCAAGCCAGGAGTCGACCCAGTGAGCACGCTCGAGATTCGCGACCTGCACGTCACCGTCAACACCGGTGACGAAGTCAAGCCGATCCTCAAGGGGGTCGACCTGACCATCAAGGCGGGCGAGACCCACGCCATCATGGGCCCCAACGGCTCCGGCAAGTCCACCCTGGCCTACTCCATCGCCGGCCACCCGAAGTACACGATCACCCAGGGCAGCGTCACGCTCGACGGTGAGGACGTGCTGGCGATGACCGTCGACGAGCGCGCCCGCGCCGGACTGTTCCTCGCCATGCAGTACCCGGTCGAGGTGCCCGGTGTGTCGGTCTCGAACTTCCTGCGCACCGCAGCCACCGCCATCCGGGGCGAGGCGCCGAAGCTGCGGACGTGGGTCAAGGAGGTCAAGGAGGCCATGTCCGCGCTGGACATGGACCCCACCTTCGCCGAGCGCAACGTCAACGAGGGCTTCTCCGGCGGTGAGAAGAAGCGCCACGAGATCCTCCAGCTGGAGCTGCTCAAGCCGAGGGTGGCGATCCTCGACGAGACCGACTCCGGCCTGGACATCGACGCGCTCAAGGTCGTCTCCGAGGGCGTGAACCGGGTGCGCGCCACCGGCACCACCGGCACGCTGCTCATCACCCACTACACGCGGATCCTGCGCTACATCAAGCCGGACTTCGTGCACGTCTTCGTGAACGGCCGGATCGTCGAAGAAGGCGGCCCGGAGCTCGCCGAAGACCTCGAGGCCAAGGGCTACGAGCGGTTCATCGCGGGGGCTGGGGCGGCGTCATGACCGTGTGGCCCGCCGGCCTCTTCCGTTCCGCTCCTCGCTCCTTCATCGCTGCGATGCTCACTTCGGAGGCCGTCTCATGACCGCGGTGATCCCGACCGGGCGCCCGGAGGGGGTCTCGTTCGACGTCGAGAAGATCCGGGCGGACTTCCCGATCCTCACCCGGACGCTGCACGATGGCGTGCCGCTGACCTACCTGGACAGCGGTAACACCTCGCAGAAGCCGCGCCAGGTGATCGACGCGATCAGCGACCACTACGCCGTCCACAACGCCAACGTGGCCCGTGCCGTGCACGCGCTCGGCACCGAGTCGACCGAGGCGTACGAGGGCGCACGGGACAAGGTCGCCGCGTTCATCGGTGCGCGCCACCGCGAAGAGATCATCTTCACCAAGAACTCGTCCGAGGCGATCAACCTGGTGGCGTACGCGTTCAGCAACGCCGCCACGTTCGGTCCCCACTCCGCTCCCGGCCGCTCGGGCCCTGAAGACCCGGCGCGGTTCCGGCTCGGCCCCGGCGACGAGGTCGTGGTGTCCGAGATGGAGCACCACTCCAACATCGTGCCGTGGCAGCTGCTCTGCCAGCGCACCGGCGCCACGCTGCGCTGGTTCGGCATCACCGACGAGGGCCGCCTCGACCTGTCTCACCTGGACGAGCTGGTCAACGAGCGGACCAAGATCGTCTCGTTCGTGCACCAGTCGAACATCCTCGGCACGGTCAACTCCGTCTCGCCGATCGTGGCGCGGGCGCGCGAGGTCGGCGCGCTGGTCATGCTCGACGCGTCCCAGTCGGTGCCGCACATGGCGGTCGACGTCACCGAGCTGGGCGTGGACTTCATCGCGTTCACCGGTCACAAGATGTGCGGGCCCACCGGCATCGGCGTCCTGTGGGGTCGCCGTGACCTGCTCAACGCGATGCCGCCGTTCATGGGCGGTGGCGAGATGATCGAGACCGTCGCGATGGAGGGCTCGACGTTCGCGCTGGCGCCACACCGGTTCGAGGCCGGCACGCCGCCGATCGCGCAGGCTGTCGGCCTCGGCGCGGCTGTCGACTACCTCTCCGGCATCGGCATGGACGCGATCCGCTGGCACGAGAAGGAACTCGTCGCGTACGCGCTGCCGCGCCTGGAGGAGGTGCCGGGCCTGCGCATCATCGGCCCGCGCACGCCGATCGCGCGCGGCGGCGCGATCTCGTTCACTGTCGACGGGGTCCACCCGCACGACGTGGGTCAGGTGCTGGACGAGCTGGGGATTGCCGTCCGGGTCGGCCACCACTGCGCCCGCCCGACGTGCGTGCGCTTCGGCGTCCCGGCGACGACGCGCGCATCGTTCTACCTGTACAACACCGAGGCGGAGGTCGACGCGCTCGTGCGCGGCCTGCACCACGTCATCAAGTTCTTCGGATGAGGGATACGCGGTGACTGACCTGTACCAGGAGATCATCCTGGACCACTACAAGCACCCGCAGGGCCGTGGCCTGCGGGAGCCGTTCGACACCGAGGTGCACCACGTCAACCCGACGTGCGGCGACGAGGTGACGCTGCGGGTCTCGCTGAAGGGCGACGGTGCGGAGATGGCGGTCGCCGATATCTCCTACGACGGCCAGGGCTGCTCGATCAGCCAGGCGTCGGCCTCGGTCCTGCACGAGCTCCTCACCGGAGCTACGGTGGAGGAGGCGTTCGCGGTGCTCGAGGAGTTCAGCGAGCTGATGCAGAGCCGCGGTCAGCGCGAACCGAACGAGGACGTTCTCGGCGACGGGATCGCCTTCGCCGGGGTCTCGAAGTACCCGGCCCGGGTGAAGTGCGCGCTGCTCAGCTGGATGGCGTTCAAGGACGCGACCGCCCAGGCGGTCGAGGGGAGAGGTGCCGCATGATCGTCAAGGCTGCGATCGAGGACGTCGAAGAGGCGATGAAGGATGTCGTCGACCCCGAACTGGGGATCAACGTCGTCGACCTGGGCCTGGTCTACGGCCTGCACGTCGACGACGAGAACATCGCCACGGTCGACATGACGCTCACGTCGGCGGCGTGCCCGCTCACCGACGTGATCGAGGATCAGACCCGCGCCGCGCTCACCACCGGCCCCGGTGGTGGCCTCGTCAAGGACTTCCGGATCAACTGGGTCTGGATGCCGCCGTGGGGGCCGGACAAGATCACCGACGACGGCCGCGACCAGCTCCGCGCGCTCGGCTTCAACGTCTGACCGCCTCTACTACAGCTCGAAGCGGACTTCGCGCCGGTCCAGCGCCTGACCGCACCGGTCACAGCGCAGGCCCGGCGCGAATTCGTGTCCGCACGCCGGATGCAGGATCCGCACTCCGGGTTCGCCGTCGAGGTGCGTCGACGCCCACGCGACCAGCAGAGCGAACACCGGGAAGAACGCGCGGCCCTTCGGGGTCAGCCGGTACTCCGAGGCGCCGGAGCGGTCGGTACTGGGCGCGGTGGCCAGCACCCCGAGGTCGATGAGGCGGCGCAACCGCTCGGTCAGCACGCTCGGCCCGATGCTCAGCTCGCGCTGGAAGTCGGCGAATCGCCGCGCGGCCAGGAACGCGGCGACCAGGATCCCCGTGGCCCAGCGATCGCCGAGGATCTCCATCGTCTGCGGGTAGAACAGCATCGGGTCGCTGGCCACCCGCTCCCAGCCCTGCCGGCGGAAGCGGCGGGCGGGCATCGCGGCGGCGATCGGCACGTCGGGAGGCCGCTCGACGGCCGTGTCCGTGGCGGAGACCCGTTCACCACAGCGACCGCACGCCAGCTCCGGCACCGTTGCGCCGCAGCCGAGGTGACGTAACGCCGGCAGGTCGCCGTCCCGGCCGGGGATCCAGCGCCGCTCCCACGCCCACATGGCAACGAGTAGCTGCCACAGATCCAGGCCGCGCGGGGTGAGCATGTACTCGTGCCGCATGCGCCGCTCGTCCTGGTACGGCTCCTGCGCGAGCACGCCGGCCTCGACCAGGCCACGCAGCCGGGCGGCGAGCACCGCGTCGGCCACGCCGAGGCGGGCGCGCAGGTCGTTGTAGCGGCGAATCCGCAGGAAGACGCTCTGCAGGATCAGCAGAGCCCACTGGTCGCCGAGCAGATCCAGCCCCTGCGCGAGCGGTGCGCCGGGAGCCTGCGCGGGTGCTGACGTCGTGCTCATGGCGTTGATTATTCCGTCCGCAGCGCCGTCACCGGATCGAGGCGCCCCGCGCGCTGTGCCGGTACCACGCCGAAGATCACGCCGACCGCGACTGAGACCCCGAACGCCAGAAAGGCCGACCACCACGTGACGATCGACGGCAACGGGCTGAACTGGTCCACCAGCACCGACGTGAGCACGCCGAGCCCGATCCCGACGCAGCCGCCGATCGTGGTGAGCAGCACCGCTTCCAGCAGGAACTGGAGCCCGATGTCCCGCTGCCGGGCGCCGACCGCCTTGCGCAGCCCGATCTCCCTGGTCCGCTCGCGGACGGACACCAGCATGATGTTGCTGACCCCGACCCCGCCGACGAGCAGGCTGATGCCGGCGATCGCGGCCAGTACCAGCGTCAGCAGCCCGAGGATATCGCCGAGCACGCCGAGGATCTGCTCCTGCGTCACCGCCGAGAATTCCTGATCGGGGTAGCGCCGCTCCAGGTCGCCCTCGATCCGCGCGCCCAGCTCGGCGATCCGGTCGGCGTCCGGCGCCTTCACGGCGATCGCGTCGACGCGCGTCGTGCCGAGCAGCCGCTGGGCGGTGGTGATCGGGATGTGCGCGTCGAGGTCCTGGTCGACGCCCAGCGCGGAGCCCTGCCGGGTGAGCACCCCGGTGACCCGGAACCGCACACCGGCGATCGTCACCTGCCGGCCGATCGGGTCCCGGTCGCCGAAGAGCCGCCTGGCGGTGGACCACCCCAGAACGGTGACCCGGCGTCGGGTGTCCACATCGGAGCGGGACAGGTAGCTGCCACGGGCGACCTGCCGGCTGAACACGTCGAGAGTGTTCTCGCTGACCCCCTGCACCGTGACGAACTGGTCGCGGGTGCCCGCCCGGACGATCTCGCCGGACGTCAGGGACGCGGCAACGCGGTTCCGGTCGCCGACCAGCCGGCCGACCTCCTCCACATCGGACAGCCGTAGCCGGGACGACGACGGCGCGCTGCCGAACGTCAGCTCGCCGGGAACCACGAGCAGCAGGTTGCTGCCCAACCCTTGGACCTGCTGCTCCACCTTGACCTTGGTGCCGGTGCCGATCGACACCAGGATCACGACCGCGGCCACGCCGATCACGACGCCGAGCATCGTCAGCGCGCTTCGCAGCCGATTCGCCTGGAGCGCGCCGAGCGCCACCCGGAAGGCCTCGGCGGACCTCATGACACACCCTCGGTGATCAGGCCGTCGCGGACGTGGATCTGCCGGCGGGCACGGGCTGAGAGGCTCGCGTCGTGCGTCACGATCACCAGCGCGACGCTCTGATCGGCGTTGAGCTGTTCCAGCAGCGCGAGCACCTCCGCGCCCGTACCGGAGTCCAGGTTGCCGGTCGGCTCGTCGGCGAGGATCACCTGCGGCTCGCTCACCAGCGCGCGGGCGATCGCCACCCGTTGCTGCTCGCCGCCGGAGAGCTGGTTGGGGCGGTGGCTCATCCGGTGGCCCAGCCCCACCAGTTCCAGCGTCGCGGCGGCCCGCCGGCGGCGCTCGCTGCCCCGGACGCCGCGGTAGACCAGCGGCAGCGCGACGTTGTCCAGCGCTGTGGTGCGCGCCAGCAGGTGGAAGGACTGGAACACGAAGCCGACCGTGCGGTTGCGTACCTCGGCGAGCTGGTCCGGCCGGAGCGCGGCGACATCGCGGCCGCCGATCCGCAGCACGCCCGAAGTAGGCCTGTCGAGGCCGCCGAGCAGGTGCATGAGCGTCGACTTGCCCGATCCGGACGGCCCGACGATCGACAGGTAGTCCCCGGCCGGCACGGTGAGGCTGACGCCGCGCAGTGCCTCGACGCGGAGTCCGTCCTGCCCGTACGAGCGGGTGACGTCGACGGCTTCCAGGGCCGGCGGGTTCATCACCGTACCTCTTGGCGGGGCTTCACCCGGTCGGCGCCGCGGACGACGATCCGCTGGCCGGCGTTGATCCCCTCGGTGATCTCGACCAGCTCCTCGCCCTGCGCGCCGACGGTGACCGGCCGCCGGACCGCCCGGCCGCGCTCGATCACCCAGACAGTGTCGCGGTCGCCGTCGTGGACGATCGCGGCGGCGGGTACGGCGACTGCCTCAACGGCGGTGCGGACCTCCAGCTTGGCGACCGCGCTCATCCCCGGCCGGGGCGGCGGGGCGGCGCGGCCGTCGGCGAACTTTCCGGCCCCGAGCGCGAGGCGGACGCGGTAGCTGACCCCGCCGCGGCTGCTGGTCATGGGGAGCAGGCCGACCGCGCGGACCGTGGCGCGGTAGGTGGCCCCGGGGACGGCGTCGAGGTCGACGCTGGCGGCCGTACCAGCCTTCACCAGGAGGACGTCCGTTTCGTCCACCTCGGCGACCAGGCCGAGCGCGGAGACGTCGACCACGGTGGCGACGGCCGTACCGGGGCCGACTAGCGAGCCGACGGAGATGCTGCCGTCGCCCTGGACGGACGGCTGCTCGCCCGGCTGAGCGGCGCCGAGCTGGCTGGCCTGGCCTTGCAGGTTGGCCGGCAACTGGCCGAGCAGCCCGGACAGGTCGTCGCTGCCGGGGGAGCTCACGCCGCCGAGTTGTACGGTTCCGGCCACGGGCGCCCGCAGGGTCAACGCGTCGACCTGCGCCGCGGCCAGCTCGTACGCCGTCTGCGCCTGCACGCGTTGCGCCGCTCCGAGCGCATTCACGGCCTCGCCGAGGCTGCCCAGCCCGCGCGACACGGCCGCGGCGGCGTTGCGGGCCTGGCTCGCGACCGCGTGGTACTGCCGCTCGGCGGCGGTGATCTGGGCCAGCGTGACGTCCCGGACGCGGGGATCGGGGAGCCCGCTTGCTGCCTGCCGCGCGGTGGTGAAGGCGTTCTTGGCGGCGGAGTCGGTGCGGCGCTGGTCGGCGACGAGGCTGACGCCGCCGCCGGTGTCGACGACGGCCGAGTCGGCGGAGGCGACCGCGCGGCGTGCCTGATCGAGCTGGCGCTGGGTCTGCGGGGAGTCGACGACAGCGAGGATGTCGCCGGCCTTCACGTGCTCGCCGTCGGTGGCGAAGAGCTGGCCGACGCGCCCGTTGGCCGGGGCGGTCACGGTGGCGACGGTGCGCGCGGTGATGGACGCCGGCGCCTCGACCACCTCGGCGACCGTCGCCAGCCGGGCGTTACCCGTGCCGATATCCGCCGAATCGTCGCCCGTGCACGCGCCCGCGGTCGCCAGGATCAGCGCCGCGATCCCGCCGAGCGCGGCGAGAACTCTGTTCACCCGGCTATGCTACGGGCGCTGCCCGCTCCCGGCACGCGTATCAGCGCGGCAGCACGCTCTGCAGCTCGGTGCGGAGCGCCGGGGTGAGCAGCTCGCCGGCCTGCTTGGTGAGGCGGGCCATCTCGTAGCCGACCATGCCGATGTCTGCCTCCCGCGCGGCGAGGGCGGCCAGGATCGACCCATCCTGGATGGACATCACGATGTAGTAACCCTTGCCCATCTCGACGACGGTCTGCCGCACGCAGTCGCCCTCGAAGAGCCGTGCCGCGCCGCGGACGATGCTCGTCAGGCTCGAGGAGATCGCGGCGAGCTGGTCACCGGCGTCGCGCGGGATGTGCTGGGACAGCGCGATCAGCAATCCGTCGGAGGAGACGACTGCGGCGTGCGAGACACCGGGTATGCGGTCGACGAAGGCGCTGACCAGCCAGTTGAAGTTCTGCGCGTCTGGGCTCAACGCCACCGGGGCTCCTGTCATCCAATGTGGTCGGTCACGGCGTGCGGCCTGGCATCGTCGTCGTTGGCGCGGCGGACGCCGCCGTGGAAACGGGAGAGGAAGTCGCTGACCTCGTCGGGCTCGGCGGGCGCGGGCGCCGGCGCAGCCCCGTTCGCCGGGTCCGGTTCGGCATCGGTGGGGTCGAAAGCGGGGGTGGACCGCGTGTCCGGGAAGGCGCTCATCGGCACCCGGACCGGCAGACCAGCCGCGTTGGCGTTGGCGTTGCCGGCAGCGGGCGCGACGGGCGTCGGTTTGGTAACCCGCCAACCGCTGTCGTCGCCCGACCACCAGCCGCCGGACGGTTCGGCCGGGGTAGTCACCGCCGGGGTCGGCGTTGCCCCGCGGCGGGGCAGGCCGGCGGTGGTGCGGCGGGGGAGGGACAGGCTCGCGGGCTCGGGCAGGTCCGGTGCATCGGCGTCGACGTCGGCCGCCGGTTCGAGATCGGTGGTGCCGGGCTCGTCCGCCGTGGTGATCGCGTTGTCCACCGGGGTCAGCGGCTGGGTGGTGTCCGGATCCACTGCGTCCTGATCAGGGGTCGCCGGCGGCGCAGGCGCCAGTACGGCCGTCGGCAGCGACACGATCGCGGTCACCCCGCCGCCGGGCGCCCCGCGCAGCTCCACCCGCATCCCGTGCCGGGCGGCGAGGCGGCTGACGACGAAATGACCCATCCGCTCGGAGACGGCGACGTCGATCGACGGGGGTTCGGCGAGCCGGGCGTTGGCGTCGGCGAGCATGCTCTGAGTCATCCCCATGCCGCCGTCTTCGATCGAGATGATCGCCTCGCTGCCCGCCTCGCCCCGGACGATGCGGGCCGTGAGCTGCACCGATTCGCTCGGCGGCGAGAACGCGGTGGCGTTGTCGAGCAGCTCGGCGAGCAGGTGCAGCAGGTCGGGGACGACGTGCCCGGCGACCACGACATCTTCCGGTCCGGACGTGTCGATCCGCTGGTACTGCTCGGTCTCGGCCACGGCGCCCAGCAGCACCTTGCCGAGCGGCACTGGTTCGCGCCACAACCGGTGCGACTCGCTCGCCGCCAGCACCAGCAGGTTCTCGTCGTTGCGGCGCATCCGGGTGGCGAGGTGGTCGAGGGCGAAGAACCGGGACAGCCGCTCCGGATCCTGCTCGTCGGCCTCCAGCTCGTCGAGCAGGGTGAGCTGCCGGCCGACCAGCACCTGGCTGCGGCGGGCGAGGTTGATGAACATGCCGCTGACGTCCCGGCGGAGCGCGGCCTGCTCGCTGGCCAGCCGGACGGCCGAGCGGTGTACTGCGTCGAACGCCTTCGCCACCTCGCCGATCTCGTCGGCGGTGTCGATCGGCGTGGGGTCGACGTGGATGTCCGGCGCGGTGTGAGTCTCCTCACTGAGCCGGCGGATCGCCTCGGGCAGGTCGTGCTGGGCGGCCACCAGCGCGCGGCGCCGCAGCCGGCGCAGCGAGCCGGCCATCGAGCGCCCGACCACAAACGAGGTGGCCAGCGCGGCGAGCAGGATCGTGGCGACGGCGATGGCCACGTTGCGGGTGCGGTTGCCGGCGGCCGTGGAGAACCGTTCGGCCGCGCCGATCGCGGCGTCGACGAAGTGGCTCTCCGCCGTCCGGAACAGCTCGACCTGGGAGGTGCTCGCCGACCACCACTCATCGGCGTCGAAGTCGAGCGGGGTGGTCGGGGTGCGGTCGAGCGCGGCGCTCTCCAGCCGGGTGGCGGCCAGCACGGCCTCGCCGCGGACGTGCCCGTCGTACCGGGCGAGTTGGCCGGCATCGGCTTCGGCGCGGAACCGGTCTAGTGCGGCGGCCCGGCGGACGCGCAGGTCGGCGATCGCCCGGTGCTCGCCCAGGGCGAACCCGCCAGCCGAAGCGACGGCCTGGAGCCGGCCACGGACCTGGGACTGCAGCTCCTTGGCCTGGGCAAGATCGGACAGGCCGCGGACGCTCTGCTCGACCGCCGCGTCGTCACCGCCGGCGCCGGAGTCGGGCAGCACCCGCAGGAGCGCGGCGATGATCCGGGAGTACCCGTCAAAGACGGCGTCGTTGCGGAGCTGGCCCTGGGCCGCGGCGGTCCGTAGGCCGGCGAGACCGTCGAGCGCGGTGCCGGCCGCGTCGAGCCTGGTGCGGGTTGATCCCTCAGCGCGGCCTGCGACCCCGTTGGCGGCATGCCGGTAGGACCCCGCGGCCTCGTTGACGGCGCGCCAGTCCGCGGCGGTGGTGGCGGAGAACTCCTCCAGCGCCGTGGAGCCCGAGCCGGCACGGTCGGCGGCGACAAGCGCGCCGGCCGTCCGGTCGCGTTCGTGCTGCACCTGGTGGACGAGCTCGGTCACCTCACGGCTGAGCGCGACCCGGTCGCTGTAGCCGTCCAGAGCACGCCCGACCTGAAACGCCGAGTACAGCTCCAGACCGCCGACGGCCAGGAACGCGAGCGAGGGGACCAGCAGCACGGCGGCCAGCTTGGTCCGGACTCGCCAGTTGCCCACGTACAGCCGCGACCAGCCGCGTGGCCTCCCCATCGGTCCTCCAGCATCCTGGTCGCCGGGCCAACACGAGAAAGGCTCCGAACAGCAGACACCTCATCGGACTTACCCGTCCAATGTCAACCTCCGAATGCCTGTGAAAGCATTCGGGTCGGACTCATCGTGCTTTTGTGGCGAAGCAGTGGAAGCCTCGCCATCCGCACGGCACAATGACCGCCGCCGCCCCTTCGACCGATCGGGGTGGCTAATCTCGTCGTCCTGGGGAGGGCGCATGTCCATGCCAGTCCGCGGACTGGCGGTCGTGGTCGTCCTCTGCGCGCTGTCCGGCTGCACAGCCGAGGGAGCGCCTACGGACGTGGCGCGGCCCGTCGAGGACGTCGTCGTCGGCCTGCTGGCCCCGTTGAGCGGGCCGGACGCAGCCATCGGTACCGAGCAGCGCCGCGGCGCCGAGCTGGCCGCCGAGATCGTCAACGACAACCACCGGGAGATCGCGCTGCCGCTCGCCGCCGGCACTGGCCTGCCGAACCTGCGGGGCGCGCGGATCCGGCTCAGCGTCGCGGATACCACCGGCACGGCCAGCGGCGCCGAGACACAGCTCGGCCGGCTCGTCGACGACCTGCGCCCGGTGGCGGTGATCGGCGGCGACCGGGACGCGGTGGCGGCCGCCGCCAGCCAGCGCGCCGAACGTCTGAGCGTCCCGTTCCTGGACGCCGGCAGCTCCGCCGCCTACCTCACCGAGGTCGGGCTCGACTGGTACTTCCGCACGGCCCCGAGCGACCGGATTCTCAGCGCGGCGGCATTCTCCCTGCTCGCACGGCAGTCGGCCGGCACGGTGGCGCTGGTCCGGCCCGCCGACGGGAGTCACGCGGACATTGTCTCGGCGATCCGGGAGCTGGCCGCCGAAGCCGACGTGCAGGTGGCCGCCACCGTCCGCGTGGACGCCGCCGGCAAGAGTGCCGCCGCGGCGGCCAGCAAGGCGGTCAAAGTCGGCCCGGACGCCGCCGTGGTCATCGCCGGCACCCGCGACGCCGCCGTCGCGACGGTCCGCGAGCTGCGCGAGCGCAAGCCGAAGCTGCCAGTGATTGGGCTCGGGCAGGGCTTCACCGATCCCGAGTTCGTGACGAAGGCCGGCGGATCGGGTGAAGGGGTACTGCGCCCGGTCGCGTGGTCGGCGGACTTCGCGGCCCGCAACCGCGCGGCCGGCTCGGTGGACGAGCTCTACCAGCGCCGGTACGGCACGCCGATGACGCCGGTCGCGGCCGGCGCGTTCACGGCGGTGCTGGCGCTCGCGGCCGCCGCCGACAACGCCGAGGCGACCACGCCCGAGGCGGTGCGGTCCGCGTTGCGAGCGGCCGACCTGCCCGGCGGGGAGCTGATCATGCCGTGGGTCGGCGTGCACTTCGCCGAGGGCGGTCAGAACGAGCGGGCCGCGGGCGTGGTGGAGCAGATCGTCGACGGCAAGGCGAAGGTGGTGCACCCGACCGAACTCGCGACGACCGAGCTGATCTGGCCGTCGTCCAGCTCTGCGAAGGCGGGCTAGCCGTCGAGTTCGGTCGGGACGGCGATCACGTCGACCATCGCGCCGTTGCGGTAGACCGTGAGCGGCAGTGGCCGGTCGATCGCATCGTCGAAGAGCAGCCGTTGCAGGCTCTGCGCGTCGCTCACCGGCACGCGTCCGGCGGAGAGCACCAGGTCACCGCGGTACAGGCCAGCCTGCGCCGCCGGGCTGCCGGGCAGCACCTCAGCGATCCGCATGCCGCGGCGCTGGCCGGTGCGTTCGGCGAGTGCGGCGGGAAGCGGCAGGGGAGCGGTGACCAGCCCGAGGTACGCCCGGCGGACCCGGCCGTCGGCGAGCAGCGCAGCGATGATCCGGCGGGTAGTGGTGTTGATCGGTACGGCGAGGCCCAGCCCGACGCCGGCCACGGCCGTGTTGATGCCGACGACGCGTCCGGCGGAGTCGGCGAGCGCGCCGCCGGAGTTACCGGGGTTGAGGGCGGCGTCGGTCTGGATGACGTCCTCAATGACGCGGGTAGCGCTGCGGCTGCGCGCCGGTAACGCCCGTCCCAGCCCGCTCACGACGCCAGCCGTGACCGACCCGGCCAGCCCTAGCGGGTTGCCGACGGCGACCACGAGCTGCCCGACGACCAGCGCGTCCGCATCGCCCAGTTCGGCCGCGGCGGGCGTGGCCGCGCCGGCGCGGACAACGGCGAGATCGGACAGGGCATCCGCGCCGACCAGGTCGAACCGCGCCTCGCTGCCGTCGGCGAAGGTGGCCTCGCCGCCGGTGCCGCCGTCGACGACGTGCGCGTTGGTGAGCAGGAACCCGTCGTCGGTGAACACGACGGCCGATCCGGACCCCTGCCCTCGCCGGCTCCGGACGCTGAGCGCCGCCACGTGCGGGCTGACCGTCCGGGCGACGCGGCTGACCACGCGCGAGTAGGCGTCCAGCGCCTCGGCTTCGATCTCTGTCATCGCCATCACCACCCTGCTTTGATTACAGTGTTACACGACATGTGGCGCGCTGGAATCGGATAGAGGCGGACCATGGGCGAGATCCGGGTGGGAACCGCGTCGTGGACGGACAAGACGCTGCTGGCCAGCGGCTGGTACCCCAAGGACGCCGAGTCGGCGGCGGACCGGCTCGCGTACTACGCCTCCCAGTTCCCGCTCGTCGAGGTCGACTCGACGTACTACACCCCGCCCAACGAGCGGAACAGCGTGCTCTGGGCGCAGCGCACCCCGCCCGGCTTCATCTTCAACGTCAAGGCGTACTCATTGCTCACCCAGCACCCCACGCGGCCCAACTCGCTCTACAAGGATCTCCGGCCCGAGGGTGTGACCAAGAACGTCTACCTGAAGGACATCGACGAGAAGACCGTGGATGCCGTCTGGGAACGGTTCCTGGACGCCCTCGTGCCGCTCCAGGAGGCGGGCAAGCTCGGCGCGCTGCTGTTCCAGTTCCCGCAGTGGTTCCCGATCGGCAAGCGCAACAAGCACTACATCCTCGATTGCAAGGAGCGCTGCGGGTCGATGCGGATGTGTGTCGAGTTCCGGAACAAGACCTGGCTCAGCGTTGAGAACCGCGACGAGACGCTGGAGTTCCTTCGCGACTACGCGGTGCCGTACGTCTGTGTCGACATGCCGCAGGGGCACGCAAGCTCGGTGCCGCCCGTGGTCGCGGCCACCGCCGACCTCGCCGTCGTGCGGTTCCACGGTCACAGTGACAAATGGACGAGCCGTGACATCTACGACCGCTTCGGCTACCTGTACTCCGAGCGGGAAGTGGCCGACTGG
>Ga0184623_10000275_pt1 | contig 21849 bp, 20 predicted proteins | sample PLM1_100_b1_FD_133138 | JGI IMG/M metagenome (GOLD analysis project Ga0184623, IMG submission 133138) | Groundwater sediment microbial communities from an aquifer in East River, Colorado, USA - PLM1_100_b1 | ecosystem: Environmental > Terrestrial > Soil > Riparian zone | place: USA: East River... | reverse complement strand
GTTGCCACTCAGTATTCCCTGCGGGCCGGGCTCTGGTACGGCTTACCTTCTTTGTTCAAGTGGGGTTTGAGGCGGACGTTGCGGCTGTCGATTGTCAGCGCCATGTTCCCCGCCACTCCGGTGGCGGTCACATCGACGGTCGACTCACTCTGTCCGCCCTGCTCGTTCCACGCTACAACGCGATACTTCCCGGGCGGCACGTCGAGCGAATAGTTCCCGGACGCATCAGCCCAGGCGTAGTACGGCGTCGGCATCACGTGAACCACCGCCGACATGTTCGGATGAACGTTGCAGTAGACGTTGACCACGCCCGGTGCTTCGAACTTGTGGGTCTTGCCCGGTCCCTTTCGATAGAGCCCCAGGTCGAAGGCATTGCCGGATGAGAGCGAGAAGAGATTGTGGGAGATCGGGTCTTCATTGGGGAACGAGATGTTCGAGCCCGCCGGAACCGCCAGGACATGAGGAAGGAGCATCTTTCCTCGCGTGATCATCCGGAAGGCTTCGGGAACATGGCGCGCCGCGTTTCTGGTTGCCAGCGGCTCGAGCCAGATCAGCGTTTCCTCGACCACGGGCCGCTGACCGCGCTTTGTGACGAAGTTGACTTTCCCGCTCACTACGACAGCCTCGAGCTCGGCTGCGCATAACGTAATCGCGCAGATCGCGAGTGCCAGAAGTCGTTTCATATCAAGGGCTCCGGAAGCGCTGAAGTGTAGCATAGCGTTTTGTGCTTCCGGCACGGCGATTGTAGTGCGAACGCCTCGTGCTTTTGACTTTGGGTTTGTGATTCGCAACAAAAACCGTATCATATTAACCATGCGCGAAAGACCACGGGCGGGGGCGCGGTGCAATAATCGCCGGCAGCCGCTGTTTCTTTCGTCGCGGCTTCTTTGAAAACATGCATTCAAGTTCCCGCTCCCTCCCTTCCACCACGGGGCGAGATGGAGCGGTCGATCCGGTCCGCGACCTAGGCGAGGTGGGTCATGACCATGGACGTGACGCTGGTAGCGGGTCCGCCGGAAATTCATGGGGGAGGAGGTACAAATTTCAAATGCATTGTTCCAATAAACCTGAGGGGTGTAGTTCGTAGCACCCCAACCCCGAAGGGCGCCGACAAAACGGCGCCCTTTTTAGTTTGGGTTGCAACCCAGCAACCTACTTAATCGAGGCGAGGAACAGTCGGCCGACCGTTCACCAGCGGAACAGGCGGGGCGCCAGGAGTAAGGATCGATCGCAGGATCTCCAGAAGACTCTCGGCCGACTCGAAATCCTTTTCCAGCAGATCGTAGAGCGCCTGAACATCCGCGGAACGGATCCGGCGCGGCTTGCGGTCCAGGCAGGCGTTCGTCTTACAGCGATTGGTGCAGTATTTGCGCGTGACGCGCGTCTTCTGGAATTGAGTGCCGCAGTAGAGACAAGTACCCATCGTTGCGCCCCCCTCCCACCCGCTCAATGATTGCTGTTCCGGTGTGCAACGGAACCTGTGCACATTGTACAAAACCGCGTGCATGATAGGCGAGAGCAACGATGAAAATCAGGGGCGTTGATTAACGCCTCATGGTGCCCCGGGCCGGACTCGAACCGGCACGCCGCTTTCGCGGCTCGGGATTTTAAGTCCCGTGCGTCTACCAGATTCCGCCACCAGGGCTCGACGGGATGATAACGAGTATGGATCAGATATCATTCGCGCCCTGAGGTTCCCCCCATGACCACGCAAACCGTTGAAACTGCCCCCGGTTCCCCCCTAACCCTCCTCTCCGAAGAAGAGCAGATGTTCCAGCAGAGCGTCCGCGACTTTGCCGTGGAGCGGATCCGGCCTCTCGTCTACAGGATGGATCACGACGCGGCCATGGATCCTGAGCTGATCAAGGCCTTCTTCGAGCTCGGGATCATGGGCATCGAGGTGCCGGACCAGTGGGGAGGCGCAGGGTCGAGCTTCTTCAACGCCGTCGTCGTCGTCGAGGAGCTCTCCCACGTCGATGCTTCCTGCGGGGTTGTGGTCGACGTTCAGAACACGCTGGTGAACAACGCCATCCTCCGGTGGGGCACCGAGGATCTCAAATCGAAGTATCTCCCGATGCTGTCGAAGGATACCGTCGGCGCGTACGCGCTCTCCGAAGCCGGGTCGGGATCGGATGCCTTCGCCCTCGCCACGCGGGCGGCGGACAAGGGCGATCACTGGGTCTTGAACGGGCGGAAGCTCTGGATCACGAACGCCGCCGAAGCCGGCGTGTTCATCGTGTTCGCCAACGCGAACCCCGACGCCGGTTACAAGGGAATCACTGCCTACATGATCGAGCGTGATTTTCCCGGTTTCCAGGTCGGGAAGAAGGAAGACAAGACGGGCATCCGAGCTTCCTCTACGTGTGAGTTGATCCTCGAGGACTGTCGCGTGCCGAAAGGCAACGTCCTCGGCGAGCCGGGCAAGGGATACAAGATCGCCATCGAGACGCTCAACGAGGGCCGGATCGGAATCGGCGCCCAGATGATCGGCGTGGCCCGCGGCGCTCTCGAACATGCCATCGCCTACACGAAGGAGCGAAAGCAGTTCAACAAGCCGGTCGCCGAGTTTCAGGGTGTTCAGTTCCAGATCGCGCAGGCCGCCACCGATCTGGAAGCGGCGCGCCTGATGGTCTACAACGCGGCGCGGCTGAAGGACGCCAGGCAGCCATTTCTCCGAGAGGCGGCCATGGCCAAGCTCTTCTCCTCGCAGGTCGCCGAGAATGTGACTTCGCTCGCGGTTCAGCTCTTCGGCGGCAACGGATACACGAAGGAGTACCCGGTCGAGAAGTTCTGGCGCGACTCGAAAGTCGGACAGATCTACGAGGGGACTTCGAATATGCAGTTGCAGACGATCGCCAAGGCGATTCTGACCGACCGGCTATAACCCGACCGAGACCAGCTCGAATCCGGTCTGCTCAGAACGCTGATCGAGCACGCCCACCGAAATCTGTCTCGCGCCCGGCCCGAGCACCACGTCAACTGCGAAGGTCATGTTTTTCGTCCGCGCCTGCTCGAAAGCACCCGCGGGCCAGCGGATGTCGTGAGTCTGACGATTGATGTTGGAGACCGAGCCGGATCCTGTCCCCGTGGAGACATAGACGACGAAGCCACCGCGCACTTCGTTTCCATCGGGCTCGAGTCGCAGAAGCGCGACCGGAATGAGGATCTTCAGCGGCACTCGTCTGCGATTTCCCTCCAGCGCCAGTTCACCGACTGCGACGGAGATGCGCAAGTCGTTCGTTTCCGGCGGCGTGACATGGTGCGCCAGAACGGCCAACCTCATCATCTCGTCTGTCGATGTCACGCCTGGTGCACGGCTCAGGCGCAGGCGGTGTCCCTGCTTCGTGCGCGCTGTGATCTTGGGCTCGCTGGTCAAGGCCGGATCGGGCCGGTATCCGATGGAGTAGTACGAACCGATCTCGCGTCCGATTCGCTCGAGAGCCTGCTTCGGTGGAGTGCCGTAGAACGCCATTCCTCCAGTCGATCGCACCATGAGGTCATAGCCGCTCATGTTCTGGGCGCTGTTCGCGAATTCGGATCCAACATCGGTTGGTCTCGTCTCCTGAACGGTTCCGCCGCTCCGCTCGTTATGCCCGGGGTTGAGCGCGTACATGACCACTCCTCCCCGCCGGGCCATCGATGCCAGAGCCTCGATCTCCTTCTTCAGGTCATACTGCGTCGCCTCGGTCAGCGGGGACGCGGAGCGCGCACCTGCCACGAGACGCGCCGGACCTCCTCCCGACTCGATGGTCATCTTCCAGTAATTCAGGCGGCTGTAGATTTCCGAACCCGGATTCGCCGACAGTCCTTCACCGACGATGACGACAATTCTCTTTTCAGCAGGACGGGTGAAATACGTCAGCGATCTTGCGAAAGCGCTCAGGACCGCCTGGTTGTCTCGCATTTCGGAGGCGGCGTAGACTCGAGCCGCGTCGGTCGCTTCATCGAACCGAACGGTCTCCCGCGCACTGGCCGTGCGGGCGCGATTGATCACGTCTTCGATCCGGCGCTCGGCGGCACGCCGCTCCTGCTCGGATGTACTGACGGACTGGCCGACGGCCAGATCGATTGCCGACTTGATGCTTGGTTTGTCACGGGTCCAGGTCTGCTTGATCTGAAGAGTGGGAATGGTGGACATCACCGCAACGCGATCGACCGGGCGAACGTACTCTTCCACCCACTCGGTAGCCGCTTCGGACGCCGTTCGCCTCGCGCCGAGAGTGAGCGAGCTGTTGTCGAAGATCAGGAGGATGCTGCGGGGCGGCGGTTGAGAGATCGTTCCGACCGCAACGGTTCCGACGGACACCTCGGAGAAATTCGTGATCTCGCGGGGCCGGCCATTCTCGAAGACTTCAAAATCATCTTTCGACAGGCCGCGGATCGGCCTTCCGCCGCCATCGGTGACGACGAGATCGAGATTCGTCACCGTGACCTCGATCTTTTCCGTGACCTGTGCGGCTGCGACTGAAATCCACAGCAGCAGCGCGAGCGCCATGCGGGGGTTCATCGGTTCTCCGGTTCGGAGATTCTACTCCCGTGATCGCTGTCTTCTCGCCAGGCGCTGCAGAAAATCGTAGGCCAGGCCGCCGCTCGTCCTGCGGAGCGACAGGAAGTAGACCGAAAGCGCCACAGCGCCACCGAGCCAGGCCAGCGTCCCGAGCTCCTTCCGCTCCGGGAAGAAGGGCCACAGCATGAAGAGAACCGCTCCGACGACGCCGGCGACGAGCATCAGTATGCGCTGGAATTTCGGGGCATCGACTTCGCGGTCGCAGACCAGAGTGACAGTCGCTTGCCCCGACTGACCGGGAACCCAGGAGAGAGTGCAAAGCACTGCGCCGCTGGTCGGCACGCCTCGGCGCAGCGGCAGGACGAACTCGCGCACGTTCGCATGCGAATTCCTGATCTCGCCGCCATAGACGAACACGAGCTCCTCGAGCGCATCTTCGATGCCGGGGTATGGAACGCCGTCCTCGACGAACTCGACCGGCGCCGCAGCCTCTATCGGTTTCTCGTCAGCCATTGCCCGCGCAGCTCACTCTCTCCTTCCGCCGTCAACGTCACCGTGACGCGTGGATCGACGGCGGCAATCATGCTCATACTGCGGATCACCCCGCCGCGGTTCACGATCAACTGCACGCCATCTCCGTCGCGCAGCGAGCGAAGTACAGTCTTCGTGTCGCTCTCGCTGCTCGTCCTCGTTTCATCGATTCCGATCAGCTCATCCCCTGGAAGCAACCCGGCGTGCATCGTCGATCCGCCCCGAATCACGGCCGCGACGACCAACTTGCCGTTGTCCTGCCGAAACGTGGCGCCCAACCCCACCCGCCCGTCGTCTCGCGGTCGCGAATCGTAGCCAATCCCGACGCCGCTGAACAGTTCCGAATACGGAAGCTTGTCGGTGCCGTCGACATAGCGCTCGAAGAAATCGCCCACGTCCGCGACTTCCGCCACCGCGCGTGGCATCGCGTCTTCCTCCAGGATGCGCCACTGCCACAGAATCCGCATCACGTCGTCCAGCGATTTCTCACCGTTCGTATTCCTGATGATCGTGAGGTCGAGCAGCGCCGCGACGACTTCCCCTTTGTTGTAGAAATCGAGCACCGCGTTCGGCCGATCGTGGACGTCGCGCTGCAGCCACGCATCAAAGCTGGCCTGGCTGAGGGAAATGTGACGCTGAGCGGGCGAGCCCTCCAGTGTCTCGATCTCCTGAGCCAGATGTTTCAGGTAGCGGTTCGTATCCCACAGACCGCCTCGCACCAGCGTGAGCTGTGCGTAGTACGAGGTGACGCCCTCCATCACCCACAGCAGCTTGGTGGGCGTTTCTTTCCAATAGTCGTACGGGGTGAACGCCGCGGGCACGATCCGCTTCACGTTCCAGACGTGGAAGAACTCGTGCGAGCAGATGCCGAGGAAATGGTCGTGCCCCTCGTCGCCCGGCGTTGCGCCGAGGAGGTCGACGCGCTTCGCGACGATCGAACACGACGATTCATGTTCGACGCCGTGCCACTTGTCGCCGACGTGAACCAGAAAGCGGTACTCGTCGAGCGGCAGACCGCCAAACAACTCGGCTTGCACCTTCACGATGACGCGAAGAGCATCGACGTACTGTTCGGTGTCGATTCCCTCATCGCCGACGAGAACCAGATGAATCTTCGCGCCACTCTCCTGGATCGTGTAGCGCGTCATCGTTTCCGCGGCGATGGTCGGCGAGTCGATCAGATGGTCGTAGTGGCGCGCCCTGAACGTGCCGCTCTCCTGGCGCGGCAGCTGGGTTTCGACCCGCCATTCGGCCGGCGCAGCGACGGTCAGCGTCGCCTCTTTCTCTCGCAGGCCCTCGACCATCATGAAGAGATTCGATCCGTTGAACCAGGCCTCGCTGAAATCGAGAAAACTCGAGCCGGCGTCGAGCACTCCCGCGTAGAAGCGGTATCGGACCGTGACGTCCTCCCCCGCCTTCGCTTCAACGCGCCAGGTTGATTTCGCTTCCTTCCAGATGTCTCGAGAGTCCCCGCCCACGCTGGCACTCCACTCCCGCACCTGCGCGGCATAGTTTTGAATGAGGTAGCGGCCCGGCCTCCAGGCCGGGAGGAGCAAACGTGGAGTGTCTGCGGGCGCCGTAAACGCGATGGTGATGTCGAAGAGCCGGTCCGACGGGTCCTGCCAGGAGATCGTGTAGCGCATGTCGATCTACGATCTATCATCTAACCATGACGGACATCCCGCAGGCTCTCGCCCGCTTCGAGATCTTGCGAATCCTCGGAAAAGGAGGAATGGGAACCGTCTATCTGGCACGGGATCAACGCCTCGGAAGGCAGGTGGCGATCAAGGTCTTGAACACCGAGGACGTGCTCACCGATGATTCTCAGGCGCGCTTCCTGCGCGAAGCGCGCACCGCGGCCGCCATCCGCCACCAGAACGTCGCCACGATTTACGAAGTCGACGAAACGGAGGAAGGGCAGCCCTTCATCGTGATGGAGTACTGCGAAGGCGAGACGCTTTCGCAGCGTATGCGCCGGCGACCGGTCGACACGGCCGAGTTGATGGGCATCAGTCGCCAGCTCGCGGCTGGCCTGGCTGCAGCGCACGAACAGGGCGTCATTCACCGCGACATCAAGGCGGCGAACATCATCATCGAGCAGAACGGCGTGGTGAAAATTCTCGACTTCGGGCTGGCCAAGCTCCTCGGACGCGAGTTGGGCTCGCAGGCCAAGGCGTCAGCTCTCTCCTCGAGCGGGCAGTTCTTCGGGACACTGCACTATCTCGCCCCGGAGCAAGCCCGAGGCGGTCCGGCAGATGCGCGGAGCGATCTTTTCGCCATCGGCGTGCTCATGTATCAGATGGCCGCCGGCCGTCTTCCATTCGAAGCCGATGTCGCGCTGATGGTGCTGGAGAAGATTCGAGACGCGGAGCCTGATCCACTCGTGCCGATCGATCCGGCGTTCCCGCCGGATCTCGCGCACCTCATCGGCACGCTGCTGCAGAAGGATCCTCAGGACCGCTACCAGAGCGCCAGGGATCTCCTGCGCGACCTCGAACACATCGAAGCGCCGACCATGCGCGTGCCCGGTCATCACACCAGGTCGATGCTCGGCCGAACGGTGCGACGACCGAAGACACTCCGGATCGCCATCGTTGTCGCCGCGTTTCTGATGGTGGGAGTGGCTGTCGTCGTCGTTCGGCGCGGCACCAGTTCCTCTCCCCCACTCACCTCGAGCGCGATCCCCACGACACCGATCAAGTCACTGGCTGTGTTGCCACTCAACAACACGGCTAAGAACGGCCAGGACGACTTTCTGTCTGTCGGTCTCGCCGATGCGCTCGTGACCAAGCTCCAGGGCATCCCGTCGCTTCAGGTGCGTCCTACGTCGGCGGTCATGGAGCTCCGCGAGAAGACGGACGCCAGGACCGCCGGCGAGAAGCTGCACGTCGACGGTGTTCTGGAGGGTCAATTCCTCGCCGCCGGAAATCTCGTCCGGGTGACGCTCCAGCTCACCGATGCGCGCAGCGGTTACAGCGTGTGGGCCGACAGCATCGACGGCAAGCGCGACAATCTGTTGAAGCTCATCGACGACGTTTCGGCGCGCACCATGACGGCGTTGAGCGACAAGCTCGGAATGAAGCAGGCCGAGTCGCGACACTCCGAGCCGCGATCATCGAATCCGACGGCGTACGAGCACTACCTCAAGGCCCGTTCGATGACAGGGAGCTTCGTCGAGAGCGATTACAACGCTCAACTCGAGGAACTGCGGCGGGCAATCCAGCTGGATCCGACTTTCGCGGCCGCTTACGCGGATCTGGCGATCGCGCTGTCGCTCGGGACGGCGCGCAGCCTGAGCTCGGGCCCCGAGACGATGGAGAGAGCGGAGTCGTACGCGCGTCAGGCGGTGCGGCTCGACCCGAATCTTCCCCAGGCTCATCTCGCTCTGGGCCGGGTCTTCGTCCGGAATCCAGAGCGCTTTCGCGAATCAGTTCGCGAGGTGCTCGCCGCGCTCAGTCTGAATGCGAACGATACGCATGCTCTCAACTCGGTAGTCACGTATTTCGTGTCGACTGGCGACATCCGCAAGGCGGAGTGCGTCGGCCAGCGGATCCTCCGCCTCGATCCGTCATCCAACGAGGCGAAAACCCGCGGCTACTGGTACGTGAACGCCGTCGATCCGGAGGGCGCACTGACCAACTCGCAGTTTGCCCTGGAGTCGAAAGACACGGAAGTCCTCGGGCACGATGTGCGCGCTCTCTCCCACATCCTGCAGGGAAATCTCATCGAAGCAGAGCGCGAAACGGACGCCATCTCGAAGCTCGTCCCGCACCATTACTTCGGCAAGAGTCTCCGCGCGATGATTGCGGCGGCGCGTGGCGACCGCGCATCGGCCGAAACGGCTCTCAGGTCGTTCGACGCTGATGCCAATCGGAATCACTGGGCCGCGATTCGAGTCGCCCAGGTCCACGCGAAACTCGGCGATACGAAGAAGGCCGTGCAATGGGTGCAGAAATCCGCTGCGCTCGGACACCACAGCTGGTACGCGCTGGTGAAACATCCATGGCTGCAGTCGCTGCAGACCGATCGCCAGTTCCAGAGAGTGCTCACGAAGATCAAGAGTGACCTCGACGACGTGAGCGACGACGTGATCGGCGTGTACCAGCTGCTCTGCGGGTAGCTGACGCATGTCATCCCGACCCCGAGCGAAGTCGAGGGGGAGGGACCTGGGGGATGGGCGGCAGCTACGCACCACCCGAACCCCCGGGTTCCTCGCTCACGCTCGGAATGACACCGTCAGGTTTCGATCGCTTCGAACATCCTGCGCAGTGCGCGCTCCGCTGGAACGCGGATGTCCTCAGGCACGGTGATGTCGTAGCGCATGAACTTGAGCGAGTCCCGGACATCCTCCAGGCGTGTCACCTTCATGAACGTGCAGAGCTTGCAGCCCTTGAGGAACTGTTTGTCCGGCACTTCCATCGCCAGGCGGTCCGTCAGACCGCACTCCGTGACGATCAGGAATCGTTTTGCGGGCCGCTCCTTCGCCCAACGCACCATTCCCGATGTCGAGAGCACTGCGTCCGCAAGTGCGGCCACGTCGGGCCGGCATTCCGGATGAACGAGAATCTCCAGCTCCGGATCTGCCTTGCGAATGCGATCCACTTCCTCGGGTGTGATCTGCTGATGCACGTAGCAGAATCCGTCCCACGGGATGATGTTCTTCTCCGGCACCTGCTCCGCAACGTGATTCGCCAGATTGCGGTCAGGAACGAAAAGGATGTTCTTGTTGGGAAGCGTGCGAACGACTTTCGCCGCGTTCGCGGACGTCACGATGATGTCCGAGAGCGCTTTCACCGCCGCAGTTGTGTTGACGTAGCTGGCCACCGCGAGATCGGGATATTGCTTCTTCAATTCACCCATGCGCGCGGCGACATCCTCCGCCGGCGCCGAATCGGCGAGCTGGCATCCCGCCATGAGGTTGGGCAGAAGAACGGTTCGCGTCGGATTCACGATCTTCGCCGTCTCGGCCATGAAGTGGACGCCGGCGAACACGATGATGTCGCGGTCCTTGACGTTTGACGCCATGAGCGCCAGCTCGAGCGAGTCGCCGACGAAGTCTGCGATCTTCAGGATCTCGGGGCGATAGTAGTTGTGGGCGACGATGACGGCGTTGCGTTCTTTTTTAAGAGTGCGAATCTCGTCGTGCAGGACCTCGAACTCGCGGACGTCGTCTTCGGTGTATTCGTAAGTCTTGACGCGGCTCAGCTCTTCGAAAAGCGTCGACATATCACCCTCAACCCCAGCCAACGCGTCGCCATTTCGTCGAGTCATGCGCCGGGACAGGAAGTTACGGCCTGATCAACACCACCGTCGCTCCCCACCCCCCGCCCGTCGGATCGGCGTCGTGAAAGTCTTCGACGAACTCGATCGTGCGCAGAACCGCCTGCACGTTCGCGCGCTGAACGCCGATTCCCCGGCCGTGGATCAATCGGACCTGGCGGAAACCGCGGGCGCGTGCCTCGTCGAGGTAGTCGCCCACGACATCGCGGATCTCATTGGGGCGAAAGGGATGTAGGTCGAGAACGTCCTCGATCGGAATCTCGACCGGGTCATCTTCCACGGCCGGATTCTATGCGATACTCTCCGCTCACATCTGCTAACGGAGCACGCATGGTCCTTTTCAATCACGCGACGCGGGAGATGACGGCAAAGATCGTCTACTACGGCCCCGGCCTCTGCGGGAAGACGACGAATCTGATGGTCATCTTCGACAAGCTCGACCCCAAGTCGAAGGGAAAGATGCTGTCTCTCGCGACGAAGACTGACCGAACTCTCTTCTTCGACCTTCTGCCGGTCGACATCGGCAAGGTCGGGGCCTTCAATCTCAAGATCCAGCTGTACACGGTTCCCGGTCAGGTCTTCTACAACGAGACCCGGAAGCTCGTGCTCAAAGGCGCGGACGCCATCGTCTTCGTGGCCGACTCGCAGCCCTCGATGGTCGATTCGACCAGGGAGAGCTTTCTGAACCTGATCGAGAACATGAAGGAGAATCAGATCGACCCCGAGGACACGCCGATTGTCGTTCAGTACAACAAGCGCGACATTCCGGGCGTCCTCGCCATCCCTAAACTCGAAGAAGCGTTGGGGCTCGAAGGCTATCCGCACACCGAGGCGTCCGCGATCAAGGGCGAAGGCGTGATGGAGACCTTCAAGCTCGTCTCCAAGATCACGGCGAAGCACCTCTTCAATCGTCTCAAAGGAAAGAGCGAGCCGATCGATCGCAAGAAGGGGGAGAAAGTGGCGGCGAAGAGCGCCGGAAAATCGAAGGCACCCGCCCCAGAGCCGGAGCCTGAGCTCCCCCCTTTTGGCGAAAGCTCCGCTCCTTTCCCCGATTCCGTTCCCTTCCCCGAATCGAGCGGGAATCCTCTCGACGCCGGCTATGACAACGTCCAGGAAGTCTCGCTCGAGCAGCTCCTTCAAGAGGGCCGCGAGCGTCCCGCCACGTTCGGTGGCAACATCCCGATTCCGGTCGACCTCGATGAAGTCGAGGAGATTGGATCGGAGCACATCGTGGATGATTCCGCGGTTGCGGTGATGGACGAGCCGAAGCCATACAAGAAATCGGCGTCGTCATCGGGATCGGTGGACCGAGCTCAGCTGGAGAGCATCCTGCGCGACCTGGAACAGCTGACTAAGCGAGTGCGCTCGCTGCTGGGATGAGTCTCGGTGTCATTCCGAGCCGCGAAGACGGCGAGGAATCCCCCGCGCAAGTGGTAAGCCCGTCGGAAGGGGATCCCTCGCTGCGCTCGGGATGACACGCTCGCTCGGATCACACTCTGCTACAATCCCCGCTTCATCTTTATTTGGAGGAAACGAATGCGTCGATTTCTCAGTATCGCTCTGTGTGTGTCGTTCGCTCTGGCAGGCTGCAAGGCGAAGGAAATGCTGGATAAAGCCGACATCTCCAAAGACCTCGAGAAGCGAGGCACCACACAGCTGATGAAGGACCTCGCCGACGACAGGTATGAACCGCCTGCTGACGGCAAGCTCTCTGATGCGCAGATCAAGATGTATCTGAAGGTTCGCGATCAGGAGAAGGTGATCGCGCAAGTGGCCAGGGCGGAGGCGCAGAAGCATGCCGATGCCGCCAAGCAGAAAGGCGAGAAATCGATCGCCGGCATGATGGAAGGCTTCAAGACTCTGGGATCGGTCGCTGACCTGCTCACCGCCGATGTCCGCGCCGCGAAAGATCTCGGCTTCAACACGCAGGAATACTTGTGGGTGAAGGGACAGGTCCTCGCCGCCAGCACTTCCGCGATGGCGGAGAAGTTCTCCGACACCATGAACAGCAGCATGGACAAGGCCTATCAGGACGCAAAGAAAGCCCACGACGAAGCGAAAGACGAACCGACCAGGGCGATGTATGCACAACTCCTCGCCGGATACGATCAGACCCGCAAAGAAATGGCCGCGCAGAAGGTCGAGGATCCCGCCGCCGCATACAACCGTGAGCTCCTCCGGAAGTACGAGAACGAGCTGAATGCATTCGCCGCCGAGCTGTCGAAATGGGAAGAAAAGCCCGGTGACGCCGAGAAGATCAAAGCCGCGATGGAGCAGAAGCAGTAGTCGCGAGGCCCCAGGCCTCAGGCCCTAGGCCTCAGGGGCAACCCCCGCTCTCCTGAGGCCTGGGGCCTGGGGCCTTCAGGTTTCCGCCATGGCCGCTGAGATTCGCCGTTCCAGCGCGGCCAGCGCCCCTTCCAGCCTGACCAGGAGAGCGGTCGCTCGGGTGAAATCCTTCTCCCGGGCGGCCGCTTCGATCATCAGCGCTAGATCGACGCTCGGATCGCCGTCGAAGTTACTCACGGCTCCCTTCATGGTGTGGGCCGTGCGGAAAAGTGAGTCGGCGTCGTTTTTGGCGATGGCCTGCTTCATTTCCGCAAGGAGGCTCGGCGTCTGCCGCGCAAACGCGTCGCTGACGCGAGCCAGCAGTTTCATGTTGCCGCCGACAGCCTGCACGATCGGCTCGATTCCGGTGACGCTGCGAACGACAGTCTCGAGCTGGCGCAGATCGATGGGCTTGGTGAGCACGGCGTCCATGCCTGCTTCGATGCATCGCTCGCGATCCTCACGGCCGAAATGTGCGGTCAGAGCAACGATCGGAGTACGGACACCCTTGGCCTCTCCCTCGCGGTAACGGCGTGTGACTTCGAGCCCGTCGAGGGAGGGCATCTGCACATCCATGAGCACGAGATCGAAAATTTCGCGTCGCAACATGGCCAGCGCTTCGGGTCCGTCGGAGGCGAGGGCGACGCTGTGTCCGAGCCGGCGCAGGGCCTCGGCCGCGAATTCCTGCGCGATCAGGTTGTCCTCGGCGACCAGCACGCGCAGGGTGCCGGCACGGCGTCGCCGTTCGAGTGGAGTGGTAGCGGGAGGGTGGCCCGTCAACGTGGTGACTGTGCCGAGAGCCTCGATCAGCTCCCGCTCCCCGACGGGGCGGGTCAGGCGCACCCGGTCGTCGGAAAAGTGTTCCAGGGGCGACGTGATGATGATCGAAGGTTCGATCAGGATCGTGTCATCCGAGCTGATCGCGCACGCGAAGCGGCCGGGCGGAACCTCCGCGGCGGAAGCGCACGTCACGGCGACGACGCCGCGCGCTCTCAGAATCTCGGCAATGACCTCACGCGATGTCTCGTTGGCGTCGACGACGAGCATACGTTGACCATTCAGCGACTCTTCCCACGGCGCGCGCGAAACCCTCGCTCCGACTCCGTCTGCGGGGAGCGGAAGTGAGAAAGCGAAACAGCTTCCCACTCCCGGATCGCTGAGCAGCTCGATCGAGCCGCCCATGGCTTCGACAAGTCGCGCCACGATGGCCAGGCCGAGCCCGGTGCCCCCGAAACGGCGCGACGTGGAGTTGTCTGCCTGCGCGAACGGCTCGAAGATTCTTTTCCGCTGATCCTCGGGAATCCCCATCCCCGTATCGCGCACTTCGAATCGAACGAGTCCGTCGGTGGGTGCGACACGAAGAGCGATCTCGCCGTTTTCCGTGAATTTGATCGCATTCGCCACGAGGTTGATGAGCACCTGCCGCAGGCGCACCGGGTCACCCCACACGGTGTCGGGAACGTCAGGGGCGATTCCGACCGCGAGCAACAGATCCTTCGCGGCGGCGGTCACTCCCAGCGGCTTCATCGTCTCCGCGATCACGTCGCGCAGCGAGAAGTAGATCGGCTCCAGCTCGATCTTCCGCGCCTCGATGCGTGAGAAATCGAGAAGATCATCGATCGTCCCGAGAAGCGACTCGGCAGAGCGCCGCGCCATTTCCAGCTGACGCAGCCGGCGAGGGGTCTCCTCGTCGTCAATGGCCAGCTGCAGCATGCCGATCACGCCGTGCAGCGGCGTGCGCATCTCGTGGGACATGTTCGCCAGAAACTCGCTCTTCGCCGCACTGGCCTCTTCGGCTCGGGAGCGCGCATCGTGCAGCTGCGCCGACTGCATGTCCTGTTTCCGGATCAACTCGCGCGACACACGAATGGCCTCACCCATCTGTGCGCGCCTTCGCTCGGCAGTACGTGCGGTCAGCGCCATGTACAGGCCGGAAAGGCCTACGAACAGCAGCCTCACGCCCATGACCGACGCCGGAATGACCCGATCGTCCACCACGATCACCCACAAAAACATCGCCGCATAGCAGAGCGTGCCGAAGACGGCGAATCCGAGACAGCGTCGGAAGGTCGTGGTGGTCTGATCGGCAACGCGCATCAGAAGAGCGAACCAAAGCCAGCTTTTCTCCGCACCCGATGCGTAAATGGCAATCGTCCAAACGACGACGTCGATCACCAGAAACGCGAAGCTGATGTCGCGCTTCATCTTTCCATAGAAGGCCCGCACGACGAGCCACGACACAGCGCAATAGATGGCAAAGAACGCCGAGATCCAGGCCCATGCGCGAAGCGAGTCGTCTTCCAGGATATAGCGATTGTTGAGGTAGACAGCGAGGGAGAGAAGCGTTAGACCGATGACGCGGAGAATCGGGATCTCGACGAGGGCCAGCCGCCGGGCCCGATCCCTGCGGCGCATCGTGATGTCTTCAGGCTGGATGACCAGATCGCTCATCGCTAGTGTGGTGAATCAGAAATACACGGCATTTCGTTGCGGGCGCCGAGGCACCGAGTGCGAGGCGGCGCGACGCAGGCGATGCGGGACATCGTCGAGGAGCGCCAACGAAGCAGGCGGTGCCTCGCCGCCCGCAACCCTCCGGGCTGGTGCCGGTTGCGGCCGATCTGCGGCGTTGCTCGTCGTCAACGATGACACCGCATCGCCTCCTCCTCGCGCCTTGCATCTCGACCGCAAGCGGCACCAGCGAAATGCTGCGTATTTCTGATTCACCACACTAGCGTTACGGCTTCTGCGCAGCGCGCATCCGGCGCTGCAGGATCGTGCGGATCCGGGGAAGAAGCGTTTCCTTCCGGATCGGCTTCCGCAGGAAATCGGCCGCCCCCATCTCCAGGCTCCGCGCCTCCTCCTCCGCTCCGGCGATGCCGGTGATGAAGACCGCCGGTGTATCAATTCTCTTCTGGATCATGATCTCGAACAGACGCAGGCCGCTGAGCGTAGGAACGTTGATGTCGAGGATGAGCAGGTCGAACTCGTGGCGCCCGATCTCGAAGAGCGCATCCGCGCCATCCGCTACCGTCACGACTGCGTAGCCCGCTTCCGTGAGGAATCCTTCCACCAGAGCGGATGACACAGCATCGTCTTCCAGGAGCAGAACGAGAACCGGCCGCTCATTCGCTGCACGGAAAACCTCGCGGGGTGCCGGCGAGCGTTCCAGAGCGGCGATGATCTCGTCGTGCAGGCGCTGGGTCTCCGGGCTCGGTGCGCGGTTGAACTCGCGTTTGAGAATGTCCACGCATTCCTGATAGCGGCGCAGCGCGGAATCCGGCCTGCCCTGCTCGAGCTGAAGCCGGATCAGAGTGCGATGCACCACTTCCTGCGACGAATCGAGCGAGAGCAGTCTGCTGGCCGTATCCACTGCCGCTTCCCACCAGGCCGCCTTGATCTGTACAGCGAGCAGCCGGCCCAGGACGGCCACCGCGATCCGTCCGTACAGACCGCGCTGCTCGGCGAGCCAGTCATCGAACCTGCGGGATCCGCTGATGTAACCTTCGAGCAGATTGCCGGAGTACAAGTCAGCCGCTTCACGGATGCTGTTGATCGACGAACGCTCCGCGAGATCTGCAAACCGGAGCGCATCGACAGTCACCAGGGCGGGGTTGAGGCGAACGGACTCGCCGTCGACGATGACGAGCTCCGAAGAGAGGTGGCGCAACGCATGTCTGAGGTCGCCAAGGAGGTGCGTGAGGTGCGTCGAGTCATCAGCACCGTCGAAGAACAGGCGACCGATTTCCTCGATGTTTCCTCCTTCGTCGATGCGGATGGCGAGGTAGATCAGCAAAGCCTGAGTCCGCTTGTTCCCGATTGCCAGCACGTTACGCTGGTGGTCGGTAGCGGCAAACTCGCCAAAGAGGCGAACTTCGAGAACGTGCATTCGGGACGGCAAAAAGGTTAGCACGTTGCCCCTGTAGGAAGTAATCCACCGAAAGTTATAGGGTTACGGGCATGCAGACCGCATTACGCAATCTTTCGGTTGCGGTTTAGGTTCTAGGCGCAGTTCACTCTCTATGGATCGGATCGTCATCACCGGCATCGGTGCTCTCAGTCCCAACGGTGTCGGCCGTGAGGCGTACTTCAACGCCGTGGCCGGCGGCCAGAGCGGAATCCGCACCATCACCCAGTTCGACGCCGGGTCCCTTCCCTGCCGCGTCGCCGGCGAAGTCGATTTCGACCCATCCGCCTGGGTGGACGCCAAATTCATGAAACATGTGTCGCGGGTCGTGCCGATGGCTATCGCCGCGACGTCTGAAGCGCTCCGCGATGCCGGCCTCGATCCGTTGGCCGCCGATCTGAAAACGCGCCAGAGCATCGGCGTCATGCTCGGTTCAGGCGGAGGAGCGATCGAGTTCAGCGAGCGCATGTACGAGCTCTGGTACAAAGGCGCCACGAAGCAGGCCTCGGTCTATGCGATCCCATCAGGCACGATCGGCACGATTGCATCCGAAATCTCGATGGCCTTCGATTTCCACGGCTTCTCGCATCTCATCTCGACCGGTTGCACATCCTCGACTGACGCCATCGGTTATGCGTACAGGAACCTGAAGCTCGGCATCGTGGACTATGTGATCACCGGGGGCGCGGATGCTCCGATCACCGAGGCGATCATGACCGGGTTCTGCATCATGCGGATCGTGGCCAGCGCCTTCAACGACCGGCCGACGGAAGCATCGCGACCGTTTACGAGAAACCGCGACGGATTCGTTCTGGCGGAAGGGGCGTGGATGTTCGTGATGGAACGGGAATCCACGGCGAAAGCGCGCGGGGCGAAGATCTATGCGGAGGTGGCGGGGTACGGATCGACGTGCGACGCGTACCATCGCGTGCGCATGGACGAGTCCGGCGACGAGCCAGCGCGCGCCATGAAGCTGGCCCTGAACGAAGCCGGACTTCCAGCCACGGACATCGACTACCTCAACTATCACGGGACCGCAACGGATCTGAACGACCGCATCGAAACGCGGGCCGTGAAGCTCGCGTTCGGAAAACACGCCTGGAATCTCGCGGGATCGGCGACGAAATCGATGATCGGACACCCGCAGGGTGCATGTGGTGCCGCCGGAGTCGCGGCCACGTTGATGGCATTTCGCGATGACACGCTTCCGCCGACCATCAACCTCGATCAGCCCGACCCGGAATGCGATCTCGACTACGTCCCCGATATCGGCCGGCGCGCTCGCATCGATGCAGCGGTCTGCAACACCATCGCCTTTGGATCGAAGAACTCCGCACTCGTGCTGCGTCGGTACTGACGGCTGACAATGGCGTTTCTGACACCACGCAGAGTCGAGCAGCGCGAGCTTCTCGACGAGCATGACGCACCGGTTGCGGACATGGATCGCTCTCTGCGCGATCTTCGGTGCATCAATCGTTATCTGGGTGGACGGCGAATCTACCGCCGTCTGCTGAGACGATTCCGCGACGTGCGGTCGGTCCTCGACCTCGGCGCCGCGAGTGCCGATCTGCTGGAAGGATTACCAGCCGCGCACCTCCGCGTGGCGCTCGACTTCAAGATCGATCATCTTCTATTCTCCAGGAGCTCCGAGATCAGACGCGTGGTCGCCGACGCAACCCGCCTGCCGTTCCGCGATTCTTCCGTCGACGTCGTCACTTCCGCCCACTTCTTCCACCACTTCAGCGCGGAAGAAAACATGGCGATTCTCCGAGAATCGCTTCGGGTCGCCGCTCGTGGCGTGGCCGTGAACGACACGCGCAGGCACTACGTCCCCCTGCTGTTCGTGCGCCTCATCTCCGCGCTGCACTTTGTGGGACGAATCACTCGATTCGATGCCCCTCTCTCCGTACAGCGAGGCTACACTCTCGATGAAGCGCGGGCCATTGCCCGGCGAGTGGGCGCAAAGACTTCGCGCGTCGTGCGTGCATTCCCGTATCGTTTCGGCATTCTGTTGTGGAAATAAAGGTCGACGTTGCGATCATCGGCGCCGGTCCGGCCGGATCGACGCTGGCCGCGCTTCTCGCCGGACGGGGAACGCGCGTGGCGCTGATCGATCGCGAGACCTTCCCCCGCGACAAGCTTTGCGGCGAATTCCTTTCCTACGATGCTCTCCCCATCCTCGATCGACTCGGAATTTCCGTGGAGCTCGATGCTCGCGGTGCCCCATCGATCGATCGATGCGTTGTCGTCGGCCGACGGCGAAAGTACGAGTTTGCGTTTCCGCAACCTGCGCGCGGCGTCAGCCGGATGCTCCTCGACGATCTGCTGCTCCGACGGGCCACCGCTGCGGGTGCAAGAAGCCTCAGCGGCTGGACCGCATCGCGAGTCGAGGGACGCAAGCTGATGCTCGATCGCAGCGGCGAGTCCGCGACCGTCGAGGCAAAGGTCCTCGTCGGCGCGTGGGGACGCTGGGGACGATTCGACACGCAGCTTCAACGCCAGTTTGTCCGCGACCGTTCGCATCGCAACTTCGGATTCAAACGCCATTACCGCTCCGCTCTACCCGTTCTCGGAGCCATCGAGCTCTATTCGTTCCGCCGCGGTTACCTCGGTGTCTCCCCCGTCGAGTCAGGCCTTACGAACATCTGCGGACTCGTGCACGAGAGACGTCTCTCCGGTCTGAAGGGTCGGTGGGATGCATTCGTCGACATGATCCGGATGGAAGAGGCGTCGCTCGAACAGATGTACAGCGGTCAGCAACCGGCGCAGGAAGGTTTTCTGACTTCGGAGCCGGTGATTTTCCGCGCGCGGTCGCCGGTCGAGCAAGGCATCGTGATGGTCGGCGACGCCTCGGGAGTGATCGATCCGCTCACCGGCAACGGGATGGCGATGGCCATCCAGTCGGCCGTCCTGGCAGCTCCATTCGTTTTGACGATGCTGACGTACGACAATCCCAAAGCGGTGGAAAATGGATACAAGGAGGCGCACGCGGGCTTTTTCGCCCGTCGGATCCGCTGGAGTCGACGCGTGGCGAGACTTCTCTCGAGGCCGAGGCTTCTCGACGCTGCGCTTTCTGCTGTGCGAGGGGCATGGGCCGGTCAGTTTCTGTTGCGCCGTACGCGCGCAGACGATGACGCGCTGGCCCGACTGGTCGACGCGTGGTTCCGATAAAATAATTCGGCCATGTCGAACCTGGAGGGGGATTTTCTTCTCCCTATCTTCCCGCTCCCGAATCTCGTTTTCTTCCCCAACACACGACTCCCTCTTCATGTCTTCGAGCCGCGGTATCGTCAGATGGTCACCGACGCGCTCGACGCGGACAAACGATTCGGAATCATTCTTCTGCGACCGGGGTGGGAGCGAGACTACTTCGGCGCACCTGCGGTTCACGCCTGCGGGACGATCGGAACGATCGAGCAGGCCGTTCCGCTCGAGGATGGACGATTCAACATCCTGATCCGCGGCGACGTTCGCTTCCGCATTCTCGACGAAGTGTCGAAACTCCCGTATCGCACCGCACGCGTCGTCGCCCAGCCCGAGACGCAGAGAGACTCAGACGAGTCCCACGCGCAACGCGAATGGCTCGCCGACCTGGCGCGCCAATACCTGAAGTACCTTCCCGAACAGATGGCCGTTCCCGAGATCGAGTTGGTCGGCCTCGACGCTCTCACGAATGCGCTGATCATGTCGCTGAATCTCGACGTCGAGGAGAAGCAGAAGCTGCTGGAGATCGACGATCTCATCGCACGCGCCGATCAGATCGGGAGCGAGCTCACGAATCGCGTGGAGAGCCTGCGCTTCCTGGCCCCTTATCGCCGCGAGGCAGATCCGACCAGGAATTGACGACGCTTCATCGGCCGCGCGCGTACCAGAGCTCGTGAAGTCTGCCTTTTGCTTCCTGCTTCTCTTTGGCGTTGTCGCTCCGTCAGAGGCAGGCAGACGACGCGCAGTGGCGTCGGGTTTCGACACGAGGCGCATCCTATGGATAGCGGCGCATCCCGATGACGAAATTGTCGTCGCTCCTCTTCTGGGAAGACTGTGCATCGAGCAGGGCTCGACCTGTTCGTTTCTCGTTCTCACGCGTGGCGAAGGGGGCTTGTGCTCTCTACCGGAGGGGTGTGGAAGTGATCTCGGGCTGGTCCGCGCGCAGGAAATGGTCTCTGCGGCGACGTTCTTCAAAGCTCGTCTGACGCAGTGGGACCTCCCCGACATCATGGAGAATGTGGCGTCCTCCTGGGATTCAAAGGCTGGCAACCACGACGAACTGATCGCACGTATCCGAGGCGTTGTGGAACGTGAAAACCCCACAACGATCATCACGTTTGATCCCGCGCATGGAACCACGTGCCACCCCGCTCATCGTCAGACGGCCGAGCTGGTGATTGAAGCCGTCGATGACCGCGGTCTGTTCCTGCTGGAGACGGCCGCGTCCTGCAACGAGGAGGGCCACTACATCTTCTCGAACGCTTTGCCAGGCAGTACCTGGGCAATCGAGGTATCGGGCCAATGGCACTATTTGCTTGCGGACGTGGGGATCCACAGGAGTCAGTTCTCGGCGGCACAGGCGGACTCATTGAGCCTCACGCCAACAGAGCAGAGAATCGTGTGGCTCGCCCCCGCTGCGTCAGCGCGAGGCGGACACACAAAGAGCTGCCGCTAGGGCACTACTTCGTGACCTTGAAGTCGTACTCGACCGCGATGTTGCCGCCCCAGTACCCAACGGCGCGGTAGTCTCCCGCCTTAGGCCCCTTCACGCTGAGCTTGAACGTCGCGACCTTTGCTCCGTGCATCGGCATGCGCTCTTCACTGACCACAATGCCTGTGCTGTCAAACCAGCGGACGCTCGTCTGAAGACCGGGGGGCGATTCTTTGAGCCACATCGTGAGGTACACCGGTTCGATCCGGCTGAACGACGTCTTCTCCTCCGTCACGTTTCCGTCCTGTCCTAACTTTGATCCGAGCTTCGACTGTGTCAGGACCTCCGGTTGGCCGACGGGGATCACAGTGTTGACCTTTGCCTTGCTCAGATCCTTAGCGGTCGAAGAGGGTGCCTGCCCCACTCCCTCCTTGTTTCTCTGGCAGGCGATGGCGAGTGATGTCGAGATCAGAAGAATGCTGGCTGTACGTCGCATGACCACGATTTTAGCGCGGCGGCGTCTGAACGAAGAGCGTATCGTGCGCCTCGGATCGTTCCTGCGAGGGTCTGCCGGCGGTGTAGTAGTAGTGCGAGATGGATTTTCGCGTTACACCCGGGGGCGACGTGAGCGGATGCGGATGGCCGTGGTATGACCCGTCGGTTGTC
>Ga0184623_10000274_pt1 | contig 21861 bp, 16 predicted proteins | sample PLM1_100_b1_FD_133138 | JGI IMG/M metagenome (GOLD analysis project Ga0184623, IMG submission 133138) | Groundwater sediment microbial communities from an aquifer in East River, Colorado, USA - PLM1_100_b1 | ecosystem: Environmental > Terrestrial > Soil > Riparian zone | place: USA: East River... | reverse complement strand
GGAGCGCCTGCGCCAGCACCCGACGGCCAATCGCGGCCGCCTCGGACGGCGGTCCCCAGCTGCTGTCCTGCTCGACCATCAGCCAGCCACGGTAGTCCCATTCGCCGAGGGCCGCGAGGCAACCGTCGAGGTCGAGCATGCCGGAACCGAGCTCCGTGAACAGCCTCGCCCGGATCGCCGCGCCGAAATCGGCCAGCTCGCCGCTCCGCAATCGGGCCAGCACCGTCGGGTCCACGTCCTTGAGGTGGACGTGCGTCACTCGATCGCCGTACCTCCGAAGCGTCGCGACGGGATCGCCACCGCCTACAAGCCAGTGGCCGACGTCGAGGCACAGCGGAACAAGGTCCGGTTCAGTCGCGGTGATGAGGTGGTCCGTCTCATCGGGCGTCTCGACGTATGTTCCGGCGTGGGGATGGAACGCCAACCGGCGACCGGCCTCGGCACTGGCGCGAGCCAGGTCGTTGACGACGTCGACGAGCCGGCGCCAGCCGTCCGGCGTCAGCCGGGGAGTTTCGTCCGAGTCGGCGCGGCCGGCCCGGACAGAGCGCTCGGGCGAGCCGTCGAGGGCGACGCAGAGCACGTCGCCGTCGCCCGCTACGAGGAGGCGCAGCCGTTCGAGGGCCCCGTCAAGCGCGCCCTCGGCCGGTCCATCGGTCGTCATCGGCAGCGAGGCATAGACCTCGGCCAGTTGCAGGTCCCGGGCGGCCACCGCGTCCCGCAATTCGCGGCCTTCCGGAAACCCGAGGCCCAGCTGGCAGCCGTCGTACCCGAGCCTCGCGATCTCGTCGAGGATCGTCGCCGCGTCCGTGCCAAGCCGGAGCTCTTCGACATCCACGTTGTTCCAGAGGATCGGAACCGTCCCGATCGACGCCGCCGCGAGCCGACCGCTAACGCGAAGCCGCTCTCGCAGTGCGCGGGAACGCAGGACGAGCTCCGGGGCGGCCGTCGCGATCATCGGTGCTGCTCCTCGGCGACGCCCGCCAGCCAGCGCTCGTGCTGCTCGGGATGGTTCACCGGGCTGGGTGCGTCCCACCAGCCGGTCTTGTCGGGCCCCGCGACCGCGAGGTCTCGGTTGACCTTGACATGCACGAGCGACGGGCCACCGGATGCGATCGCGCGGCGGACAGCCGGCGCGACGTCCTCCGGAGCTTCCGGCCGCTCCGCGTGGATCCCGAAGGCCCGGGCGATCGCGCCGAAGTCCGGCGAGTACAGGGACCCGTCCGGCGTCGTGAAATCGGTCCATGCCGTCCGGCCGAAGAACGTCTGCTGGCCGCCCTTGATGCTGATCCAGCCCGAGTTGTCGAGGACGACGACGCAGACCGGGGTCCCGGCGAGGACCGCGGCCTGGAGCTCCTGCATCGTCTGGAGGAAGTCGCCGTCGCCACAGACCGCGAGGACCTGCCGATCTGGCTGCGCCAATTGCGCCCCGATCGCGGCGGGTAGCGTGAAACCCATGGTCGAGAACCCGCCGGATGTCAGGTGCGTGCGCGGCAGGCGGGTCACCCAGCGCTGCTTGACCATGCCCTGGGGGAGCCCCGCTCCGGTCACGACGATCGCGTCGTCCCGCGTCGCTCGCTGGACCTCGCGGACCGCTCGGGCCATCGTCATCGGTGTCGCGTCGGAGCCGGACTTGATCTCGACCTGCTCCAACCACGCCCGCCGTAGCCGGTCGATCTCCGCGAAGTAGGGGGTTGCGCGGTAGGCCGCGGAACCGCCGCCTGCGCCTAGGGCCGTGAGAAGGTCGGCCAGGCCGGCCCGGGCATCACCGACCAGCCCGACCTCGGCCGGGTAGTTCTTGCCGATCTCACGCGGATCGATGTCGAGCTGGATCAGCTTCGAGGGCGGAATCGCGAAGGTGACGCCCTTGCGATACGAGGACGCCGACCAGTCGGTGAACCGGTTGCCCACGGAGAGCAGCACGTCAGCGGTCGAGGCGAGCGCGTTGCCGCAGGTCGACGCTGTATCGCCGATCGTCAGGCCGGCCAGGTCGTGCGCCTCGTCGATCGCGCCCTTGCCGTTCCACGTCGTCACGACCGGTGCCCCGAGTCGCTCCGCCAGTGCCGTGACCTCTGCCCATGCCTCGGACAGGATCGCGCCACCGCCCGCCACGATGACCGGCCGCTCGGCCGAGCGCAGCAGGTCCGCCGCACGTTCCACGTCGTCTGCGGCCGGCCGAATCCGGCCGCGTGCCTCGCGCCGCTCCGGATCCGGCAGGACGACCTCCGCGGCCTCGGCTTGGACGTCCATCGGCAGGTCCAACAGGACAGGCCCCGGCCGGCCGCACAGCATCGCGTTCCAGGCCCGATGGAGGACGAACGGCAGCTCGTCGACGCGCGACGGCTGCCACCACTCCTTGACGACCGGCTCGAACACCCGCGGGTTGTCGGCGTGATGGCGGCGGTCGAACTCCTGGAGGACGCCGTGGCCGCGCATGTAGGTGTGGGGCGAGCCGGTGATGAGTGGAACGGCCGTCGAATCCACGTATGCGGTGCCCATGCCGACGACGGTGTTCATCGCACCCGGCCCGATGCTCGTGAACGCCAGCATCGGGCGGCCGCTGGCGCGGAAATAGCCGTCCGCAAGATGGACGGCGGACTGTTCGTGCATCACCTGGATCGTGCGGATTCTGTCCGTTCGATCGAGCAGGGCGTCGGTGATCGCCCAGCAGCCGTGGCCGGGAATCCCTGTCGCGAATTCGACGTCGCGACTGACGAGAAACTCGACGACGATCTGGGCGCCGGTAAGGGAGCGCTGGGTCGCATCGCTCAACGTTCAGGGGTCTCCCACGTCGCTGCTGGTTGGGGGTCGTGACGGGGCGTGTAATCGATTGACCAATGCCGCGGCGAAAAGGTAGCATGACCGCCGGGCTTGTCAACGCCGATTTTGCAAGACGAGGAGACGGCAACCGATGACCCAGGTTGCTCAAGGTGGCACCTCCGCCTCCGCCGACGCCGCGTCATCGGCAACTTCCCTCCCGCTGGCCGACAGCCCGCTGGGCCGGACGATCTCGACGACGGCGACGGACATCTGGAACGATTCCTGCGCGATCGACGAGCTCGAGTACGCGATCTCCTTCGGCGCGGTCGGGGCGACGGCCAACCCGACGATCGTCACCGACGTCTGGAAGACCGAGCCCACGCACTGGCGAGAGCGCGTCCGAACCCTCGCCCGTGAGCGACCCACCGCGACCGAAGTCGATCTGGCCTGGGCGGTCGTCGAGGAGATGTCGACCCGCGGGGCGAAGCTGCTGGAGCTGGCGTTTGCCATCCACGGCGGACGGCAGGGTCGCCTGTCGATGCAGACGGATCCGACGCTCCATCGCTCACCGGATCGGATGGTCGCCCAAGGGCTCTCGTTCGTCGCCCTCGCCCCGAACATCATCGTCAAGTTCCCCGCGACCTCGGCGGGGATCGCGGCGATCGAGGAGGCGACATATCGGGGCGTGAGCGTCAACACGACCGTGTGTTTCTCGGTTGCGCAGGCGTTGGCCGCCGGCGACGCAATCGAGAAGGGCCTCCGGCGACGCGAGGCCGAGGGGCTCGAGGTCGCATCGATGGGCCCGGTCGTGACCGTGATGATGGGCCGGATCGAGGACTGGCTGCGCGTCCAGACGGAGCGCGACGGGATCGTCGCCGACCCTGCCGCGCTGCCGTGGTCGGGTGTCGCCGTCTTCAAGCGCGCCTATGGCATCTTCAGGGAGCGGGGCTACCGGGCGCGGCTTCTCGGAGCGGCGATCCGGCACCACCTCCATTGGTCCGAGCTGATCGGGGGCGACGTCGTCATCACGATGCCGTCGAACTGGCAGAGGCGGTTCAATGCATCGGACATCGAGGTCAGGCCACGAATTGACGACCCGGTCGATCCCGCGATCGTGGCCGAGCTGTCGGCCCATTTCCCCGACTTCGTCCGGGCGTACGAGCCGGACGGCCTGACCATCGACGCGTTCGGCACGTACCCGCCGACGGCCCGGACGCTCAGGGCATTCATCGCCTCGTACCACGAGCTGCTCCACGCCGTGACCGACGCGATGATCCCGAACCCGGACGTCCGCGCGTCCTGATCGCAGGATCGTGAGCGAACGCACAATCCATCCCCACGCCCTGCCCGACGACCGGCCGGCTGACGCCCTCCACGTTCGGCCCGGCGATGACTTTGGCCATGTTGACGTCTACCCGGAGCGGGCCGGTTGGCGCTACCTGACCTTTTGGGTTGACAATTTCGGAGGCGGCCGATGGGCCATCCCGCCCGCCCCCGAAGTCGAAACCTGTCTCGTCGTCCAAGCCGGACGATCTATGGTGATCGCGGATGACGAAGGCGGAAGCTGGACGTTGCCGGGGCGGGAATCCGTGTTCGATGAACTCCCATCGGCCATCTGGCTACCCGACGGGCGTGGTCTGACGATCGAGGTGGGCCAACCACCAAGCGCTGGCGCATCAGCGGTGGCCATTGCGCGCGCACCTCGGTCGGGGCGCGAGGGCGTCGCCACGGAACCGATCGTAATTCGGCCGGAGGACGTCAAAGTCGAGAGCCGCGGCGCCGGAAACGCCACTCGCCAGATCAACCACATCATCGCGCCCGACTTTCCGGCCGACCGCCTCGAGGTCGTCGAGGTCTTGACGCCGTCGGGCAACTGGTCGAGCTGGCCGCCGCACAAGCATGACGTCGACGACATGCCGGCGGAGGCGGTGCTGGAGGAGGTCTATCACTATCGCTTCCGCCGCCCCGAAGCCTGGGGTCTCCAGCGCGTCTACCGGACCGACCGCTCGCGCGACGGCATCTGGGAGGTCCGCGACGGCGATGTCGTGATCGTGCCCGACGGTTATCACCCGTTCAGCGCCGCCCACGGCGACGATGCCTACTACCTCAACGCCCTCGCCGGTGATCGCCGCACGATGGCCTGCTCGTTCGACCCGGACCTGGACTGGGTCCGCGACACCTGGTCGTCGATGGAGCCCGATCCGCGCGTTCCACTCGTTCCTCCCGTGGCGTCCAGCGCAGTCAGCTGACCCGCGCGGCCCGGGAACGCGGGACGTCGAGGCGCCGCATCAGTCGGCCGAGGCGAATCGCGATTGCCTGATCGAGCGGCGGGTCGATCCGCCCCATCCGCCGGCGGCGGTCGGCGAGGTCGCGGGCCCTGCCCGCGGCCACGAACGCCCCAGCAAGATCCCCGAGCCGATGCTCGCGGAGCTTGGCGACCTCGACCCACGCGACGACCGCGATCGGCCCGATGCCCGCCGTCAGCGCCTCCCACGCCTCCGCGGCAGCGGCAAATCGGCCGAGACGCCGAAGGAGCCGCGCCCGCTCGACGAGGATCCGCTCCTCCGTCCATGGCGAGTCGAGTCGGGGTTGCGCGGCGGGCGATCTGGGCTGCGGCTTTCCGCCGTAATCGACCGGCGTGCGGGCCGTCCACCAAAGGTCGTCGTCGGGTTCCGGACGGGCCGTAGTCGACGAGCCATCGATGGCGGTGTCGAGGCACCCCAGGGCTTCCTCCAGCCGGCGCTCGCGCGAATACGCCCGGGCGAGACCGGCCAGGTCGCCGCGGTGGGCGAGGCGACGCCCGTCCTCATCGGCGAACTGGGCCTCGACATGGACTAGGAGTCGAGCCAGTGACCGGACATCTTCGCGGTTGTGGCGGACGACCGCGAGCAGGGGTTCGGCCAGGCCGGACCTGAGGAAGTCGAGGTAGCGCCCGGGTATCTCCCAGCCGTCCACGTCTTCGTGTCTGGCCACGCCGAGCAGCTCTGTCTCGACGGTCCGCAGGCGGGCATCGGTCATCCGATGCTTGAAGACCCGCCGCACGAATGGCAACAGGTCGAGGTGCCCGGCGTGGACCGGCGGGTCGCGTCGGGCCATGCGATACCGCGCGACGAGGAGCGGCCAGTCGAAGCCGCGGCCGTTGTACGTCACGAGCCACGCGTTGTAGGGGATGTGCGCCTCGAGCAGGGTGAGCAGTGCCGGCTCGTTCGGCTGGTCCGGCAGGAGCAGCTGGGCCTGCCTGAACCGGTCCGCCTCCCACCAACCCAGCCCGACGAGGAACGCCATGGTTCCGGCCGCCGTGGCAAGCCCTGTCGTCTCGGTGTCGAGGCAGACGAGCGGCGCGTCGGGCGGCGGCTGACCCGGGACGCCAGCGAGGCGATCGCGGTCGAGGGGTAGGATGACGGTCAGCGGCTCACACCGGACGACCGCGCCGAGGTCGCTCCCGACGATCTCGCCGTCAACGGCCTCCGCCATCAGGCTCGCAAGCGTCGCGGATCTCGACCGGTCGGCCGCCGATGGGCCCGCCGCCGGCCGGACGGCGGCCCGGTAGTTCGCGAGCCGGCGCTCAAGCGTCGCTCCGCTCACGCTGCGGCGACCGCGCCGGCACCGATCTCGCCAAGGAGCCTCAGGGCGAGCCCCTTCGCATCGGCATCCGGCTCGAGCCGCGGGCCTGTGCAGGCCGGGCAGCCGGCGTCGCAGCCGCACGATGAGATCAGCTCTGTCGCCCCGGCGATCAGCTCGTCATGACGTTGCCAGAGCCGCTCCGACAGGCCGACGCCGCCCGGCACCGACTCGTAGAGATAGACCGTTGGGGCTTCCTGGTGGGGCGAGCGGACCTGGGTTACGAGGCCGAGATCGCGCGGATCGACCATCAACAGGACGCTGGCGATCGTCTGGATTGCGCGACCGGCACCCATCAACGCAATGTCGAGATCGTTCCGGCTCCAGCGACCCGCAAGCGACTCCGCCGTCAGCCAGTAGGCGGTCGTCTGCAGCTCGATCTCCGGCAGGTCGACGGGGCCCCAGCCGACGTTCTCGTCGGTCACGAACTTCAGCTTCTTGTAGAGGGTGACGAGGCTGGCAACCATCACCTCGCCGTGGACGCGGCGGCCCGCGGGGGCGGGCGCCTCGCCGAAGACGTCAAGCGGCTTCAGCGTCACGGCCCGGTTGGCGTACGTGTAGTGATCGACGTCCACCTTGTGGACATACGCCTTCCGCTCGCCCCATTCCAACTTGTCGACGTGGTACTGGACCGACTCGTGGAGATAGATCGCGTGGTCATGAACGAGGACCTGGGCGGCAAACAGGTCAACCTCGCCGAGGACCCGCGGCCGATCCGGCGTCGTGTCGATGATCACGACGTTCTCCGGGGCAGCCGACCGCAGCGAGATCTCCGAAGCCGGGAAGTTCTCCGAGCTCCAGTACCACCGTCCGTCGCCCGCCTGCCGGACGTGGCCCTCCTCGGCCAGGAATGCCAGCAGATCGTCGGCAGCCCCAGGACCGAACCATTCGCCGGGCTCGAACGGGAGCTCGAACGTGGCGGCCCGAACGTGAGCCAGCAGGACGTGGAGGTTGTCCGGGTCGAGCCGGGCCTCCTCCGGACGCCCGCCGAGGAGGAACTCCGGGTGATGGATGACGTACTGGTCGATCGGGGCCTGCGACGCCACGAGAACCGCGACGCTGGTGCCACTGCGCCGCCCGGCGCGGCCGATCTGCTGCCAGGTCGCGGCGATCGAACCGGGGTAGCCGGCCAGCACCGCGGCGTCCAGCCGGCCGATGTCGACGCCGAGCTCGAGCGCATTCGTGGCGACGACCCCGAGGATTTCGCCGGCCCGCAGCCCTTGCTCGATGGCCCGCCGCTCCGTCGGCAGATAGCCCGCGCGATACCCCCGGACCCGCGTCCGTGGCCCGTAGCTCTCGCGGAGCGCCTCGCGCAGTCCCGTCAACAGAATCTCGATCGCGACGCGCGATCGGCCGAACACCACGGTCTGGCGGCCGGCTCGCAGGAACGGCAGCGCCCATCGGTTCGCCAGGGTCAGAGGCGATCCTCGCGCCCCCATCGCGGCGTCGAGGATGGGCGGGTCGACGAGGAGCACGTGGCGCTCGCCCGCCGGCGCCCCGTTCCGATCGATCAGTCGGGCCGGCCGTCCCGTCAACAACGCGGCCAGCTCCGTCGGGTTCCCGATCGTTGCTGAGCAGCAGACGATGACCGGGTTGCTGCCGTAGTGACGGCACAGGCGAAGCAGCCGACGGATGACGTTGGCGACGTGGCTCCCGAAGACCCCGCGATAGGTATGGAGCTCGTCGATGACGATCACCCGCAGCTGTTCGAACAGCTGGAACCATTTCGTGTGGTGAGGCAGGATCGCGGAGTTCAACATGTCCGGATTACTGACGACGACCTGCCCCGCCTTCCTGACGGCGGAGCGGATGGCCGCGGGTGTGTCGCCGTCATATGTCGCCGCCGAGATCGACATGCCCGCCGCCCGCGACAGCTCCGCGAATTCCGCGACCTGGTCCTGCCCGAGGGCTTTGGTGGGGAACAGGAAGAGTGCACGAGCCGCCGGGTCGTCCGCGATCGCCTGGAGAACGGGCAGGGCGTAGCAGAGCGTCTTGCCGGAGGCCGTCGGCGTGACGACGACGATGTCCTCGCCGGCACGGACCGCCTCAACCGCATCAGCCTGGTGGGTGTAAAGCCGGTCGATGCCGCGCGCCGCCAGACCGGCCCGGATCCGTGGATCGAGCCACGGCGGAAAGGGTCCGAACTCCGCCTCGCGGGCCGGAATCACGGCGTGGTGGACGACCCCGCGGGCGAGTGACGGTTCGTCGAGGAGATCGGCCAGGACGGTCTCGGTGGCGGCGGGAGCATAGGTGCGCATCGTCGACTCCGAAACAGAACGGATGATCCAATTGGCGCGCAGTGTAACAGCAGCGTCGGCGCGGGTTGTGCCACCTTGTCTGTCACGAGTGCGCCACCGCGCGCGGTTCCAGGGTCGGTCCTCGCGTTGACATGTCAGCTGCGGGCAGCTACGGTTATCGGAACGTGTTCACGCCCCCGCCCGCGCACCAGCCGCCCGACCGGCAGGACGAAGCCCCGCCCGACGCCGACGAGGCGTCAACTGGCGCCGTCCAGCCGCCAGTCGCCGACGAGCCCGAATCGGTCGACCTGTCGAGCCTGTCGATCGCCGGAATCACCCGCCGGCGCGTCGGCTGGGTCGTCGCCGCGCTCGTGTCGGCGTGGATCGTCGTCGTCTTCGCTCGGCAGGCCGGCGAGACCGCTACAGCATCCAGCCGTGCCGACCAGATCGCGCGTGAAAACGCCGCGCTCGGAGATGAAGTCGCCGCTCTCAAGAACGAGCTGGAGATCATCGAGCGCCCCGAGTACGTCGCCCAGCAGGCCCGCGCGTATCGAGTGGGCTCGCGTCAGGAAATCCCTTTCACGCTCGATCCGTCCGTGCCTGATCCCGGCCCGGATGCCCCAGGCTCGGCCTCGCTCCGCGTCGGGGCGCCCGAGGAACGGCCGACTCCGCTGGAATCGTGGCTCTCGCTGCTCTTCGGCTCGACGGACTAACTCTCCGCCGTTCCTGCGGGGCCTGCGCCCGGACTGCCGCGTTCGCGCTCGCGCGTCGTATTCTTCGGAGGGCGGCAGAGGCGCGCTGAGGCGGGGCAGGCCGGCCGCCCATGAAGGGGAGTGGCGATGTTCGAGATCCCGGTCGAAGACCTGGTGTTCGTCGTCTGCACGCTGGTCGGTGGGGGCCTCCTGCTGATCACCGTGCTAGTCGACGACATCCTCGGCGGCGTTCTCGAAGCCCTCAGCATCGACTTCGACATCGGCGGAGTCTCGCTGATGCCGCTGATGCTCGCCTTTGTCTCGATGTTCGGCGTCGGGGGGTTGTTCGCGACGCAGGTCCTCGACATCCACGGCGGCCAGGCTGCCCTTGTCGGAGCGGTCTTCGGGGCCGCCGGGTTCGGCGTCGTGTACTTCCTCTTCTCCGTGATGCGCCGCTCGGAGGGAGACAAGCCGTTCTCCACCCGGGACCTCGTCGGGCGTGACGCCTTCGTCGGCGTCGGCATACCGGCGGGCAGGAACGGCAGTGTGATCATCAAGGCGGAGGGCCAGACCCACGAGTTCGGCGCGACCGCCGCGGTTGACATCCCGGCGGGGACCACCGTTCGTGTGACCGGCATTGCCGGCATCGGCCTCATCGTCGCGCCGATTCAGGAAGCAGCGTCATCGGGGACCGCCGCCGGGTCGTCGATCGAGGGAGAAACCGACCGTGGGTGACCTAATCAACTTCATCGGTGGCGGAACGTTCGTCATCTTCCTCGTGATCGTCATCATCGTTCTGCTGATCGCCTACCTCAGCAGCCGCTACAAGGTCGCCGGCGCGAACGAGGCGCTCATCCGATCCGGTCGGGCGACTCCACTCGGCGGTGGCGAGGCCGGTCTCAAGGTCGTCCGCGGCCAGGGCATCGTCGTGCTGCCGCTCTTCCACAAGATCGGCAAGTTGAAGCTGACGGCCCGGCAGATCAACGTCAATCTTGCCGACGCGGTGTCGCGGCAGGGGATCAAGGTCGCTGTGCAGGGCGTGGCCACGTTCAAGATCGGGGCCGACGATGAGTCGATCCGCAATGCCGCCGAACGCTTCCTCGATGCGCAGGAAGATCAGGTCGACTCGATCGTCAAGAACGTCCTCGAGGGATCGCTTCGATCGATCGTCGGGACGCTCACGATCGAGGAGCTCAACCTCGATCGCCAGAAGTTCCAGCAGGCCGTCCAGGACGCGGCGAAGGGCGACCTCGCCACCTCGGGCCTCCAGATCGACTCGTTCACGATCCAGGCGATCCGTGACGAGTCGGGCTACATGGACCTGATCGGCCAGCAGGAGACCGCCCGTCGCGAACGGGACGCCCGAATGGCCAAGGCAGGCGCCGACCAGGAGGCGGCCGTTCGCGAAGCCGAGGCGAACCAGATCAAGATCAACGCCGAGCGCGACGTCTCGGTTCGTCGAGCCGAGACAGAGATGCAGATCGCGGCGGCCGAGGCACGAGCAGCACAGGCAGGGCCGCTCGCCCAGGCGGAGGCGCAGCAGGAGGTCACCCGGAAGCAGACGGAGCTGGCCCAGCTCGAAGCCGACCGCAAGCAGAAGGAACTGATCGCCTCGACGATCCGCCCGGCCGAAGCCGACGCGGAGGCCCAGATCCGTCGGGCCGAAGGCGAGAAGGGTGCCCGGATCGCCCAGGCACAGGCGGAGGCCGAACAGGTCAAGCTCGCGGGTCAGGCCGAGGCGGCGATCATTATCACCAAGGGCGAGGCCAACGCGCGTGTCATCCTGGTCAACGCCCAATCCGAATCCGAGAAGACGAAGCTCGAGGGCAACGCCGAGGCCGGCGTCGTCTTCACGAAGGGCGAGGCAGAGGCCAAGGCGCTCGAACTTCGCGCCCAGGCCTACCGCCAGTTCAACGAAGCCGCGGTCATCCAGACCGTCCTGTCGATGCTGCCCGAGATCGTCCGTGCCGCCGCGGAGCCGATGGCCAATATCAAGGACCTGACCGTGCTGTCGACCGACGGCGCGTCGGAGCTCGTCAGGAACGGGACCCGGACCGTCGCCGAGGCGAGCGCGGTGGTGAAGGGCGTGACGGGGATCGACATCCCGGCGTTGATCGGGTCTGCCATGGGCGGCCGAACCGGCGGCGGCGACGAAGGCGGCGCCGGCGGACCTGCCGGCGGCGCGGGAGGTTCCGGGGGCGGAGGCAGTCGCGGATCAGGTGGCGGCGGCAGCGGTTCGCGGAGTCGATCGCCGAAGCCGGCCGCGCCATCAGCGACTCCGGCCCAGGCGACGGGAGCATCGGCTCCGGAGCCGACGCAGCAGAGCACCGTGGCGTGGGGCCAGCCACCCGTGGCCAGTAGCGCTCCTCCGGCACAGGCGGCCCCCGCGACGCCCGCCGCGCCCGCGTCGCAGGCGACCCCTGAGGCGGCTGCCCCGGCCATGGACGAGGCGGACGCAGCCATGGCCCGCGTCGACGAGGCGATCCGCCAGGCCGGGCAGGCGACCGCGACGGCGCTCGGGACTCGACCGGCGGAGGTGCAGCCGCCGGTCACCAGGGAGACGACCGTCAACGCAGCGGCCCAGCGGCTCGCCCGCGACCTGCGGGCGATTCCGGGTATCGAACGGTTCGGGGCGCTGCGGCTTGGGGAGCTGGATCGCGCCGGACCGCGACCGCTCCGGACGATGTGGCGCATCGCCCGCGACGAACTCGGCGACCGATACGGCGAGATGACGATCGGCGAGATCCTCGATCGTTACGGCCGCGGCGGAGGCTCCACGGGGGCGTCTGCCTGAATCAGCTCCCGCCGCCGGCTCTCCCGTTGGACGTCCGCCGCGGATCCCGACCTGCCCGCTTCACGGCGTCGGCGAGCAGGTACTCGATCTGGGCGTTCACGCTGCGCAGCTCATCGGCTGCCCAGCGCTCGAGCGATCCGTAGAGCTCCGGGCTGATCCGCAGCAGGAAGCTCTTTCGATTGGCCACCGGGCTACTGGTACAGCGTCCCGGTGTTGACGATGGGCTGGGCGCGGGACTCGCTGCAGAGGACGACCAGGAGATTCGAGACCATGGCCGCCTTCTTCTCCTCGTCGAGCTGGACGATGTTCTTCTTGCTCAGCATGTCGAGGGCCATGTCGACCATCCCGACGGCGCCCTCGACGATCCTCGACCGAGCCGCCACGACCGCCTCGGCCTGCTGGCGGCGGAGCATGTCGGCGGCGATCTCGGGGGCATATGCGAGCCGCCGCAGCTGCGTTCGCAGGACCTCGACACCGGCCGTCTGGAGATGGTCCTGGAGCTCGCGATGGAGCGAGTCCATCACGGCGTCGGCGTTCGCTCGTAGCGACGGCACGCCCTCTTCGTAACTGTCGTAAGGGTAGAGGCTGGCCATGTGCCGGACGGCGGTCTCGGTCTGGATCTTGACGAACTCCTCGTAGTTCTCCACGTCGAAAACGGCCCTCGCGGTGTCGACGACGCGCCACACGATGACCGCCGCGACCTCGACCGGATTGCCGACCGCGTCATTGACTTTGAGGATCTGGCTGTCGAAGTTCTGGACGCGTAGGGAGACGATCCGGCGCAGGGTGAGCGGCCACGTCCAGGTGAATCCGCTTGTGTGGACGGTCCCAAGGTAGGTGCCAAGGAAGGTGACGACGGCCGACTGGTTCGGCTGGATGACAACAAACCCGGTGCCTGCGATCCCCGCGACAGTTGCGACAAGAACCGCAGCGACGAGACGGCCCGGCGACACGGGGTCGTCGCCGACGCCGAGGCCAGTAATCCCCAGGTAGGCGGCCAGCCCCAATAGCGCGACGATTACCGCCACCATCAGCAGGCCGGGCAGGGCGATCGCGTTCCGCTCCCTCATGACTCGTTCTCCTAGCTATATATCGAAGTGATATCACAACGATATTGCCACGCCGCCCGCCTGTCAAGCGGCCGGCGCGGCGTTGCCCTCCAGCGCACGCAAAGAACGGCCGTGGCCCCGGATACCCATCGCTGCGATGGGCGTCTCGGGGACCGCGGCCGTTGTCGGCCAGAGGCGGTTCAGCTGGAGCGAGGGCGAACCAGGAGGGCGGCGAGCGCCAGCATGTACGCGAAGCCGATGACGAGTGCGGCGGAAAGAGCGACCTCGTTGGGCTCCATGCCGCTGACGTTCGTCGCTGCGGGGAACGAGTCCCAGCGAACGATGGTCAGGATGCCGGCGGCGGCCGACAGGATGACACCGGCCGCGGCCACGATCACGCCGAAGGCGCGTCCGGCTCGCGAGCGGAAGAGAAGTCCGACGGAGGCCGCGGCCTGGATCGATCCGGCGGCAAGGAACAGCCAGCCGTTGTCGCCGATCATGGTCGCGATCCGCGGGTCGAAGTCGATGCCGAGACCAGTGAACCTGATCTGGACGACGTGGGCGAGGACCTCGCCGAGGATCCCCACGGACGCGAACGTCAGGCCGAGGATCGCGAAGGTGACGGATGCCAGGACGGCGCCCGGCGAGCGGGTGAGCAGCGGCTGCTGCGGGGCGAGATCGGTCCAGCCGGTCGGCTGGGCGTGAGCGGTAGTCATGAGGTTTCGGCTCCTGCTGGTCGGCGCCCACGGAACGGGGAGCCGTCACAAGGAACCTACGGTCGCGCCAGTCGACAGGCATCCGTGCCAACCCGGATTGGCGGGCCGGGCGGGCCCGGATACGCGCCCGTTCGTCGGGCAAGTGTCCCCGTCCCTGGGCTAGGGTTCACCTCATGGTTGTCAGGAACCTTCCCGAGGCTGAGCTGTTCGTGGATGCACGCGCGCGGCTTGGCGAGGGCCCGGTCTGGGATGCGCGCTCGGAGCGGCTCGTATGGGTCGATATCGAAGGCATGGCTCTGCATTCAACCGACCCCCGGACGGGCGCGACCACGACGCAGCCCGTGCCCATGCCGATCGGGGTCGCCGTTCCGCGGCAGTCGGGTGGATTCGTGGCCGCGCTCGAGGACGGGTTCTACGCGATCGACGATGGCGGCGAGTCGGAGCTGATCGCGGCAGTCGACAACCGTGCCCGGGGTCTGCGTTTCAACGACGGGGCGTGCGACGCGGCCGGACGCTTCCTGGCCGGGACGATGGCCTACGACTTCCGTCCCGGCGCTGGGTCGCTATACCGCCTCGAACCGGACCTGAGCGTCAGCCGGCTCCTCGAGGCGGTGACGATCTCGAACGGTATCGGCTGGAGCCCGGACGGCGGGACGATGTATTACGTCGATACACCGACGACCCGTATCGATGCCTTCGACTACGACGTCGACTCGGGCGCCATGTCCCGTCGTCGCCCGTTCGTGGAGATCGAGGGCAAGGGTCGGCCGGACGGCCTCTGCGTCGACGTCGAGGGCGCCGTGTGGATCGCTCTGTGGCCCGGCTGGTCCGTGCGACGCTACCTTGCGGACGGAACCCTCGACGCGATTCTCCCTTTGCCGGTCGCCGAGGTTTCGAGCTGTGTCTTCGGCGGACCGTCGCTCGACGAGCTCTTCATCACGTCGGCCTGGTCGACCCTGTCGGACGAGGAGCGTGCCGCGCAGCCCCATGCTGGAAGTCTCTTCCGCGCGTCCGTCGGCACGCGCGGTGTGCCCCGCGCCTCGTTCGCCGGGTGAGCATCCAGTAACGCCTGACCCTCGACCGCGTCATAGCCGCATGGGACAGCATCGATTCAAAGACGCACTGCGACGGCTCACGTTCCAGCGCTCCCTTCGGCAGCGACCTTGTGCGCACGTGACCGAACTACGGGAGGCGCCGCGATCAGCTCTCGAGTGTCCCGGGTGCGAGCGAGACGGTTCCAGCTATGTCCACCTGCGGATGTGCCTAAGCTGCGGCTCGATCGGCTGCTGCGACAGTTCTGCGCGGAAGCACGCTCGCCGCCACTTCGACGAGACTGGTCATCCGGTGATCCGGTCGATCGAAGCCGACGAGGAGTGGGCCTGGTGCTACGTCGACCGGGCGTATCTGACCCCCCGACGGGCGAACCCGGCGCAGGAGCGGAGCTAGTTCCAGCCTGCCGTCGACCAGCTGCTGCCGGACCACGAGGAGCCCGACCAGCTGGAGCCCGACCAGCTGGAGCCCGACCACGAGGAGCCCGACCAGCTCGAGCCCGACCACGAGGAACCCGACCAGCTCGAGCCTGACCACGAGGAACCGGACCAGGACGAACCCGACCAGCTGCTCCCGGACCACGAGGAACCGGACCAGCTGCTGCCGTTCCACGTCCCGCCGGACCACGCGCTTCGGGCAGCCTCGAGGACAGCCATGGCGGGGGAGTTGAAGGGCTTTCCGAAGATGTCGTGCTCGCCCTCGAGGACCACGCCATCCCGGGTCAGGTGATCCGATCCGCGCGCCTGCTCGAGCGACCCGCCACCCCTGGCCGGTTCGACGACCTGGACGTAGATGGGGAGCGGGGCCGAGAGGATCGGGCCAAGGTGGAGCTCCCCCGACCCCTGCGCGCCGGTCTTGCCTCCCTGGGGCATGTCGTATGCGCCGCTCTTCAGCAGCCGCTTGACCTGGTCAGGTGTAGCGTTCGGGAACTTATCGAGGATAAGGGCCGCCGCGCCCGAGGCGATCGCGGCCGATTCCGAGGTGCCGCTGCCGCGCATGAACCGCTCATTGAGCATGGCGGCGTCGGCGACGTGGGTGTCGATGTAGGAATTCGGGACCCGGAGGCCCTGGATGTGGGCGCCGGGAGCCACGAAGTCAGGCGCGCGCGCCGACCCGGTCTTCGCTGCACCTGAGAATTCGGGCACCGTGTCGTCGGCCATTGCCGCCGTGCCCATCGAGTCCGACGCGCCGACGGCGATGATCCGCTTGTCGTAGGCGGGGTTGGCCAGCGCCGGCGAGGAACCCTTGGTCTGGTAACCGCTGTTGCCGGCGGCAGCCACGACGACGATGCCTGCATCCCAGGCCTGCTCGACGGCGAAGGCCAGGGGATCCACCCCATACCACTGCGACGAGTTCGTGCCGTACGAGATGTTGAGCACGCGGATGTTCATGCCGTTGTCGTGACGGTGCTGGACGACCCAGTCGATCGCCGCGATGACCTGCGAGACGTCGGTCCCGCCGTCGGCCGTCGCGACCTTGACGCTGACGATGCGCGCGTCCGGTGCCATGCCGCGGTACGCCGAGACGGGTGCATCCTGGTAGGGGGCACTGAGAGCAGCATCCCGACCGGCGATGAGGCCGGCCATGAATGTGCCGTGGCCGAACGTGTCGAGGTTCGTCAGGTTGGGGGCCTGGGACTCAAGCGACAGGTCGGGCCCGTAGATGATCTTGCCCGGAGTGGCCAGTCCTTCGACCGGGGAGACGCCGGAGTCGATCACGGCGACGTCGACGCCCTCGCCCGTGTACCCCGCAGCCCACCAGGCCTGCGCGCCCGTGTAGTCGGTCGTCAGGGCCATGGAGTTGGCGTCGTCCGCCGGGTCATAGCCCGTCGCCTGGACGCCGGTGGCCCCGAAGGCCGTCATCAGGAGAGCGAGCGAGATGGTGACAGTCAGCCGGCGGCCGCCGGTGAAGTCGAGGCTCCAGCCATGGGTGGGCGTCATCGGACCGCAGTTATTGAGCGGGTCCATGCGCCGGCGCGGCCGGTCTCTCGTGTGCTGCGTCCCTGCCCTGGCTCGTCCAAGGCCGTTGGCTGCGGCTGCACCATCGAAGTCCACCTTCAGGAGGGCTTGTTGATGCGGCGCCTGGTAACCGGGCGGTCTTGCCGATGTCTCGGAAAGATCCCTGGCTTTGCGTCCCCGTCTCTCGGCGGGTTTGCCCTGTTTTCAGACCGGATCGTGCGACAGCCAACCTGGCTGCCGACACCCGGAAGGTACGGCCCGCTAGCGCGAGACCCCAATGGGCCGAAAGTACCGTTTGGTGCATCGCCGCATCGCGAGTATTTGGGGGCGCCGTTGTCGACTACGCGATGGGCTGGTGCCGTCTGCCCTTGCCGTCAGGCCGCGCTCCCGGGCGTGCCCAGCGATGACAGGCCTACCAGCTCGGAATCTGAGCTGCGCGACCAGGCCGTCGACCCCCGCGGCAACGAGAACAGTTGCTCGAGGTCCTCCGCCGGGAGCGGCCGACCGAGGTAATACCCCTGGGCTCGACTGCAGCGCAGCTTGCGGAGCCGCTCGAGCTGGAACGGCTCCTCGACGCCCTCGGCGATCACCATGAGGCGGAGGGCGCGTCCCATCGACACGATGGCGGTCGCGAGCTCCCAGCTGTCGGCGTCGGCCTCGTCGACAGCGACGAAGTCGCGGGCGATCTTGATCGCCGTGGCCGGGAACCGCTGGAGATAGCTGAGCGACGAATAGCCGGTCCCGAAGTCGTCGATCGCGACGCCGAGACCCAGGCCGCGCAGGGCCTCGAGCTTGGCAATCGCATCCTCCGCGTTCTGCAACAGCGTGGTCTCCGTCACCTCGAGCACGACAGTGGCGGGGTCAACGCCGGACGACCGCACGATCTCGGCCACCTGGTCCACGAAGTCGGCCTGCTCGAGTTGGCGACCAGCGACGTTGACGCTGATCTCGAGATCTTTCAGCTCAGGCCAGCGGTCGTGCCAGTCCTTTGCCTGCCGACATGACTCTTCGAGCACCCACCGGCCGATGTCGAGGATCAAGTCCGAGGCCTCCGCGACGGGAATGAATTCCCCCGGCCAGACCATCCCGCGAGTCGGGTGCAGCCAGCGAACGAGCGACTCGACTCCGGTGATGCGACCCGTCGCGACGTCGAAGACCGGCTGGTAATGGAGGACGAACTCCTCGGCCGCGACGGCCCGCTGGAGCGCCTCGGTGAGCGTGTGCCGCGCCGCGACGGCGGTCGCCATCTCCGGCTCGAAGAACGCAACCCGGTTCTTGCCGCGCGCCTTCGCCGAGTACATCGCCACGTCGGCGTTTCGGAGGAGCTCGTCGGCCGAGCCAAATCCCGGATGGCCGGCCGCGACACCGATGCTGACTGGCGCGTTCGCCGGCCCGCCGTCCTGTTCGGCGCCAGACCCGAACGCCCCGATGAGACGCTCGGCGACGCGCCGCGCCACTGGCATCTCCGGGGTATCCCAGAGGAGCACCGCGAACTCGTCGCCGCCGATCCGAGCGGCCAGATCGCCCGTCCGCAGTGTCGCCTGGATGCGCTCGCCGACCGAGGCGAGGAGCTCGTCGCCCGCGGCGTGGCCCAGGGTGTCGTTCACGATCTTGAAGTCGTCGAGGTCGAGGAACAGGACGACCGGGACGAGCCCCGATGCGTCGGCCGACTCGAGGCGCTGGGCCACGCTCTGAGCGAAGAACGCCCGATTGGCGAGGCCGGTCAGGGCATCGTGGTAGGCCTTGTGCTGGAGCTCGTCCTGGAGCCGCGACAGGGAGCTGAGGGACTGCTCCAGCTGGCCGTTCTCGAGGGCGACGGCCGTGTGACTGGCTAGGGTCTGAAATAGCTTGAGGTCGTCGGCATCGAACGGACTGAGGTCGCTCAGGCGGTTCGCGACGAGGATCGTTCCGACCAGGCGCGACTCGCCGACCAGTGGCGCGTACATGGCATTGCGGAAGCGAGTCCCATCCTCCTGCGCCGTCTTCGACTCGCCGTGTGCGACGAGGAAGGCCCGACGCTCCGCCACGCACTGCACCAGCTTCGGATCATCGAGCGTCGTCCCGATGGGCTGCATCATCTCGACCGCCTCGCGTGGCCCGACGCTCGTCCGTAGGATGTCCTGACCTTCGATCTGGGGCAGGAGCGAAACCTCGGCGATCTCCGCCCGGAACATCTTGCGAGCGTGGTCGAGGAGGGACACGAGGGCCCGATCCATCTCAGGGCTGCGCTGGAGGATCCGTGTCGACTCGTACAGCATCTCGAGGCCTTCGTGCTGCTGGCGCTCCGAGACGTAGGCCCGATAGGCGACGAAGACCGCGATGATCGGCACCGCGAACAGCAGCGCCGCGGCCGGCTCGACGAACAAGACGGTGATCACGAGCAGCGCCAGGCTGGTGTTCGTGAGCGACACGATCGCGCCCATCATGAGCATGCGTGGGATCCGGGCGTGTTGGGGCGCCCCTTCGGCCAGGGAGATGGCGGCAGTCACAGCGAACACCCCGACCATGTTCTCGGCGGAGGTCGCCAGGAACGCCGTCGGCCAATCGCGCGGCCCGAAACTTGCGGTAACGCCGACGAGCAACTGGACGACACCGACCGTTACGACGGAGCACAGCAGGAACTGGGCGAGGTTGAAGCCGAGCTTGACCGACCGTTGATGTCGGTTGATGACCAGCGCCAAGCCCGCCCCGATGAGGCGGGCCGCGATGAACTCGGCCGGCGCGAAGAAGAAGATCCCGTAGACGACGGGGATCTCGCTCATCGAGAACGAGTGCGCACTGCGGCCGATGTGAAGGTGGACGACCTTCGCTTCAGTCACATAGAACACGGCCGCCAGCACCCACCAGGGCAGCGTGACGGGGGCCTTGGCTGGCGGCCCGGCCGGGAGCTCGAGTGTCGCAAGCACCACCGCGACCGTGGCGAGCACGACCGTAAGCGCCCAGACGCGGGCGGTGCCCGTGGTCGATGACCCCAGCCTTCGCAGCCCGTCGCGGAGTGCCGCGCGGTTCAGCTGGCGCGCGATCACGCTGGCTCGCTCCGCATGATCGGCAGAGGAACACCACGGTTGAGCAGGATGTTGTATTGGTGGCCCGACGCGGCCGGCATCATTGAGTCACGGTCGTGCTCTTTACCCGATGAGCGTGTGGCCCCGGTCCACAGGTGGTGCTCACGGTGCATTCAGTTGCGCGACGACACCATGGCCCGAAAGGGTCAGGACCCTGCCCGTGCCCGACCGCTTGCGATCCTCTGCCAGCTGCCCATACTCGGATTGCCATGAGCGTGCACAGGCGATCCCGCAGGCGACGGCGCGTGCCGGGCTATTCGCGCTGCGACGACGACGGCGACAAGGCGGCGAGAACCAAGAAGATCCGCCTCCATCCGTCGCTCGGAGCACGTTCATGTTCGCCTCACCGGCTTCGCGGAGAACGTTTCTCGCCCTGACCCTGGCCGCCGCTTGCTGGGGCTTCGGGACAGTCATCAGCAAGCGCGCGATCGACGAAATACCGCCGCTGACGCTGTTGCCGATCCAACTCGGGGCCAGCCTCGCCTTTCTCGCGCTGCTCATGCGTTGGCGAGGGTTACCGTTCCGGGACAGCTCGAGCCCGCCGATCCTCGAACGCCTGGGATTGCTCAACCCGGGCCTCGCCTACGCCCTCAGCCTGCTCGGCCTGGCCCACATCACCGCCAGCCTGTCGGTGATGCTCTGGGCGATCGAGCCGATCCTGATCCTGTTCCTTGCGGGCTGGCTGTTGCGCGAGCGGATCCGTCCGGCACTCGTCGTCCTGTCCCTGGTCGCTGTCGCCGGCATGTTGCTCGTCATCTACCAGCCGGGCAGCACCGGTAGCCTGCTGGGGGTCCTGCTGACGCTCGGCGGCGTTGCCTGCTGCGCGACCTATACCGTCGCGACTCGACGATGGTTGGCGGCTGCCGATTCGACCGTGCAGGTGGTCGTCGCACAGCAGGCCCATGCCATGGCATTTGCACTCGTCCTCGTCGCTGCAGCCTGGCTGCTCGGCGGCGCCGTGCGGCTCGAGAACGTGACCGCAGCGGGCTGGGCGAGCGCGATCGCCTCGGGCGTTCTCTATTACGGCCTCGCGTACTGGCTCTACCTGACAGGCCTACGGCACGTGCCGGCCTCCGTCGCAGCGGTTTCGTTCTACCTGATCCCCGTCTTCGGCGTCGCCGGAGGCTATTTCTTCCTGACGGAACGGCTCGAGCCGAACCAGTGGCTTGGCGTCGTGATCGTCCTCGCGGCGATCTACGTGATCCTCCGACGGACAGGCTCTCCGACTACTGAGCCGGCCGGGCAATCGTCGTCCGTGCAACTGCCCACCAAGGGGGCCTAAGATCAGTGACCTTCGCTGGAGGAGGCAGAGGTCATGCCGCTTTATCTGACGCGGTTCAGCTATACGCCCGAAACATGGGCCCGGCTCATCAAGAAGCCCGAGGATCGGCGCGCTGCGGCGCAGCAATATATCGAGTCGGTCGGCGGCAAGATGCACGGCTTCTGGTACGCGTTCGGCGATCACGACGGCTACAACCTCTGGGAGGCGCCCGACAACGTGTCGATGGCCGCCGTCGCGGTCGCGATCGGTGCGGGTGGAGCACTCAGCTCGATTCAGACGACCGTGCTGCTTACCGTCGAGGAGACGCTGTCTGCGCTGGAGAAGGCGAAGTCGGTCAACTACAAGCCGCCCGGCAGCTAAGGCCGGCGGTTGGCGCCCAGGAGAACACCTCGGGTCCCAGCGCAGGAGGCTGCGCTAATGCCATATGGCTAACTGACGGCACGGGTCCTTCTGAGGTTTTGCCCGATACATCGGCCTTGCCGTCGGAACACCGTGGGTCGGGCATGCGATGTCGACCGCAGGCCGTTGAAGCGCAGGTCGTACTGGAACATGATCGGCCCTGTGGTTCGCCGCATCTCGAGTTCGTTCTTCGTCGGCCGGGTCACCGAACGTGCCCAACTCGAGATGCGGCGAACCACAG
>Ga0184623_10000273_pt1 | contig 21898 bp, 21 predicted proteins | sample PLM1_100_b1_FD_133138 | JGI IMG/M metagenome (GOLD analysis project Ga0184623, IMG submission 133138) | Groundwater sediment microbial communities from an aquifer in East River, Colorado, USA - PLM1_100_b1 | ecosystem: Environmental > Terrestrial > Soil > Riparian zone | place: USA: East River... | reverse complement strand
CATCGGCATCGCCCAATCCCACGACCTGCCGAACGACGCGGTGTGATGCTCGATGACGTATCGAGCGCCGGTCAGCAGGCAGTAGACATGGACGACGAGCCCACAGACGAAGGGAGGGCTCTGTACGTGAACCGCTCTCGGGCGCTCCTCGAACAGCACCTGGAGCGTTCGGACGGCTTGCATGACGTACTTGAACGGCGCGTGCAGCGGCGACCGGAACCTCAGGTAGTGGATGCAGTGGAGCGTGCCTCCGAGCTCGCGGGCGAACATCTCGCTGCGACGACTGTACGGTGCCCAAGCGACCGCCATCCAGCCGTTCCCTCGTCGTGTTGTCCGGGAGCTCATACGCTCGCCACCGCCTCTTGCTTCGCGAACCACTCCGGCCACAGTGTCGAGGCGAAGGCGCGCACGTTCGGCTCGAGCTGGAACGTCTGCAGGATCGTTCGTCTGCCCGCCTCACCCAATCGCGTTCGCAGCTCGGGCTGATCGAGGAGCCGCGCGATCGCGTCCGCTAACGAGGCCTCGTCGTTCGGCGCGACAAGCAAGCCGTTCACGCCGTCGGCGACCAGTTCCCGGATCGCAGGGAGGTGCGTCGAGACGACAGGGAGTTGCAGCGCCATGGCCTCCGCAAGCACGTTCGGGATCCCGTCGACGTCTCCATCGCCCGTCTGGATGCACGGGAGGACGAACATGGTGGCCTGCCGATACTCGCGGATCACGTCCTCGTGCCGAAGCGCACCGCACAAGGAGACGATGTCCTTCAGGGAGAGTCGATCGATCAACGTCTGGAGCTGCGCGTGCTGCGGACCGCGTCCCACGATCTGGCACCGGAACCGATATCCGCGATCCCGGAGGGTCGCGCAAGCGAGGATGAGCTGGATGAAACCCTTCCTCTCCTTCAGCTGCCCGACCGACAGGATCTCCGGGGGGCCGCCGACCCGTTCTGATCCCGTCGGGTACGCGGCGAGATCCAAGCCATGGCGTACGTGGGTGATCAGGTCGCTCGCATCCGCCCCCACGATGGATGCGACGGCAGCCTTGTTGTGCGCCGTGCAGGTGACCACGTGTCGTGCCCCCATCACCTTCTCGCGCAGCAACACCGGCTCCACGAAGATGTCTCCGGCCGCGTGGATCGAGAGACTGTACGGGATGCCCAGGAGCCCGCTCGCGACCAGGGCGATCGTCGCTGCACGGTCCGCGAAGTGCGCGTGGAACTCTCGGAACTCCAGATCGCGAACGGTGTACGCCGCGTAGACCCCCTCCCCGAAGTGGAGGATCGTCTTCACTCGGCCGAGAGGACTCGAGTGTGGACGCGTGACCAGGAAACCGAATGTGCGGGCGAAGGTACGCGGCCGCCGCATGGCGAAGTAGAGGTGGCTCATGAGCAGATGACGCCATCGAACGGGCAGCAAGTACCGCACGCCTCGTTGCAGCCTCCGCTGATCGCTCGACAACGGCGGATCGGGGCGACGAACGGCCACGACGTGCACGTTCACTCCCCAACCCCGAAGGGTCGTGATCTCTCGGTCGATGAAGGTCGTGGTCAGGAGGGGATAGGTTCCGAGCACGTAGACCAGCCCCTTGGCTGCCGGTGACTCACCCTTCCACGATCGCATCGCTCTACCCTCGTCCTACTCTGCCTCGAACGCGCCGAGGTCGGGGCTGGCGTCTCGCGGGCTCCCGAGGATGTCGTCGGCCGGCGCCAGCGAAGGGACGCCCCGACCGACGGCACGGCTCGTCCCGGGGATCGACCCGAGCTGCTCCACCAAGCGAAGGAATTCGCTCCGGATGGACTGCCCTCCGCTCAGGAAGCTCGAACCGGTCCAGTACGGAACGACGACCGCGGCATGATCGGCGTTCAGTTGCGGGTCGCCGACGACCCATCGACCATCGTCTCTTCGAGGACTCGCCGCATCACCGCCCGGGATCGGCGCCCCTGCGTTCCAATACAGGTTGTTGTCGAGCGTCAGACCGACGGTGGCGTCCGGATCACCGCCGGAGAACTCACCGACATCATCCGATAGGTCTTCGGCCATCGTTCCCGTGGGATCCGACCAGATGTTGTTCGAGAAGAGGATGTCCTCGTTCCGCGGGTTCGAGCCCTTGATATACACACGGAACGCGTAGGCACGGGTCGGCAGATCGCCGACGACCGTGTTGTTGATGAACATGACATCCTTCGCGCCCGCGACGCTGAGCGCGCTGTCCATGTCGTTGCGCGCATTCCCGACCATGAGGTTGTTCTCGATGCGGATGTGGACAGCCTCGAGGTAGGGCTTCCCGTCGTTGCCGACGTTCAGGAACCCTTCCGAGGCACCTCCCTCCCAGTTCAGGAACACGTTTCGTTGGATGGTCACGTACCTGCTGCCCAACGATCCGTCATTGCTCCCATCGCTGTCCTTCACGGTGATGAAGTGATGCTGGGTCAGGTCGGAGTCGGCTCGGTCGCTCCGTGTGAAGTCGTTGAAGAAGAGATTGTCTTGGATCAGGACATGACCCACGCCATTGACGTCGATGTGTTCCTCGCCGACGCCCTGGTTGTAGAAGACGTTGTTCCGGACGATCGCGTGCCGCGTTCCATCGTGCAGCTTGAGAAGGTCGTTCTCGTACGCATCCTGGAAGATGTTGTCCTGGAACGTGATCCGTTCCGCGAACTTGCCATCGCTCAGCGAGACGTACACAAGGACGCCTGATGCCCTCGGGCTCGTCTGCTGGAACCGGAAGCCACGGATGACGACGTTCCGGGCGCCGCTCACGTCGAGGACGGTTCGCCGCCCCTGCAGCACGGCCCGATAGGGATTCACCGCCTTGAAGATCGTCCGCGTGTGGAACCGTTCCTTGACATCCTGGCTGCCTACGTACGTGCCGTCCGCGAACCAGACGGTGCAGCGTCGGTCGGGCACCACGGCCGCTGCGTGCTCCAGGGTTGACCATGGTGCCGATTCGGTGCCTGGGTTCCCGTCGTTCCCTGCCGGAGGCGTGGCGACCCAGCGCTCGCACGCCGCTCCGCGCTCCGGTTGGACCCCATGGTGAGCGGATGGCCGCTGATGGTACGGCGTTGGGTGCACGAGGTGGAGATCGAACGTGTCCACGAGGGACGGCATCCCCATCGCGCCGACCGACAAGAGCGACAGAGCGGCAACGCCCGCGATCACGATCAGATATCCGCGGTGCCGACTCATGAGACCGTGTTCGCGGACTCTTCCCGCGAGTAGCGATCGACGATGGACGCGATCAACCCCAGCGTGAGCCAGGCCAAGCCGAGACCGAAGGGCACCAGCATCCGCGAGAAGTTGTTCACCAAGACGTGGGCGAAGATGATCATCCACAAGATCCCGAGGAGTCTCCGGCTGATGAGACCGCGCGCCGGGAGCAGGAGACGTTGCGATACCGATCGGAAGAGCCAATAGAAGGTCGGCCCGAGGAAGAGCAGGAAGCCTACGATCCCCTGCTCCGCGAGGGTGGTGAGGTACAGGTTGTGGGAGGCGTGATCCTTCTCGGGGTAGATCAGGTCACCGACCTGCTTCTGGAACTCGCGATCGAAGCGATCGAAGCTCTCGTAGCCCCACCCCAGCAATGGCTTGGCTTCGAACATGCGGATCGAGGCGAACACGACCGGGAGACGGCTGAGCGCGGACTCTTCGGATTGTTCGGATAGGAAGCGTTCCTGTGCATGACGAACCTGCCCCGCCAGCGCGCCGGTCGCGAGGCCCAGGATCACGACGGGCACGAGGACGACCAACAGTGTCTTGGCGAAGTCGCGATAGATGAAGAGCGTTCCAAGGAGGGCGAGCGAGGCGGCGAGCCAGTTCCCTCGGGAGAACGTCATGAAGATCATGAACATGGTGAGGACCAACACGAGAACCGCCCAGAAACGGCCAACGCCACGGTTACGCATGTTCAGGGCCTGGTTGACCAGGAACAGCCCACAGAACAGCAGCGTCGTCCCGAACACGTCCGGGGTCCGAAGGGAGCCGATCGTCCGCTCTCCGAGCTTGCCCAGCCAATCCGACGGCAGCACCCCCGGCACCGTCCAGGAGACCACACCGATCAGGGATTGGGTCAGCAGGACGAAGACCGCGGCCGGCACCAGCCACCGCAGATCCCCCTCTTCGGGCTCGAGCAGGCGCACGATCAGGTACAAGCACATCGGGACGACGACCCGATCGAACAGGAGGATCACGGCGGCCATGGGTTCCTCGGACGTGTAGAAGATCGACAAAAGGGTCGCCAGGACGTACCCGGCCATGAGGATCTCCGGCCAACCCAGCTTGGGAAGGGCCCGGCTCCGGGTTCCGATCACGGAGCCGACGAGCACCACGACCAGCGTGAGGACCGGCAACCCCCGGTGGACGAGCCAAAAGAGCTTCCGAACATGATCGTTGCTCGTCTCGACCACGAACGGGGTGAGCACCAGCCACACCGTGACGATCGCCAGCGGATAGCGATGGAGGACGACGAAGCCGGGCACGATCAACAGCAGAGCCAGGGCGACGTACCAGAAGCCGCTCGCAACCAGGAACGCGGTGGCGGCACTCGCGAGAAGGGCGAACAGGATCCAACCAGCCTCGATCGGGGAAGGACGAAGCAAGGTCCCGGTGCGGACCCCTCCACCTCCACGTCGGTATCGAGCGCCCTCGATCAAGCGGCTCGACCCCGTTCCACGAGCCGATAGGCGGGAACGGGGCGTCCCCTTCGGTTCCTGACGCGCTCACGCGTCCGCCAAGCGACGAGGCGAGCGAGCTCGATGGAATGGTTTCCGATCGCGATGCGGACGCGTTGAGTTCGGGCGAGTGCGAGGTCCTCGAGCGGATACTCGAAGGTGGCCATCTCCTCCTTGGCCATCATCTGCGTGAACGCGATCTGACGAGAGGACAGGACCTGACGGAACCTGCCGATCGACCCCGTCGAGATCACCCCCGGATCGCGGTGTCCGTACGAACTGTTGCTCCCCTTCTCCCTGAACGCCGGGGCGCCTCGCATGGACAGCATCTCGGGTGCGTACTCCTGGTCGATGAACCGGCAGATCTCTCGGAGGGTCTGCTCCGGCCGAGTGGCGAGCGTCTCGTAGCGCACGATCCGATATCGATCTGGGAATCGTCGTTGGTTGTGACTGGCCAAGCGTGCAGATGACAACCACTCTGCCGTTCCTGCGCCGATCCCACCACGCCGGACCTTCCACCGCGTCAGGGACGAGGCGAACCGATCCCTGGGATCACGCATCATGTGCAGCATCCGAGCGCCCGGGTAGGCATCGAAGATCTCGGCCGCGTAGCGCTCCGTGTTCAGCGACTTGTCGCCCCACCGGGGTCGGCCCAAGCGTTCGGCGTACTGCGACTCGAGCAGCGCGAACATTCGAGCGTACGTCCGATCGCCCGCCTGGAACTCGCGACGGAGCCGATCGGGGTCGGGCTGCAGCTTGATCAGCCGTTTGTAGCGCATCATGACCTCGAGGCAACGCTCGAGGTTTGCCGGATCGCTCAGATCACCGTACTGACCGTAGAAATGCGTCCAGAGGTTGGTCCTGCGCGTCATAGCGATGTTCGGGTGCGAAGCGAGCAGTGCGTAGATCAGGCTGGTGCCGCTGCGCTCCAGGCCCGCGATGAAGATCGGCCCCCGTTCCATTCAGGCCCACCTGCGCACTCGATCAGCCCGCGACCCGCTCCCGAGGATCCGCCAGGCAACCATCGCCGCTCGATCGAATCGGTGATCGACGAAGAAGGACAGGTTCTCGCGGTGGGAAGGCGCGGTGACGGGATAGTCGAAGGCGAGCAGCTCCCGGGCGGCGTGTGCCTCCACGAACGCGCGCTCGGCATTCGATGCTTGCGCCGCAGAGCTTCGTGTCCCCCCGTCGCTGTCGAACGTGACCTCTTCGATGGTCGTCGCCATGGTGTCGACGTATTCCTCATCCAGGAAGGCGCAGATCTCCCGCACGGTCTGTTCCGGCCGCGAAGCCAGCTGCTCGTAGCGCACGACCCGGTAGCGATCTGGGAAGGCCTCGCGGTTCCGCTCGGCGAGATCGGCGGATCGGAGCCATCGGGCCGTTTCCCAACCCAAGCTCCCCCGCCGACTCCTTCCCGCCTTCGGATGCCCACGCACCCGCGGGTCTCGGATCATGTGGATCATCCGGGCGGGCGGGAACGAGGTGAAGATGGGGTCGGCGAAGCGCTCCACGAAGCCGAGCTGGTCGCCCCATCGTCGCTTCCCCGCGCGCTCGGCATGGTGCTCGTGGAACAGGGCGAACAGCCGCGCATACGTCGGTGGTCCGCCGAGGAATTCGGTGCGGATCCGGTCGGGGTCGGGTTGCAGCTTCCGGATCCCTTCCGTCGAAAGCATCGCGGACAAGCACCGATCGAGGTTGCGAGCCTTTCCGAGGTCGCCGAACCGCTGGTAGAAGCGGTCCCACATATAGGTGCGCCGGGTCATCGAGATCTCGGGATGAGCCTGGAGCACGATCCGCAGCTGGGTCTTCCCCGAGCGAGATAGCCCACCGATGAAGATGGGGCCGCGATCGGCCCTCACGCCGAGACCTCCTCGCGGCGATCGACAAGCGTACGCGGGTCGGGTGTTCGCGGAAACATCGCTGGGAACCGTTGCCTGAGAGCCTCCAAGGACCGCCAGGCGACCATGCGAGCCAGCTGGCCGGGCCAATCGAGGGTCGCGAAGCGCGCCCACGCCGATGCGGAGAGGGGAAGCTCGTCGGGCCGGTAGCCGTACCGACGCATGAGGCGCCCGGCATGGAGTTGGATGAATGCCAGCTCAGGAGGTGGAAGCCGTCCACGGAACCGGCCGATGAACTCGCGCGACAGAAGATCATCCGATGATGCGCCTCCGGCGCTCGCGGACAGCCGTTCCCGACGTTCCGGCGCACCGGACATGGTGAGCATCTCGGGGCAGAACCTCTCACGGAGGAAACGGCATACGTCGCGGAGGATCTCTTCGGTGTGTGCCACCAGATCCTCGTACCGGACCACCATGTAACCATCCGGATACTTGGCCAGGTTGCGCTCGGCCAGTTGCACCGAATACCTCCACCTCGCCGTCGCGCCTCCCGCACGGCCCTTTCCGTTCGGCCACAGATCGAGGGAGGCTTCGTAGCGATCCCGCGGGTCGCGCACCATGTGGATGATCTTGGTCCTCGGATAGGCGGCCAACAGGTGGTCGGCGTAGCGTTCGATCAGGCCGGTCTGCGCTCCCCATCGGGGCTTGCCCGCGCGTTCCGCGTAGTGTTGGAGGAACAAGGAGAACAATCGGGCGTACGTTGGCCGCCCCTGCGCGAACTCGCGACGGATCCGATCCGGATCTGGGTCGAGGACTCGGACGTGCGAGTACGCAAGCATCGCCTCCAGGCACTGCGTCAAGTTCCCGGGACGACCAAGGTCGCCGAACCGACGGTAGAAGTAGGTCTCCATGTTGGATCCCACCGGAGGGATGGCGATATTCGGGTGTGATACGAGGAACCCCCTCATCATGGTCTTCCCTGACCGGTCGAGCCCGCCGATGTAGATCGGTTCTCGGGACATCAGCCGCACCCGGCCACCCTCCTCGAGCTCCTCCGACGCCCGTTGGATCTCGCTCACGTCGACCGCTCCCTCGCAAGAGCCGTGGGCCGAGCTCCCGCGAACACTCGCGCGGCCCTGCCCCACGCACGCCGGATGACCAACCGGTCCTCAGGCGCCAACCCGAGCAGCAGCGTGAGGCCCCCATACACCGCGGCGACGACGGCACCTTCTCCCGCAGCACGTAACACGTGAGTTCCAACCGGGATCCAGGTCTGGAGGGCGATGCCCGCGACCAGAGCCGCGAGCCCGGCGATGACAGGCTTCCAGAAGGTGCGGTCGTACGGGAGCAGCCCTTCGAGGATCCAGACCTCGGCGACGGTGAGCACGTTCACCGCTCCGATGGCGATCAGCGAAGCGGTCGCGGCACCGACGACACCCCAACGCGGGATCAGGAGGGCATCACCGCCGATGAGCAGGACGGTCCACAGGACGGTGTTCGTCAGTTTGACCCGCGTGTGTCCCGTCATGTCGAGCATCGGGCCGCAGATCCCTGTGCCCGCGTTCATCAACTCGGCGAATGCGAGGATCACGAGCACGGTCGTCCCCGCGACGAAGGTCTCACCGAAGATGCTGAGGATGGCGTGCGGATACAAGACGAGGAGCAGGAAGAAGGGAACGTTCAGGGCGAGGGTCCATCTCGTCGACGTGGCGTAGAGATGTGCGAGGCCCTCTTGATCCCGCTGATCGTGGAGCTGAGCCAGGATGGGTTTCACTGCCACGAGGATCGAGAGCAACCAGACGTGCCCGACGAGCGTGACGTTGTTCGCGACGGCGAACACACCGATGCTCGACGCCGCGGCCATCGTGCCCAAGATGAAGGTCTGGATGTTCCTCCGGAACTGACGCAGGAGGCCGGACAGCCAGAGAGGAAGAGCAAAGGCGAATACGGCTCGAAGGTCGCGCCGTGGCACCAGGTGGAAGGCCTCTCCCAGCGGAAACACCTTGTTCAGCAGGATGATCAAGGTCACGCTCGCCGCCACATCGGAGATGCCGAAGATCACCCCCGCCGTGTAGAGACTGAGGCCGTTCACCAGGCTCAGGACCGCTACCAGCACCAAGCGGACCAGCGACATGACGACGTTCTCGGCGAAGGCGGAGTAGTCCATCCGCCGGAACCCACGGACGGTCCCCGCGAGCACGTTGCTCACGGTGAGGAACGGCACGACGAACGCGAAGAGCCGGAGCAAGGGCGTGAGCCGGGGTTCGTCGAACAGATCCTGCGCGATCGGTTGCGCCGCGATGAAGAGTCCTGCTCCCATCAGGAGACCGGCCAGGATGGACACCCCCAGGCCGATCTGGACAGTGCCCCACAACCCGCCGCGATCGCGTCTCCCGGAGAGGACCGCCACGTAACGCACCATGGCGTCGTCGAGCCCCAACAGCGAGATCCCCGCGAAGATGCTGGCCGCGCTGATCGATAGCACGTAGAGCCCGTAGTCGGCTGCGCCGAGGTTGCGAGCGAGCAGGAGCGCGATGAAGAAGCGCGCCGCGAACTCGAAGAAGCTCCCTCCCGCGAGGAAGCTGGTCCCTTTCGCCGTTGCCAGGATGCTCTGGTCCGTATCGGGCGGCTTCACAAGGACCTCTAGTCGATCATCCGCGACGGTCAGGGCGCCGCGCGCGCTTCTTCCAAGTAGTCGGCTGAACCCTCTGCTTGTCGGCGACCCGGGCGGGGCGCGCCGGTTGCGACGCGACCTTGAGGTCGGTGTGCTGACGGCCGGACGTTGCCTGGTCGGTGCCCGCCAAGGCACCTGCGACGAGGGTCGTCTCACGATCGCCGACGAACGCGCTGTCACGGTATTCACAGACCCCAGTGGAGACGTCGAGTGCGCCCGATCCCCTGAGTTCGCCGTCTGGGAGCTCGGTCACGGTCGCCCTCCACGCGCTGAGAAGCATCCCGGCCTCAGCGACCGGCGTTTCCGGCAGCAACACGGCGAAGGTTCCCTCACCCAGCCAGGCCAGCGCGTCATCTCTGCGCAGCGTTGGCCGAAGAGCCTCGGCGATGGGTTCCGGATCGTCCCCGAGATGTATGCCTCTTGCCTTGCCGTTGCCGCCGTTGCGCGTCGCGAACTTCACCACGCCGAAACTGAAGGGATGTCCGGTCCGTTTGGAGCGGGTCACCTCGCGGCGAACACGGGACCGGAACGACCTCTCGTTGTGCAGAGGACTGCCGGATGCGCGATTCTCCTTGGCACGATCCTCAACACGCTCCCCCGGGTTGAGGTACTCGGCGAAGAGCGCCAACGCACCTCCGAGGACGAGACCGAAAAGGACCCCGAGCGCGATCGTCATGTTCTTCCGCGGGCCGACGGGCAGCCTCGGTAGGCGGGGTGAGTCGAGCGGTTCAAGCGCATACGCATTACTGAGCCCATCCACGTAATCGACCGTCTCGGCGGCGACCGCGACGGCGAAGTCAAACGCCGAGTCGGGATCGGGTCCTTGGATGCTGATCTCCAGGACGTTCGTCCCCGTCTGCACCTCGGAGCCGACCGAGATGTTCGAGGCCGGAGTCGACCCCGCGAGTCGGTCCTCGGCGCGCGTCAGGATGAGATCGCTGCGAGCGATCGTCGCGTACGTGGAGGTGATCTGCGCTCCGCGGATGAGCGTATCGAACGCGTTGACCGCTTCGTCCGGGTCAAGGGACCGCGGTGCCACCACGAACGTCGCTCCCGATTCGTAGACGGGAGGTTGGGACAGAACGAGGATGAGTGAGAGACCCGTCGTGACGAGGAATGCGGGCAGGGCGAGCCACCACCAGCGCCTCAGGATGGCTACATAGCGCCTCATCTCCATCGCTGCCTCAACCTTCCGTCGTCCGTGCGACCGCGTCGCCGACCGCCTGGTCCGTCAGATCGACGAGGACGGACGCGTCATCATCGACCCGGACGCCGTTCCCTCGCGGTGGATCGGGATGGAACACATCTCCGATCGAGGCAGCCGCAACCTGGCTCCCATCGATGCTCCGGACGAGGGGCTCCTCCCAGGTGTCATCACCGATCGACACCTGAGCGCCCCCGAGGCTCAAGGATCTCTGCGCAGCCTCGATCACCTCAACAACCTTAACCCCGTTGCGGCCATCGGTGAGAGGCCGCTTGCGCTCGAGCACGCACTCGACGAAGTGAAGGCACTCGATCTTGAGGGGTTCGTCGAGGCGCACGTACGGGCTCACCACGCTGCCGTAGTGGTACGCGAACTGATACGCACCGAAGGTATCGGTGCGGGGGGTGGCGTTCACCCTCTTGTCGTAGATCTTGAGCTTCTCGTGGCCCTCCAGATCGTCGTAGAGAACCATCTTCTGGCTCCCGACGACCGTGATCCGGCGCGTCTTGCGGGGATCCAACCAACTCATCCTTGCATGCGCCAAGATCCCGGATGGGAACGCCAGCGTCATGTAGGCGACGTCTTCGATCGACTCCTGGACGCACGCGATACCTCGCGTATTGACGCTGACCGGTGACTCACCGAGGAGGTGGATCAGGATGGCGACGTCGTGCGGCGCAAGATCCCAGATCACGTTCAGCGTCGGGTGATACTGCCCGAGTCCTACTCGCACCGCATCGATGTAGCGGATCTCCCCCAGATCGCCGCTTTCGATCATCTTCCGCAGCTCGTCGACCGCCGGATTGTAGGCGCCGATGTGGCCGACCATCATGATGCGATCGTCCTTCTCGGCAAGCTCGGCGAGAGCACGTGCGTCCCGTGTGTTCGTGGCCAACGGCTTCTCGACCAACACATCCAGGTCGTGCTCCAAGCACGCGCGAACGATCTCGTAGTGCGTCTCAGGCGGCGTGCTGACAACTACGGCATCGAGGTCCATCTCGAACAGATCCCGAAAGTCGTCCGTGAAGTTCGCGACCTGCGGATGGCGGGTCACGATCCCTTCGAGCATGGACCAGTCCAGATCGGCCACGGCTTCGACGGACACGTCGGGGAGCTCGAGGAACGTTCGGACGATGTTCGGTCCCCAGTAGCCGCACCCGATCACTCCGACCTTCAGCAGTGCCAACCTAGTCCGCTCCTTTCCGCGACAACACAACGGGGATCGTCAGCAACAGGATCTTCAGATCCAAGAACGAGGAACGACGCTCCAGGTACTCGAGGTCGAGCCGAACCATCTCTTCGAAGTCGACGCTGCACCGCCCACGCACCTGCGCCCAGCCCGTCATGCCTGGGCGACTCGCCAACCGTCGAAATGCCGATCCTTCGTAATGTTCGACCTCGTAGGCCATCGGAGGACGGGGCCCACGAGACTCATGTCGCCCCAGAGCACGTTCCACAGCTGAGGCAACTCATCCAAGCTGAGCTTCCGCAGGACGCCGCCGACACGCGTCACACGGGGATCGGCCGAAGGCCGGAAGGATTCGTTCGCCTTCCGTCCAGGTCGGAGGGAAGCCAGACGATCCTCATCCCCGGTGAGGTACGCCGTCATGTAGTCCCGATGCAAGGAGGCGTCTGCCCCGACCTCCATCGTCCTGAACTTGAACATCGTGAACGCCTCGACGACCCACTCGCGGCTCCCTCCCCTCGCGACCCGCCGACCACCGAGTCGCGGCTGAGCGAAGATCACCGGGCCGGGACTATCCGCCTTGATCGCTATCGCGATGATGAGGAACAGGGGCAGCAGGAGGAGGATCACCAACGAAGCGAGCACGATGTCGATCGCACGCTTGGCGACGAAATAGCCGCTCAGGTCCTCGTAGGGAAGATCCGCCGGCGGGTAGGCCTGGGAAAAGTCGATCTCAGACATCGGATCGCCTCCCGGGTGAACCCGCGGATCCCGGGAGGGATAGGGAGAGCCGGGCGGTCGCTATCGGTCGTAGGAACGGCGATGGCCGCGTCTGAGCCCGCGATCCAACGCTGTCTCGCGACTGTGAGCAACGAAGCACCCCATCGGTCTTCCAGGTCCTCATGCGCCCTCCTGCCCCCTTGTGGCGGCAAGGACGAGAGTGGAGCCAGACCCCCCCTGGCGAAAGCGTTCGATGAAGTAGGCGGGCTACGGTGGAAGGAGTACCGGGCCAGAGGCGGCCCGCCTCGCGTGCTCAGACCGGGCGGTGCCAGAGCGTCTGCCTAGGCACCCGAGACCTCCGGGCGACGCCCGAGCACGCGTCTACGCTGGGGAACCAGCTATGAGCTCGAACTCGAAGATCCTTCCGTCGTTCTCGGCGGGGGCATCGTTGTTGTCGACCCCTCGGTCGGCCACGTAGACGTGGGTGACCCCGGGGTCGTCGCTTCCAGGGGCGAGCACGACTCCGGCCGGGGAGTCGATCCCTGAGGATGAGATGTCCACCGAATCCACCAACTCGCCCCCCGTGGTCACCTCGACGATCACGAGATCCGTCCGGCTGATGAGGAACAGGTGTCCGCTCTCCCGGTCGAACGCGACGTCTTCGGGGTCTCGCAGGCCGAGTGAGGACGTATCGAAGCTCGTGACGACGTCATCGCCCGATGGGGCGACACCATCGAATCTGTGGTTGGCACCGGGCTCCAGGAGGTAGACCTCCTTGTCGATCCCATCCGTTATGAACAGCGAGCCTGCGCCGTAGCCGAGCCCCTCCGGATCGCTGCTCCCGAACGGCTTCGTGGGGAACAACGTAACGCGGTCATCGTCCGTTCCCCAGTGCCCATCTCGTCCCCGGCGGACCCGGAAGATCCGGTCGACGAGGTCGTCGGTGAACAGCAAGCTTCGCCCCCCGGGACCGACGGCGACGTCAGCCGGCTCCCGCGTATACGACGTCACATCGAGACCTCGCTTCGGGCTGCCGCCCGTGGTCATCATGAAGACGTTCGCGCGGTCGAACAGCGCCACCTCGTCAACTTCGCTGTCGGCAACGATCAACCTGTGCTTGGAAGGCAGGTAGGCAAGGCCCATCGGGTCGGGGCTGGGTCGTGCCCACGCCGACGTCTCCGTCACGTGGATCAGGGACGCCGTCGTCTGGGCTCGCGCGGTGGCCGGGGGGAAGAGGGACACGAGCACCACCGCCGCGGCGATCCAACCGAGGACGCGTGCGGCAGGCAGTCTCACGATCCGGCACGGTACTCGATGACGGTCTCGATGGTCCTCATGCGTTCGTTGTGGAAACGGTACGGCGGGCACTGTCGGTCAGGGGAACTACCGCGCCGATGGCGCCCAGCCGAGCGACCTCCTGGTCGCCATCCATCGGTGGCTACGCCGACATCCGTAGCGAACCTACCGCTCTCGTCGGTCGGCAGCGGGTGCGATGGCGCCTAGGTTTGCCAGATTGAGCTGGGACGGAGGTCTCTTGTGAACGTAACCGTGATGGGAACCGGACACGTCGGGCTCGTCACGTCCGTTGCCCTCGCGAGCCTGGGCCACGACGTGATCGGGACGGATGTCGATGAGAAGAAGATCTCACTTCTCCAACAGGGCATTTCGCCCTTCTTCGAGCCCGGACTCGAGGAAGCCCTCGTCGGCGAGATGGAAGCCGGCCGCTTGTCCTTCACCGTCGAGGCTCCGCGGGCCCTCCGCGATGCCGAAGTCGTGTTCATCTGCGTCGGAACGCCTGCCCGAGCAGATGGCGAAGCCAATCTGCTGGCCGTCGAGCGGTCCGCGAGCGTGATCGCGCTCAACGGTCGGGACGGGACGGTTGTGGTCGAGAAGTCGACCGTCCCGGCCGGAACGGCCGACCGCGTCGAGATGACGGTGCACCGAGAGGGAAGGGGGCGTCATTTCCACGTGGCATCCAATCCCGAGTTCCTCCGGGAGGGCTCGGCCCTCCGCGACTCGCTTGAACCCGATCGGATCGTCATCGGCGTACGATCGGAACGCAGCCTTCGGATCCTCGAGGAGCTCTACGAACCACTCACGCGTAACGGCGCCGACCTCATCGTGACGGACATCCGGACGGCTGAGCTCGCGAAGCACGCATGCAACGCGTTCCTGTCGCTGAAGATCTCGTTCGCGAACGCGATGGCTCGCGTCTGCGAACTGGCCGGAGCCGATGTCACGGCAGTAGCCGATGTCATGGGCGCCGATCCTCGGATCGGCCGGGCGTTCCTCGATGCCGGTCTCGGATATGGCGGTTACTGCTTCCCGAAGGACGTGGCCGCCCTCGAACGGCTGGCCGCTCGTTTGGGATACACGTTCAACCTCTTGAAGGAAGTGGAGGAACTCAACCAGGAAGCCGTCGAAGCCGCGGCCAAGAAGGTCGAGGAAGCCCTTTGGAATCTGGAAGGCAAGCGGATCGCCCTCCTGGGATTGTCCTTCAAGCCCAACACCGACGACGTGCGCTTCTCCCCGGCCCTCGCCCTGGCCCGTCGACTCATAGCCTCCGGCGCATCGGTCGTTGGGTATGACCCACAGGCCTCGAGGAACGCCAAGGACGACCTCCCCGAGATCGAGATCGCCGATGATCCGTATGAGGCCGCATCGGGAGCACACTGCCTGGTCCTCGCAACGGATTGGGAAGCGTTCCGAAACCTCGACGTCCTGACCCTCCGCGAGGTCATGGCTCATCCGGTCGTGGTGGACGGAAGGAACCTGTTCGACCCTTTGGAGATGGCTTCGGCGGGGTTCTTCTACTACCCAACGGGTCGGCCGCCCGTCCTCCAAGGTCGAGCCGTCCCTGCTCGAGGAGCGGACGCGGGACGGATCCGGACACCGGTCGGATCCATCGGTGTTGGTGCATGAGACCCACTCACGCGCTGGTCTCGGGAGGCGGATCGGTGCGCTCTCACCCTCGTGACCTGCTGCTGGGAACGGGTCGTCTCCGTATCGGAGGGGCCGAGTCTCACGATCGCCTCTGTTCGTGAAACCATCCGTCGGGGCGCACGAACTTCATGGCGCGCCGGTGGAAGGGGACCGTTCGGGCATGGCTGACGGCGCGGGTCGAACGTCGAAGAGCCGTTCGCGGATGGCCTACGCTGCTCCGCTCCTGATCCTCGTAGGCATCGCGGTGTGGTCGATCGCGCCGTTCCCGATCCCTGACTTCCCCGGCGCCCTGGGTGGCGTCCCGCACGCCGTTGCCTATGGAGCCCTGGTGTGGACCACCTTGAACGTTCCGGGAGCCTTTTCGGACGCGCGCGATCGGCCGCGGTGGCTGAGGATCCTAGCCCTCATCCTGCTCACGGCCGTCGTCGGGGCGGGTGTCGAGTTCGGCCAGGCGATCGTTCATCGGGATGCGGAGATGGCAGACGTCCTCGCCGACGTCGTCGGTATCGCCGTGGCGGTGCTCATGTGGCTCTACGCATCTCGGAGGCGCTTGGGACGGCCGGTCGCCCGATAGCTGCCCTCGGGAGCAGTTGGGTCACGCTCCTGCTCCCGTTGGGATGGCGCACCCCTTCGGATAGGGAATGGCTCGGTTCGCCGCTAGATCTTCTCCCCCGTTCGAGGACGTCGCTACGCCGGGGAGCTCCTCGACGCGCTCCGTCAGGTCATCCGTCGGCCATGACCAGATCGGTCCGGATCCCATTCTGTGTGACGAACGCCGCAGCCTCCAGCCTGGAGTGGACCGCAAGCTTGCCCAGGATGTTCTGGATATGTGTCCGGGCCGTCTGCGGACTGATGACGAGGACCCGCGCGATGTCCTCGTTGTCCGCCCCATCCGCCAGCAGCGCAAGAACCTCGCGCTCCCGACGGGTCAGCCGAGCTATGCGGTCATGGGCGCGGTCTTGGTCCTTCTTTCGCCGAAGCAGGTTCGTGAGGAGAGGACCGAGCATCCGCGGCGGGATGAGCGTGTCGCCACCATGAACGACTCTGGTGGCCTGGATGAGATCTGCCAGCGGTGCCTCTTTGGTCAAGAAGCCGCTCGCCCCCGCGTCGAGAGCCTCGACGAGGCGTCGGTAGTCGTCGGTGGGGCCCAGGACGAGGACCCGACAGTTCGGCGTCCGCTCCACGATCAAGACCGTCGCGCGGATGCCGTCCGTGACAGGCAGATCCAGATCCAGGATCGCGACGCCCGGGATGGTCCGCTCGGCCTCCGCGACCGCCTCCGGCCCGTTTCTGGCTTCACCGACCACCTGCAGATCGCTCTCGCTCTCCAAACCGGTCCTCAGCGCCTCGCGGAACAAGGCATGCTGGTCCGCAAGCAGGATCCGGATCGGTGATTCGGCCATCCTTCGATCCCCATCTCCCGTTCGATGGTTCCATGTGTCGATACCGTCAGTATCTGGTGACGCTATCGAGAGGGCCGGGCTCGCGCACGCGACCGACTACGTATGCGCCCTACGACAAGCGGATGAGATGGAACACACAGGCCCTCCAGCCGGCTCGGACCGAGTGCCTCGTGCCCTGCTCAGGCGATCTGGCTGTCGCCCGGCATCGGGATCTCTACCAGGCGATGACGGACGGCGAAGGTCGCGGCCTCGAGGCGGGAATGGACCTGCAGCTTCGTCAAGATGCTCTGGACGTGGGTTCGGACGGTGTTCGAACTGATGCCGAGCTGCGAGGCCGCGAGCTTCCCATTGGCGCCTCGTACCAACAGCGCAAGCACCTCTCGCTCCCGAGGTGTCAGTTGTGAAGCGAGCAGCGCCACTTCCTCCTGTTGCTGGGTTGGTCGCCCGTTGGGAGACAGCCGATGCGCGAGTACGAGATGTCCATCCATCGCCGATCGAACGGCGTTCACGAACTGCGCCACCGGGGTGTCCTTCGTGAGGTATCCCAGAAAGCCAACCCGGAGCGCCTCATCGACTGCCGCGCGCTCGCTCAGGGCCGTTACGGCGATGATCTTCGCGTCCGGATGCCGCTCGAGGATGGCTCGACCGGCCGCCAGGCCGCTCTGATCCGGCAGAGCGATGTCCATCAGGATGATGTCGGGATGTGACCGATCCACCGCTTCAAGCGCGTCCGCCCCTCGAGACACGACGCCGACCACTGACATGCCGAGATCCTCGAGGGCCACTCGGATGGCCTCGGCGAACAGCATATGATCGTCGACGATCAGGATGCGAACCGTCGCTCCTCCCTTCCGGTCGGGAGCGCGACATGGAACGTGGTATGACCGAGATCTGAATCGATCCAGATCCTCCCGCCGTGAGCCTCCACGACACGTTTGGCGATGAACAGTCCGAGTCCGCTCCCATTCGTTGCACGTCCGCTGGCGGTTCCTCGGACGAACGGATCGAAGACCGTGGTGCGTTCCTCGGGGGCGATCGCCGGGCCCTCGTCCGTCACGCTGACGACCACATCATCGCCCTCGCAGTGGACGACGACCTCGACCTTGGTACCCGGATCCGCATGCGCCACAGCGTTACGAAGGAGGTTCACGACAGCCGTTCGCAGAGGTGTCGCATCGATGTTCGCGGCGGCCCGGGACGGAGCGAAGATGACCACGCGATCCTCACCCACCTCGAGCTGGCAGGACTCCGCCGCCTCCTCAACGACGCGCACGACGTCCGCCTCGCGGCGCAGGAGCGGGCGTGCGCCGACGGCCCAGGCAAGCAGTCCCTCGGCCGTGCTGGCGAGCAGATCGAGTTCGCGGAGCGAGCGCTGCAAGATCGCGAGTTCGTCGGGATCGCCACGGTGCCGCTCGAGGAGATGATCGAGGACGGCCCGGACCCCGAGGAGCGGCGCGCGCAGCTCATGAGCGGTCCAGGCCAGACCCATGTCCAACTCCTCCTTGCCCGGCTGTGCGTACGCCGAGGCTTCGAACCGCTCAAGGACCTCAGCGAGGAGGGAGCCGATCGTCCGGAACGAGGGATCGATCGTGTCGGCCGGATCCCCTGCCAGAAGGACTGCATTCCCCACGTCAAGAGCCGACACGGCGTCCACTCCGGTGAGATCCCGGAACAACCCTTTCACTCGCCCGGTTTCTTGGGAGGAAAACCTCGACGGAAGCGTCGGCATCGCATCCTGGATCTGTCGAACCCTGTGTGAGCCAAGTCCATCGACGGCCACGAGGTGCATCCGGGCGCCGGGTTGCCCGTGCCACGCCGCCACCGGCACGTGGAGGCTTTCGGAAACGTAGCGAACCGCCATACGGACGGCTTCCTCCTCCGACCGGGCACGGATGAGATCGCTCTCGAGTTCCGAGGCCCGTTTCAGGGTCGCGACGGCGCGCAAGAGCTCAGCTCGTTCCTCTACGCGGGAGAGCGTGACTGCGAGTTGGCTCACGGCGACTTCCAGCACCTCCAGGGACGCTTCAATCCTCTCCTCAGGCGCGAACACCTCAAGCACACCAACACATTTCCCACTGCACGCGATCGGGAGCATCGCCAGGACCCAGGCGGGATCTCCGGGGACGCGCATCCGAGTTGATCCTTGAGTGTCGAATGCCTCTCGCCGTTTCGCCGATCGTCGTCGTCCCGCCTCCGGCTCCTGGCCGGCTCGGAAGACGACGCGAAGTCTGCCGGACCTATCGGGCCGGACCAGGGTCACGCCCGCATCCGAAACCAGGATCGCTCGAAACCACGCCGCGGTGGCCCCGATCGCTGTATCCCTGTCCGTCGACGAGGCGAGTTGGTCGCTCAGCTGCCGCAGCGGGCCGAGCGACGCGACCCTGTCACCGATGGATCCGCTCACCCTCCGTCTCCCACTGCTCCGCAAACGGGATCTCGGTCGCGGGTCGATTTCGCGGTCACTAGTGCCCTCACCCCGTTGCTCCTACCGTAAATGGCGTAGGCGAAGCCTAGAACGCGGAGCGCGTCCGGCGCAACCCTCTGTTCTTATTTCCGCCATATCTTGTCCAACTTTCTGCGGAAACGCGAACGCGCCGAACCGCCTTGTAGGCAAGGATCATGCATCTCCGGGGAGGAAGACCGCAAAGGGTAGGTCCTTCAGACTTTCTCTTGGGCGCAACCAGGGTGACGCTGGACGCGTAGGAAACTTACGGGGGCCGTTCTCCTCTCGGGTGATGGCCTTCGATATGCCGGCCATCTAGACTGACGCCGCTCGCTTCCCCTTGGTGGAAAGCCGTCATCGTGAACAAGGATCGGCATGAGCCCTCTCGCAATCGAGGTAGGGCAGGCTCTCCGGCGAGCACGCCGAGCCCGGGGCCTGACGCTCCGGCAGGTAACGTCAGCGACTGAGGGTCGGCTTAGACCTTCTTCGGTTGCCGGATACGAGCGAGGTGAGCGGGCCATCTCGTTGGAGCGTTTCTGCGATCTGTGCCAGCTCTACGGGTTGGCGCCCCAAGCGTTACTCGCCGATGTTATCCGAGCTCTCGAAGGCAAACCCGAGCCGATCATCGATCTGACGCTCCTCGACTCCTTGGGGTCGGCCGAAAGCACACTCGTGTCAGGGTTCATCCGCCAGATCCGGGCGCTACGTCGTGAGCAGCCATCAGAAAGGATCGTGCTCAGGATGGCTGACCTCGAGGTTCTCGCGAATGCCGCGGGCAAGAAGCCAGAGGAACTTATCGAGCTGCTGGGACCCAGTATCCAGAGAGACCCTGAGGATCCCGCTCAGGCAGACGCCGGGGATCTCGCTCAGACACCGCGCAGGTAGGCGACCGTCTCCCCCAACCCGTCTTCCAGGTGGGTCCACGGTCGCCAGTGGAGCATCTCTGAAGCAGCTAAGAACTCGAGGACGTTGCGGCGCAGGTCTCCCGGACGAGCTTGCCCCTGTGTCGGCTCACCGTGGAATCCCGTGATCTCCGCGAGCAGCTTGTAGAGACCGTTGACCGATGTCTCGACCCCCGTTCCAACGTTCAAGACCCGTCCCGACCCATGCTCGGCGGCCAGCGAGAACGCGTGCACCGCGTCATCGACGAAGACATAGTCGCGTGTCTGGTTCCCATCGCCAAGGATCGTCGGGGACCGGCCGGCGAGCATCTCGGAGGCGAAGATGGACGCCACCCCTGCCTCACCATGAGGGTCCTGGCGAGGGCCGTAGACATTGGCGAGGGCCAGGGCCGTCCAATCCAGTCCGTGAGAGCGTTCGTAGAAGCCGAGGTAGTCGATGACCACCTTCTTGCTGATGCCGTACGCGGAGAACGGGCGAGCACCGCCGATCGCAGTCTCCTTGATCGGAAGCTTACGAGCCTCGCCGTAGAGCGTCCCGCCTGATGCCGCATACACCACCTTTCGAACGCCGGTCCGACGTGCGCACTCGAGGACGTTCAGGCTTCCCAACACGTTGACGGCCGCATCGAACACGGGATCGGCCATCGACATTGCCACCCCGGCCTGGGCTGCTACGTGCATCACGACCTCGGGCCGGTGGCGTTCGAAGAGCGAGAGGAGTCCGTCGGCTCGCACGTCCATGTTGAAGAACGTGAACTCGTTCCCGTAGCCTCGAGCCTCGCTCAGATTGGCGATGCGGCCGGTCGATAGGTCGTCCACCGCGACGACCCGGTGTCCCTCGGCCAGCAACCGGTCGCACAGGTGCGATCCGATGAAACCGGCTCCGCCGGTGACCAGGAAGCCGGTCACACGAGCTCCATCGAGGCGTCGGCGCCCACGCCCAGCGACGTCCGTTCGCCACGTAGCAGCCGCCACGCGCCCGCGACGGCGATCATCGCCCCGTTGTCGGTGCAGAGATCCGACGACGGGAACACCACCCGGAACCCGGCTTCGGCACCGGCCTTGCCCATCCGCTCGCGGAGCCGTGTGTTGGCCACCACGCCGCCTCCCAGGAGGATCGTCTCGACACGCCGGGCACGAGCCGCGTCCAGCGTCTTGGCCACCTGGACGTCGACGACGGCCTCCTGGAACGAGGCCGCGATGTCGGCCGGGTCGACGTCATGGCCCGCCTCGCGTTCGGTCTTGACGTGCCGCAGGACGGCGGTCTTCAGACCCGAGAGCGAGAAGTCGAAGTCGCCCGAGTCGGCCATCGCCCTCGGGAACGCGATCGCGTTCGGATCGCCGTCCCGTGCGAGCCGGTCGAGCGCCGGACCGCCGGGGAATCCGAGCCCGAGGAACCGGGCGATCTTGTCGAACGCCTCGCCCGCGGCGTCGTCCACGGTCTGCCCGAGGAGCTCGTACCGATGCGGCTCGGGCATGTGGACGAGCATCGTGTGGCCCCCGGACACCACCAGGCACACCGCGGGCGCGAGCTCGGGTCCGTGCTCGATGGCGTTGGCCAGGATGTGTCCCTCGAGATGGTTCACGCCGACGAGCGGCGCGCCGGTCGCGAGCGAGATCGACTTGGCGGCGGCGATCCCGACCAGGAGCGCGCCGACGAGCCCCGGACCGACCGTGACGGCCACCCCGTCGAGGTCGGCGAACCCGCACCCCGCGGTCTCGAGCGCCGCGTCGAGCAGCGGCGTGAGTGCTTCCACGTGTGCGCGGCTCGCGAGCTCGGGCACCACGCCGCCGAACCGCTCGTGGACGTCGACCTGGCTCGCGATGAGGTTCGCGAGCACGGTCTCCCGGTCGACGACCGCGACCCCGGTCTCGTCGCAGGACGTCTCGATCCCCAAGACCTTCACGGAGCGACCTCCTTG
>Ga0184623_10000272_pt1 | contig 21939 bp, 18 predicted proteins | sample PLM1_100_b1_FD_133138 | JGI IMG/M metagenome (GOLD analysis project Ga0184623, IMG submission 133138) | Groundwater sediment microbial communities from an aquifer in East River, Colorado, USA - PLM1_100_b1 | ecosystem: Environmental > Terrestrial > Soil > Riparian zone | place: USA: East River... | reverse complement strand
GCGTCGGCGCGCGACCACTCCCCGCGGGCCACGAACGCCGAGAACACCGTGTCGACCGCGCGGCGGAAGAGCACGGCGCCGAGGTAATACAGCTCAGCGAGCCCGAACGCGTCCGAGGCGTACAGGAGCTTGTGAAAGGGCGCGATCTCCAGGGCCTCGGCCAGCAGGGTGGCGGCGCGCGCGCCGGCATAGCCCAGGGCCAGGCTTACGTCGAGGTACACGTGGGGAAAGACGTGCGCGAGGTAGGCCGCCTGCCGGTGGAACGGGTAGTTGTGCAGGAGCACCACCGGCACGCCGAGCGGCTGCGCGGCCCGCAGGACGCCGGTGAGCAAAGACGGGTCGCTGCGGTGCAGGGTGAGGTCCGGATCGCCGAAGCCGGTGTGGAACTGCAGCGGCAGGCCGTGCTCCCTGCCCACGTCCAGCCCGGCCCACAGCGTGAACCGCAGCAGCACGGGATCGTCGAGGCGGGTCGGCTGCCGGACCCACCGTCGTGCCGCGGCGGCGACCTCGTCGTCGGCCGGCCGTTCCGGCGGGATGTCCAATCCCGCTCGGTACGCCAGCACCGACTTCATGGCGACAGCGCCCTCGGCGGCCGCCGCGAGCGCCACCGGGTAGCTGTCGATCAATTCGGCGGGACCGGCGCCGTCGGCCACGAGCCGTTCCGCGACTGCTTCCAACCGCACGATCTCCGCTGCTGGCGCCCCCGCGAGCTCGGCCAGCGCGGCCGGTGCGGTGAGCTCGCCGGCCCGGTGGCCGGTATCGACGAGCATGCCCTCTAGCCGGGCCGCAACCAGCAGGCGCCGGTTGACCTCGGCGGCGCCGAGCTCGGATCGGCGGGCGACGTAGTCCTCCGGCGTCGGATGCGGCGCCAGGTCAAGAACGGGTGCGCACCAACGGCGCACGGCGAATCCCAACTGGCTGTCGAACGCTGTCGTGCCGCCGGGCCCTGGATCATGGCTCTCGCTGATCCCATGCTCGAACTGCTGCCGGCTCAGCCCGCCCGGCCAGACGCCGTGACAGTGGTGGTCGACGAGGCGCATCCCCTCCAGCACGCCGAGGAGGCTCGGGCCGGCAGCCACGCGTCAGTACCGCCACCTGGTCGCCGCCACGACCTGCGCGGGCTCCTGGCCGGCGAACAGCTCCGCCTCAGCCCGGCGGACGGCGAGGAAGGCGAGAAACAGCGGGTCGCCCATCGCCTGGCGCAGCACCTTGCTGTTCTCGAGCGCGTCCGCGGCGTCCGGCAGCGAGGTGGGCAGCCGCCGCACGCCGCGCCCGGCCAGCTCCGCGTCGCCGAGGGCAGCCGGGTCGCCGAGCATCTCGCCGGGCAGGCGCAGCCCAGCGTCGAGAGTGTCGAGGGCGACAGCGATCACCGCGCCGACGACGAGGTACGGGTTGGCCGCCAGGTCGAAGCACTTGAGCTCGGCGTTGGCAGCTGACCCTTCGCCGCCGGCCGGGCCGGTGATGAGGCGCAGGGCAGCTTCCCGGTTCTCCCGTCCCCAGCACTGGTAGCAACCGGCCCAGCGGGACGGGACGAGCCGCAGGTAGCTCGCCACGCTCGGCGCGCCCACGGCACACAGCGCGGGCATGGCCGCCAGCAGCCCGGACAGCAGGGACTCACCCCGCTCGCTGAGGCCGTGCGGGCCGCGCGGGCCGCGCGGGCCGCGCGGGCCGTGCGCGTCGGGCAAGCCGGCGCCGCCCAGCAGGTTGCGGCCGTCCGCCCAGGCGCTCAGGTGCAGGTGGCCGCCGTTGCCAACGGCTCCGGCCACGACCGCAGGTGCGAACGACACGCGCAGGCCGTGCCGGAGCCCGACCGCCCGGATCGTCTGCCGCGCCAGCACGTTGAGGTCTGCCGCGGTGACCGGGTCTGCCGGCGCCACCGACAGCTCGAACTGCGCGCCGGCGTACTCGGGATGGAACTGGTCGACGACCACGCCCTGCCGGGCGAGGGCCTCGAGGACGTCCCGCGAGTAGTCGGACAGCTCGACCACCCTCGTCATGCCGTACGCCGGTCCTTCGCACGCGGGCACGAACTCGTCGCCGTCGGCGTCGCCCCGGCCGACCGCCCACTCGATCTCGTATCCCATGCGGAACTCGACCCCGGCAGCCCGGGCGTCGCGCACCATGCGGCGCGCGAACGACCGCTGGCAGACGGCGTGCTCCGCCCCATCGTGCGTGAACCGGTCGGCCGGCGCCCACGCCCAGCCCGGTTGGCCGGCGAGAGCGACGAGCTGTTCCACATCGGGCAGCAGCCGCAGGTCACCGGTCGGCCCCCCGACGTGCGGGCTCGAGGTGATCGAGTCATCGACGAGGAACACGTCGAACACCGGGGACATCCCGAGCCCCTGCTGGGCGACCGCCTCGAACCGGGCCAGCGGGGCTGTCTTCACGCGGGTGATGCCGGCGTTGTCGACGAATGTCAGCGCGACGGCCGTGACGCCGCTCTGGGCGAGCGACTGCATCGCGCGGCGGGCCGGTTGCGCCTGTGCCATCCGGCCGAAGGGGCTGCTCACGGTGGCGTCGCCAGCGTGAAAGGGCTCCTGGCTCACGGGCACCAAGGCTAGTGGCCTCCCAGGGGCCACTGCGGCTTTCCGGCACTAGTCGCAATCATGCTACGGTGACCGCCACGCAGACGTACTGCTGCATTTCGCCGCTTCACGTGCGCCTCCAGCCAAAGTGAATGGAGCCCCCATGTCTTTGCGTCTCGGCCGGCCTGCCAGATCCGCCGTCGCGCTCGCCGTCGCCTTCCTGGCCGTCTTGACCGTGAGTGCCTGTGGCCGCGACGCCGACACCGACGCCGCGCCGCCGCGGCAGGTCGGGGCCGGCGATCGCAATCTCCAGGGCGTGTGCCCGCGGAAGGTTGTCGTGCAGTCCAACTGGTATCCAACGGTCGACACGGCCACGGCGTGGAGCTTGGTCGGCGACGGCTACCGGATTGACAGCGAGAAGAAGCGCATCAGCGGGCCGTTGGTGGCGCACGGGGTCGACACCGGCATCGACATCGAGGTCCGCGCGGGCGGCCCGGCGATCGGCTTCCAGCAGGTCAGCGCCCAGATGTACGCCGACCCGAGCATCACGCTCGGCTACGTCATCACCGACGAGGCGATCGCGTTCGCGGCCCAGCAGCCGACGCTCAGCGTGATCGCGACGCTGGAGATCGACCCGCAGGTGCTGATCTGGGATCCAGCGAGCTACCCGCAGTTCAACACCGTCGGCGACATCGGCCAGACCGACGCGAAGGTGCTCTTCTACTCCGGCGCTGTCTACATGGACTACCTGGTGGGGGCGGGCATCCTGCGCGCGTCGCAGATCGACGGGTCCTACGACGGCTCGCCGGCCACGTTCGTCGCCGACGGCGGCAAGACCGTGGTGCAGGGCTATGCCACCAACGAGCCGCACACCTACCAGCACGAGGTGTCCGCCTGGGGCAAGCCGGTCTCCTCGGCGCTGATCTACGACACGGGCTACCCCAACTACGCCAACACTCTGGCGATCCGGCCCGCCGACAAGGGCGCCCTCGCCCCCTGTCTGGCCCGGCTGGTGCCGATCTTGCAGCAGGCCCAGGTCGACTTCCTCACCGCGCCCGGCCCGGCAATCCGGCTCATCGTCGAGTTGGACCGCGCGTTCGACTTCAACTACAGCCGGGCCAACGCCGAATACGGCACCCGCACCCTGGTCGCGCAGGGCCTCGCCGGCAATGGCGACGACAAGACACTGGGCAATTTCGACGAGGCCCGGCTGCAGCGCCTCATCGAGATCGTCAATCCCATCCTCAAGACCCGCGGCAAGGCGCCCAAGGACGGCCTGCGCCCTGCCGATCTCGCCACCGACGAATTCATCGACAGCGCCATCGGCCTGGGCCTCCTACAAGGTCAGTAGCCGTAGAAGGGACGCACCTCGTGACCGGCAACGAGCGGACTCACCCCGGCCAGACCGTCTATTTCGACGAGCTCGCCGAACTCTTCGAGCGCTTTGCGGCTGACACCGATTGCATTTACCGCGGCTGGGTCGAACGCACGATCCCGCCGCGGGGCCGCCGAGCGGTCGACCTCGGCTGCGGCTCCGGCCGGTTCATCAACGTGCTCGCCAGCCGCTACGAAGATGTGCTCGCCGTCGATATCGCCGCTCGCGAGATCGAGATGGCCAAGGCCACCCACTCGCATCCCAACGTCACCTACCAGGTCCGCAGCCTGCTCGACGTCGACCCTGGCCGCGACGGCGTGTTCGACCTGGTGTTCTCCGTCAATACCATCCACCACCTGCGCGCCCACGACCAGGTGCTCCCGCACATCAAGAGCCTGCTCGCCCCCCGCGGCCACGCGGTGCTCATCGACATCGTCGACCCCGGCCAATGGACCTCACGCGACTGGCACATCGAAGAAGCCTTCCGCGACGCGCTCGACTCCTACCGCAACCGCTCCCGCGACCACAATGCCGCCGCCGACGTCCTCCGGCTCCGACTGCACCCCGCCTGGCTTGACCACGTCACCACCAACATCCCGCTGAGCCGCCCGCTGTTCCACAGCGCCTACCGTGCGGTGTTTCCCGGCGGGCAGTTCACCTTCGACCTCAACTACGTCGTCGCCGCCGTCCATTGGCAAGCGCCTTAGAGCCTGTTCCGGAACCCCTCGCCGGCTCGCGACGCCCCGCATCCCCCCTGGCGGCGCTGCTCGGGTCACTCCAAGGAGCAAAGTCGGGCGCCCGCCGGTCGGGGGCTGGCCGGCGGACGCCCTGCCGGGACCACGCGCGTCGGGTGTGCGCGCGTTCCCTTGCCCAGTCATACGCAGCCGCCCGCCAGATCGTTCAGGCGGGGGTGGGCCGATCGCGCGCCGCGGGACGGTGCACTATTGATAGCCCACACCACGTCCACCCGATCGCCGCCTCGCGTTGGAGGGAGTCGCATGCGGATCCTGTTCATCGGCGCTCCCGGCGCCGGCAAGGGCACCCAGGCAGCCCGCATCGCCGAGCACCTCGGCATCGCCCACATCTCCAGCGGCGACCTGCTCCGCAAGCACGTCACCGAGGGCACCTCAATCGGCCGGTCCGTGCGGCAGTACGTGGAGCGGGGCGACCTCGTCCCCGACGGCATCGTGATGGACATGCTTCGCAAGCCGGTCACGGAGGCCAGCGCGCGCGGCGGCTACGTGCTCGACGGCTTCCCCAGGACCGTCGAGCAGGCGGCGGCGGCCTACCTCGTCGCGCGCGACCTCGGCGTCGCGATCCAGATCGCCGTGCATCTCGACGTGCCCACCCACGAGCTGACGCGGCGGCTGCTCGCCCGGGGCCGCGGCAACGACGACACCGAGGAGGTCATCGCGCACCGGCTCGAGGTCTACCAGCAGCGGACGCTGCCGATACTCGACTATTACGCCAAGCGGGAGAAGTTGGTCGTTGTCAACGGCGCGCGGCCGGTCGACGAGGTGACCTGGTCTATTCGCGTGCAGATCGGCCGCGTGCGGCAGGCCTTGTAAGCCGATGAGCCTGCTGGCCCCGCGAGCGCTGCACGTCAAGGTCGTCCCGCCCGCGGTCGCGCCCCACCTGGTCGACCGGCCGCGGTTGGCCCGCCGGCTGGCGGAGGCCAGGCTCCGGCGGCTCTCGATCGTGACGGCGCCGGCGGGTTTCGGGAAGTCGACGCTGCTGGCCGGGCTCGCTGCCGAGCACCTGTGCGCGTGGTACACGCTGACGGTCGAGGACGCCGACCCGCTGGTCCTGCTCCGCGGGCTGGTCGACGCCCTCCGCCTGCGCGTGGCAGGGCTGCCAGAAGACCTGGCCCGCGCGCTCGGCGGGATGCGCGGTCCGGACGCCGCGCCCGACGGCCCGGCCGAAGCGTTCGTCCCGGTGCTGGCCGACGCCCTCCAGGACCGGCTGGCCGCGGACCTCGTCCTCGTGCTCGACGACGTGCACGAGCTGCCGCCGGGCTCGCCGTCGGCACGCGTCATCGCCGAGCTCTGCCGGCAGGCGCCGCCGCGGCTGCACCTTGCGCTGTCCTCGCGCGGCGATCCGCCGTTCCCGGTCGAGCGGCTGCGTGCCCAGGGCCACGTGCTCTCGATCGAGGGCACGGAGCTGGCGTTCGACCCGGCAGAGGTCGCCGCGGTGCTGGTCGCGGTGGCCGGCAGCGAGACCTCGGCATTCGCGGCAGAGGTGCACGGGCTGACCGGCGGCTGGCCGGCCGGAGTGCGGCTTATCGCCGACGCCATGTCCGCCGGCGACCCGAGCACGTGGGCCGCGATCATCTCCCGGTCGGGGCGCTCCGGCGGCCCGGTCGACCGACTCGTCACCGACGAGGTGCTCGGCCGGGCGTCGGCGCAGCTCGCGGCGCTGCTTCGGGTCGGGGCCCTGGTCGACGAGTTCACCGCCGAGCTGGCCGTCGAGCTCGGGGTGCCGGCGGCGGGGGAGACGCTCGCCGCGGAGGTGCGCCGTGGCGGCCACGTGCTGCCGGTGCCGGGTCGCGACGGGTGGTACACGCTGACGCCCCTTCTCCGCGAGGCCGCGCGCCGGCGGCTGCCGACCGACCCGGCTGAGGCCCGGCGCCTGCAGAAGGACGCGGCCGCGTGGTATGCCCGCAACGGCGAGCCCGTGCCGGCCATCCGCTGCCTGCTCCGGGCCGGCGACGCCCGCGGATTGGCCCAGCTGCTCGAGGCCGCCGGTGAGGTCCTCATCGCCGCAGGCAACGCCGCGCTCGTTGCCGAGGCAGCCGCGGGGCTGCCCGCAGACCTGCGCACGCCGGGCATCGACCTGCTCGAGGGCGAGGCGCGGCAGGTGCGGGGCGACTGGGCGGGCGCGCAGAGGTGCCTCGACCGGCTGGTCGCCGGCGCGACCCCCGTGCCGGCTGCCGTAGCGTGGCGCCTGGGGCTCATGCACCATCTACGGGGCGGGCTCACGATGGCGCTGGACGCCTACCGCCGCGGCTTCGACGGGCCGGGCACTGATCGCGATCGGGCGCTGCTGCTCGCCTGGTCGGCAGCGGCGGAGTGGCTGCGTGGAGATCGTGCGGCGTGCAGCGACCAAGCCCACCGCGCCCTCGTGCACGCGGAGCGGTGCGGCGACGACCAGGCGGTGGCGGCAGCGCACACCGCGCTCGCCATGCTCGCGGCGCTCGACGGCGACCGCCGGGCCAACGACGCGCACTACCTCCAGGCGCTCGACCACGCCGAGCGGGCCGGCGACGTCCTCCAGCTCGTCCGGATCCGGTCCAACCGCGGCTCGCGGTACATGGAGGAGGGCCATTTCCGGGAGGCGGTGGCCGAGCTCGACCTCGCGGTCCAGCTCGCCGATCTCGCCGGCTTCGCGGCGTTTCGTGCGCTCGCGCTCGGCAACCGCGGTGAGGCGCTGCGTCGGCTGGGCCGCCTCGAGGAGGCCGAGCGCGACCTGACCGCGGCGCTTGCCGAGCAGCAGCGGCTCGACTCGAGCCTGGCGTGCTACCCGCTGGGCGAGCTCGGCGACGTCCATCTCGACCGGGGCGACGCGGCACTGGCCCGGTCGTGCTTCGAGGAAGCGGCCATCCTCGCCGAACGCTCCGGCGACCTTCAGGCGCTCGTGCCGGCCCTCGCCGGGCTCGCTCTCGTCGTCGCCCCTGACGACGCCGATCGCGCCGCCGACCTGGCTGAGCGCGCGGTCTCTCTCGGGCCCGTGCTCGGCCACCAGCAGGCGCTCGTCGCCGCGAGCCGCGTGGCGCTCGCCGCCGACGACCCGCGGCGGGCCGCCGAGTTGGCCGACCGGGCGGCGGAGTTCGCCCGGTCGCGGCGGGACCGGGCGGCGCTCGCGGAGGCGCTGGAGCTGCAGGCCGCCGCGGCGGCGGAGCCGGGGCGGAAGCGATCCCTCCTGGAGGAGTCGCTCGCGCTTTGGCGGGCGCTGGACAGCCCGTTGGGCCGCGCGCGGGCGGAGCTTGCGCTCGCCCGCCTGGCGGTGAGCTTTCCGGCGGCCGGCGACGCGTTCGTGCTCGCGGGCCGGGCGGAGAGCACGGCTCGGCGCATCGGCGCCCGGCTGCTCGCCCAGGAGGCCACCGCGCTGCGCGCCGAGCTCAGCGGTGGCGGGACCAAGGAGATCAGGGTCCGCACGCTCGGCGGCTTCCGGGTCGAGCGCCACGGCCGGCCGGTCACCCCGTCCGACTGGCAGTCGCGAAAGGCCCGGGACCTGCTGAAGATCCTCGTCGCCCGGCGGGGCGCCCCACTGCCGCGCGGGGTCGCCCTCGACCTGCTCTGGCCGGACGAGCCGCCCGAGCGCGCGGCGTCGCGGCTCTCGGTCACGCTGTCGACGCTGCGGTCCGTGCTCGACCCCAAGCGCTCCCACCCGGCCGACCGCTACGTCGTCAGCGGCGAGGGCGCGCTCTGGATCCAGGCTCAGCACCTCGACATCGACGTCGAGCACTTTCTCGACCTCGCAGCGCGGGCGCAGGCTCTGCGGGCGGCCGGCCAGGCCGGCGCTCGTGAGCTGCTGGAAGCTGCCGAGGCCGCCTACGGCGGGGAATTCTGCGCCGAGGACCCCTACGTCGACTGGGCAGTGCCGTTGCGCGAGGAGACCCGCAACGCGTACCTCGCCGTCGCCCGATCGCTCTCGGCGGAGTCCCTGCAGCGCGGTGATCACGATGCCGCGGTCCGGGCGTTCTTCCGGCTGCTCGGTCACGATCCGTACGACGAGCACGCGCACCTGGGGCTGGTCCGCGCGCTCGCCGGCGCCGGCCGCCACGGTGACGCCCGCCGGGCCTACCTCACGTACGGCGCCCGGATGGCTGAGTTGCGCATCGAGCCGGCGCCGTTCCCGGCCCGGGTGCGGTTGCGCTAAGCCGGCCCGAAGCCAGCCCGAACCCCCCAAACCGTCCGCGATCAAACCGTCCGCGATCTTGAGCTTTTTGCGACTAACACCGGCGTGTCATCGCAAAAAGCTCAAGATCGCGGAACGAGGGGCTGGCGGGTGACCTGGCGGGTCACCTTGCGCTCGGCCACGAAGGACAGGAACGGGATCGTGCCGGCGAGCATGACGAGCACCGTGCGGCCGAACGGCCACCGGCACCGCATGCCGAGATCGAACGTGACGACGAGGTACACCGCATAGAGAAAGCCGTGCACGGGCCCAATCGTCTCGACGAGCTTCGGCTCGTCGGCGATGTACTTGAGCGGCATGGCGACCAGCACGAGCACCAGCAGCATCACGCCCACCACGTAGGCCATGACGCGGTAACGGATCAGGGCTGCCTTCACGCGGTCACACCTCGGTCTTCGACGGGGGCTTCGACGGCCGCTCTGCCGCGAGACTATCCCGGCGCGGGTCGCGCAGCAGCCGCCACCAGATGAAGATCGTGAACAGCGCGAACAGCCACCACTGCAGGGCGTAGGCGAGGTTCTGCAGGTCCAGGCGGCCAGGCGGCGGCGCCGGCGGCGCGACCGGCGCCGCCTGCGACGACGGGGTCTGCTCGGCGAGCAGGAGGTAGCCGTCATACAGCGGGTAGGGCAGGACCGAGACCAGCTCCGCGGTCGTCACCGTCGAGACCTGACCCCCGGGCGCCTCGACCGCGGGCGGGCCGGGGGGCTCCGACGGCTGGAGCCGGCCGGTGACGGTCACCTGGCCCGATGGCACGGCGGCGGCCGGATCGGCCGGGTTCGCCACCCAGCCGCGGACGACCGGCAGCGCCGCCCCGTCGGCCAGGCGCAGGGGGGTGAGCAACCAGAAGCCGGGCCGCCCGGCCCGCTCCCGGTCGGCGACGAGCAGCTGGTGGCCGGCGTCGTAGGCCCCGCTCGCCGTCGCCAGCCGGCCGACCGCGTCGCCCGGCAGCGACTGGCGGGGGGCCGTCAGGTCGTCGAGCGGCGCCGGCGCGTGGTCCGACTGGGCCGGCGGCCGGGCCTGCGCCTGCGCCCGGCCCAGCTGCCACCAGCCCAGCCAGGCCATGACGATGACCAGGAGCACAGTGAGGGCGTGCAATCCCAGCCAGCGGGGGGTCAGCAGGTGCCGGGACACCTCTCCATCATGGCCGACCACGGTCCACCTGCCACAAGGTCAAGATCGCGGCGGGGAGCGGCATGGGGTACGACGTCCCGAATCGTGGTCGGCTGGCGTAGGCTCCGTGATCAAATCGCTGTGTCGAGGGGTAGGTGGTCCCGGTGACTGAAGAGGCCGCTGTCATCACAGACCGACCGGCATCGATGGCCAGGATGGTCCTCGACCGTGTCGCCGCGACGCCCGACCGTGAGGCGTTCCGCTCTCCCGTCGGCGAGAGGTGGGAGTCGCTGAGCTGGCGGCAGGTCGGCGATCGGGTGCGGCATATCGCCGCGGGGCTGCTGGCGCTAGGCATCACCCGCGAAGACCGGGTCGCCATCGCAGCCAGCACGCGGGTTGAGTGGATCTTGGCCGACTTCGGCATCATGTGCGCCGGTGCCGCCACGACGACCGTCTACCCGACCACCCCGACGCCCGACGTCGCCTATATCCTCCGCGACTCGGGGAGCCGGGTGGTGTTCGCGGAAGACGACGAGCAGGTCGCGAAGCTGCGCGAGCACCGCGCCGAGCTGCCCGCGATCCTGAAGGTCGTCACGTTCGACGGCACCCCCGACGACGACTGGGTCATCGACCTGCCTCAGCTCGAGCAACTCGGCCGCGACCACCTGGCCGGGACGCCGACCGCCGTCGAGGACGCCGTCGCCGCGCTCGTCCCGGAGACCCTTGCGACGCTGATCTACACCTCCGGCACGACCGGGCGGCCCAAGGGCGTCCGGCTGGTCCACGACAACTGGACCTACGAAGGCAAGGGCATCCAGGCGCTCAACCTGCTGGTGATCGATGACGTGCAATATCTCTGGCTGCCCTTGTCCCACTCGTTCGGAAAGGTGCTGCTCGCCGGGCAACTCGCCGTCGGCTTCGCATCGGTGGTCGACGGGCGCATCCCCAAGCTGGTCGACAACCTGGCGGTCGTCAAGCCGACCTTCATGGCGGCGGCCCCGCGCATCTTCGAGAAGGTCCAGCACCGCGTCGTCGCCATGGCCGGCAGCGGGGCGAAACGCCGGATCTTCGACTGGGCGTTCGGCGTCGGGCGCAAGGTCTCCGAGCTGCGCAAGGCCGGCAAGGAGCCGAGCGGGCTGCTGAAGATCGAGCACGCGGTGGCTGACCGGCTGGTGTTCAGCAAGCTGCAGCACCGGTTCGGCGGGCAGCTCAGATACTTCGTGTCCGGCAGCGCTGCGCTCTCGTCCGAGGTCGCCGAGTTCTTCCACGCCGCGGGCATCCTGATCCTCGAGGGCTACGGCCTGACCGAGACCGCCGCCGCGAGCATGGTCAACCGCCCCACCAATTACCGCTTCGGCACGGTCGGCCACCCGCTGCCCGGAACCGAGGTCCGCATCGCCGACGACGGCGAGATCCTCTTGCGCGGCCCGGGGGTGATGCGGGGTTACCACAACCTGCCCGACGAGACCAAGGAGTCGTTCACCGACGACGGGTGGTTCCGCACAGGGGACATCGGCGAGATCGACGCCGACGGCTTCGTTCGCATCACCGACCGCAAGAAGGACCTGATCAAGACCTCCGGCGGCAAATATGTGGCGCCCCAGTCGATCGAGAAGACGTTCAAGGCCGTGTGCCCCCACGCCAGCGAGATCGTGGTCTACGGAGAGGACCACCCCTACTGCACGGCGCTCGTCGCGCTCGACCCCGAGGCGATCGCCGGGTGGGCCACCGAGAACGGTCTGGGCGACCTGTCGTTCGCCGAGCTGGCCGGTCACGAGCGGGTGCGCGCGATGATCGCCGGCTACCTCGAGGAGACCAACAGCCGGCTCCCGCGGTGGGAGACGATCAAGCGGTTCGCGATCCTGCGGCGCGAGCTCACCGTCGAGGACGGCGACTTCACCCCGAGCCTCAAGCTCAAGCGCCGAGCCGTGACGGCCAAGCATCGCGAGCTGCTCGAGTCGCTCTACGACGACGAGTCGGCCGGGTTGAGCGTCACCGACCGGTCGGCGACTGGGTAGGCGGCGGCGCGCGCTGGGTGGTCGGCCTAGCCGAACGCGTCGTAGTGGACCCGGAACGGCGGCACGCCGAGCGTGTCGAGGGTGCGCAGCGTGGCCCGGATCATCTCGGGCGAGCCGGCGATGAACACGTCGTGGTCGTCCCAAGGCCCGTACCTCCTGACCACCTCCGAGATCAGCCCCTGCTCCCCGACGTACGTCGGCTCCTCGGAGACCGCCGGCACAACCGTGAGCCATGGATGCGCGTCGGCCAGGGCGCGCAGGGCGGGCAGGTCGTAGAGATCCTCCGAGCGCCGAACTCCGAAGAACACGACCGCCGAGCGACTCCGGTTCCATCTGGTCATGTCGTCGATGATCGCCTTCATCGGCGCCAGGCCCACACCCCCCGCCACGCAGACCACGCCGCGGGGCGACTCCGGGTCGACGCGCATCGAGCCGAGTGGAGGCCCGATCCGCAGCATGTCGCCGGGCTTGGTGTGCCAGACCAGCGCGTTGCTCACCCAGCCCGCGCCCACCGCCTTGATGTGGAGCTCGAGCAGGTTCGCGCGGGGCGCGTTGGCCACCGAGTACGGCCGCCACACCCGGGGCCAGCGCGAGGTCTGCAAGCTGACGTACTGCCCGGCGTGGTAGGGGAACGATCCGTCGAGCCGCACCCCGATGACCGCCAGGTCGTTGGCCCGGCGCTCGTGCGCGACGATCTCCGCGTTCCACCACGCCGGCGCGCGAGCCGCCATCCGCCCGGCGGCGTCGATCATGGCCGCCGCCATGGCGGTGTAGGCCGTCGTCCAAGCCCGCTCCATCTCCTCGGTCCAAGCGTCCTCGGCGTACTTCGCGATCGCCGCCACCAGGCAGCGCCCGACGACCTCGTAGTGCTCGGGCTGGACGTCGAACTTGCGATGGTCACGCCCCAACTGGCGGAGATAGGGGGTCAGCAGCTCGGGCGTGTCGGTGCCCTGGATCACCCGGACCAGCGCGGTCAGCAGGCGCGCTCGTTGGACGTCCATCGTCACCGGGAACATCTCCCGCAGGGCGGGGCATTCGGTGAACATGCGGCCGTAGAAGTACCCGGCGACCTTGTCGGCCACCGGCTCGACCAGGGCAAAGCTCTCTTTCAGCAGTTGCGCGTCAGGCGACACCGCGCCGGCGCGGGACGGACCGGACCACGGTTGGGTGAACGCGGTCGAGCGTCTCATCCACTGTCCTACCGCTGTACGCATCGTCATTAGTCGAGTCCTGTCGGTCAGCAACTAGATCGCAAAGACGGCGCTTGCCGTCTTCTCCTGGACCGTGCGATGTGCGAAGGTATGCGTCCGTGGGTTGATCACAGTGGGAGATCGAACGTAAGCCTAGGGTTAGCAGGAGGCGTTCGTGAAACGTACAGCGTGTCGCCCGCGGTTACCAGGCCATCACCGAAAGCACCCAGGGGCACCGTCGCGGCGTGATGCCGGCGTGGTGGGCCGATGACCGCGCGGATGGAATGCTCGCTCCTGCTGCCGTCAGTTCGTGACGGCTCATTTGCGGAGCGTAGCGATGACGAAGGTGAGCCGTCAGTCGATCTCGACGAAGCGGAGAAGTTCATCGGGTTGTTCCACGAGGAGAATCCAGGGGCGGGCCCTGTCGAGCGGCGCCTCCGGGAGGTGCGGGTCGCGGTTGAGCAGACCGGGACGTACGTTCACACCGGCGAGGAGCTGGCCTTCGGCGCCCGCGTGGCCTGGCGCAACAGCAGCCGGTGCATCGGCCGGCTGTACTGGCACAGCCTGCAGGTGCGTGATTGCCGGAGGGTGCGCACTGCGGAGGGCGTCTTCGCCGAGCTCGTCGAGCATCTGCGGATGACCACCAACGCCGGCCGAATTCGGCCCATGATCACGATCTTCGCGCCGCGGTCCCCGAGCGGCGCGCCGGTCCGGATCTGGAACGAGCAGCTCATCCGCTACGCGGGCTACCGGCGAGCCGACGGCAGCGTGGTCGGCGATCCCAGGTATGTCGACTTCACTGACGCCATGCGCCGGAGCGGCTGGCGCGGCGCCGGCAGCGCCTTCGACCTGCTGCCGGTGGTGGTGGAGGTCGCTGGCAGGTCGACCGAGTTGTTCGAGCTGCCCCGCGACGCCGTCCTGGAGGTGCCGATCACACATCCCACGCTCCCGTGGTTTGCCGAGTTGGGGCTGCGGTGGCACGCCGTGCCGGCGATCTCGAACATGACCCTCGAGGTCGGCGGTGTGTCCTACCCGGCGGCGCCGTTCAACGGTTGGTACATGGGCACCGAGATCGGCGCGCGCAACCTGGCCGACGCCGGCCGCTACAACCTGCTGCCCGAGGTCGCCCGGCGGCTGGGCCTCGACACCAGCTCAGACCGCTCCCTCTGGAAGGACATCGCGCTGGTCGTCGTCAATGTCGCCGTCCTGTGGTCGTTCGACCAGGCCGGGGCCACAGTGACCGACCACCACACCGAGTCGCAGCGGTTCCTGCTGCACGTGGCCCGGGAGGAGCGCGCCGGCCGGATCGTGCCCGCGGACTGGAGCTGGATCGTCCCGCCCATGTCCTCGTCGACGACCGGCGTCTTCCACCGCTACTACGACGACGCGGACCTGCGCCCGAACTTCAGATACGACGAGGAGGCCGCGCAGCTCGCCAGGACCGGGACGCGGACCTGCCCCAGGGCGGACAGTTAGCCAACCGGGGGCAAAGATAGAGGGTGCATGCCTAGGGTGAGGAGAGCGCCATGCAGGTGAGCCCCATCGCCGGCCGGCCGGTCGATCCCTCGATGCTGGTCGACGTGCCGGAGCTGGTGACCGCGTACTTCGTCGGCCGGCCCGATCCCTCCGCCGCCGAGGAGCGGGTGGCGTTCGGCACATCCGGCCACCGGGGTTCGTCCCTGCGTCGCACCTTCAACGAGGCGCACATCGCGGCGGTGACGCAGGCGATCTGCGAGTACCGCGCCGAGCAAGGCACCGACGGCCCGCTGTTCCTCGGCGTCGACACGCACGCGCTGTCGACCCCGGCCCTGGCCACCGCCCTCGAGGTGCTGGCCGCCAACGAGGTCGAGGTGATGGTCGACCGCGCCGGCGGCTACACCCCCACCCCGGCGATATCCCACGCCATCCTCACCCACAACCGCGGGCGCACCGCGCACCTCGCGGACGGCGTCGTGATCACGCCGTCGCACAACCCGCCCGAGGACGGCGGCATCAAGTACAACCCGCCGAACGGCGGCCCGGCCGACACCAAGGTGACCGGCCAGGTGCAGGACCGCGGCAACGCGTTGATCGCCGGCGGGCTTCGCGAGGTCCGCCGGACGCCCTATGAGCGGGCCCGCAGGGCGCCGACCGTCCACCTCCACGACTATGTCGCCGCATACGTCGGCGACCTGCCCTCGGTCGTCGACCTCGCCGCGGTGCGCTCGGCCGGCGTCCGGATCGGGGTCGATCCGCTCGGGGGCGCGAGCTTGGCCTTCTGGCAGGCCGTCGGCGAGCGGCACGGGCTCGACCTGACGGTCGTGAACGAGGAGGTCGACCCAACGTTCCGGTTCATGACGGCCGACTGGGACGGCAAGATCCGCATGGACTGCTCCTCCCGCTACGCCATGGCGGGGCTGATCGAGAAGGTGGCCGGCTCCGGCCGATTCGATGTGGCGATCGGCAACGACACCGACGCCGACCGCCATGGCGTGGTCACCCCTGGCACCGGTCTGCTCAACCCGAATCACTACCTCGCCGTCGCGATCAGCTACCTGTTCCGCGAGCGGCCGGACTGGCCGGCGACCGCCGCGATCGGCAAGACGCTGGTCAGCAGCGCCCTGATCGACCGGGTCGCGGCTGACCTCGGCCGCAAGCTGGTCGAGGTGCCGGTCGGCTTCAAGTGGTTCGTCGACGGGCTTCTCGACGGGACGATCGGCTTCGGCGGCGAGGAGAGCGCCGGCGCGTCCTTCCTCCGCCGCGACGGCGCCGTCTGGACCACCGACAAGGACGGCATCATCCTCGGCCTGCTCGCCGCGGAGATGACCGCGCGCACCGGGCGCGATCCAGGGCAGCTGTACGCCGAGTTGACCGAGCGGTTCGGCGCGCCTGTCTACACCCGCATCGACGCCCCGGCCACGCCGGCGGAGAAGGCGGTGCTCGCAAAGCTGTCGCCCGAGCGGCTGAGCGCGACCGAACTCGCCGGCGACCCCATCACCGGCATGCTGACCACCGCACCGGGCAACGGCGCCCCGATCGGCGGGCTGAAGGTGCTCGCCGAGAACGGCTGGTTCGCCGCCCGGCCGTCCGGCACCGAGGACGTCTACAAGATCTACGCGGAGAGCTTCCTCGGCCCCGACCACCTCGATCGGATCATCGCCGACGCCCAGCAGATCGTCGCCAAGGCGATGGGCGACACCTCGTGAGGGTACCGCCCGGGGGTAGGGTATCCTGGCGGGAGGGCGCGGAATTGGGGTCATTGCGATGCGCGGCTACACCGAGAACAGCGACGACTACCTCAAGCGGCTGCGGCGCATCGAGGGCCAGGTGCGCGGCCTGCAACGCATGATCGAGCGAGACGACTACTGCATCGACGTCCTGACCTCGCCGCGATCTTGAGCTGTTTTCAAGATGGGAGCGCTCCCATGCGAAAAAGGCTCAAGATCGCGAAGAGGTAAGAAGAACAGGCGGACAATGCCTGGGTGAGCACGACGCTACTTCTCGACCTGGCCGGCACGTCTGAGGCCGTGGCCGCGACCAGCGCCCGCCTTGCCAAGATCAATAGCCTGGCCGAGCTGCTCCGGCGGTTGGCGCCGGACGAGGTCGCCGTCGGGGTCGCGTTCCTCTCCGGTGAGCTGCGGCAGCGGCAGATCGGGGTGGGCCAGGCCGCGCTGCGCGACCTCCCCCCACCCGCCCCGGAGCCGACGCTCACGGTCGGCGCGGTCGACGCGGCGTTCGAGCTCATCGGCCGGCAGGCGGGTGCCGGCTCCCAAGGCGAACGCCGGCGGCTGGTCGCCGACCTGCTCGGCCGGGCGACGGAGGCCGAGCAGTCGTTCCTGGTCAAGTTGATCTACGGCGAGCTGCGGCAGGGCGCTCTCGACGGCGTCATGGTCGAGGCCATCGCGCGGGCGGCGGCGGTGCCCGCGGCCGAGGTCCGGCGCGCGGCCATGCTGCGCGGCGCGCTGCCGGCTGTGGCCGAGGCAGCGCTCGGCGGCGGGACACCCGCGCTGCGTGACTTCGGCCTCGAGGTCGGGCGCCCCGTGCGGCCAATGCTCGCGCAGAGCGCCGACTCGGTGACGGCCGCGTTCGAGCGCCTGGGCCGCGCCGCGGTCGAGTGGAAGCTCGACGGCGTGCGCATCCAGATCCACCGCCAGGGCTCCGAGGTGGGCGTCTTCACCCGCACGCTCGACGACATCACCACCCGGGTTCCCGAGGTGGTCGACGCGGCGCTGGCCTTGCCGGTCAAGGCTGCCGTGCTCGACGCCGAGGTGATCGCGCTGCGCGCCGACGGCCGGCCGCAGCCGTTCCAGGTGACCGCCAGCCGGGTCGGGAGCAAGGTCGACGTCGCGACCGTGCGGGCGGCGGCCCCGCTGACGGCCTTCGTGTTCGACCTGCTCCACCTCGACGGCCGCGACCTGCTCGACGAGCCCGCGACCGAGCGCTACGCCGCGCTCGCCAGCGTGGCGCCGGCCCGGCTGCTCATCCCGCGAGCGGTCACCGACGACGCGGCCGTCGCCGAGAAGTTCTTCCTCGGCACCATCGAGCACGGCCACGAGGGTGTCGTCGCGAAGTCCCTCACGTTGCCCTACGCCGCGGGCAGCCGGGGCGCCGGTTGGATCAAGGTGAAGCCTCGGCACACCCTCGACCTCGTGATCCTCGCGGTGGAATGGGGGCACGGCCGCCGCCGGGGTTGGCTGAGCAACCTTCACCTCGGCGCTCGCGACCCCGCCGGCGGCTGGGTGATGCTGGGCAAGACGTTCAAAGGCCTGACCGACGAGATGCTGGCCTGGCAGACCGAGCAGTTGCTTGCGCTCGCGGTCGAGCGCAACGACTGGGTCGTCCGGGTTCGTCCCGAGCTGGTGGTCGAAGTCGCCTTCGATGGCGTTCAACGCAGCCCTCGTTACCCCGGAGGGCTCGCGTTGCGATTTGCCCGGGTGTTGCGCCACCGGCCCGATAAGCGAGCTGACGATGCCGACACCATCGACAGCGTCCGGGCGATCGGCGCCGCGCTCTCCTGACCGGCAAGCGCCGTTAGCCGAGCGGCTAGCTGTTCCCTTTGGCGACTTGACGCTGTACCAAGGTGACTGACGGTGCTCACCGGGGGAGCGGTCGGGAGGAGGCGGGGCCATGGGTCAAGCGGTGGACGACTCCGTGCTCGTCAACGAGCAGGCCGAGTTGGTCCGCGAGCGGCTCGACCGGAGCGTCGTGGCGCTGCGCGCCATGGTGGAGCTGGGCTGGTTCAGCGACCACGAGGACACGCTGGGGTTTGAGGTCGAGCTCGACCTGGTCGACCCGCTGGGCCGCGCCCGGCCGGTCAACGACCCGGTGCTCGCCAGGCTCGGCCGCGACGACATGCAGAGCGAGCTGGCGCGGTTCAACATCGAGCTCAACGTCGCGCCGAGGCGGCTGACCGGCGACGTCTTCGACGCCACTGCCCGCGAGCTGCGCGAGATACTCATCCGGTGCGCGGCCCGCACGGAGGTGCTGGGTGCCCGCATCGTCGCCATCGGCACGTTGCCGACCCTGCGCCCGGACGAGCTCACCTACGAGCAGCTGTCCAGCAATCCCCGCTACGCCCTGCTCTCCCGGCGCATGCGCGAGGCCCGCAGCGCGCTGTTCGCCGTGCACATCGACGGCCGCGAGCCGTTGGCCTTCTCTGCCGACTCGGTTGCGCCCGAGGCGTCCGCCACCAGCCTTCAGCTGCACCTCCGCGTGCCCGTCGACCGCTTCGCGGCGTTCTACAACGCGGCCCAGATCATCTCTCCCGTGCAGGTGGCGGTCGGCGCCAACTCGCCGTACATCCTCGGCCACGAGCTCTGGCACGAGAGCCGGATCGCGCTGTGCGAGCAGTTGCTCGACACCCGCCGCGAGGACGAGGTGATGACGGGGGCGCGGTCCCGGGTGTCGCTGGGCGACCGATGGGTGACTGGTCCGGTCGACCTGTTCGCCGAGATCGTCGAGTTGATCCCGCCGCTGCTGCCGACGCTCGGGCCCGACGACCCCCTGGAGATCCTCGCGGCCGGCCGGCCGCCCGAGCTCGATGAGCTGCGCCTGCACAACGGCACCGTCTGGCGGTGGAATCGGCCGGTTTATGACGTGCAGGGCGGCCGGCCCCATCTACGCATCGAGAACCGCGTCCTCCCGAGCGGGCCGACCGTCATCGACATGGTCGCCAATGCCGCGCTCTACTACGGCCTCGTCCGTACGCTGGCCGACAGCGACCCGCCGCCGTGGCGCGACGTCCCGTTCTCCGACACCGAGGCCGACCTGCGGACCGCAGCGCGGCACGGGCTGACGGCCGAAATCAGCTGGGGCAACCGCCGCCTCCCGGCCCGCGACCTGCTGCTCGACCAGTTGCTGCCGCTGGCCGCCGCGGGCCTGGACGCGTGGGGCGTCGACGTCTCCGCCCGCGACCACTACCTCGGCGTCATCGAGCAGCGCGCGCGCACCGGCATGACGGGCGCGATCTGGCAGACCAGCGTCGTGGGTCACCTCGAGCGCGACCGCGGCATCGACCGCGCCGCGGCATTACGTGAGATGACCCGCCGCTACGTCGAGAACATGCGCGACGGGCTGCCGGTGCACGAGTGGCCCGTCCGGTAGCCACCTCGCGGCGACTGGAGTTGGCGAGCAGGGCGATCAACCGTTGCGATCGCGGTTTCCCTCGGCGAGCTTGATCAGCAGGTTCTCACCGACGTGGGTCAGGGCCTCCAGTTGGGCGAAGTCCAGGAAGCCACGTGTGCCGTTGATGCTGTGGATTGTGCGGACCACGCTGCTCAGGAGCTCGCGGGAGGTGGGGTCCTGCTTCAACGCAGCGAGATCGCGGTCGAGCCGGTCGAGGTTTTCATGGCTCTCGACCAGGAGTTCGGCGACTACCTCGTCCAGTTCGTCCACGAGTGACCTCCATCGCGAGGGCGGGGTACTGCCGAACATGACCTCTGAGGTGATCGGCGACTACGCAGCGTACCTGAACTGTTTCAAGGGTCAGTGCAGGCGTGGCTCGTGGTCGCGGTGCGTGGCCGGCTCGAGCTGGAACGTCGAGTGCGCCACGTCGAAATGGTGCGCCAGGCACGTCGTGAGCTCGTCGAGCACCCCGCCGGTCGCGCCAAGATCGCCGGCGCAGTCCTCGCGAAGGCGGGCGGCGCCGACCACGACATGGGCGGAGACCACGTGCCGGCCGCTGGTGATCGTCCACACGTGCAGGTCGTGCACGTCGCTCACGCCGGGCACGGCCAGGATGTGGGCGCGGACGTGGTCGAGGTCGACCCCGGGCGGGGTGCCTTCGAGCAGCACGTGCCCGGCCTCGCGGAGCAGCCCGGCCGCGCGGGGGACGATGAGCGCGACGATCATCAGCGACGCGATTGGGTCGGCGCGGTCGAATCCGGTGAGCGTGACGACCAGGCCGGCGGCCAGCGCGGCGACCGAGCCCAGCAGGTCGCCGAGAACCTCCAGGTAAGCGCCCCGGATGTTGAGGCTCTCGCGCTGGCCGCGGCGCAGCAACAGCAGACCGATCGTGTTGGCGATCAGCCCGAGCGCGGCGACGAAGATCACCAGCGGTCCCTCGACCTCGGTCGGCTCCCGCAGCCGGCCGACCGCCGCCACCAGCACGTACGCGGCGACGCCGAGCAGGAGCAGGCCGTTGAGCGCGGCCGCCAGGATCTCCACCCGCTGCCAGCCGAACGTCCGCCGCGGCGACGGGGGTCGGCGGGCCAGCCGTGCCGCGATCAGCGCGAGCGTGATGCCGGCCGCATCGGTGAGCATGTGCCCCGCGTCGGCGAGCAACGCCAGCGAGCTCGACAGCCACGCGCCGATCACCTCGACGGCGAGCACCGCCAGGACGATCGCCAGCACGACCGTCAGCCGCCCGCTATGCCGCCCGGTGGCGGTGGCGGTGGCCCGGCCGTGATTGTGCTGGTGTCCCGCGCCCACTCGGACAATCATCGCAGCATCCGGCAGTGGGTGAATTCGCGGATGCGGCGGGGAGCCGGGCGGGGGTGGGTCCGGCGACTTTGGTCCCGAACGGCTAAGCCGCCCGTCCCGTGCGCCGATCGATCACCCGAGAACGAGGAAGCGGGCCGATCGGATTGAGCAACGGCAATGACGGTCGCAGCGGCGAGGAGACGGTGACATGGGACTGGCTGAGGTCTCGAACGTCCTCTGGCGTGAGCGGGAGCTGCTCGAGGTGCTGCTGTTCAAGCTGGAGGAAGAGCAGTTACTGCTCGCCGCCGGCCGGACCCGGTGGCTGGCCCGAGCGACGCATGAGGTGGACCTGGTTCTCGAGCAGATCCGCGAGACGGAGCTGCTCCGCGCGGTCGAGGTCGACGACGCCGCCCTCGAGCTAGGGCTTGAGCCGAGCCCCAGCCTGCTCGCCCTGGCTGTCCAGGCGGGCGGCCCCTGGCGGGAGATCCTGCTGCAGCACCGGCAGGGATTCATGGAGCTGACCGAGGCCATCCAGCATCTCGCCGCGGCGAACCGCCAGATTCTGGCCGAAGGCGCGCGCGCGACTCGCGATGCGTTGTTCTTCGTCGACAAGGCGATCTGAATGGGTCAGGCGCAGGTGTCCGAGGCCGAGGATGTCGACCTGGCGGAGACGATCATGGAGCTGCGGCTGCAGCTGCAGGTGGTCGCCTACCAGGCCGCGCTTGGCACGGCGAGCCGCATCCTTGCGCCGACCCTCGTGGAGTTCCTGCGGTGACCGAGGGTCTTAGGAGCGCAAGCGCTCGTAGAGTTCCTCGGCGATCGCCAGCGACGAGGTCGCCGCGGGCGAGGGGGCGTTGCGCACGTGCACGACGGTCGGGCTGCCGTCGATGACAAAGTCATCGACG
>Ga0184623_10000271_pt1 | contig 22087 bp, 17 predicted proteins | sample PLM1_100_b1_FD_133138 | JGI IMG/M metagenome (GOLD analysis project Ga0184623, IMG submission 133138) | Groundwater sediment microbial communities from an aquifer in East River, Colorado, USA - PLM1_100_b1 | ecosystem: Environmental > Terrestrial > Soil > Riparian zone | place: USA: East River... | reverse complement strand
CCTGGACTCGCCGCGCACGTGGGCGCCGAGCGTTTCCTCAAAGAGATCCGTATCGCGGCGCGGCTGACCCACCCGCACATCCTGGCGCTATACGACTCGGGCGAGGCGGCCGGTTTCCTCTATTACGTGATGCCGTACCTGCCCGAACCTTCGCTGCGCCAGCGCCTCGCGACAACGGGGCGACTGGGGACGCACGAAGTCCTGACAATCGCGGCCCCGGTGGCGGACGCGCTCACCTACGCGCATCGCATGGGAATTCTCCACCGCGACATCAAGCCGGAAAACGTCCTATTTGCCGAGGGCCATGCGATCGTCGCGGATTTCGGAATCGCCAAGGCGATCAGCACCGCCAGCGGTCCCAATCTGACCCGCACCGGGTTTCCCCTCGGCACGCCGGGATACATGAGCCCGGAGCAGGCGGCCGGATTGACCGACCTCGATGGGCGCACCGATGTCTACGGCCTGGCGGCACTCACATACGAGATGTTGGTCGGCGAGGTGTTGCCACCGGGCCACTGGCCCGGCGAGGACGCCGTGCGCGCCGGAAGATTCCGCGACGTTCCGGCGCACCATCGAGCGCGGTTGACCGAGCTCGGCGCCGGCGTAGAGGCTGCGTTGGTGCGCGGACTCGCATTGAGTCACGACCAACGGAGCGCTACGCCGCAGGACCTGATTGCTGGCCTCGCTATGGCGGGTGGGGGCGCGCCAGCCAAGCGTCGCTACGAAGCCGAAGAGGTCCAGGAGATCGTGCGGCGCGCGTTCGCTCGCCAGTCTCGGTCCCGCGCCGCGCGAGCTGGCTGGGACGGCACGCACGCGGTTCCGCGAAGTCGCCTATAGCACGTGGCAGCTCATGGATCCCACGACCCCGCCGGACGAGGGCTGGGGGTTCGGCGATTTGCTCGGGGTTGTCTTCTTCTCCGTTGTCACCGCCGGCATTCTGCCGATGGTGTTCTTCTCCCTGTCCCAATCGCGCAAGCGCCGGCTGCGCAAGTTTTTCAGGCTCGGCACGGCGGCGCTGGCGGAGATCGTCGATTTTCGGCCGGAGGACGTCGGCTTCGACGTGAAGCTGACGCGCGTGCGCTACGAATTCACGGCGGACGGGCAGACGTGGCGCGGGAGCGACGTGACGTTGCCGGTGATCGCCGACCGGTGGCGAGTGAGTGACCGGATCGAGATCCTGTATCTGCCCGGTCGCAACCACGACAGCATGATCGCGACGAACCGCTGAGGGAGTTATGACTCCTGGGGCGCATGTCGTTGCATGTCGCCCCGGCGTTCCTCATACTGTCGCCCTCGCTACCACCAGCCGAGGGTCCATGCGCAGGCTCCTGCTTTCCGTGCTTCTCATCGCCGCGTGCACTGATGCCGTCAGGCCGACATCGCTCGATCTCTCGTTCCTGGTCGTATCGGGCGACGGTCAGACGGGAATCGTTGGCAACACACTCGCGCAGCCGCTCGTCATCAAGGCGACCGATTCGAAGGGCAGGGCGCTCAGGAACGTGCTGGTTGAGTTTCGCGTGACGAGCGGCGGGGGGTCCACCAGCCCCGCGACCGCCACCACCAACAACCAGGGCCTCGCGCAAACCAGCTCGACATTGGGGACGTCGACCGCGGTGCCGCAGCAACTCGAGGCCCGCGCCGTCTCCACGAACCAGCTGCTGGGCTCGTTCACGGCGACCGCGCTTCCCGACCGGCCCGCCGCGATGGCCATGAATTCGGCAGACAGTCAAACGACCACGCGGCTCACCCCCGTCCCGATTCCGCCCGCCGTGCTCATCACCGATCAGTACGGCAACCCTGTCCCCGGGAAATCGGTTACGTTCGCGATCCCGTTTTACGACGAGGGCGGGAGCGTCACGGGAAGTCCCGCCGTGTCGAATGCCGCCGGGATCGCCACGCTCGGGAGTTGGGTCGTGGGGCCCGCTGTGGGCCGCCATTGGGTCGGCGCGACGATTCCCGAGCTGCCCTACGTCAGCGTCACGTTCGTGGCCACCGCTACGCTCGGCACCGGTGCGCGCATGGCCGAGTACCACGGCAGTAACCAGGTCACGAAGGTCAACGTCGCCTTCCCGCTCGGGCCGGCCGTTCGCATCACGGATGCATCGGGCAACCCCATCGAGGGCGTCGTCCCCACCTGGACGCAGGTTCAGGGCAGCGGCTCGCTGGCGGGGGGCTCGGATGCGTCCCGGGCGAACGGCGTCGACGACTACACGACGTGGATTCCGTGCTGTACGCGGGGTACGATCACCGTCCGCGTCACCGTGGCCGGCATTCCCGACACCGTCTTTATCTCCTCCATCGCCGAGGCCGGCCCCGCGGCGACGATCGCGGTGCAGGCGGGCAACGGGCAGAGTACACGTACCAATGCCCCGGTGCCGATCGCACCGGCCGTCATCGTCCGGGACGCCTTCAACAACCCCGTGCCGCGCGTCGCGGTCGATTACGCCGTAACCGCGGGAGGGGGCAGCGTCAGCGGCACTCCCGCGACCACCGACACGAACGGTGTCGCGGCCGTCGGGAGCTGGACGCTCGGCTCCAACGAGGGCACGAACACGCTCAGCGCCACCGCCCCGGGGGCGGGCAGCGTCACGTTCACGGCGACCGGAGTCGCGCCGGTCGTCGCCGCGACGAAGAGCTCAATCGCAGCGCCGCTCGGCCTCGTCGCGAGCGCCGGCGAGATCACGGCCACGATCACGGTCACCGCCCGTGACACGAACAGCAACCCCGTTGCAGGCGCCACGGTCACCCTCACGGCGACCGGCACGGGCAACGCCGTGACGCAGCCCACGACCGTCACTGATGCCAACGGCGTCACCACTGGCGCCTTGAGTTCCACCGTCGAGGGATTCAAGACAGTGCGCGCGACGATCAATGGCAACATCACGCTCGCGCGCACGATAGAGGTCATGGGTGGCCCGCCCGCCTCCATGGTGCCCTATGTGGGCGACAATCAGATCGCGTCGGCCGGCACGCCGGTCCCGCTCGCGCTGCAGGTGCAGGTGCGCGACCAATTCGGAAACAGCGCGTACGGCACGGCGGTCACCTGGACGGTCACGAGCGGCGGTGGGAGTGTGGAACGCACGGACACGCCGGGCGTGATCAACACGATTGCCACCAGCGGGACGTGGACGCTGGGCCCGGTGCCGGGGCTCAACACGTTGCAGGCAACGGTGCAGGGCACGCCGCTGGCCGTGACGTTCTCGGCGACCGGCGATCCGTCGTTCTGGACCAGCCACGCCGCCCTCCCCACGTACCGCTTTGTGTTGGGGGCGGCTGCTATGAACGGTCTCATCTATGCAGTCGGCGGGATGAACTTCGAGGACATGGCGACGGTCGAAGCCTACGATCCGACGACGAATACCTGGAGCGTTCGCGCGCCGCTGCCCAGCCCCCGGAGTGAGCTCAGCGTCGCCGTGGTGAACAATGTGCTGTACGCCATCGGCGGCATCCGCGACCGCGCCGTCGTCGGCACCGTAGAGGCGTACGATCCCGTCACGGATTCGTGGACGCCGAGAGCCCCGATGCCCACCCCGCGCGCGGACGTCGGGGTCGCCGTCGTGAACGGGATCATCTACACGATCGGCGGAGCGAGTGCCACTGCATCGTCGGTGGGTACGGTCGAAGCGTACGATCCGGCAACCGATACCTGGACAACGAAGGCCGCGATGCCCACGCCCCGGCTGTCGCTCGGCGCCGCGGAGGTCAACGGCGTCATCTACGCGGTCGGCGGGATGAGCTACGAGAATCTCTGGATGACGACCGTGGAAGCCTACGACCCGGCGAGCGACACGTGGAGCGCGAAAGCGCCGCTGCCGACCCCACGATTTGGTTTGGGCGTTGCGGCCATCGATGGGCGCGTGTACGCCATGGGTGGATCTACGCCGGTGGGGAGCTACAGCGAGATCACGGCGATCCTCGAGGCCTACGATCCGGCGACGAACACCTGGACCCGGAAACCCGCGATGCTGGGGCCGCGGGAGTACATGGGCACCGCGGTGCTGGGCGGCCTGCTGTACGTCGTCGGTGGCATGGGTGGCAACTCCGATTTGCTCGAGGCGTACCACCCCTGATCAAATCGGAATCAGCCCCGCAACCCGCTTCTGTTGCGGGGCTTTTTCTTCCCTCTATCTTCCTGCCCCTATGGGAAAAGGCACAATCGCCATTCTGACGGGCGGCGGCGACGTCCCGGGACTCAACCCCGCCATCCGCGCCATCACGATTCGCGCGCTGCGCGACGGGTACAAGGTTGTCGGCATTCGGCACGGCTGGGGTGGGCTCGTGGACTATTCACGCGAGAAGGACGCCGACAACCTCGACCACGTGTTGCCGCTCACCGAAGCCATCGTCAATCGCGCGGGCCGCACGGGCGGAACGTTTCTGCACACCTCCCGCATGCGGCCCAGTCACCTGCCCAAGGAGCGCGTGCCCGCGCATCTCACCGGCTATGACGAAGAGGTCAACGACGCGACCAAGGATGTGCTCAAGAACCTCGAGCACATCGGCGTGGACGTCCTGATTCCGATCGGTGGGGACGACACGCTCAGCTACGGCAAGCGCCTGCACGATGAAGGCGTCCACGTCGTCGCGATCCCGAAGACGATGGACAACGACGTCTATGGGACCGACTACTGCATCGGCTTCAGCACCTGCGTGACGCGCACGATCGAGCTGACGCACCGGCTGCGCACGTCAGCGGGCTCACACGAGCGCTTCCTGGTGATCGAAGTGTTCGGGCGCTACGCCGGGTTCACGGCGCTGTTGCCGACGATGGGCGGGGCCGCCGATCGCTGTGTCATCCCCGAGTACCCGGTGGAGGTGGAACACCTGGCGGAGCTGCTCACCCACGACCGCAACAAGAACCCCAGCCGCTATGCGGTCGTGCTGATTTCGGAGGGCGCGCGCCTCACGTCGCATGAGGGCATGAGCTTCGAGGGTGAGGAGATCGACATGTACGGTCACCGCAAGCTGGGCGGGATCGGCGACCGCATTGGCGCTGCGCTCAGAGAATCCTCCCCGAAATACAACAACGGCCGGCGCATTGACGTCGTCAACCAGCGCCTCGGCTACCTCGTGCGCTCCGGCGATCCCGACGCGCTCGATTCCATCGTGCCGATGGCGTTCGGCAATCTCGCGCTCGATCTGGTGAACAAGAAGGAATACGGCCGCCTCGTCAGCATTCACCGCGGGTTTTACGACAGCGTGCCGCTCGCGAGCGTGACATCGGAAAAAAAGGTCGTGGACGTCAGCAAGTACTACAACACCGAGCGGCTGCGGCCGATCTACAAGTTCGACGGTGCGCCGCTGTTCATCATGACGAGCGATGACCGCCGCAAGACTCCCCGCGACTAGGGACTGAGGCTCGGTTCGCATGCTGAACGTCGGCCTGGTCGGCTTCGGCTTTGCAGGCAGGGTCTTTCACGCGCCGGTGATACGGGCGGTCGAAGGGCTGCGTCTCACGACGATCGTGCAGCGCCATGGCGCCCCCGATCCGCTCTACCGGGACGTGGAATTCGTCCGCGGCGTCGAGGAGCTGCTCACGCGCCCGGTCGATCTGATCGTCATTGCGACACCAAACACCGCGCATCACCCCATCGCGAAACAGTGCTTGCTGGCGGGTCATCACGTCGTCGTGGACAAGCCGTTCACGACGACGCTCGCGGAAGCGGAGGAGCTGGTCCAGCTGGCACGCAGCCGACACCGCGTGATCACGGTGTACCAGGATCGCCGCTACACCGGCGACTTCGCGACGGTGCAGAAAGTGGTGTCGGATGGCGCGGTCGGCCGCGTCGTGATCTTCGAGTCGCATTTCGACCGGTTTCGTCCGGAGCCGAAACCGAACGCCTGGCGCGAGGAGAATCTCCCCGGGTCGGGTGTCTGGTTCGACCTGGGCCCGCATCTGTTCGATCAAGCCTTGCTGTTGTTCGGAGTCCCGGACGCGATCGGCGCGGACATTCGCATCGAGCGGCCACACGCGGCCGTTGACGATGCGTTCGACGTCACGTTGTACTACCGGCACACGCGGGCCGTCCTGCGCGCGTCCATGATGGCTGCCCCGCTCGGACCGACCTGGATTGTGCACGGCACGAAGGGCTCGTTCCTCAAATACGGAATGGATCCACAGGAAGCGGCGCTCAAAGCCGGCCGCACGCCCGACGAGCCCGATTGGGATGTGGATCCACCGGAGATGTACGGCAAGCTCACGACTCTCGACGGGACGCAGGTGGTGCCCACGCTACGATCGAGCTTCGCGCGCTATTACGAGAATGTGCGCGACGTCCTACTCGGGAAGGCGAAACCGGCCGTTACGCCCGAATGGTCACTGGACGTGATGCACGGACTGCTCCTGGCGCTCGAGAGCAACCGGCGGCGCTGTGTGCTGCCGTGGCCGGCGCCCCGCGCTACTCGGGGCGCGCCGCCACGGTGAACCGTACGAACAGCTCGCTGCGATCCCACTGCAGTCGGATTGCACCCGCATCGCCTTCGGGCGTCACCGCGAGCGTGAACACCTCCACCGGTTCAGCCAGCGCCCGTGTTGCGAGCGGCACTCGGCCCAGGTCTCGCTCAGCGTTGTAGGAGGTCCCCGCCTGACCGGTGTCGCGGCTAACGATCAACACGCCGCCGCCGGCTTCCGGTATCGAGAACAGGGTGTATCTGCCCGCCGGGACCGTGAGCGTGCGCGTGCCGGCGCCGAGCACCAGGTCGCGGTCGGTCGTGAAGTGGGTGGCATGATTCGCGCCCGTGCGCCACACCTGTCCGAACGGCACGAGTGCGCCCCAGATGGCGCGCCCGCGTTTGGCCGGCGTTCCGTGATCCACAATGATCGTGGCCGCCCCGATTGTGGCCGTGTCGGTGCGGCGGCCGGAGAGTGCCCCGACGCTCCGGCCGGCGGCGTCGAGCGCGCTCCAGCGACCAATCAGCGCGTCGAGATCCACCGCGCGCCAGGCACGCCGCTCAACGCTGAGCTTTCGCGTAGTGGCGCCGGCATCCAGCGCCAGTAACCGGCCGGCAGCGTCCACTCGCACCCGCATCGTTCCGCGCGTCGGATGGGTGATTGTCATCGAATCCGGTCCCAAGACCGCGACGTCAAAGCTTGCCACGCGGGATCCGCTGAGCAGGGGTTGCGCGGTTTGCGAGCTACTCGACGATTTGAGTCGCATGAGTACCAGCTCGAAGGGCCAGTGCACCATGTCGAGGAAGGGGAGGACCCGTCCCTCGGCGGCGACGGTGCGGACGCGGGTAGCGCCGGTGTTAGTGATTTCGATGCGCAGCGAGTCGCCTTGTCGAGTGATGACTTCGCGACGGGCCGGAGAGGAAATCACCGTCTCGAGCCGTGACAGCTCGCCGCTGGGCGATAGGTCCAGGACGTAGCGGATCCGGCTCGTAGCCGGGACGCGCATTACGACGTCCGCCTGAAGCCGATTGGACACGCGCGCGAACCGTTCGACCACGAGCGTGTCTCTGCCCAAGCGGGTGACGAAGGCGGCGCTATCTTGAGCGGCGAAAAGCAGCAGGCAGCTTGCGACGGCAGGATACATGTTCTCTCCAAGGCGAGGGGACGATCCTAGGCTCCATGATACTCCGGATTGCGGAGGTTGGTTGCTCGCGATGAGACCCTGGTTTTTGGTTCTGGCCGGGGGGCTCATCGCCGGCGCACTCGACATTCTCTACGCGATCGTCTTCTGGGCGATCCAGCGGGGCGTCGCTCCGCAACGCATCCTCCAATCCGTCGCCGCCGGGCTGCTCGGTGACGCGAGCTTCACGGGTGGTTGGGCGACTGCCGCGCTCGGTCTGACGCTCCACTTCCTCATCGCCATTTCCATGGCGGCCGTCTACTACGTCGTGGCGCGTCGCTGGGCCGCACTGTGGCACCGGCCGCTGCCGTACGGCGCCGCGTACGGCTTGCTGCTCTACGTCATCATGAATTACGTGGTGGTTCCGCTCTCGGCAGCGCGGCCGGGATCGAAGGACCCCCTGTGGATCGGATTGAGCATCGCGGTCCACATGTTCTTGGTCGGTATCCCCTGCGCGGTATTTGCGCGACGCGCCATCCTCGCGGATCTGAGGACACCGGTGCATGCCTGATAGTCGCCCGTACATCTTGAACGAGCTGACCTGGAAGACCGTCCGCGACGAGCGCTACGAGGTCGCCATCCTGCCGTGGGGTGCGACGGAGGCGCACAACCTCCACCTCCCGTACACCACGGACAACATCCAAAGCGAGGGGATCGCCGCGCGTGCCGCCGCGCGTGCGTGGAAGGCGAGGGCAAAAGTCGTGGTGCTCCCAGTCGTACCGTTCGGGGTCAACACGGGGCAACTCGACATCCCGCTCTGCATCAACATGAACCCCAGCACCCAAGCGCTCGTGCTGCGCGACGTCGCGACAGCACTGGCGGGGCAGGGCATCCCGAAGCTCGTGATTTTCAACGGCCATGGTGCGAATGACTTTCGCCAGATGATCCGCGAGCTACAGCCGCAGGTTTCGACGTTCCTGTGCGTGATCAACTGGTTCAAGGTCGTCGATCCGACGCGATTCTTTTCCGATCTTGGTGATCACGCCGGCGAGCTCGAGACCAGCGTCATGCAGCATCTTGCAGCGGAGCGCGTGCTGCCGTTGTCCGAAGCAGGCTCCGGCGCCGCCCGGAAGTTCAAGATTGCGGCGTTCCGCGAAGGGTGGGCTTGGGCGCCGCGGCAATGGCGCCAAGTGACCGATGATACGGGTTCAGGGAATCCCGCGCAGGCTACAGCGGAGAAGGGGCAGCGCTACGTCGAGGCGGTGACGGTGAAAATCGCCGACTTCCTAGTCGAGCTGGCGCGCGCCGATACGAAAACGATGTACGAGTGAGCTCCCTCTACTGGCCGCTCGCTGCCGGCTCGCTGAGCCAGCGCGCCAACCACGCCGCCACCTCGCGATAGAAGAACCGGCTGTTCTCCCCGTTGAGAATCCAGTGGTTCTCGTCCGGCCACACGATGAGGCGGCTGGGAATCTGCTGCCGCTGCAGCGCGGTCCAGAACTCCAACGCATTGTTCATCGGGACGCGGAAATCCCGTTCGCCGACCGAGACGAGCACGGGCGTATGCAGGCTCTTGCCGCGCCGCATCGGGCTCTGCGTCTTCCAGAGCGCGTTATCGTCCCAGGGCGGTCCGCCTATGTTCTGCTCGCGGCCGTAGTTGACGTCGCTCGTCGCCCATTGGGTCTCGAGATCCCACAAGCCGGCATGGCTGACGAGCGCGCGATACCGTGTCGTCGTCACCGCGAGCCAGTTGGTGAGATGACCTCCATAACTCGCGCCCCCGGCGACCTGCGTCGAGGCATCGATGAAGGGAAACCGCTTGATCGCGGAATCCGCCGCTTCGTTGATGTCGTTCGCCGGTCCTTCGAGCGGATCGAACTGGATGTCCTGCGAGAACTTCTCCCCATAGCCGGTCGAGCCCCGGTAATCGGACATCAAGACGATATAGCCCGCGGCGCCGAGCAGGTGGGGGTTCCAACGCAAGCCAAAGTTGTCGGTCCACATGTTGGCCGCGCCGCCGTGAATCAGGACGAATAACGGATAGCGGCGCGTGGAATCGAACGCGGGGGGCAAGGCGAGGAAGCTGTGGATCCGCTTGCCGCTCTTCGCCGTGAACCAGAACTCGCGCAGCGGCTGCCAGTCGATGCGAGCCGCCCGCTCGGTGTTGAAGCGGGTCAGCGGCGTCCACCGGCCAGTCGCGGGATCGATCCGCACGATCTCAGGAGGATTGGTCGCGCTTTCCCACACGGCGGCGACCCGGACGGCGTTGCCGGTCGTCCCGGCTGCCACCTGAAGCCCGCCGAACGTGCCGCTCGTCATCGTGCCGACTTCGCGCGCTCCAGCACCGCCCCCCCCCGTCGGCTGAGCACGGAACAGCCGCTGGTGACCCCCGTCTTCCGCCAGGAAGAACACGGTGCGGCTGTCGGGCGCAACGGCGTAATTGCCGACGGAGTGGTTGGCGCCGCCCGCGACCACGTTTGAAGCTTGATTCCCCGATCGCGGCCACGCCCACGAGACCAGGCGCCGGTACGTCTTGTCGTTGGTCGGCGTCATCCCGGCGTACAGCGTGCGCCCGTCGGGACTGAATTCCGGACTGCCATAATCGCTGTTGTCCCGCGTGAGTCGCTGCGGCTCGCCGCCGCCGACGCTCACGAGCCAGAGCGATTGGACAACGTCGGCGTGCGCCCAGTCGCGGCGATTCGTCGTCGCGGCAAACACGACGCTGCTGCCGTCCGGCGTCCACGTGGCCGAGAGGTCGTCGCCACTGTTGCCGAGTTGCCCGCCGAACCCTGCCCCCGCCGCGAGCTGCGAACCCGCCAGGAGATTCCGGGCTTGGGCACCAGGCTCCACGGTCTGGACGAACAGGCCCGGCTTCTGGTCGTCGAGCCAGCGGTCCCACAGCCGGATCGGCGAGCCGTCGTACACGCGCGCGTTGTACTTGCGGGCGCGACGCTCGGCGGCGGCGGCGCGGTTCGCCGAGTCGGTCGTCGCGCCGGGATAGACCATGCTCGAGAACAGGATGGCGCGTCCGTCGGGCCGCCACAGAGGACTCGAAGCACCCGTCGGGATGTTGGTCACGCGCTGCGCCTCGCCGCCCCCGCTCAGGTCCAGAACGTAGATCTGCGAGGCGTCGTCTCCTTCACGCCGCGCGGTGAACGCGATCCGCCGGCTGTCGCGACTCCAATCCACACCGCTCTCGCCGCCTTTGCTGTTCGTCAGCCGGCGCGGCTCGGCACTGCCATCCAGGGGCACGAGCCACAGATCGCTGACTTGCTCGCCTTCCGTGTACGACGGCTCGGTGACGCTGAACACGACCCAGCGGCCGTCCGGGCTGATCGTTGGTGAGCCGACGCGCTTCGTGAGGAAGACGTCTTCGTGAGTGATCGTGTGGCGTTGCTGGGCCGCGAGCGGTGACGACAGCAACACGACGCAGGCGAGCAGATGGATTTGACGCATAGGATCCCTCGATCGAGAAGCAGGCCAGCCCGAACATCGGGCTGGCCCATTGGTTTGCTAGTCTCCGGTTGGGAGGAGTACGTCGCCCAGTGCTCCCAACCGCTTCTGCCAGAACGCTTTCATCTTCATCACGGCTGCGCGGTCGCTCAGCTTCGTATGCTGCACCGCGACCTGGCTTTTCTCCGCGCCCTTTTTCGTGAATCCGAGCACGACGGTCGTCCCATCGGGCCAGGTAATGCGCATGTATTTCTGCGGCGACGCCGAGCGCACCTTGAGATCTACCGGCAACCATTTGGTTCTGAACTTTCGGTCACTCCATGAACGGTAGAGGCGCGCGAGCGGCACGGCAAAGGTCTTACTCTTCGCCGCCTCGAACGTGCCGTCACGGCGTTGGCCGATCGCCCGAAGGCCCTTGATGCGCTCGTAGCCAACGGTCACTGTCTGCGACCACCAGTCGCCCACCTTGAACTTCTTGTGGACATACTCGGCGATGCGGCGGTGCGGCCACGCCTGCGCGCCCGCATAATCGAGCGCCTTGGCCCAGAGCTCCCACGTGCAGCCCGTCTTCGCTTTGATCGCGGCGTCGCTGATGCCGGCGAGCTTCGCGTAGTTGATATGAAGGAGGTTCGAGCGTGCTGTAGTGTAGGATTCGCCCGTTCTTTGCATGCGCGTGCGAACGAGGCGCTTGAAATCTTTATTGGCCGTCATTGGAATAAACCCCTTTGGTTAAGCCACGGGCACACACCCCCCAGCGGTGACACCCCGCGGCGTCCAAAGGCTTCACGAGATCATCGATCCGGGAGTATGCCCCCCTTTGCCTCACAGGGACCCCCGCTGGGGGAGGGCCGAAGAGGTTGGGCGCGGATCAGGCCGCCCGTGCCTCAAGAATGGCGCGCACGGCGGCCGGTACGCAAGAGGGTGGGGTCAGTGCCTCGAGACTGTCGGCCCGCACCGTGATTTCGACGCGCGCCGCGGCGACGGAATCGGGATGGTAGACGATGCGACCGGAGAATGCCCGCGCGCGGATCGTATGCTCGTCTCCCAGGAAGCCGAACACGCCGGATTTGCCGGTGGTGACCTGGAAGTCACTCGCCGGGGAGAGGAGATAGACGACCGAGTCTCGCGGCTGCGCCTGCGAGAGTGCGATGAGGAGAATCAGGCGCATCATGGGCTGAAGATACCGACCTTGACGTCCGCTTGACGTGCGCGTGCGACGCTCATTGCGACTCCAACAAGGATCGGTGATGTCACGGACTCTCCCGCTGGTCGCTGCGCTCGTTCTCGCCGGATGTGATATCGGGGAGCGGCTCTCCCCCGCTGCAAATGGGCTCGAAGCTGAGCGTTTCGGGCGGCCGGACGTCGTAGTGACTCCCGGCCAATCCATCCAGGCCGCGGTGGACGCCGCCGGGGCCAACGCCGTCATCCACCTGGAACCGGGACTCTATGCCCAGGCCGTGACGGTCACCGCCCCGTGTGTGAAGATCGTCGGCCTCACCGACGAGGCGGGGAATGGTCCGATCATCACGAATCCCGGCGGTGCGGCTAACGGCATCAGCGTCCGGCCCGGTGCGAACGACTTCGCGCTGGTTGGTGTGACTGTCCGCGGTTTTGACCGCAACGGTGTGCTGCTCAGCGGTATCGACGGTTTTCTGCTTTCGCGTGTCACGGCGCAGGACAACGGCGCCTACGGACTGTTCCCCGTCCGCTCGGCAAATGGTGTGATCGAGCATTCGGTGGCGTCCGGGCACGGCGATGCAGGGTTGTACATCGGTCAGTCACGGGCCGTCACGATGCGCCGCAACGTGGTATTCGGGAACGTTGTCGGTATCGAAGCGTCGAACTCGTCCGACATCAAGCTCCTCGCCAATGATGCCCACGACAACACCAACGGCATTCTCGTCGTGCTGCTTCCCGGCCGCGTGATCAAAACGGCGAGCGACATTCTGGTCAGCGGCAATCAGGTGACCGGGAACAACCGGCCGAATTTTGCCGCCCCCGGAGATCTGGTGGCCGCGGTGCCCGCCGGTACGGGGATTCTCATTGTCGGCGCCGATCGTGTCCGCGCTGAGGACAATCACGTAACTGGTCATGATTTCATCGGCCTCGGGGTGGGGAGCTCACTCATTCTGGCGGTGCTGTCGAACACGCCGCCGGAAGCATTTGCCGACATCGAGCCTGATCCGGACGGTGTCGAGGTGCGAAACAACGTGGTCACGGGGAACGGCACCCAATCGCCCATTCCGTTCCTGCCGGCCGTGGATCTGCTGTGGGACGGTGCGGGGGTGGGAAACTGCTGGTTGGGGAATACCTTCGGCTCCGCCGCTCCCCCGAGTCTGCCTGCCTGTAGTTGAGAGAGCAGCTACTGCGTCGCGGACGGGGCTGCCGACAGGATCCGCTGTCGCTGTCCCTCCGTGACCATGTCGCGCGCCACGACATCGCGCACGATACGGGCTACGAACGAATAGCCGCGCGGCTCGGCGACCAGCCAGCGGCGCCACTCGAGTTCATCGAGCGCTGCGTGCAACACGTCTTTTTTCAGCTCGGCGGCGCGCCCGATGCGTGCGGCGGCTACCCGCTCGCCCAGGACCGCGGCTGCAATCAAGGCTTGCTGAGCCGGCTTCGTAAGGCAGCGAAAGCCGACACGAATGGCCGCGACGATCGTGTCGGGAAGGTCGCCCGGAAAGGTCTGGTCCAGCGTGCGCAACGGCCGCGGCCAGGCCCCATTCGTGGCCTCGAGGTCGAGCCCCTGCGCCATCGCGTAACAGATTTCGACGGCGAGCAGCGCTACGCCCGCCGAATCGGCGGCGATGCGCCGGCTCAAGCGATCTCCGTCCTCACCGCCATAGGTGGGGAGCGCCCATTGAACTAGTGCGCGCAGCGCCTCGCCGGACAGCCTGGCCAATGGGATTGCGGCGCCCGCGACATCGCGTCCGATACGAGCGCGCAGCTCGGCGAGCTTCGGGGGTGCGGGTTCCGGCGTCGTCGCCAGCACGAGGAGTATCGGCGCGTGCGCGAGGTCGCGCGTCAGCGTCTCGATCATCTCGTAAGACCGCGCGTCGATCCACTGCGCGTCGTCGCAGATCAGCAGCAGCGGTTGTTCCGCGCTCGTGACGCGCAATACCTCGACGATTCCAGCTTGCAGGCTCCATGCGTTGGAGGTGGTTTGCGTGGTCGGAAACCGTTCCGCCCACTCGCTGGCGTGTTCGGCGAGCGCCGCAAGCGCGGCTGGATGCGCGCCGGCAACGCCGGGTGCATTCAGCAAGCCACCTCGCGCTAGGCAGAGGATGCCGCTCGCCTCATGGTCGGCGTCGGCCGGCACGGCGCGCATGTCGACCACGACGCCGCCATCCAGCGCGGCGCGGGCCGCGAGCTCTTCGGCGAAGCGGGTCTTGCCGCCGCCGGACTCGGCCTCGAGCACGAGCATCGCGAGGTGGCCGGTGCGGACGTGGTCCCATTGCTTGAGCGCGCTCGCGAGCTCGCGCTCGCGCCCCAGCAGAGGCGCGCGTCGCCAGGCGACGCTGCGCGCGGGTGAGACGGCTTCCTTGGGGAGATGCCACGCGCGGCCGCGCTGCAAACGCTCCACCAGCGCGCTGGTCTCGGGCTCCAGAGTGGTGCTGCCGTCGCGTCGGGCCCGGCGCGAGAATTGATCGAAGACCTCGAGCGCCCCCGACCGGTCTCCTGCGAGGGCTAGGCGGCGCATCAGAATTCTGACCGCTGGTTCGGAAAGCGGATCGAGCTTCAGCGCGCGCTGCGCCGGCTCGTCGGCGCCAAGCACGTCGCCCGCGGCGAGCCGTTCCTCGGCATGCCGCATCAGCGCTTCCATCGAGCGCCCGCGCCAGTGCCATCGCTCCGCCATAAGCCAGTCTTCGAACCCGGACGCGTCGGGGATCGTGAACCCCTCGACGAACTCGCCGCCGATCAGCGGCGTTGCATGCGACCAGTCGTGTTGCGCAACGAGCTTTTCGAATCGATCGGTGTCGAGCTCAACCGCGCCGTCCAGCAGCTGAATCTGATCGCCCGCGGTCTTGAGCCGCTCTTCGCCGACATAGTGTCGGAGCACGCGAATGGCTTCACGCACGGATTGCCGCGCCGCGGCGTCGTCCTTGTCGGGCCAGAGCAGGCCGATCAGGTGCTCCCTCGTGCAGCGGCGCGTGGGCGCGCGTGCCAGATAGAGCAGCAATGCGACGTTCTTGCGCCAGCGCAGCTCGGCGGGCGCTTCCACGCCGTCCACCGTAACGTCGAACGTACCCAGGGTCCGGAAGTGGATCACGGAGTGCACCCGAGCTGGCCTCTACGGATCCGGGCGGTGTCGGCGCGTGCCCCGTACGGCGCCGGCGCGTGCGACCACAGCCGCACGACCGCCGCGTAGGCCCCGCACGCCTCGCCGCTCCCGACGCTCCCGGCACCATCGAGCAGGCGGGCGAGGCGCCAACGTGCCAGCGTTCCGAATGCCCAGTCGATTTCCGCTGCCTGCGGCAGCCCGGTCGGCAAGCCGACCAGGTCCGCGTGCTGGTGCCACAACAGTTCACTTCTCGATCCCGCGACGTCGCCGATCTGGGCGCGCCAGGCCGCCCGCCGCAAATGCGCGACTGCCCGGAAAAATGGATCGAGCGTCCGGGCCACCGCGTCCACATCCACCGTGTCGGTCAGGGCGAGCGCGGCGGCGGGCTGGCCGGCGGACGCCAGCGAGTCCGCGGCGACGAGCAGGGCTAACCGGGCGGCTCGGGCGCGCAAGCGTGTCGGCGCGTCGCGGTTCGTGATCCACGGCCGCAGGCGTTGGAATGCATCCGCGGCAGTGCCGCTGCCCTCGTCGAGCCAGGCGAGCGCCGTCTGGAGTTCGGCCGCGAAAAACTCCAGTTCTTGGTCCGGCGCCACATCTGTGAGCCGTTGGGCGAGCGCGCGTGCGTCGGCGAGCCGGCCCAGCGCCACCGAGCCGAGCGTCTGCGCAATCAGGCCCGAGCCCCGCAAATCACGCGAGGGCTTTCCCTCCAGGATGCGGCCCAAGCCGATCGCCCCCTGCGGCGCGTCGAAGGTTGGCAACAAGCGCGGACCGGCACCGAGATCGGCGCTGCCCTGCGCGGCAGGCTCGTTCACCGCCACGCGCGTGAGTTGCAGCGCGACGTCCTCTGGAAGAAACCGCCACGCAAACCCGAGCTTGAGCAACGCGCGCAATACGATGGAATAGCGGTCGGGCGCGACTCCTCGTGTCTCCAACGAATCGAGCGCCCGTGCGGCAACAGTCGAGTCGCCTTCGGCTGTCGCGACCCAGGCGAGGTGCTCCCATGCGGGTCCAAAGTCGGGCCGCAGCTGCGCCGCCCGTTCCAGGGCGGGAATCGCTTCTGAGCGCCGGTGCCCGGCGAGCGGGCCCCGATGAAACAGCTCGTCGCCGAGCTGGAACCATCCCAGGAAGAACTGCCGCTGGCTTTCGGTGACGGCGCGCAGCGTGTCCAGTCGCGCACGGAGCGGAACCTGCGCCGCGCGAATGAGACTCGCGTACCAGGGCGGGAACGCGTCGATATGAGCAAGCGAGCGTGCTACGCGGGCGGGGTCGTGCTCGCGCCCGAGCCACCGTTCGATCTCGGTTATGCGCCACGAGCAGAGCAGGCAGGTGGAATCGGTCGCTTCCGCCAGGAGGTAGGCGCGGTACGCGTTTTCCCACTGCGCATCGGCGACGAGTCGCTCCGCCTCGAGGAAGCGCACGAGACCCTGCGATGTCCGGGGCAACGCGCGCACCGGTAACGACGGAGCGAGCGGACTGCGCTCATCCCATACGCCGAGCAGAATCTGATACGTGAACGAATCGCGCAGCGCGGGCCACCGCTCGAGCGGGACGCGGAATTCGGATGCCGGAATCCCACCCGTGAGCCGCAAGCGTACCTCACCGTCCGTAACGGCCATTTGTGCCTGGATCACCAATGCCGCGCGACGGCGCGGCAGGAATCCGGCCTCCGGCGCTAGACGGAAATCCGGATGACCGGCGAGGTCGGCTCGAACCATCCGCACGAGGGAGTCTGCGACGGGACGCTGCGCCGCCGGACCAACGTAGTCGATCGGGTCCAGCGCGACGCCCAGCGCGCCCGGCGGCGGCCGATCGATCCATAATCGGGCGACCACCGCCCCCAGGACAAGGCCGCCGACGAGCAGCAACGCGATCCGCACGGCGGTGTGCGGCGCGCGTGTGCGCTCCAAGGCCTTGCGGAACGCGCCGGCATCCTGCCAGCGCTCCTCGCCTTTGAGCGCAACGGCGCGCCGCAACACACGCGCGACACGGCGCGGGACGCCGTGCCAGTCAATCGGGTCTTCGAGCGGCGGAAACCGCCGGCCGGTGATCGTCTCGTACAGCACCACGCCGGTCGAATAGATGTCGGTCAGAGCCGTCACCGGATCGCCCGCCCGTTGCTCCGGCGCCATGTACCCCGGCGTTCCTTCCTCGGGGATCGAGCGGCGCTGCACGCGCTGCGTCGCGGATGGGGGGCGCGCGATTCCGAAGTCGCCGAGCAAGGCGCGCCGGGGGAGCAAGAAGATGTTGCTCGGCTTCACATCGCGATGCACGATGCCGGCACGGTGCACAGTTTCGAGACCGTCGAGCACGTCGATGCCGAGCTGCACCGCCTCCCCGATGGAGATAGCGCCGGTCTCGAGGCGGTCCTCCAACGTCGGTCCGTTGACCAACTCCATGACGTAGTACTGGAGGCCCTCGCCTTCGCCGGGCCGATAGATCGCGATGATGTTGGGATGCCGCACGCTCGCGAGGATCCGCGCCTCGCGCAGGAACGCCTCGGCGGCGGCGGCGGTGGCGATCTCGGGCCGGAGGACCTTGATGGCGACTGCCCGATTGAGCATGACCTCGTGCGCCAGATATACGACGCCCATCCCCCCACCGCCGAGCACGCGCTCCGCGCGGTAGTCCGGCGATACTGCCCGCTGCAGTCGCTCCAGCAGGGGATCGGACGACATAGCTCCGGACTGAACTTACGGCTTGACGCTCACTTGTGCCTCGCCGCGTACCGTCCCCAGCATGACGAGCCTCCGCCTGCACGAGCCGGCGCTCGACTACCAGCTCATCGATATTGCGCCCGAACAGCATCCCTTCCTGCGCAAGCTGTTCGACGAGTTCGGCTTTCGGACGCCGCAGGTCTGGGTCGACAGCTCCCCAGGCTGGCTTCGCGGCGTTCACGATTCGGGGATGTCCTGTCTGACGAAACTGCTCGGGGTTCGCGCTCGCCGTAGCGGTTCTGCTGGATGCGACCATTGTCCGGATGATCGTCGGCCCTGCGCTGCTGCAGCTCGCGGGAAAGTGGAATTGGTGGCCGGGCAGTACGGCTACGGCGACTGACGAATCGCAACGGCCGAGATCGCGAACGTCACCCGATCGGCCACTCGCACAGTCCCACCCGGCCCACCGCGAAAGGGTCTGATCCCAAAATCCGTCTGCTTCACGGCGAAGCGCGTGACCGCGCGCAAGGTATCGGAACCGACGTCCAGCTCGACGATGACCGGTACGTAATGGGTCTGGTCCTTGATCGTCAGCGCCGCGGTCATTTCCAGTCGCTGGCCGTTCAGCTCTACGTACCGGGAGACGAAGCGAATCTCCGGGTGATTCGCGACGTCGAGGACTTGCGTACGCATCGCGGCTGTGACTTTGCGGATTTCCTCTGTGTCCGGTGGGGTCAGGACCTCGAGACTGTCGGCCCGCACCGTGATTTCGACGCGGGACGCGGCGACGGAATCGGGATGATAGACGATGCGACCGGAGAATGCCCGCGCCCGGATCGTGTGTTCATGCCCGACAAAGCCGAGCAGCCCGGCCTTGCCGGTGCTGACCTCGAGCACGCTGGCTGGCGATAGGAGATAAACGACCGAGTCTTGCGCGTTGGCAGTGGCTGGCAGGAGTCCGAGGACGACAAGAGGAAGAGCCTTCGGCATTTTCCGCGCGATGTAGACGCCGACGAGGCAGAGCGCCCCGCCCAGCACGGCGATCCCGCCCGGCACCTCGCCGAGGATGAGCCAGCTCATCACGATCGTGATCGGCGGTACGAGATAGGCGGTGGCGGCGACACGACCGGCCGACCCACGCGCCAGCGCGTAGGCCCACGTCGTGAATGCAATCGATGTCGGGAAGACGCCGAGAAAGACCAGCCACGCGATGCCACCCGCCGGCGCGAGCTGCAGCTCGCGCACGAGCAGCGGCGCGTAAGGCAGACAGAACAGCGCGCCCACCGTGCAGCAAATCCACGTCACTTGGAGCGCTGATACGCGGTTCAAGACCGGCTTCTCCGCGACGACGCCGATCGCGGACGACAGCGCCGCGCCGAGACAGAGGATCACCCCAACCAGCGACGCCTTGCCGGTCGACGTCGCGAAACCGATCACGAGCACTCCGACGAAGGCGAGCGCCCCGCCGAGCAACAGGTTCGGAGTGGCGCGCTCCTTCAGGAACGCAGCCGCCAACCCGATGATGAAGATCGGTGCAATCAGGACCAGCATTGCCGCCGTTCCAGCATCCACGCGGCGCTCAGCGTCGTTCAGGACGACGTTGTACACCCCAAACCAGAGCAGCCCGGCCAGCACGAGCAATGCGAGCTCACGGTGCGAGAGTCGCACGAGCGGCCGTGATAAAGCCACCGCGCCCAGCAAGACCGTCCCCACTGCGAGTCGCCCCAGCGCGAGCGCGCCCGGGGAGAATGAACGGCCGGCGGCGCGGATGCCCACGAAGGCCGCGGCCCATAGGACCACGGACACCAGCGCAGCAATCAGCGGAAGGTGTTTGTTGAGGCGATCGATGCTAGGGTCGTCCCAGTTTCGGCGGCCGCGTCCCGTGCAGCACCGCGCCCCGCACGGGCACGTACTCGAGCTGCGTTCCAGCCCGGGCACAGCGCAGCATCAGTCCACCGCGACTCATGTCGCCACGTCCGACGAAGGTAGTGGGGAAGTGGAGCCGCTCGGCGAACACCTCGAGCAGCGGCGTCACATATTTCGCGCTCGCCACGCTGCCTAGCAGGACGACGCGACCGTCATCCCCCAACGCGCGCTCCAGCGCGCGCGCGTCCCGCAACAACGGCTCGCGATAGCGCGGCTCGTCCTCATCCACGGGTACGGTGGCCATCTCCCTGAGATCTGAAACGCGAATCGTATGCTCGGCGGGAAGCAGCCCGCGCCCCGGCGTAATCACGAGCGCGCCCGACCAACCGGAGGGCGGGGCACCGAACGCGGTGGCGTACGCGAGCTTCCCGCGGAAGTACAGGCTGCTCATGAAGGTGAAGACTTCTCCCAGGGGGGCGCCGCCATTCTCCAGACGGGCAGTCAACGGACTTGTCTGGCTTTTCAGGAGCATCTGCGCCCGGGTCCCGCCGCAGTTTGCGGGGGAAAGCAGGAAAACAGTCAGCACGCTACCGCTCCATGTACCGCCGCAGGAAAAACATCCCCACGCCGAACAGCACGATGATCAAGGAGACCCACACGATGCGCATCTGCCGCCTCCGCAATAGGAGTCGCGCCAAAAGTCATAGCGACATCACAAAATATTTGCGCGTGCAAAACTGCTTTCACATATTAACACATGCTCGGTCTCGGCGGTGGGCTCTTTACGTTCGCGGCGCTCTTCTACTTCGCCGCGGAATACGAGCACCTCACCGGTTGGAAGTGGGCGCTGGCCAGTATCGCGGTCACGCTAACGGTCGATCAGCTGTTCCCGGCCTCTTTCATTTTCGTGCTGCCCGCCCAGTTCGGACTGTTCCTGGTGATGTGGTGGGCGCACGTCAAGAACCAAAAGCAGCGCCAACTCGAACTTGACCATCGGAAGGCCGAAGACCAGCGCCTCCGGCGCGAGCACGTGCGGCAAGCCCAAATGGCCGCCGATGCCACCACCGATTGGGACGCCCAGGAGGCCGAGCGGGCTGCCGCCGCGGAGAAGGCGCTCAAGGAGCGGCAGGAACGCGTGCGCCTGGCGCGTGAGGCGCGCGAGCGCGAAGAGCGGGAACGGGGCTCGGGCGGAGACGGGGGGACCGTAGTCTAGATAACTCCCTGACCCAGCTTCCACGCCGTCGAGATCCCCAACCCCATCCACAGCAGATCCAGCGGTCCAAACGACATCAACAGCAGCACCCAGAATCCCAGCTTTGCCAGGAACGTCTCGTCGTAATGCGCGCGGACGAGCCGCTCGCGCTGCTCGGGCGTCGCCGTCTTGGCTCGCTCTTCCGCCTCCGAGATCATTTGGAACTGCAGCTCGTCCCCAGGCCCCAGGAACGAGGTATCGCGCAGCAGGTCCGGACGGCTGTCGATGGTGCGCTGCAGCTCCGGTGAAAAGGAGCGGTTCTTGGTCATGTCGGCGAGGACCAGCAACGACGTCGTCCCAGGATCCCTCAGAACCTCCTCGCGCAAGACCGGCTGTAAGGCGAACACCACGACGGCCACCTTCGACACAAGCAGCATGCATGCCGTCAGAATGGCCGCGAGCACGCCCGTCGCTCGCGTCGGTGGCTTGGCCGTCTTGGCGATCGCGATTCCGATGAGGCCGCCAACGCCCCAGGAGGCGAGTCCGACATCTTTCCCCGTCATCCGGGCCAGAAGGATCCACGCGATCATAAGCACGAAGCCCACGAGCAGCCCCGCCATGAGCGGAGATCCCTCGCCCGAGGAGCTGCGCGACTTGCCGGCTCCACCCCCATAGACGCGTACGTTCGCCATGGGTCATACGATAGTAATCGCCGTTCCGGTTTGCACTATACGGTTATGACTACTGGGGCGTGGTCACTCGTCCCCACGTCCGCCTGCACCACACAGCTGGTGGCCCGTTCGGCGACCGCCGGCGTCGCGAGCACGTAGTCCAGCCGCCATCCGATGTTGCGCGCTCGGAGATTGCGCCAGGGCGCCCACCAGGTAAACAGATTCGGATTGTCCGGATCGAACTTCCGTCCCAGATCCACGAGGTGGGTGCCGAGCAGCGTTTCGAACAGCGCGCGCTCCTCTGGCCGCTGACCGACCGCGTTGGGTTTGCGCTCCTTGGGATGCACGTCGATTTCCGCCCGCGCGATGTTCATGTCACCACAGAGGATCAGCTCCCGTCGCTCGGCGTGAAGCTGTCTCGTCCATTCGGCGAGCTTCGTGACGAAGTCGAGCTT
>Ga0184623_10000270_pt1 | contig 22104 bp, 19 predicted proteins | sample PLM1_100_b1_FD_133138 | JGI IMG/M metagenome (GOLD analysis project Ga0184623, IMG submission 133138) | Groundwater sediment microbial communities from an aquifer in East River, Colorado, USA - PLM1_100_b1 | ecosystem: Environmental > Terrestrial > Soil > Riparian zone | place: USA: East River... | reverse complement strand
GAAGCTGATCGGACGGGCCAGGGGAAAGATGGTGAAGACCTGCCCCAAATCCTGGGTAATCTCGTGAGAGCCGTAGGTACTCACGACGGGCATCGTCAGATCGCCGCCCTGGATGGTCTGCGTGTCCAGCACGGTCAGATTGTCCGTCTGCAGGCCCCAACCCTCCAGGAGCCCTTCAAGGCCGGCACGGGACCCGGGGTCCAACAGCACGAGGAGACGACCGCCTGTTCTGACGTAGTCGGTGATCAGAGTCTGCTCCTCGGGGCCCACCGGCCGCTGAGGCCCGCCCAGCACCAACACCGACGCGTTCAGCGGGATCGTCTTGGACTCGTAGAGCGAGAGAGACCGGGCGGTATAGCCTTGCCGCTCCAACGCCTCTTTCAAAAATGAATACCCGCCCTTGCCCGTTTCCTCCAGAAGATGCTCCGAGTGGCCGGCGAGGAAATACAGGGTTTTCTTTTCGTCCTTGGTCACGCGGATCAGCGCGTTCGTCAACTCCTGCTCGGTCCCGGAGGTGATCCGGGTTTCCTGCTTGCCGCTTTCCAGCACGGCGGTGTCCGGCCTGGTGATGCCGTATTGCTTGGCCACTCCGGGTTTTTTGTCCGGGTCCACGAATTCCACCGTCAGTTTGGCCGTGTGGGTCTTGTAGCTGTCGAACAGATCACGGTAGGCGGCGCGCGCAGGGCTCTGATCGCCGGCGAAGACGGTCGCCTTGACGTCCCGCGGCAGGTTCCGCAGCACGCGAGCCGTTTGCGGGGAGAGGGTGAAGTACTTGGTCTCCGAGAAGTCCCAACGGACGCTGTGGCGGGCGGCGAGAAAGGCGACGATGCCGAGGATCATCGCGAACAGGGCGACCATCACCAGGCTGTTGAAGCCCAAACGCGTGGCGCGGCGCGCCGAGAACTCCCGGAACAGCTCGAAGTGCGTGACGAGAAAGGTGGTCAGACAGGCAGCGGCCAGGCCCTCCGCACCGGCGATCGCCCAGGTGCGTTCCGGAGCGATCAGGTAGACGACCATTCCGGCTCCGGCCAGGATGCCTCCCAGAACACCCCACAAGAACGTCAGCCGGCCGGCCATCACCGCCACCGCTGGGATTCAACGACCCGGTGCGTCAGGAACAGGCTGAACACGATCCCGGCGAGGAAGTAGACCAGGTCGCTCGTCTCCACCAGCCCCTTCACCAAGTGTTCGAAGTGATCAAGGGGGGACAGGTACGACAGGATCTTGCCTACAACCGAGTCGGCGAACACCTGCCCGGCCCATCCGAAAAGCCAGAGCACGAGCAGGGCGCCGAAGCTGAGGATGACGGCGATGATCTGATTCTCGGTGACGCTTGAGGCCAAGAGGCCGGCGCCGAGGAAGAGCCCTCCCATGAGAAGGGTGCCGAGATACGCGGACAGAATGGGTTCCCATCGAAATTCTGCGAAGGGGGCGAGGGCGAGGGGCCCGACGGCGCTCAAGGCCAGCATGCCGGCAAAGACCGTGAAGGCCGCGAAAAACTTTCCCGTGACGATGTCCGTGACCGTCACCGGCGAGGTCATGAGGAGCTCCATTGTCTTGAGCTTTTTTTCTTCGGCAAACAGGCGCATGGTCAGGATCGGGACGACCAGGAGCAGGATGACCGCCATGTTGTAGAAGACGGGTCTGAAGATGATTTCGTTGAGGTTCAGTTCCGGCAGATTACCCTGGCCTCGCAGCATCTGCAGGCTGCGGTTGCTGGCGTTCGCGACGGCCAGAAACGACAGCAGGCCCATGAGAAGGAGGAAAACGGAGATGACCACATAGGCGGTCGGAGACACGAAGTAGGCACGAAGCTCCTTTCGAAGGATGGCCCCGACCGGGCTCAAGGCTGGGACTCCGGCGCGCCGGCAGAGACGCCCGCGGTGTCCATGCCGTCCTCCTGCTGGGTCAGATGCAAGAAGACATCTTCCAAGGTCATGGAGACCAGCTTGAGCTCCAGCAGGCCCCACTCATTCTGGACGGCGAAGCGGGCGAGGTCTTCCCGAAGGTCATGGCCGAGTTCCGTCTCGACCAGGAAGGTGGCCGCTCCTTCCTGATGGACCGAGAGGACGCCAGGAAGGGTCAGAAGACGGTCACTCACATCGAGTGGCGGTTGCGTGAGCGTCAGGCTTACCTTGTCGGAGCGGCGCAGACGGGCTGAGAGCTGATCCTGGGAATCTTCCGCCACGATCCGCCCTTCGTGGATGATGACCACGCGCTGGGCTACCGCCGTGGCCTCGGGCAGGATGTGGGTGCTCAAAATGATGGTGTGCGAGCCGGCCAGTTCCTTGATCAATTGCCGGATCTCAATGATCTGTTTGGGATCGAGCCCGACGGTCGGTTCGTCCAGGATGAGGACCGGAGGATCATGGATGAGGGCTTGGGCAAGGCCCACCCGCTGCTTGAATCCGCGCGAGAGGTTGGCGATGAGCCGGCCCCGCACGTCGCCGAGCGACAACCGCTCCAACGTCCGATCCAGGGCCGCCGGGAGGCGGTCCGGCTGGATGCCTTTGAGGCGGCCGACGAAGATGAGATATTCAGTGACCGTCATGTCGGCATAGAGAGGCGGGATTTCCGGGAGGTACCCAATGACGCGCTTGACGTCCCGCGGCTGGTCGAAGCAATCGAAGCCGGCCACCCGCGCGGTGCCGGACGTGGCGGGCAGGGACGCGGTGAGGATCCGCATGGTGGTGGTCTTGCCGGCTCCGTTCGGGCCGAGAAAGGCCAGGACTTCTCCTTTTTCGACCGAGAAGCTGACGTCCTCGATGGCGGTCTTGAGGCCGTACTGCTTGGTGAGATGTTCGACCTGAATCATGTGATCGGAAATGTACGCATCAAAGTTGGTGTCGCATCATAACGACTGACCGGAAGGCAGTCAAGCAAGACAGGCGGCAACCTCCCCGGAGAATTTTGTCGGCGTCGGCGAAAAAAATTATTGACATTTGAAATCGTTCCGCTATATTCACACGCAATTATCGGGACGCGGAATTTTCCGCAACATCCCGATTGGGGAGGTGCGATAGAGATTAGTTGGCCACTCTCGGTACAACGAAAGGAGGCAAATCAATTGCACGCACTCGGTAGGCACTTGGTGCTCGAACTCAATGGGTGCAATTCCAAACTCCTCAATGATGTAAAGAGAGTGGAAGACATCATGGTCGCCGCTGCCAAGCTCGCCAAGGCGACCATCGTCGGTACCCACTTCCATCAATTCAGTCCCTTCGGCATCAGCGGCGTCGTCGTCATCGCCGAATCCCACGTTGCAATCCACACCTGGCCCGAGCACGGATACGCCGCTGTCGATATCTTCACCTGCGGCGAGACCCTCAGCCCTGAAGTCGCGGCACAGTATCTCGTGCAGAAGTTCCAATCCCGCCAGCCCTCGCTTGTGGAACTCAAGCGCGGGCTGATTCCCGACTCCAAGCCGGCCAAGGTGAGCGCGAAAATGACCATGGCGGCGAAGGAGGTCTTTGCTTATGGCCGGCCCAAAGAACTCCAAGTGGTTTCATGAGCGGCTGGGGCCCAGCGAGGGACATGTCCACGAAGTAAAGACCGTCCTTTTCTCGAAGAAAACCCCCTTCCAACAGATCGAGATCGTCGAGTTCGGCGACTATGGCCGCGCACTCGTCCTGGACGGCAAGGTCCAGTCCACCCAGACGGACGAGTTCATCTACCACGAAGTGCTGGTCCATCCGGCCATGCTGACGCATCCCACTCCGAAGCGGGTCCTAGTCATCGGCGGGGGGGAAGGAGCGACGCTCCGGGAGGTCCTCCGGCACCGGTCGGTTGAGCGCGCGCTGATGATAGACATCGATCGCGAGGTCGTGGAGGTCTCTCGCAAGATGCTGCCGGAATTTCACGCCGGCGCGTATGACGATCCCCGGAGCGAGCTTGTCTTCGAGGACGCGCGGCGGTGGATCGAGACGCACGACGAGATCTTTGATGTCATCATCATCGATCTCTCCGATCCGATCGAAGAGGGCCCCTGTTATCGGCTCTATACGCGGGAGTTCTACCAGTTGGTCAGCCGGCGGCTCTCGCCGCAGGGGACGATCGCGCTCCAGTCCGGCACGGTCGCGCCGCACGACCTCCTGAACGTCGCTGCGGTCTACCGGACCCTGCTGACCGCCTTTCCCGTGGTGCGTCCCTATATTGCCAACGTTCCCTGCTTCGGTCTGCCCTGGGGGTTTCAGATGGCGTCGAAAGAGATCGACCCGCGAGCCTTTTCCGCCGCCGACTATGACGCGATGCTGAGCCGGCGCATCGAGGGCGAAATGAAGTATCTGACGGGAGAGGTCTGCACGGCCCAGTTCGCCTTGCCCAAGCACCTGCGGGACCGCCTCGAGCGGGAAACCCGCATCATCGCGGATGACGCGCCGCTGTACGCCTATCATTGATTCTCCCTTCTCCTGCGGGCCTGGTATAATTTCTCCTAACGGTATGCGGATTCTCGTGATTGAAGACGAGGCCAAGGTGGCCTCTTTCATCCGGCGGGCGCTGGAAGAGGAAAGCTATGCCGTGGATGTCTGCGACGACGGCGCCAAGGGTCTCGACATGGGGCGGACCGGGTGTTACGACCTCGTGATTCTGGACCTGATGCTGCCGGGGATGCCAGGACTTGAGGTCCTCACGGCCTTGCGAAGGGATCATGTCAACGCGCCAATCCTGATCCTCACCGCCCGGTCTCAAACCGATCAGAGAGTGAAAGGGCTGGATGCCGGCGCTGATGACTACCTGACGAAGCCCTGTGCGATCGAGGAACTGCTGGCCCGCGTGCGCGCCCTCCTGCGGCGCGGGAGCGGCGAGGCGGTCGGATTGCTGCACGTGGATGACCTCATGCTAAATCCGGCGACCAGAGAGGTGACGCGCGGAGGGCGCCGGATCGACCTGACGGCGAAGGAATACGCCCTCCTCGAATATTTGATGCGCAATGCCGGCCGCATCCTGACCAGGCCGATGATCGCCGAACACGTCTGGAACCAGGATTTTGATACCTTCACCAACGTCATTGACGTGTACGTCAACTACCTGCGCAACAAGATCGACCGCGGACAGGACCGCAAGCTGCTCCACACAATCCGCGGCAGCGGGTACACATTGAAAGCCGAAGAGTGATGCCTCTGCGCGCCCGCCTCACGCTGTGGTACGGGACGGCCCTCGCTCTGATCCTCTTGGTTTTTGCCGGGGCGCTCTACGCGGTGCTGTCCAATGAGCTCCGGAACCGGATCGATCGGTCTCTGGACGAGGCGGCTGCGGCGGCGGTGCGCGCGGTGGAGCAGCACGGAGTCGGTCCCTTCATTCCGTTTGAGGAGATTGCGACGGAATTTCCAGAGCTGGCCGTTCTGGACAAGTCGTTTCAGATCTTCACTCCTACCGGGACGATCACGATCCAATCCCCCAATGCGGCGCGTCGGGAGATTCCCCTCAGCCGCACGGCGTTGGAAGCGGCGCTGGCCGGACGGGCGACATTTGAATCCGCACGGTATCGGGGAGAAACTCCGATCCGTCTGCTGTCGGTCCCCATCAGGCGAAATGGGGTTCTGGTCAACATCATCCAGGTGGGCACATCCTTGGGTCCGGTCGAGGAGATGCTGCACTGGCTGGGGCTGATCCTGCTCGTGTCATTGCCGGTCGCCCTCGCGGTCGCGCTGAGCGGCGGGTGGTTTCTCGCAGGGAGGGCCCTTCGTCCTGTAGAAGCCATCACTCTTGCCGCGCGACGCATCGCGGCCGGGGACTTGACCCAGCGGCTGACGGTGCCGCCTGCATCTGATGAAATCGGCCGTCTGGCGACGACGTTCAACGACATGATCGCCCGCCTGGAGGCGTCCTTTCGGCAGGTGCGCCAGTTCAGCGCCGATGCGTCCCATGAGCTGCGCACGCCGCTGACTGTCATGAAGGGAGAGACCGAACTGGCCCTGCGCCGGCCGCGCCCAGCGGAGGACTACAAGCTGGTGCTGGAAAGCAGCCTCGAAGAAATCGATCGGATGACCCAGATCGTGGACGAATTGCTGTTTCTGTCGCGGGCGGACCTGGGTGAAATTGCGATCGAGCGCCTTCCGGTCAAGCTCGATGCCTTGGTGGGAGACATCCAGCGGCAGGCGGCGGTTTTGGGGCAGGAACAGGGGGTGCAGGTCACGACGGGGACCGTGGAGCCAGCTGTCGTGCAAGGCGACGAGCTGCGTCTCCGTGAATTGCTGCTGAATCTGGTGGACAACGCCGTGAAGTATTCGCGCCCCTCAGGAAAAGTCGAGATCGCGCAGGTGTGCGAAGGCGCGACGGTCCGGCTCACGGTGGCGGACCAGGGGATCGGCATCCCTTCCGAAGACCAGGCCCGTATTTTCGATCGATTCTATCGCGCGGACGCTGCCAGGGCACACGCTCCCAAGGGCACCGGCTTGGGCTTGTCCATCTGCAAGTGGATTGCCGAGGCCCACCACGGGCGGATCGAGGTGCAGAGCAAGACGGGCGAGGGATCGAAGTTTACCGTCGTCTTGCCTCGCATTAGCCACTTCTAATCCGTCCTTAATCCCCCTTTCATCTTCGACTGCTAGACTCCTGCTCAAAACCAGGCCGTAGAGCCTTCAACAGACCTTCAACAGAGAAGGAGAATGCTATGAGAAGAATGCTGTCTCGAAACCTGGGGGTGGTCGCGGGGTTGCTCCTCCTCGCGTCCCTTGCGTTCGTGGGTGGAGAATACGCCACGTTTACGCAGATGGCGGGGGCGACCACGCCGATCGCTGCAAGTCCGGCTGCGCCGGTCGTCCAAGGAGCGACACCCGGTTTTACTGAAATCGCCAAAGCGGTCACGCCGGCCGTCGTCAACATCACAGCGCGTGCTACGCGGGTGCGCGACCGAGGACCTCGCAATCCCATGGAGGAATTTTTCGGGTCGCCGTTCGGACCGTTTGGTCCAAACGGTCCGCAGGGACCCATGCCGCCGCGGGAGCATCGCGGAGGCGGGATGGGGTCCGGCGTGATCGTGTCCCCGGACGGCTACATCATCACCAACAACCACGTCGTGGAGGGTGCCAATGAACTCACCGTCACGCTTCCGGACAAACGGGATTTCAAAGGCAAGGTCGTCGGAACGGATCCAAAGACCGATCTCGCCGTTGTTAAAATTGACGCGTCCGGTCTCCCCCACGTCCGATGGGGAGATTCGTCGAAGCTCCAGGTCGGAGAGTACGTCCTGGCCGTCGGCAATCCATTCGGATTGAATTCCACCGTGACGCTGGGGATTGTGAGCGCGCTGGGCCGCGGCCGGATGGGGATCACGCAGTATGAAGACTTCATCCAGACCGACGCCGCCATCAATCCGGGCAATTCCGGCGGGGCCCTGGTCAATACGGCCGGAGAACTGGTGGGGATCAATACCGCCATCATCTCGCAGACCGGCGGCTATCAGGGAGTCGGCTTTGCGGTACCGGCCAGCATGGCGAAGCCGGTCATGGAGAGTCTCGTCAAGACCGGCAAAGTGGTGCGGGGCTACCTCGGCGTGGGGATTCAGGATCTCACGCAGGACCTCGCCAAGTCGTTCGGCGTGAAGTCGGCCAAGGGCGCGTTGGTGGGCAACGTTGCCGAGGACAGCCCGGCCGAGCGCGCGGGCCTCAAGCAGGGGGACGTGATCGTGGCCTATCAAGGCAAGCCGATCGAAGATCCGGGGGCTCTGCAACGGGACGTGACGCGCACGGCGGTGGGTACCAAGGCGCTGCTGAAGATCATCCGCGACGGACATGAACAGGAAGTGACCGTGACCATCGGGGAGCAATCGGAGGCGGCGAAAGTGGCCAGTACTGATCCCTCTATGGAGAATGCCTTGGCCGGCATGGAGGTTCAGAACCTGGATCGGCAGCTCGCTCGGGAATTGGGGCTCAGCGGAAAGGTTCAGGGTGTTGTGGTGGTCAACGTGGAGCCGGATAGCCAAGCCGACCGTGCAGGGCTGGCGCAGGGCGACGTGATCCAGCAGATCAACCGGCATCCGGTCAAGTCCGTGAAGGACTATGAGAAGATCGCGGCGGGCCTCAAGAAGGACCAGCAGGCCCTCCTGCTCATCAACCGCCGCGGGGCAGCGCTGTTCATCACGGTGAAAGCGTAAAAGGAACTCGAAGAGCGGGTCCTGTCGCCGCATTACCCTGACGTGCTCAGAGCCTTTCGCCGTCGCAGCCCCGCAGACTCGGCTGTAGGCTCTTCCGCTCCGCCAGGGTCCCATGCGGCGCCACCCGCTTTTCGGATTTTGGATCGGTTTATTTAGCCGACGATGTGGCCGACGAGGTCGTAGGCCGACGCGTCGGTGATATGGGCCTTGACGAAATCGCCGGGATTGGCGGTGCCGTCGTTCAAGTAGACGACGCCGTCGATTTCCGGGGCCTGTCCCTCGTGGCGGGACTCTAAAAGCAGGTCCGTTTCGTCCGACGCCCCCTCCACCAGAACTTCGAGGGTGCTGCCGATCTTTTGGCGGCTTTTCTTCAGCGAGATCGCTTCCTGGATGGCGAGCAACTCGGCCCGACGCTCCTCCATGAGCGCGCGATCGATTTTCCGGTCCAGTTCGACGGCGGGGGTGCCCTCCTCGTCGGAATAGAGGAACACGCCGACACGGTCGAATTCCATGTCGGCCAGGTAGCGCTTGAGTTCGTTGTAGGCGGCCTTGGTCTCGCCGGGGAAGCCCACGATAAAGGCAGTGCGGAAGCTCAGGCCGGGGATGCGGGTGCGCAGGCGATCGACCAGGTTCGTGATGTGGGTCTTGCCGCCCAGGCGGTGCATGCGTTTCAGTACGGCGTCATTGATGTGCTGGAACGGCATGTCGATGTACTTGGTGATTTTTTCTTCGCCAGCATAGAGGTCGATCAGGTCATCAGTCACCTGTTGCGGGTAGAGATAAAAAGGCCGGATCCAGCGGAGATCTTTGACCGTCACCAGTTCCCGCAACAGGGCGACGAGGCCGTTTCGAAGGCCGAGGTCAACCCCGTAGTTGATGGTGTCTTGCGAGATGAGGTTGATCTCTTTAACGCCGTCGGCGGCCAGGCTACGGGCTTCCGCGACGATGGACTCGATCGGTCGGCTGCGCTGCTTGCCCCGCATGATCGGGATGGCGCAAAAGGCGCAGTTCCGGTTGCAGCCTTCGGCAATCTTCACATAGGCGGAGTGCCTCTTGCCGAGCCGCAGCCTGGGCGTCAACTCATCATACAGATAGGGCGGCGGGCTGGCCCACACCCGCTGGGTGTTGCGGGCCGAGCCCAGCAGGGTCCGGCAGATTTCGGCGATGCGGCCGGTGTCCCCCGTTCCGACGACGCCGTCCAGCTCCGGGAGCTCCTTCAGGAGTTCGCCCTGGTAGCGCTGTGAGAGGCAGCCGGCGGCGATCAGGACTCGGCACACGCCGTTCTTCTTGAGCGCGCCGTACTCGATGATGGCGTTGATGGATTCTTGCTTGGCTTCCTCGATAAAGCCGCAGGTATTGATGATGACCACTTCGGCGTGTGCGGGATCGGCGGTCAGCTCGAAGCCGTCATGCGTCAGCGTTCCCAGCATGACCTCGCTGTCCACCTGATTCTTGGAGCAGCCGAGGTTGACGAAACCGATGGTGGTTGTGCGGGTCTCGTTGGGCAATTTTCTCAAAGCTTTTGCGGCCATGGCTTCTCAGTGTAGGTGATGGGAGAAAGCCCTGTCAATTCTCGCTTGACTATGAAGACGAATGTGGGTATAGTGTGGGCAGCTCATACATATCATGCAACGTCTGTATTCGCAGGCGATTCTCGGACACCACATCAACGGGCGTGACAATTGAGCGAAACCCAGCGAGATGCGCTGGGCGACACGCGAGCGGCATGGTTTGTGTGTCAACTGCTTAGAATGGACCTGAGGCAAAAGAGAAATGAGTATAACTAGTCGAATAACAAAGAGTATTTTGATGCTTTCGATCCTGGCGTTGTCGGCCTGCATGACAGTTCCGAAAGGGCTGGGAGGCTATGATACCGGGCACGTGGAGCAGGGTATCGCGTCCTGGTACGGAGGCTACTTTCACGGCCGCACCACTGCGAGTGGGGTGATCTACGACCAATTCAAAATGACCGCGGCGCACCGGCTTCTGCCGCTGGGGTCCGTCGTCCGTGTCACCAACGCGGAGAACGGACGTCAGGTGGAGGTGATGATCAACGACCGCGGCCCGTTCATCAAAGGCCGCATCATTGACCTTTCGTATGCCGCGGCTCAGCATCTTGGCGCAGTCGAGCTGGGAACCCTCCCGGTTCTGGTCGAAGTGATCCATGTGGAAGACCGGGCTACGAATCTTGCGTCCGGTCGTCTGACAGGGCAAGAGGATAATTTCGATGTCGGATTGAGCGCTTCGTCGTTAGGGCAATACCGGGACTCTCAAGAAGGTGAGGTCCGGCTGTGTGCGATTGGAAGCCGGACCAGTCTGGTGAATCGCGGACCGATGGACGTGCTCCGAGACCCGCGTCGGGCCAGGCGATTGGCTGCAGTCGAAGGGACCGATGAGCACCCTGACCATGCCGAGTTGATCGAACAAATGGCGGACGCCGTCGCCTGATACTCCATTGACACCCGCTTAGACAACCCGATACACTCACAGTCAAGTCAACGTTAATCGTGTAATCGTTACACGATTAACGCCCCACGGTTGGGAGCATACATGGCAAAGCAGAAAGATCCTCTCGAGGCGGATATCAAGCGCTTGCATGAAAAAGTCGTTGCCCGCAAGGCCAAAACCGAAAATGCCGAGGGGGATGCTTCCCTGCGGGCCCTCCATAAGCGGTTGAAGCGGGCCCAGCGGAAGAAGCGAGCCCTGGCATTGCGACTGGCGCATGCCCAGGGCAAGAAGAAGGAAGCCAAACCGGCGGCGGCTCCTGCTGCGGCTCCGGCGGCGGCGGCGGGCTGAGCGGAGAAGCACCATGGCGGAAGAGCACAAGAAGTCAGAGGATCTCGAGAAAGCGAAGGCGACCACAACGCCTCCGCAAGCGACGTCGGCGATGCCAGACGGAGCGGACAAGTCCGACTACGTGCCGACCGGTCCTGAGCAGCCTGTCGCGGGGACGGAGGCTCCGGTCGAAACGGCGGTCACGGCCGTTGAGGAAAAGGTCCCGGAGGAGAAGGTCAAGGACGAGGTCGAGATCCAGATCGACCTCTTGAAGGAGAAAGACTGGTTCCGCCGCCGGGAAGCCGCGATCACGCTGGGCGAGATGGGCGACGAGCGGGCGATCATGCCGCTCATCGCCGCGCTGCGCGACTCAGAGTGGAACGTCCGCGAAGCGGCGCAGGACGCGCTGGCCCAGGTCGGGTCTCCCGCCGTCGAGCCGCTGATCAAGGCCCTGCGTGAGTACCAGATCCGCCGATACGCCATCCAGGTCCTTGGGAAGATCAAGGATGAGCGGGTGTTGGACCCGCTCATGGCTCAGCTTCGCAATGAGGAATTCAAGGATTTCGCGACCCAGGCGCTGGTGGATGTGGGTCCCCCGGCCGTCGAACGGCTGACGGCGGTCCTCAACGACAAAGACAAAAACGTCCGAAAGCACGCCGTTCAGGCGCTCGGAGACATCGGAACCACGGAAGCGGTGGATCTCTTGATCGAAGCCACCCAGGATGAAGAGTGGGAAGTCCGTATGGCGGCGATCGCTGCGCTCGACAAGATCGGTGACGAGCGGGGCAAACCTGCCATTAAGGCTCTCATCAAGGATCCTGACTTTGCCGTCCAGATGCGTGCGGAACGCATCCTTGGGGCCTGGAAGAAGAAAGCCAAGGAGGCGAAGGAGAACCAGGAAACCGAGGAGCGAGCCGGAACAGCCTAGTTCTTACTTTCCCAGCAGCTGATCCAGTTCCTTCACCATCTCGTCCACTCTCGTCTGTAGCCCCGCCTTCATCGCTTGCGCATCGGTCTTGATCGCCAACACCTTTGCCGCGGCTTTCTCGAATTTTTCCTTGAATTCCGCATCGGCTGACGCCTTGGCCGAGATCAGAGTCTGCGCGGCTTCGTCCAGACCGGCGACGGCCTTGCCGTAGTTCTTATCCAGCAAGTCTGATTTCGCCTGGACCAGCCGTTCCTTCGCGGTTACGAGACTCATGCGGAGAGCCAGGTTCCGTTCCACAGCGCCGGTCTTCGCCATGACTTCCGCCCCTAGTTGTTTGGCTTTGTGGAGGACGGTGTCCGGTCCCTGGGTGCCGACATAGAGGCCGAATACGAACGCCAGTCCCACAACGACGAGAAATCCCAGGAATTTGAGCATTTAGTGCTCTCCTTTTTGTTTCCGGCCGGGGGCGACGGCGCCGAGATGGCCTGCCGCGAATGCACGGACGGTCAGGTCCTTGTCCAAAAGCGCCCGTCTGAGGTACGGGAACGCCGTGTTGCCTCCGATCCGACCCAACGCCTGCACCGCTGCGACGCGCACTCGCGGGGCCGGATCATCGAACGCGTCCAGCGCGAGCGCCATGGCCCGGCTTGGCGCGCTCCGGGCCATGGCGCCGAGGGCCGCGCTCCGGACGCCATAATCGGGGTCCTTGGTCAACTCACGGATGACCAAGGCTGCCTCGCCCTCCCCCAGCTTGACGAGCGCTTCGGCCGCGGCTAGGCGCACAAGCGAGTCGGAATCCTTCACGGCGCCCCACAGCGCCGCGATCGCCGGTTTGGCGTTGAGACGGCCCAGGCTCACCGCGGCGAAGTTCCGGACATACGGATCCTGATCGCTGAGCGCCTCGACCAAATCCGCCACGGCGGACATGTTCCCCAAGTCGCCCAGCGCCCCTGCGGCGAACGATCGAACCGAGGCATCGGGATCGTGCAGGCCGAGGACCAGCACGGCGAGAGCCGAAGGGTCCTTCAGCCGGCCGAGGATCCCCATGGCTGCGCCCCGTACGGAGGGGCTGAAGTCCCTGGCGGCTGCCAGGAACGGTTGCACCGATTGGGGCTGTTTGAGACGGATCAACGCCTCGCGAGCCACCAGTTGCACGATGGGGTCTTTGTCGGTCAACCCCTGCCGGACTATCCCCACGACTGATGGATCTTTCGAGAGTCCGAGAGTCGACAGCGCTGCCATACGGACGGTGGCATCGGAATCCCCGGCCGCCGCGCGGACGGCGGGAAGCGTTGCGGCTCGTCCCATGCGCCCGGCGGCCTGGAGGGCAAACGTACGGACCCGGACGGAGGGATCACGGAGGGCCGTTGTCAGTGCGGTCTGCATATCGGAGATGCCCAGCTCAGCCAACGCGGTCACCGCCGCCCCACGGATGAGATCCTGGTCATGCGCGAGCAGATTGGTCAGCAGCCCTGCGCACACCGGTCGGAGGAGGTCGGCTCTCTCCTTCCCCTGTTTGGCAAGGTAGTCGTAGTCGGCCAATGCCTCTTCCGGATGGCCCCGGTACCCCTGTGCCACGGCGCGCAGTTCATAGGCCGTTGTCTGCGTCGGGTTTGCATCGATCAGAGCATTGAGAAGCCTGACGGCTGTGTCGTAGTCTTTCCGTTGGAAGGCCGTTCTGGCCGCGCGCAATTCGTCCGCAACTGCGAACACCGGATGGTCCGGACAGATGAGCAAAAAGGCGGTCAGAGCGAAGGCAAGGGATCCGGAGAGGTGCATCAGTGCCATCTTAACAGGAAGTCTGACCGCGAAGAAATGCCGGGGCCAGGATGGCCGGATTCATTGACAGGAATGGGCAAATATGCGACCTTTTTTAGCCATGTACGAAGAATTCTTCGGGTTGACCGAAGCGCCGTTCAACCAGACCCCTGATCCGCAGTTTTTCTTCTCGAGTCTTCAACACCTGGATGCGTTTTCTCTGATCGAGCAGGGGATCCTGCGCCGCAAAGGTTTCATTGTCATCACCGGCGAGGTGGGGACCGGCAAGACGACCCTCTGTTGCTATTTCCTGGAAACCGTTGATCCGAACGTCAAGACCGCTCTGATCTTGAATCCCGGTCTGACCACCATCGAGCTGCTGCAGTCTATCAATCACGCGTTCGGCATCCCGAGCCGGAGTTCTTCCAAGAAAGAGCTGATCGACCAGCTGAATTGGTTCCTCCTGGATACCGTTAAAGCGGGAGGGAATGCGGCGCTCCTGATCGATGAGGCCCAGCACCTCTCGGTGGAGTGCCTTGAAGAAATCCGTCTCCTCTCCAACTTGGAAACCGCCAAGGAGAAGCTGTTACAGATTGTGCTGCTGGGTCAGCCGGAGCTCGGCGACAAGTTGCGACTGGCCGGGCTGCGGCAACTGGCTCAGCGGGTCTCTTCGTGGTACCAGCTGGTGCCGCTCGATTCTCAGGAAACCCGCCAATACATTACCTTGCGGTTGGGTGTCGCGGGGGGCGATGGCAAGGTCGGCTTTACTCCAGAAGCCGCGAGGCGGGTGCATGCCCTCTCCAAGGGTATTCCCCGCTTGATCAACGATGTGTGTGATAAGGCGCTCCACGCCGCCGCGATCACGAAAAACACTGTCATCGGGGAGGCGCTCGTCGATGAAATCGGGCGGGAGTTGGAAGGGGTGTCCAAGCGGCTTCCCCAGCCCCGTCCTCTCCCCACAACCCCGGAGCAGAGGCGGCCACGGGTTCGAGTCACGCCGTCCTGGGTGGCGCTGGCGGTTCTCATCGTCACCGGGTTCCTCGGGGCACTGTATTGGCTCAGTCCGACCTGGATGAAAGTGAATGAGAGCCTGCATGGAGCGAAGAAGTCATCTTCGTCTCAGGTGCGGGCAACACCCATTGCTCCGGAGTTGTCTGCGGCCGATCTGAAGGAAGCCCGGTTGATGGCCACGCTCTCGCTCTTGCGAATGTGGGGGTTCGCGCGCTCGACCGTGCTGGAAAAGCTTGCCGACCAGGATCCGGCCAGATTAATTCGAGAATCAGGCCTCCAGTCGGCCAAGCTGCCGGTTGAGTTGGGCCTGCTCGGGCGGCTGGATTATCCCTGCCTGCTTGAATGGAAGGACGCGCCGTCCGGCGTCCCGCATACCGTTGCGCTGGTGGGCCTCAACGCGACGGAGGCGACCATTTTCGATCATCCAGTCGGGCGGCGTGCTGTCAGTCGTGCGGACTTGCTCCAGCATGTGGAAGGAGAGGTGCGTATTTTTTGGAAAGCGTTGCCTGGGATCACGGTTCCCTTGCGGGCGGGGAAGGGCAAGGATCCTGTGATCACGGCCCTTCAAAAGTCGCTCAAGACGCAGCGATTGTTCGCAGGGCCCGTCACCGGCGTCTATGATTCGGCCACGCGCGCGGCTGTGGCCAGGCTCCAGGCGGAATACGGGCTCAAAGCGACAGGCGTGTTCGGCGTTCGCAGCTACATCGCCTTGTCCAAGCGCGTGTCCGGGGTGCGAGTACCCAGTCTCAAGGCAAAGTCGGGGACGGCAGGGCTGGAGAATCCATGATTCCGCTGCGGGATGAGAATCACACGACGCTGGCGCCGATTGTCACTGTGACGCTGATCGTCCTGAACTGTCTGGTCTATCTCTATCAGCTCTCGCTGGGACCGGCGGCGGAGCGCTTCATCCTTTCCTATGCGGCGGTGCCCGCCGAATGGTTCCGGCCGGGGACGGTCGTAGGAAACCCGGGGGTGCCGAACACGGTGACAGTGTTCACCTCGATGTTCCTGCACGGCAGTGTGATGCACCTGGGCGGCAACATGCTCTACTTGTGGATCTTCGGCAATAACATCGAGGATGTCATGGGCCACGGACGATTCATCCTGTTCTATCTGCTGTGCGGCGTCGCGGCGATGTTCGGGCACGCCGTCACGGCGCCGGAGTCGACAGTTCCCATGATCGGGGCCAGCGGTGCCATCTCGGGAGTGCTGGGAGCTTACCTCCTGCTGTTTCCTCGAGCGCGCGTCCAAGTGCTGGTTCTGCTCGGATTCTTTGTCCGGATCGTGCCTATTCCCGCGGTCTATGTCCTGGGGTTCTGGATTGTGATGCAGGTGCTGAACGGAGTCTTCAGTTGGGGAGGGCCTGGCGTCGGGGTGGCCTGGTTTGCCCATATCGGTGGATTTGCGGCTGGTCTTGCGTTGATCAAGGTCTTTCAGCAGCGGCCCGTCGGACCGGCTTTGCGGTGGTAGCTCGCGGCGGCCTGTGGTATTATCCCGCTGGAAACAGCGGCTTTTTGGGATAGAGGGGAGGAGAGAAGCGTATGCGTGGGCGATTCATATGGATTCTTGCAGCCTTCATCGGTGTGGGAGGCCTGTCACCGGCCGAAGCGGCGTCGGATCTGAGCGGAAAGATGAATCTGTCCGTGGCTGGACGGGAACAGGGGATTTTTGAGAAAGCTGCCGTCAAGTTTGAAAAGCAACACCCCATGGTCCGCGTCAAATTTCCCGTGACAGAGGGCGCCAATCCCCTGGCCGCCTTGGCTGACGGCTCGGCGGACATTGTGGTGTTGGGGAGGCCCTTGAAGCCAGGGGAGAAGGAGTGGACGGGGACGATCGTCGGTTGGGAGGGGATCGCCATCATGGTGAACGCCTCCAACCGGGTTCAGGAGGCGACCCTGCAACAGGTCACCGACCTCTTTGCAGGGAAGGCCAAGACCTGGGACGAGCTGGGGGGCCTGGAATCCAAGATCACGGTCCTCAATCGGGAAGAAGGCAAGGGAGTCCGGCCGTACCTGGAACAGCAGCTGAATCTGGTGGGCAAGTTTGTGAACGGGAAAAACGTGGTGGAGCCCGACAAAGAAGCCATCCGGATTGTCTCCGGCAATCTGAATGCGGTGTCCTACATCAATCTCAGCAACGGACTCGGCAACGTGAGTGTCGGTGTGCCGATCCGTTTGCTCTCGTTGGATAAAGTCGATCCCGAGTTGGCGAATGTATCCTCCGGAGCCTATCCCTTGCGCAGGCCGATCGTGCTCGTGACGAAGGCTGCTCCATCACCGGTCGTCAAGGCCTTTGTTGACTTCATGCTGGACAAGGAAGGGCAGAAAACCATCCTAGAAGAAGATTTCGTTCCAATCCTCGTCACGAAATAGGGCGAGGCCACGACGGAAGGAGAGGGATGCAGCCTGAGAGGCAGCCATCGGCGAAGCCGGGCAAGGAAACCGAATCGCTCGGTCAGATGCGGCTCGGCGAGCTCCTGATCCAGCGTGGGCTTATTACCCAGCAAGTGCTCGACGAGGCCCTGCAGGACCAGCCCCAATCCGGGAAGCGGATGTGGGAGATTCTTCTCGAACGCGGCCACGTCTCGGAGGCGCAGCTCTTCCCGGTTCTCGCCGCTCACCTGAAGGTTCCTTATACCGACGTCTCAGCCCAGGTCTGGAGCCCGGAGAAGCTGGATCTGCTCCCGGAGGCCCTGGCGCGAAAGTACACCGCCCTGCCGCTCCGCCGGGAAGGAAAGCGGCTGGAGCTGGTGATGGCCGATCCCTTGAACATCAAGGCACTCGAGGACCTTTCCTTCGCCATGGGGTCCAAGGTGTCGGCCACTCTCGGGAGCCGGGCACAAATTCTGGACGCCATTCAACACTTCTATGCCAAGCACCTCGACGGCGCGACGGCGTTGATGGCGAAGGGCGTCAGCGGCGCCGGCGATCCCGCGTTCTCGTTGCAGGCCGCAGCGCCCAGCGCGCTGGATGCCGATGCCGAGGGCGCTCCCGTCATCCAATTGATGAACCTCATCATGCGCAAGGCCATTCAACTCAAAGCCAGCGACATTCATATCGAGCCGGGTAATCCCGAAGGGACCGTGCGGTTCAGGCTGGATGGACTCTTGGCCGATCAACTCAAGGTGCCGGCCACGCTGCACCCGGCACTGGTGTCCCGCATGAAGATCCTCGGTCGTCTCGACATCTCGGAGCGGCGCTTGCCGCAAGACGGCTCGGTGCGGGTGAAGCTGGAAGGGCGCGAGGCGGACCTCCGGATCTCCACCATTCCATTGCGCGCGGGCGAGAAGGCGGTGATCCGGGTGTTGGATCGATCGACCGGAGACCTGGGACTGGAGGCCATCGGCCTCTTGCCGGGCGAGCTGAAGAAGGTCAAAGACCTGATCGGCCGTCACAAGGGAATGGTTGTCTCCACGGGGCCGACCGGAAGCGGGAAGACCACGATGCTGTATGGCATTTTGAACCGGATCAAAAGTTTGACCACGAATATCGTGACGGTCGAGGATCCGATCGAATATCACAATCCTGGCCTCAACCAAATGCAGGTCAATGCGGATATCGGATTGACCTTCGCCACAGGTCTCCGGTCGATCCTTCGCCAGGATCCGGACATCATTCTGGTCGGCGAGATCCGGGATGCCGAGACGGCCGAGATCGCCTGCCGGGCGGCGCTCACCGGTCACCTGGTCTTCACCACCTTGCACACGAACGATGCGCCGACCACCATCACGCGATTGTTTGACATTGGCATTCCCCGGTATCTCGTGGCGTCCGTGCTGATCGGGATCATCGCCCAGCGGTTGATCCGGGTGGTGTGCGCGGACTGCAAGGCCCCGGCGCGACCTGATCAGGAAGGGGGTGCGGTGCTGGGACTCTCCGCCGCCAGTCTGGCCGGGGGCACGTATATGGCGGGCAAGGGGTGCGTCACGTGCCAGGAGAGCGGGTATAAAGGGCGAACCGGCGTCTTTGAAATTCTCGTCATGGATTCGCGCATCCGAGAGCTGATTCTGAAAGGGGCCACCGAGGAGGACATCCGTCTTGCCGCCCAGGAAGCGGGGATGCACAGCCTGGTCGAAGACGGGCTCGAGAAGGCCAAGGCGGGGATCACAACCATCGACGAGCTTGTGCGGGTGCTTGAGATTGCCGAGCACGTGGCCACCAGTTGCCCGGGATGCGGCCACTCGCTCAATTCCGAATACCGGTTCTGCCCCTACTGCCGCGCGGTCATGCGTCGCGTCTGTACGGGCTGCGGAGGTATTCTCCAATCAGGCTGGGCGGCCTGCGCCCATTGCGGCCTCGAAGCCAAGTAGGAACGGGCGGGCGGAGAATGGAAAAGTCTCCGACCTGGAATCTGAAAGACCTGCTGTCTGCTCCGGTCCGCGACCTTGACGTTCTGCGGAAGGAGGTGGACGACCAGGTCCAACGCTTCGAAGGGTTGCGCGAACGCTTATCCCCGGAGATGCCCGCCGAGACGTTTTTGAAGGCATTGCGCCTGGCCGAGACGATCACCCGGGCGGCGAGCAAGCTCGGGGCCTATGCCTATCTCTGGTTCTCGGAAAACACCAAAGACCAACGAGCCCGCTCCTTCAAGGCCACCGTGGAGGAATTGCAGGCGGGGCTCTCGAACCGCATGCTGTTTTTCGACCTCTGGTGGCAGAAGCTGGACGAGGCGAACGCCGGGCGGCTCCTGGCGGCTTCCGGGGATTACGCCTACCATCTCGAGACCATCCGCCGCTTCAAGGACCATACCCTCAGCGAGCCCGAAGAGAAGATCATCAACGTCAAAAGTGTCACCGGCCGCCAGGCGGTGGTGGGACTCTACGACATCCTGACCAGCGGGCTGACGTACCGCATGAAGGTCAAGGGCGGGGTCCGGACGCTGACCCGCGAGGACCTCATGGTCTACGCGCGCGATCCCGACGCCCGCGTGCGGGAGGCGGCCTATCGCGAGCTCTATCGCGTCTTCGCGCAGAACGCCGACGTGATCGGCGATATCTACAAGACGCTGGTGCTGGATTGGAAGCAGGAGAATCTGGGGCTGCGCAAACACCGCTCGCCAATCGCGGTGCGGAACTTGCTGAATGACATTCCCGAGCAGGCGGTGGAAGCCCTCCTGAGCGTCTGCGCCAGGAACGCCGGTATCTTCCAGGACTATTTCAGGCTGAAGGCCCGGCTCTGCCGCATCAAGAAGATGAGCCGATTCCACATTTACGCCCCCTTTCGGGAGGCCCGCAAGCAGTATGCGTTCAAGACCGCCTCGGCCATGGTGCTGGAAGCGTATCACGGCTTTTCGCCCCGCTTGGCCGACTTGGCGCAACGGGTTTTGCAGGAGCGTCATGTGGATATGGCAATCCGTCCGGGCAAGATCGGCGGGGCCTATTGCTACAGCGTGACCCCCGGCTCGACCCCCTATGTGCTCCTGAATTTCAAAGGCGACGTCCGCGACGTCACCACGCTGGCCCATGAACTGGGGCACGCCGTCCACGGCATGCTGGCGGCCGACCATTCGGTGTTCACCTACCATGCCACGCTTCCGCTGGCCGAGACGGCCTCGGTGTTTGGAGAGCGCATCCTCTCGGATGCCTTGATGGCCGGTGAACGGGACAAGGCGGTCAAGCAGAGCCTCCTCATCAGGCAGCTTGACGACGTGTACGCCACAATCTTACGGCAAGCCTACTTTGTGCGGTTCGAGCGTGAGGCACACCGGATCATCGGCGAAGGGGGCACGATGGACGATCTCTGCCGCGTCTATCTGACGGAGTTGCGACAGCAGTTCGGTCGGGCCGTGGAGGTCCCGGATGAATTCCGGTGGGAATGGCTGTCGATCCCCCATCTCTTCGCCAGCCCGTTCTATTGTTACGCATACAGCTTCGGCAACCTCCTCGTACTGGCGCTGTACGGGCTGTACAAAGCCCAAGGCGAGTCATTCGTCCCCCGATATCTCGGTCTGTTGGCGGCGGGCGGATCGCGGGCTCCGGAGTCGCTGCTCAAGGATTTCGGCGTGGACATCCGATCGGAAGCTTTCTGGCAGGCGGGGTTTGAGACGATCAAGGGTATGGTGCGGGAACTCGAGGCGGTCGCATGACGCTGTTTGATGGCCTCGAACAGTATGTCAAGCAAAGCCGTCCTCGTTTTGAGGAATGGTTGGGGCGGTTGGTTGAGATTCCGACGGTCAGCATGGACCCTGCTCGTCGGCAGGATGTGCGGCGGGGGGCGGAGGTCGCGGCCGAATACCTTCGGACGCTGGGCGCCCAGACGACGATGATCGAAACGGGCGGCCATCCGATGGTGGTCGGCGGGTGGGTCCGCGATCCGGCGTGGCCGACGGTGGCGGTTTACAATCACATCGACGTGCAGCCGGCGATGGAACCGGAATGGACGCGCGAGCCTTTCAAATTGTCCGTCGAGGGAGATTTGTATTACGGTCGAGGGGCGACGGACGACAAGGGACCGGCGCTTACCGCCCTGCTTGCGGCCCACTATGCGGTGGTGCGCGATGTGCCGCTCAATATCCAATTCCTCTGGGAGCTTGAGGAAGAGATGGGGAGCCCGCATTTCGCGGCGGGTTTAGCGAAGACTTCGTCTCTTCTCCGAAAACCCGATTCGGTCGTGGTCTCTGATACGATCTGGCTGGCCGGCGGGCGTCCGGCGGCGCCCTATGGATTGCGGGGCAACCTGGCCGCCCGCCTGATTCTGGAGACCGCCAAGCGGGAAGCCCATTCCGGCTTGACCGGGGGCGCGGCGCGGAACCCCCTCACGGAACTGGCCGCCGTGCTGACGGGTTGCGTGGATGCGAAGAGTGGACGGGTCACCATTCCGGGCTTCTATCGGTCGGTCAAGCCGCTGGGGCAAGCGGATCGGGCGCAGTTCCTGAAGTCGGGATTTCAGGTCACGACCTTTGCCGCCGCGCATCAACTGACGAAGTTGCGCACGCGGAACCGCGCGCAGGTGATGCGTCGCCTGTGGGCCGAGCCCACGTTCGAAGTCCATGGCATCGTGGGCGGCTACACGGGCCCCGGGGTCAAGACGTCGATCCCGCCCCGCGCCGAGGCGAAAGTCAGCATGCGGTTGGTGCCGGACCAGGACCCAGCCGCCATCTTCACGTTGCTCCGGCGGCATGTGCGGACGCTCAACCCGGACGTTCGAGTGGAAGCGGACGGCATGTTGCGTCCCTACGTGGCGGATTTGGGCGGCCCTTATGCCGAGGCTCTGCGGAAGGCCCTGCGCTTCGGGTTCGGCAAAGACCCGGCCTTCATCCGCGAGGGCGGCTCCATCGGAGCCGTGGTCACCATGGCGGAGCGGTGGAAGGCGCCGGTGATGTTCCTGGGTTTGAGTCTGCCGGAGCACGGCTATCATGCGCCCAACGAGCGCTTTGACTGGGGCCAAGCGTCCGGCGGGATGAAGGCGTTCGTCAAATACTTCGATGAGGTCAGCCGGTTGGCCCGCAAGACAGGAAGGAGCACGCATCGATGACGCGCAACATTCTCCACGCAACCGCGATCTTGGCGCTGCTGACAGCGGCCGCCTGTTCGCCGCCG
>Ga0184623_10000268_pt1 | contig 22227 bp, 17 predicted proteins | sample PLM1_100_b1_FD_133138 | JGI IMG/M metagenome (GOLD analysis project Ga0184623, IMG submission 133138) | Groundwater sediment microbial communities from an aquifer in East River, Colorado, USA - PLM1_100_b1 | ecosystem: Environmental > Terrestrial > Soil > Riparian zone | place: USA: East River... | reverse complement strand
GCCGACGGCAACGACGCGTCGGGCACCGACCAGTGCACGTTCACCGTCGTCCGGACGGTCCTCGCCGGCGACGCCGACCCGCTGCCGAACACGGTCACCGTCGTCTACAACCCGACCGGCTTCCCGAACGACGTCACCGCCAGCGACGACCACAGCGTCGAGCTCTTCCAGCCGGCGGTCGAGGTCGTCAAGACCGGCGACACGCTGAGCAAGATCGGCGACGCCGTGACCTACACCTTCGCGATCTACAACCGGAGCAGCACCGACAGCCCCGACCTCGTCGTCGAGTCGATCGACGACACCCTCCTGGGCGACCTCCTCGATGCGGCCCCGGACGGCTGCGACACGCTGACCGACGCCGACGGCAACGACGCGTCGGGCACCGACCAGTGCACGTTCACCGTCGTCCGGACGATCCTCGCCGGCGACGCCGACCCGCTGCCGAACACGGTCACCGTCGTCTACAACCCGACCGGCTTCCCGAACGACATCACCGACAGCGACGGCCACAGCGTCAACCTCTTCCAGCCGGCGGTGACGATCGACAAGACCGGCGACACGCTGAGCAAGATCGGTGACGACGTCGAGTACACGATCACCGTCACCAATACGAGCTCGCTGGATAGCCCGGACCTGACCTGCCAGGTCACCGATCCGACCATCCCGTTCGACAGCGGCTCGTTCGGCTCCTCGCCGGGCGACGTCGACGTGTTCACTGTTCCGTTCACGATCCCGGTCGGTGCGGCCGACCCGTTCGACAACACCGCCACGGTGGATTGCACCGTCGACGGCTTCGGCAACGAGCTGTCGACTTCGGACGACCACAGCGTCAACCTCTTCCAGCCCAACTACACGTTGAGCTGCGCAACGACAACAACCCTCGCTCGGCCGGGCGATGTCATCACCTACATGTTCACGATCACCAACACCAGCTCGAGCGATAGTCCGAACCTGAACCGCGTGAGCGCCGTTCACACGGTCGGAAACAATGCGGCCCAGAGCGTCGCCGGTTCCTTCCCGGCAACCATGGCACCCGCTTTCTCGACCACGGTCAACGTCCCGTATACAGTTCAGGTGGGCGATCCCGACCCACTCCTCAACAGCCTGACAACCGTCTATCAGGTCGCTGGCTTCCCGAATCAGCTGACTCGAACCGACGGTTGCTCGGTGGAGATCGAGTCCGACCGAGGCCAGCTGGTCCACACGCAGGTCACCTGCGCCGACTTCCTGACCGGCGTGCCAAGCCTCGAGGGGGTCTTCTACACGACCCGCAGCGGGAACATCGGAACGGTCTCGCCTGGCGTGTTCTTCTACTACGCAACCGTGACCACGACCGCGGCGAACCAGCTTGTAGCCGTGACGCAGACCAATAGCGATACGCCGACGCAATACGCTCCGTTCCTGATCCACCAGGACCAGGCGTACCTCTACACCAGCCCAGATTGCACGCGGATTGCGACGATGGCGGTGACCGGCGGCGGGGCGACCGCCCAGATCGTCATCCCAACCCCGGGCACGTACGTCATCGGAATCAAGTACTCCACATCCAACATCAAGGGGGAGCCGCTGCCGACTCCGCCGGTCGTCACGTACACCTTTGGCGTGACGATCGCCGGGGCACCGCAGCCGTCACTGACCGCGAACGTCGACCTGCAACCAAAGCCGTGAGTCAGCCCGGCAACTGAAGCCGGCAACGAATGAAGCGGGAGGCCTCACGGGCCTCCCGCTTCACTGCGTTGAGCGTCCGCGAGGGAGCTGCGTCGTCACCGCGCCCCACATGACGAACGGGCGGCCGTCGGCCGCCCGTTCCTTCGTTGTGCGCCGGGGGATGACGCCTAGCTGGCGACCGTAAAGGTGGTTGTCGCCATCAACGTCGACTTGCGGCTGTTCAGCCGCTGTCGGGCCTCGATCTTGTAGGTTCCTGGACTTGCGGTCGTCGTCGTGAAGGCGATGTTCCCGGATGAGTCGGGCATGATCGAGAAGAACCGGCAGCACGACGGCTCGTAGATCTGGATCGCCACGAACACGCCTGTCTTGAACCCGGAACCACGGACGGTGTAGGTCGCGCCATACGCGCCGACCGGGTTCGGCGTGACCGTGAGCACGGCCGACGTCACCGAGGCGGCCCTGCCCGCCGCGGCGGTGCCGCTGCCGAGGCCATTCCCGGCCGGGTTTACGGGCGCGACCAAACCCAGGAGGGCGGTGACGATGACCGCCAGCAGAACCGCCTCAGCGACAGCGGTCAGTGTGTGGCGGGTTATCGCGGCGGGAATTCGAATGAGAGTCAAGGCAGATACCTCGTTGGCCGATCACGGACTCGCAAGGGCTTGCGGATCTTCCTCAAAGGAAGCTCGGAGACGTCCGAGGGGTCCGGTGTCCCGGCAGATTGTGGGTCGGCTGCGCCGATCGCTACGACTCGGGCAGTCGCGGGTCGCGTGCCTGGGGGCGCGCAAGTCACCCGAGCAGTCTACCCGAGCCGAGTCGATCGGCGCCATCAGCCGAACGTACTAGCGTGCCGCCTCAGCCGCCGACGTCGAAGCTCGTGCTCGCCATGAACGTCAGCTTCCGCGGGTTCAGGCGCTGGTATGCGCGAACTTCATATGTTCCTGGACCCATGGTGGCCGCCACAAAGGAGATCTGGCCATCGGCGTTCGGCCAGACCGTGAAGAACCGGCAGCAGCCCGGTTCAGCAAGGTTGATGGCAACACCCACACCCGGCTCAAACCCTCCGCCCACGATCGTGTAGTCAGCCGAGGTTGAAATCGATGCCAATCTGGCGTCGCCGCCCAACGAGAGCCACGCATGCGTGCGGCCTGCGTCGACAGCGCCGATTCCTGCGAGGAATTGTGCGGGCTTGTAGATCGGCGACAGGGTGAGCAGCAATGCCGCTAGGATCGCGAAGATGAGGATGGCCTGAGCCGACACGCCGAGGACGTGGCGGACGGCGGAAGCTCCTGCGGACACAACCTTCATGGACTGGACCTCCGAGCGTTCGGTGACCCGGCTAACTGGGTTTGGAATCTCCCAGTCCCGTGGCTTTGCGTCCCCGAGTCACCCCGGGTTTGCCTTTATCGCGCCAGTCACCCCCGAAGTCCTTCTGGCGTCGGCGTGGAGGGCTGACCGTCCTCCCGCGTCGATTGAACGTGAATATGCCGGCCGCGAGGCGGATGGGTCGATGGATAATTCGTCCGCTTCGCTCGGCAGGAGTCCGCAGCGGACCTCACCCAAGACGACGAATGTCCACTCATCGGACTCGCAGAGCGGAGTGACGGTGCGCGCAAGCACCGGTAGATTCTGTCCGCCTAGCGCAGCTCGTCGATCGCAGCGCGTATCGCCGCCGCCTGGGGGTCGTTCGGGCTGATCTCAAGGAAGCGCTCCCAGAGGGCGATGATCTCGGCGCGGTCAGCGCCTCGGTCGCGCAGGAGAAGGCCCAGATTCTTGAGCGCCTGCGTAAGCTCGGGCGCGAGGCGGATGGCGGCTCGGTACATGTCCTCGGCCAGCTTGTCGTCATCAGCGGATCCTTCGCCATGCAGGGCGAAGGCGACATCGAACGCGGCCTGTCCGTACTGCGCCGCGATAAGCCGCTCCCAGGTCGTCGCCGGGTAGTCCCGTTCGGGAAAGTCGAGCGACGTGACGACAGCAGGGTTGTCGCGAAGCGCGGCATTTGGATCTGGTGCCGCGCCCTGTGGCCGCAGGCGCCTGACGAGTCCCAGCCGCGACTCGTCGAAGCCTGCCGTCCAATCGGCCTCCTTCATCGTCCCGGCGTAGTAGATCGGCCGATCGCCCAGGTTTGCCCGGACGAGATTGGCCAGTGACGTGGTGGCTCCGTCGTCATAGGCGGCGAATGGAATCTCGACTCCCGGGTATCGCCGACGAATGTCGCGCACGAACCAGGGACCCTTGAGCAATTCCACGTCCAACACGATGACGTCGGGACGCAGATCCTCGACGAACTGCGCGTAGGCGAGGCTCGAGTATTTTTCGTCGCCTCGAACGAGGAGCAACGCGTCGGACTCGAGCGAGTCGAGGATGTCGTGAGCGAACCCTGTGGCGATTCGCTCGCTCGACTGGTCTATCGCGGCGTAATTTGCCAGACCCCAACCCATCGGGGCAGCAATCAAGAGGCATGCTCCTCCCGCGATGGCCACCCGGCGGATGTCGGGCGGCACCATTCTCGAGAGCCACGCGAGCGCGTCGTACGCCCCAGCGCCGATCGCGATCGCGAACGGGATCGCCGGAAGGATATAGAAACGCTCCAGGACACTGTGGGCGATCGGCGTTTCGAGGCTGATGTTGGCGAAGGCGACGAACAGTGGGCCACTGACCAGGAACGCCGTGACGATCGCGAGCCCGTCTGGCCGGTGCCGTCGCAGGAGCGACCACGAGCCGACCACGGCGAGCCCGATCCCGAGCGGGGTGAACGCCCGGACGAGATATCCCCCGAACAGCCAGACGTGCTCGATGGGCGACCCGCCGGTCTCTTCGGCAGTGAGGCGGAAGGTCCCGTAAGCCGATCGGGTCACCACGTCGATGAACGCTCCGGGCGTCTCCGAATCTCCCCAATTGACGGGTGGATTGGCGGCAGCGGCAATCGGCAGGTATAGATACGGCAGGAGCCCGACGAGCAGCAGCGGAACGGCTCGCGTGATGTGCCGCACGGGCCGCGTGTATGGACCGAAGAGCCCTGATCGATCCCGCGAGCGCCGCGCGAGCTCGCGGAGACCTGCCGCGAGCAATATGGCAAGTCCCGGTGCGAGCAAGACGATTGTCTGCTGATTTGTCGCTGCCAGCCCGGCGAGAAGGAAGAACGCCGCCAGGAACCGCCACCGTTCGGGTTCTCGGCGCCAGCGCAGCAGGACCAACAACAGAGATACGGCGAATAAGTTGTTGAGCGCGAAGACTTCGGCTACGAGGGAATACCGCCAGAACGCGCCCGACGTCGCGAGGAACAGCCCGGCGACGATCGCCGAGAACAGGGCGGTTCTACGGTCGGCGCGGTCGCCTTCTCGACGGCCGACGAGTCCGAACACCAGGACCACGAGGCCCGCAATCGCGAGCGCGTCCGCAACCGCCGACATGAGGTTCACCCGATACGCCGGGTCTCCGATCGGAATCAGCGTGAACAGGTGGCCGAGGACAGTCTGGAGCGGATAGCCAGGCGGATGCGGAACCCCCAAGACCCACGCGGCGGTGATGAGATCGCCGCTGTCGCCGGTCGGTAGAGTCGGGGCCAGCGTCCGGAGATAGAGCAGGAAGGCGAGAAGGCCGGTCGCGGCTGCGGCGAGCAGCAAAGGGCGCGAAAGAGGCCGAGACGGAATTTCGTCCGGCTCCAACCGTTGCATTGGCCCGACCCGGGACCGGCCATCTGGCCTTGGACCGGAGGCGGAGGCGCGTCGTCGCTTGCTCATCGGGCGAGTAACGTAACCGAGCGAGCCGCGTGATTGGTGCGCGGACCTAGATCTCCGCCTACGCCGCGATCGTCCCCCCTGGCCGCGTCGCGTGGACCGTCACGTCACTGATTCCCCGAGCCGCGATCTCCGCCCGCAGCTGATCCGGTGTCCCCGCGAGGATGGGGAACGTCCCGTAGTGCATCGGCAGGACGTGCTTCACGCCAAGCAGCTCCGTCGCCAGGGCGGCACCGGCCGGATCCATCGTGAAGTGGCCGCCGATCGGCAGGAAGGCGAGCTCCGGTCGGTATCGCTCAGCGATGAGCCGCATGTCGCCGAACACGTCCGTGTCGCCGGCGAAGTAGAACCGGAACCCGTTCTCGAGCTCGACGACGAAGCCGACCGGCTCGCCGAAGTAGATCGGCGCTTCGGCGCCGCCGTAGATGTCGCCCGCCGAGTGGTCGGCGTGGACCATCGTGACCTTGATCCCTGCCGCCTCGACGGTCCCGCCCTTGTTCATGCCGACGACCGAATCCTTGTGGGCAAAGTTCCGCGCCAGCCAGAGGCTCATTTCGTGCATGCAGGGCCACGTCGGTCGGGTCCGGCTGCCGACCATGAGCGCGTCGCCGAAATGGTCGAAATGGCCATGCGTGACCAGGAGGAGATCGCAGCGGTCTACCGAATCCGCCGACTTCGGGCTGCTCGGATTCGAGAACCAGGGATCGATGAGGATCGTCCGGCCGCCCGGCGTCGTCACCTCCCAGCAGGAGTGTCCGTACCACGTGAAGGTCGTGTCGCGATCGATGGCCACGTCGCCTCCTCTGACTCTTGTCGACGACATCGTAGGGCGGTCGGCCGGCCGTGTGCCCTCGGCTACACTCGGACGGTGCCTGCTGAACGAATCGCGGAGAACCTCGCGTTCATCAACTGGACCGTCCTGACGGCTCTCGCCATCGGGTCGTTCGGGGCGGTTGCGCTGGCCAGCCTCCGGACCGAGGCGACCCGCGGCTTTCTCGCCTTCACGGCAAGCTGCGCGGTCGTCCTGGCGGTTCTCGCCTTCGCGTCGGACCAGGCGTTGCCCGCCACGCTTGGCGGCTCGCCGATCGTCGCCGATCCGTCCTTCGACATGCCCCGGCGGATCGCCCTCGGCGCGTTTGGCGTCCTCGCGGCCGCCTACACCGTCGCCCTGATCCGGCGCCGCCGCGAACCGCTCCTCGCCGGGGCCGCGATGCTCGCCGCGGCGGCCGTCCTGATCTGCGCGGCGCTTGCCTGGGGCGGTGGGTCGTTCGGGGCCGTGCCGCTCCTGCTCCAGCTGGTCGTCCTCGCGGTGGCCACGGGCGGCGTCTTCGCGGCGATGATCCTCGGCCATTGGTACCTCGTGACCCCGAAACTGCCCGAGGCGCCGCTCATCCTCATCGCCCGGTTGCTCCTCGCGGTCGTCGCGATCCAGATCGTGCTGTTCGCGGTGTGGGTCGCGACCGGGGCCGGACCTGCCGGTGGCGCACCGTTCGCCGTCCTCGTCGGCCAGTGGGCGCTCTTCGTCTGGCTGCGATTGATCGTCGGCCTCGTGTTCCCGCTCATCGTGTCGTGGGCCGCCGTGCAGACAGCGCGGTCGCGGTCGATGGAATCGGCGACCGGGCTGCTCTACATCAACGTCGGCTCGATCGCGGCCGGGACGATCCTGGCTGCCGGGCTGTATTTCGGCGCTGGGCTCCTGGTATGACCGGCCGGCGCCGGTGACGGCCGGAATCGCCATGCGGGTCAGGGTTCGCCTGTTCGCGATCCAACGCGAGCTGGCCGGAGCTCGCGAGGTCGAGCTCGAGCTGCCCGCCGGCTCCTCGATCGAGGGCGCCTGGTCGGCGCTCGTCGCCCTCCACCCGTCCCTAGCGCCCGGCCGGGCCTACGTCCGGTTCGCCAGGAACGCCGACTACGCCGACGCCGACACGCCCCTGGCCGACGGCGACGAGCTCGCAATCATCCCGCCGGTGAGCGGCGGGGCCGACTCGGGCCGTGACGCGGCCGTCACGGGTGGCCACCGCGCCGCCTCCCGGATCCTGGAGTTGCGCGACGAGCCATTCGGGACGTCGATCCTCGTCGAGCTGGGCGACCGACTTGCCACGGATGCGGACGGGGCGGTCGTCGGGTTCATCGGCCGGACGCGCGAGTCGCCGGGAACGCCGGCACCGGGGCAGGAGGCGGAGGCGGCCCGGCACGCAGGCCGCTCCGTCGAATCGCTCGGCTACGAGGCGCACGAGCCGATGGTCCTCTCGATCCTCGGCCAGATCGCCGACGAGATCGCGCAACGTTTCGGCGTGGAGCGGATCGCCATCGTCCACCGGACCGGCGACGTGCCGCTCGGTGAAGCGAGCGTGGCGATCGTCGCCGTGTCACCGCATCGGGACGCGGCGTTCGACGCCGCTCGATACGCGATCGACGAAACGAAGGCGAGGGCGCCGATCTGGAAGGCGGAGCGGTTCGCCGACGGGCATGTCTGGGTTGGGGAGCCTGCCCGCGATCGCCCGCCCGCGGCAAGCGATGCGAACGAGGAGGGTCGGTGAAGGTCTACATCAGCGTCGACATGGAGGGGATCGCAGGCGTCAGCCATCCGAAGCCGACCGAACGGGCGGATAGCGGCTACCCCGCCGCCGTGGACCTCATGGTCGGCGAGGCGAACGCCGCGATCGAGGGGGCGCTGGCCGCAGGAGCGACCGAGGTTCTCGTGAACGACAGCCACGGCGGGATGTACAACCTCCGCCCGGCCGATCTCCACCCGGGCGCCCGTGTCCTGCAGGGCCAGAAGGCGTGGTCGATGGTCGCGGGCGCCGGCCCGGACGCCGGGTTCGGCGTCGCGCTCTTCGTCGGGTACCACGCTCGGGCGGGCCATCCCACCGGAACGATCGCCCACACGTTTTCCGGGCGACCGATCCTCACCCGACTCAACGGGACGCTCGTCGGCGAGACGGGGATCAACGCCTCGGTGCTGGGCGCCTGGGGAATTCCGGTTGGGCTCGTCGCCGGCGACGACGCGCTGGCTGGCGAGGTCGCCGACTGGCTGCCCTGGGCCGAGCGGGTCGTGGTCAAGGAGGGCGCCGGCGGCAACGCGGCCGCTTCCCTTCATCCGACGCTAGCCGCGGACCTCGTCCGAGCCGGAGCGGAGCGAGCCGTTCGCCGGGCCGCGGCCGGGGAGCTCCAGGCGCTCACCGTCCCGCCGCCCGTCGTCATCGAGGTCGAGTACCGCAACGCGATCGCCGCCGACTATGCCGCGATCGTCCCCGGTGCCGAGCGGACGGGAGATCGAGGTGTCCGGTTCGAGGCGCCCGATCCCGTGACGGCCTACCGCGGATTCCTCGCAGGAGTTCGGCTCGCGGGCATCGTCGACTGACCTTCACAGACACGAAATCCGGGACTTCCGTACGGATTTCGCACGTTTGAGGGGGTAAGTACTACTGAATTAGGGGGATGTCGTCGCCCGTCCCACCCGATACGATGCCATCACACATCCAGACAAATCGGGGAGTCGTGACCGGCCACCACCGCAGTCGCCCGGCGACGCCTGGGGTCACTGATCCCGCGTATGCCTCTGCGCGCGCAGAGGCGCTCCTGCGCGCCACGAATGAGTTCCTTCGAGCCGATGATCTGCCGGCCCTCGGCCGCGCCATCACCGAAGCCACCCTCGCGATGTTCGGGGAGTTGAAGGCGGCCGCCACCCTGGCACGACCAGATGGCTCGATGGCCCTCATGTCGAGTACCGGCCTCTCGCCGGAAGAGATCGAGCGGTTCGACGGGCTCGTCGTCGAGGACGGCCGGCTGCTCCAGTCGGTTGTCGCCGGTAAGGAGCTGTGGTCGGACGACCCTGACGCAGAGGACGTGCGCGAACGCGTCGCCGCGTGGGGTGGAGGCTCGGGGCTCAGCATCCCGATCCGCACGTCCACCGGCGTCGCGGGCATCCTCAGCGTCCTCTTCGCCGAGGAGCGGGCCTTCGATCCCGGGTTCCGCGACGCCATCAGGAGCCTCGCGGCACAGGCCGGACTCGCCCACGAGCTGATCGCGGCCCGGGACGATCTGCGCCGGGCTGCGGCGGACGCGGAGGCCCAGCGCCGCATCGCGTCGGCCTTCTTCGACGTGGCCACGCGCCTGGCGACGGTGACCGAGGAGGGTGGCGTGCCGTGGGAACTCGTCAGCGCGATCTGTGCGGCGACCGGCGCGGCCACGGCTGGGGTCGCTCTCCGAGTCGGCGATACGGAGGAATTCAAGATTTCGGCGACGGCGGGCGTATCGCCGGAGCAGGCAGCGATCCTCGCCTCAATGCCCATCACGCCCGAAAACTACCCGGACCTCCGAGCCCTCCTTGACGGGCAAGTTCTGGCGGGCGTCGACCGTTCCGAAATGGGCGCTCGTCTCAATCTCGGCGGCGGGGCGGCGGCGCCGATCATCGCCGACGGCAAGGTCCGCGGGTTCCTAAGCATCACGGTCGCCCCGGGCGAGTCGTTCGATGTCGAGCGCTGGCAGGAACTCGCGTTGGGTTTCGCGTCCGTGGCCGCGACGGCCATCTCGCGCGTCGAAGCACTCGCCGAGCTTCGCGACCAGCGGGAGCTCCTTGCCTCCTCCGTCGCCGAGCGAACCGTCCAGCTGCGCGGCGCGATCGAGGAGCTGCGCAGTGCGAGCCAGGCGAAGACAGACTTCCTCGCCAATGTCAGCCACGAGTTGCGGACGCCGCTCACGGCCATCCTCGGCTTCAGCGAGGTGCTGATCAGGGGCGACGACGGTCCGCTCAACCCTCGTCAATACGAGGACATGACGACGGTGCTGTCGAGTGGCCGGCGCCTCCTCGATCTGATCGACGACCTCATCGACATCTCCCGGATCGAGGGCGATCGGCTGGAGCTCGACATGCAGCCGCTCGACCTCGGGCCGCTGTTGTCCGGCGTCGTCGAGGAGCTGCGCGCGCTGGCGGGAGCGAAGGGCATCGGGTTGACGTTCACCCAGGACCCCGACTCGATGACCGTCGTCGCCGACCGGGTGCGGCTCCACGAGGTCTTCCTGAACCTCGTCTCGAATGCGGTGAAGTTCACCCAGCCGGGCGGGACTGTCCGGGTCGTGGCCGGCATCGAGCCGGCCGCCGACACCGTGGCTAGCCCGATGGTCCGGATCGATGTCGTCGACACCGGGATCGGCGTGCCGGAGGAAGAGCAAGAGCGAATCTTCGAGAAGTTCCACCGCATCGCAGGACCGGAATACCCGGGGACGGGGCTTGGGCTATCGATCGCGCGCGAGCTCGTGGCTCGGCACGGCGGCACGCTCACCCTCGAGTCGACCGTGGGGTTGGGCAGCCGGTTCTCCGTCCTGTTTCCCCTCGCAGCGGCGCCAGCCCGCTGACCGTGACGGAACGCCCGCCGCTGATCCTCGTAGTCGACGACATGGTGGAAACGCGGCGGCTGATGCGGCGCCTCCTCGAGCGCGGCGGGTTCCGCGTGATCGAAGCAGCGACCGGTGAGGAAGCCCTTCGTTCGATAGAGTCGGGCCGGCCCGAACTCGTCGTCCTCGACCTGCGCCTTCCTGGAATGTCGGGCTTCGATGTCGCCCGCGCCGTCCGCGCGAGCGCCGATCCCATTGTGGCGGCGACGGTCCTCCTCGCCTGCAGCGCCTCGGTCCAGGCGGAGGTCCGCCGGGAGGCCCTCGACGCCGGCTGCGACGACTTCGAGGGCAAGCCGTTCGACGTTCGCCTGTTCGCCGAGCGGGTCCGCGAGCTCATCGCGCAGCCCGGGCGCTCCTAGCGCCATACTCAGCCCCTCACGGCGCCGACGATCCGCGCGGCGGACGGGCGCCGGCTGTCGCGAGGAGGCCGTGTCGAGGGCCGGGTCCACACCACTGATGTGCCGCTCTGAGCGGTCCGGGGGCGAACGATGAACGCTGTATCCGCGCCGCTCGGGCCGCTCGATCGCCTCGCGGAACGGGCCGAGACGCTGGCCGGCGCGTGGGCCGCGCGGGCCCGGGCGTCGACGACCGTCGGCCGCGAGCGGGCGCTCCTGCGCCTGTGCGGCGTGGGCGGGCTCGACGCGGCGGGCCGGCCGCTGGCCTGGTCGGTCGTCGACCGCTACCTCGCCGGCCGCCGCGGCCGCCTCGGGAGCGGGCTGCTCCTACCGTTTGCAATGGGCCTCGTGGAATACGACCTCCAGCCACAGCGCCTGGCGCTCGACGTGGCGTCGGGGGCGGTCGATCTCGGGATGGAGGCGGAGCTGCTCCGCGAATCGGACCGGCGGGCAGTCGCCGAGGAGGAGGCCCGACGGCTGGCGGCAGCGGCGATCGACCGAATCGATGCCAACCGGACCGCCCGGCGCGAGCTGCTCGACGTGCTCGGCGACCCGCAACGGCCGTGGATCGGGATGACCCTGGCCGATCCCGATATCGACGCCGCGCTCACTGCGGCCCGTCGGGCCCTCGATTCCGGGGTAGATCTCGTGCAGGTCGCGGTCCCGATCGGGCGCGAGCTCGCCGATCGACTCCGCGATGCGGGACTCGAAGCGCCCGTGTGGCGGCCGCGCGACGGCGAGGGCGCATCGGCCGAGGCCGACCACGCCCCGACCGGCAGCCAGCGGGCCCTCACAGCACTACGGCGACACCTCGACGAGATCGCCGCGCAGCGCCGCAACTACGTCCGTTTGGCGGCGATCCCGCCGCCCCTCGGCGGGCCCGAACTGGCCGTCGTGGCCGCGTTCGAGCGGGTCGACGTCGCCGATGCGGACGTGATGACCGAGATCGTCGGGGGCCGGGTGGCTCCGGAACGGGCGCTCGCCGACCACGCGTTCGCCCACTCGCTCCTCGCTCGCGCCGGCGTGATCGTGTCGCTGTCGGCCGGACCGCTCGTCGTTGCGCCGGACCTGGCCAGCGGCGTGCCATCCGATCCCGCGACCCGTGCCGGCCGGGCGCTCGCGCTCCAGGCGCTGTCCGTTGCGATTGCCCGCGGCAACGGGCTGTCCGCCGATCAGCTGATCATCGGGGCGATGCCGTCATGGCTGGTCGGGGAGTCGCAGCCGGCGGCCCGGGCGGCCGCCGAGGTCGCCATCCGCCGGACGCTGTTCGCCGGGATGTCCCTGACGTTCGAGGAACCGCCAGGCGACATGCGGCGCTCCGCCACGGAGACCTGGTCGGCGATCGTGGCCGCGATCGCGCCGTCCGGCCCGACCGGCGGGCTGATCCTCCTCCGCGCCTCGCTCGATTCGGATCGGGCCGCGACGCGCGCGCGGCTGACCGCGCGGGTCACCGCGGAGCTGGAGGGGTCGCTGACCCGGCCGGAGCTTTCGGGACTCGCGCTCGACCACGCCCGATCGACCGTGACCGCAGCCGTCGCAACCCTCGAGCTCCTGGCCGACCATGGCTGGCGCTCGGTCCTCGGGGACCCGCCGGATGGCCAGGACCAGGTCCGGCTCGGCGCCGACTCGGTGGCGGAGCGGACCGAGACGTTCGATCCGTTCGCGGCCGCACTGGCTGCGGTCGGCTGACCGGGCGCGACTTCGCCCCGGGCCGATCAGCCGCCGGACACCGCCGGAATGACATGAAGCACGGATTCTGGCCCGACCGGCGTGGCGAGGGACGCCGGCACTCCGTCGACGAAGACGTTGATGTGGCGCCGGATCGACGGCCCCGCGTCGACGAGCCGGTTGCGGATCCCCGGCGCGACTTCATCCAGCCGATCGATGGCTTCGGCCACGCTGGTGGCCTCGACCTCGCAGCGTCTCGGTGCGGCCGGAATGAGCGAGATGAGCGATCGCGGCAGGAGGATCGTCGCCACGGTCAGTCGACGACGAGCGTCTCGACGCTCCAGATCGGCGGCAGGTTGGCGGCTACGACATTCCAGGTCCGGCCCTCGTCAGTCGAGCCGTAAAGCTGGCCGGTGCTCGTTCCGAAGAACACCCCGACCGGATCGAGTCGATCGACGGCGAGAGCCTCGCGAAGGACGCCGATGAACGCATTCTCCTGCGGCAGGCCGTCGCCGTGCCGCTCCCAGCTGTCGCCGCGGTCGCTCGTCCGCCACACCGCCAACGCGCCGTCGGGAGCGAGCCTGCCCTCCTCGGGATGCGTCATCGGGATGACCCACCCGGTGGCCGCGTCGCGAGGATGGGCGGCCATCGCGAACCCGAATTCCGAGGGGAGGCCGGCGCTGACGTCCTCCCAGCTCCGCCCGGCGTCCGCCGAGCGATACACGCCCGAATGGTTCTGCTGGTAGAACCGGTCCGGTTGGCCTGCGGCCATGACGAGCTTGTGGACGCACTGACCGGTTTCCGGGTGTGGTTCCGGCGAGCCGGCGGCCACGACGCCGCGGTTGCGGGCCTCCCACGTCGCGCCGTCGTCCTCCGTCGCGAACGTGCCGACCGCGCTGATCGCGACCCACATCCTGGTCGGATCCGTCGGATGGGGAACGATCGTGTGGCAGATGAGGCCGCCTGCTCCCGGTTGCCAGCCCGGTCGGCTCGGGTGATCGCGCAGCCCGGCCACGTGGCTCCATGTCGCACCGTCATCGTCGCTCCGGAATAGCCCGGCCGGCTCGACGCCGGCCCAGATCGCGCCGTGGGCCGCCGTGACGTTCCAGATCGTGGCGATCTTCGGCCCGTCGTCGCCGTACGTCAGCCCTTCGGACGAGTGGCTCCAGGCCGAGCCGAGGTCGTCGCTCCTGAACACAGCCGGCCCGTACCACGGCGAGCCGCCGGCGGCCAGGATCGCGCCAGTGGCGGGATCGACGGACAGGTCGTGGATCGGCCAGCCCTCGCACAGTGGCCCGCGCAGCGACCACGATCGTCGCGACGCGTCGCCGTCGAACAGGAATGCACCCTTTGGCGTGCCGACGAGCAGCATGTGACGTGTCATTGGATGCCCTCCCTCAACTCGATCCCGTGCCTCAGTTGCCAGCCTTGAACGGATAGACGACCCAGTGCTCGGTCGTGACGGCGTGATGGTCGGGTCGTCCGGGCACCTTCGAGCGGTCCGGCTTGAAGTGGAGCACGGCCGTGGTCGGGATGCCGCCGGCCTGGCGGACTCGCTCGGTGACTGCGTGGATCGTCGTCCCGCTGTCCCAGACCTCGTCGACGATCAGCACCCGCTGTCCCCGGAGCTGCGGGTCGGCCGGGAACTGCAGGAACGTCGGCCTCGGGCCGGGCCGCCCCTCGTCGTCGTAGTACTCGACGGCCGCCACGAGGATGTTCCGGATGCCGAGCCGGTAAGCCAGCATGCCCGCCGGAACCAGGCCGCCGCGGGTGATCGCCAGCATGACGTCGTAGTCGCCCTCGACCGCGTCCGCGAGGTCGGCGACGATCGCCGCGAGCTCATCCCAGGAGACGATGTCCGTCTCGACGCCGACTTCGACCATGCCCGTCAGGATACCGCCGCAGGGCCTGCCCGGCGGATCGCCTCGATCGTCGATGGGTCGTCCAGCGCCGAGAGGTCGCCGGGGTCGAGTCCCAGGTACGCGGCCCGGATGACGCGCCGCATGATCTTGCCGGAGCGGGTCTTCGGAAGCGCCGGGACGACCACGATCGTCTCCGGCCGGAGGGTCTTGCCGAGATCTTCCACGACCCGCCGGCCGATTGCCGCCCGGAGGTCGTCGCCGTCCGTCTCGCCGGCCCGCAGGGTGCAGACGACGACGATCGTCTCGCCCTTGACCGCGTGCGGAACGCCGATGGCGGCCGCTTCCACGACGGCGGGGTGGGCCGTGGCCGCGGCCTCGACCTCGGCGGGGCCGACGCGCTTGCCGGCGACCTTCAGGGTGTCGTCCGACCGGCCGCGGATGTACCAGTAGCCGTCGGCGTCGACGATCGCCCAGTCGCCGTGGACCCAGATCCCGGGATGCCGGCTCCAATACGTCTCGACGTAGCGATCCGGATCGTTCCAGAAACCGCGCGTCTGGCCCGGCTGTGGCCGCCGAATCACGAGCTCGCCCACCTCGCCCCGGAGCGGCCGACCGTCCGAGCCGACGACATCCGCCGCCGTCCCGGGACACGGGCCGTTGAACGATGCGGGCCGGATCGGATGGAGCAGGTTACAGCCGACGATGCCGCCCGAGACCTCCGTTCCACCGGAGTAGTTGACGACGGGACAGCGACCCGCCCCGACCTCGCGGAAGTACCACCACCAGGAATCGGGATCCCACGGTTCGCCCGTGGAGCCGAGGACGCGAAGCGAGCCGAGATCGTGCGAGCGGACCGGCTCGGTCCCGTGCGGGATGAGGGCCCGGACGACCGTCGGCGAGAGACCGAGGTGGGTAACGCCGTGGCGCGCCGCGAGCGCCCAGATCCGATCAGGGCCCGGGAAGTCCGGCGCGCCCTCGTACAGCACGAGCCGGGCGCCCAGCAGGAGCGACCCGGAGATCGCCCATGGTCCCATCATCCAGCCGAGATCGGTGAACCAGAACAGCGCGTCGCCGGTCCCCAGATCGAACGTGTGGGCGAGGTCCTGGGCGCCCTTGATCGGGAATCCGCCGTGAACGTGAACGGCGCCCTTCGGCCGGCCGGTGGTCCCCGACGTGTAGATCAGCATGTAGGGCGTCTCGGGGTCAGTGGTCGCGGCCTCGACCGGCGGTTCCGATTCGGCGGCGGCCATCGCCGCTTCCCAGTCGACGTCGCGGCCCTCCGCCCATGGAAGCTCGTAGGCGGGGCTCGCGAGACGCCGGACGACGACGACCCGCCCAACCGACGGCGCAGCGGCGACCGCTTCATCCGCGGTCGCCTTCAGAAGGACCGGGTTGCCGCGGCGCCAGAAGCCGTCGGCGGTCACAAGCAGCTTGGCCTCGCAATCGACGAGGCGCGCCGCGACTGCCGGCGCCCCGTAGCCCGAGAAGATCGGTGTGTAGATCGCTCCGAGCATGCCGAGCGCGAGCACCGTGATCACGGTCTCGGGCAGCATCGGCAGGAAGATCCCGACGCGATCACCCGAACCGACACCCAGCGCACGGAAGGCCCGCGCCGCGCGTTCGACCGCGGTCCTCAGTTCCGCGTTCGTGAACGTCCGGACGTCGCCCGGTTCCCCCTCCCAGGCCAGTGCCCCGCCGTCCGGATCGCGCTCCGCGCGCGGTCGGGTGGCTGCGTCCGCGTAGTTGAAGGCGCCGCCACTCCACCAGCGGGCCCATTCCGGACCGTCGGTCAGGTCGAGGATCTGCGACGGCCGGCGTTGCCAGCCGAGCGCGAGGTCGTCCGCAGCCGCCGCCCAGAACCAGGCCGGATCGTCGACCGCTCGGGCCTGCAGTGCGTCGAGGTCGGGAAGGCCGGTAGCTCGGAGGAAGCGGGCCAGCCGGGAGTCGGCGAGGAGGTCGGCCGTCGGGCGCCAGGCGGCATCGGCGACGTCGCGGCCGAAGATGGGTGAGGAAGCCGTCGGCATGGGGGCAGCCTACAGGTGGTACGAGAGTCCCATCCGACGCGCCCCCATTCGTCGGGGTTGCGGCTACGCAACATGAGGGTCAGTCTCGCGGACATGTTCAGACGCCACCGGAGTGATCCGGACCCGACCATCGCCGCAACACCTCGCTCGCGCCTCGACTCGATCGCGTTGACGACGCGCGCCGACGCAACGGCCTTCGACCCGCGGCTCGTCCGCGACCGCCTCGCGGGCTCGACATCGGTAGGTCTCCGCGCCCGTCTAGGCCGGCCGGCGCTGTCCGCACCTCGCGGTTAGACCCGCCCGGCGCCGCGCTCGCTCTGGGGGCGGCGGGGAGCCGGGCGCGGGCGAACCAGCCGGGGGAACGTCGTCACGCGGCCAGCGCATCGCGGCGTATCGTGCGGTGATGACCACCGAGGCCGGCCGCCGTCGAGTACGCCGGACGACAGGCGGCGTCGCCCAGCTCCCGTGGCGGACGATCCGCAACCCCTACCGGCCGATCGAGATTCTCTCGGCCGACGAAGTCGAGACGCTCCATCGAGCCTCGCTCCGGATCCTGGCCGAGATCGGCGTCGAGGTCCTCGGCGATCGCGCCATCGACCTGCTCGAGCGCAACGGCGCGATCGTCGACCGGGCCCGCCGCAACGTCCGTCTCGATCCCGGTCAGGTGGAAGAGCTCGTTGCACGCGCCCCGTCGGCCTTCGGGCTCCACGCCCGCAACCCTGAGCGGAACGTCCGGCTCGGCGACGGCCACGTCGTGTTCAGCTCCGTCGGCGGCCCGGCGTTCGTCACGGACATCGAGCGCGGCCGACGACCCGGCAATCACGCCGACTTCCTCGACTATCTCCGCGTCATCGGCGCCCTCGACATCGTCCACCAGGAGGGCGGCGGGCCACTCGAGCCGATCGACCTGCCCGTGTCGACCCGTCATCTCGACATGTACCACGCGTTCATCACGCTGCTCGACAAGACGTGGCAGTGCCTCGGCTTCGGGGCGGGCGTCGTCGACGACGCGATCGAGATGATCTGCCTCGCTCGCGGGATCGATCGCGACCAGCTCGCCCGAGAGCCCAGCCTCATGACGATCATCAACACGAACTCGCCCCTCCGTCTCGACGGGCCGATGTCGGACGGGTTGATCGAAATGGCGATCCACGGCCAACCGATCGTCGCGACGCCCTTCACGCTGGCCGGGGCGATGAGCCCGGCGACGCTCGCCGGGGCAATTGCCCAGCAGAACGCCGAGGCGCTCTTCATGATCGCCCTCACTCAGATCGCCCGGCCGGGCGTGCCGGTCGTCTATGGCGGGTTCACTTCGAACGTCGACATGCGGACGGGCTCCCCCGCGTTCGGGACGCCGGAGTTCGTAAAGGCAGCGTTCGCCACCGGCCAGATGGCCCGTCGCTACGACCTGCCATGGCGATCGTCGAACGCGACCGCTTCCAATGTCGTCGACGCGCAGGCGGCCTACGAGTCGCAGATGGCGATCTGGGGCGCGATCATGGGCGGCGTCAGCCTCCTCTACCAGGGCGCCGGCTGGCTCGAGGGCGGCCTGACGGCCTCGTTCGAGAAGCTCATCCTCGACGCGGAGATGCTCCAGATGATGGCCGAGGTCCTCGTCCCGTTAACGGTCGACGACGCCGAGATCGGGCTCGAGGCGATGGCCGAGGTTGGCCCCGGCGGCCACCACTTCGCGACCAGCCACACCCTCGAGCGTTACGAACACGCCTTCTACCGCCCGATCCTTTCCGACTGGCGGAACTTCGAGACCTGGCAGGAGGACGGCGCGAGGACGGCCACCGAGCGGGCGAGCCGGATCTGGCGGCAGCTCCTCGCCGAATACGAGCCGCCACCGCTCGACCCGGGTGCAGCGGAGGTACTGGACGCGTTCGTTGCCCGGCGGCGGGCCGAGATCGAGGCGGCGGGGTAGGGCGGCTGCATGGACGTCGTCGACCTGCGCTCCGATACCGTCACTCGTCCGTCGGCGGGGATGCGGGCGGCGATGGCGGCGGCCGAGGTCGGCGACGACCAGTTCGGCGAGGACCCGACGACGAACCGGCTCCAGGAGCGGGTCGCGGGTCTGCTCGGCAAGGAAGCGGCCCTCTGGCTGCCGACCGGAACGATGGCCAACCACGTGGCCCTTCGTCTCCTGACGCGGCCCGGCGACGACGTCATCGTTTCTCGAAGGTGCCATGCGGTCTGGTTCGAGACGGGCGCCTCAGCCGCAAACGCCGGCATCCAGTTCACGGAGATCGGCTCGGGGGGCCGTTTCTCTCCGGACGAGCTGCGCGGCGCAATCAAGCCGCGGAACCACGCGTTCTTCCCACCGACGACCCTCGTCGAGGTCGAGAACACCCACAACTGGGCGGGCGGTGTCGTCGTTCCGCCAGACGCGTCCGTCGCGATCTGCGCGTTGGCGATGGAGGCGGGCGTCGCGACCTACCTTGACGGCGCCCGACTGTGGAACGCGGCGGTCGCCTCCGGCCGGCCTGTCGCGGACCTGGCCGCACCGTTCGACCTCGTCTCGGTCGCCCTGTCGAAGGGGCTCGGCGCGCCGGGCGGTTCACTCCTCGCCGGTAGCCGCGAGCTCATCGCGCGGGCCGTCCGCTACCGCCGGATGGCCGGCGGCGCGATGCGCCAGGTCGGGATCTTCGCGGCGGCCGGCGAATATGCCCTCGACCACAACCTCGAGCGCCTCGCCGACGACCACGCCAATGCCCGCCTCATCGCAGAGCAGCTGGCGCAGAGCCCGGCGATCGAACTCGATCTCGCATCGGTCCAGACGAACATCATCGTCTTCGGCCTGATGCCTTCCGCGCAAGACGCGGCGACCCTCGTGGCCCGCGCCAGGGAGGCCGGGGTGCTCGTAGTCGCGCTGGGGCCGCGGGCGGTTCGGGCGGTGACTCACCTCGACGTGAGCCGCGACGCGTGCCTGCGGGCGGCAGCGATCCTCGTCGACAGCGTCGCCTAGGCGATCCGCCCCACGCCATCGGCGGCGGCGACCGGGATAACCATCGGCCTGAGGCCGGTCAGCCTAGTCGAGGGCCCACCATCGCCAGGTCATGGTGGCGACAAGCGGCACACCCGGAATCGTCGTCGACGGCGCCATGTTCACGAAGTCGGGTGGCGCGGTCTGCGGCTCGACGCAGACGGAGTCCGGTGGCTCGTCGTACACGACCAGGTGGTCGCACGACGATGCCACCTCCAGGCCCAGGACGCCGGGCCACGTGAGTCGAGGCGCCGAGCGCAACGCCGTGAAGCAGTCGTCCCACGGCCCCGCCGGCGGCTCCACCAGTTCACCGGTCGGGATGTCGTCGGCGCCACGGGCGTACATCCAGGCCGCATTGAAGTTGATCTCGACCGGCGCGGATGGCTCGGTCGATCGCCCGCCGGGACGGACAAGGCGGCGCCTGAACCACGGGTGCCACCCGAGCGCCGCGGGCATCGGCTCGTCGGCGACGAGGCTGAGCGACACATCGAATTGGTCGTCGGTGAGCGCGAAGTGCTGGACGACCCGACCGACAAACGGCCAGCCCGACCCCAGGTCGATCGAGAGCGTCGTCGGGTCGTCGACCTGCCACGGGCGCTCGAAGACCGTCCCGTGGATCGCGTCGGGCGGTAGGTTGAGGGCCAACTGGACGTCACGGTCGCCGAACGGAAATCGGCCGCGGCGGATCCGGCCCGCGAACGGCACCATCGGGAAGGAGCCCCACATCATCGGGGTGGCGCCCTCTGTTACGAGCAGCTCCGAGCCGCGAACGACGAGCGACGAAACCCGGCCGCCGTCCTGCGGGCTGACCTGGAGCCTCGCGTCGGAGGCCTCGAGCACAAGCCGCCCGTCAACGTTCACGCTCCGTACGCTACTGCAATCTGGCGCTGGGACCGGCCATCCGCGAACGACACCTCGAACGATCCCGGCCCTTCCCCGATCCGCAGGACGGTCGTGATCAACTCGGCTGAGGCGAGCTCGAACTCGACAACCGGCCGGGCGGTCGCCTCGGAGCTCTCCATCCGAGCAGAGGCGACGCCGACGAGCTCCGTCCGCGCCCAAGGCGATCGAGCGCGGCGAGGTGCGACTGGCTGATCCAGCCGGCGCCAATCAGCGCGAGCCGGAGATCCGGACGGTTTGAGGGCGACTCACTCATGAGTGGTGGAGCGGGAGACGGGATTCGAACCCGCGACATTCTGCTTGGGAAGTAGCCGCCAGCGAGCGTTGTGGCCCAAGCGTCGGCTCCGATCGTGAATCTGTCCAGTTAGGGTGTCGGACTCCCGACTTGCTACGACACGATTACGGGCCTCCGCTGCATAGGCCATTGGCGTTGTGCCCGCGATCCGCGAGAGGAACGGCCACGGCGAGCATAAGTTGTACACAGGGAGAAGGGCATGACATCTGAACCGGCGCAAATCGGCCTTACGGGCTCCGGCCGCCTCTGGGCACGTACCCGCGGCTGGTTGGTCAGGGCCGGTATAGGTCTCCGCCACGGCCGCGGGCACGATCCTGCAGCTGGTGCGGGAGGACCCTCGTCGCCGTGATGTACGCGGCGAGCGTCGACCCGACGGCGCCGCGGGCGAGGAAGCCACTCTCCGTTGGGCGGCCCTGAGCATGCCAGAACGAGGCCTTGTAGCCGTCCTCGGTCAAAAAGCTCAAGGTTCGGCAGCCGCGCGCTGCGGCTCCGTCGATCGCCCGCTGGAACAGACCCTTCCCGAGCGACAGCGAGCGGTACTCGTGGTCGTCGGTGACGCCAATCAGGATGGCCGCCGCCGTCGGACCGAGGTCCAGTACCACCAGGCACCCAGCCAGCTTGTGTGCGTCGCGTGCCACGAGCGCCCGGCCGACCCCGGTACCGAAGGTGCGCCGCAGTGCGTCGACGACGAAGGCGCCGAATCTCGGGTCGCGAGCAAAGTACGCCTCGCGATCTCCCCATCGCTCCGCCACGAGTGACCGCAGCGCGACGACGATCTCGTCGACGGCGTTGGGATCCGCCACCTCCGCCAGGCATCCACCCATCCGCCGCTCGTACAGCCGCATCTGACGTCGGATCTCGTGGCGCGCTTTCGGCCCGAGCGGCCCACGCCAGTGCGAGGCGTCATCGGGAAGCGTCAGGCAGTACTCCAGCGAGTGCAACACCCTGGTCAGACTCACCATCCGCCACGGCCGGCGCGGCGCAGTCAGCGCCGCGAGGGTGGGCGAGTCGGGCGCGAGGTGCAGGTAGTGGAACAGGTCCCAGTCCTGGCCCGGGCGCGCCAGCCACGCCGCGAAGTCACTGGCGACCTCCTGGGCAACACCCTCGTCGGCGACGATGTCGACCCAGCCGCGCAACGGCGTCTCCGTCCGACCCCAAAACGTCAGCTCGCGGACCGGCAGGCCGCGCCGGACGCGGCGCCGCCACGCGATCGGGGCCACGGCGACGAGGTCGTTCCCGCGCCACCAGGTCACCATCAGCAGCTGCCAGAGTGAGCCGTAGTGGTCCGCCCACGG
>Ga0184623_10000267_pt1 | contig 22230 bp, 22 predicted proteins | sample PLM1_100_b1_FD_133138 | JGI IMG/M metagenome (GOLD analysis project Ga0184623, IMG submission 133138) | Groundwater sediment microbial communities from an aquifer in East River, Colorado, USA - PLM1_100_b1 | ecosystem: Environmental > Terrestrial > Soil > Riparian zone | place: USA: East River... | reverse complement strand
GGCCGGACATTCCTCGCCTCGCCCCTGACGGCGGCGGCGTCGGCGATCGCCGGGGTCGTCGCTGACCCTCGCCGGCTGCCCGGGATCGAGTCGCTTGCTCCCGTCGGTGGCCGCTGAGGTGACCGAGCCCTTCGCGACGTTCACGAGCCGCGTAGTGCCACTCCCGGCCGAGAACGTCGATACCGACCAGATCGTCCCGGCCCGCTACCTCAAGGTGACCGACAAGGACGGCCTCGCCGAGGCGCTCTTCCGCGACTGGCGCTACGAGGACGATGGCTCACTCAAGGTGCCGCGGTTCGTCCTCGATCGGCCCGACATGGCCGGCCGGAAGATCCTCCTCGTCGGTGACAACTTCGGGGCCGGCTCGTCGCGCGAGCACGCGCCCTGGGCGCTCACCGCGTGGGGCATCCGGGCGATCCTGTCGACGTCGTTCGCCGACATCTTCCGCAGCAACTGCCTCAAGAACGGGCTCCTGCCGATCGTCGTCGAGGCCGAGAAGCACCGCCAGCTCTTCGAGATGGTCGCGACCGATCCGGACACCGAGCTGACCGTCGACCTCGAGGCCCAGGTCGTCCATCTGCCGGGCGACGAGGACCAGCCGTTCGACGTTGACCCCTTCGCCCGGATGATGCTGCTGGCCGGCACCGACGAGCTGGGCTATCTCCTCGGCAAGACCGCCGACATCGATGCCTGGAATGATGCGCATCCCGCGCGCGTGGATACCCGCGCCGGAGCGGCGGCTCGCTGACGACCGCGCGGAGGCCGCGTCGATGCCGAACCCCCGGCGGAACTACGCGGCGGAACCCGTCGTCTCCGCGCCATGAAGACACCCACCAGCCTCCACCGCCCCCTCGCCCTCGCGGCGCTCGCCGCCGTCCTCACGATCGGTGCCTGCGCCGGCGCCGCTGCACCGGCCGCCTCATCCTCACCGCCGCCCGCAAGTCCGTCGCCATCCGCTCCGACCGATCTCCCGGGCGGCGGTGGCTCGTCCGGCGATCCGGGGACGGGCATCGGTGGGCCGGTCGATCCCGGACCCGTCGATCCCGGGACAGACCAGGCGAAGCTCGTCATCCCGAAACCCGGCCAGCTGAACCCTCGCCCGCTTCCTGCGGCGACGCTCGAGGCGACGGTCGACGGCCGGCGGGTCCTCGTCAAGGCCACGTGGTGGAGTGGAGTCGAGCCCTGCAACGTTCTCGATTCGGTCAAGGTCGAGCGCTCCGGCACTGACATCGCCATCACCCTTATCGAGGGAACCGGCGACCAGAACGCGATCTGTATCGAGATCGCCATCCAGAAGGCGACGATCGTCGACCTCGGCGAGCTCGAGCCCGGCACCTACACAATCAGCTCGCCCGGCGGCGACGCCACTCCGGTGATCGTCACCGTCGGCTGAGTCGCCGCCGGCGACTCCATTTCCCGCCGCAAAGAGCCGGCTCCGACGTTCGGAGCCGGCTCGTCCATACTTGATTGGTGAACCTGTTCGACCTCGTCGTGGTCGTCATCCTGATCGTCGCGATGGTGGTCGGGTTCCGCTCCGGGGCACTGCCGCAGATGGTTGGGCTCCTCGGGGCGATCGCCGGTGGCGGCCTCGTCCTGGTGGCACTGCCAGCCCTCGAGGACACCCTTGAGTTGATGGAGCCGTCGATTCGGGCCTTCGTCGTGCTCGTTGGAATCCTCTTCAGCGTAGGGTTAGGCGAGGCGATCGGATCGGCCATCGGGCGAACGCTCGCGGCACGGCTCGGAGAAGGCGTCTTCGGGAAGCTCGATCAGGCCCTGGGCGCGTTCGTGGGTGTGGCCCAGGCGCTGCTCATCATCTGGCTGACCGGCGGACTCCTCGCAGCCGGACCGAGCCCGATGCTCGCCGCCCAGGCCCAGAAGTCGTTCGTCCTCCGCGCGCTGACGGGCGTGCTGCCGGCGCCGACGGAGATCGCCGGTGAGCTCGCGCGGCTGCTCAACGACACCGCGCTCCCGGATCTCTTCGTCGGCCTCGAGCCGATTCCGGCAGCGCCCGTCGACCTGCCCGACGATCCCCTCGTTCAGCAACTCGCCCGCGACGCCATCCCGAGCGTCGTCAAGGTGACCGCGTCGACCTGCGATGCCGTCTCGCTCGGCACTGGTTTCGTCGTCGGCCGCGGCTATGTCGTGACCAATGCCCACGTCGTCGCCGGCGCGCGCACGATCCGTGTCGCGGTCGAGGACCAGCTCTTCGACGTGATCCCCGTCTACTTCGAGTCGAATCTCGACATCGCGCTGCTCTACTCGTCCCAGCTCAGGGCGCCGGCTCTCCCGCTGTCACCGACTGACCCTGAGCGCGGAGCCATCGGCGCGACATTCGGATTTCCAGGCGGAGGCGGCCTCGACGTCCAGCCCGCCGCGGTCGCCGGGGCGTACGAAGCAACCGGGCGGGACATCTACGGCAAGTCGAAGGTCACGAGGTCGATCCTGGAGATCCGGGCCGAGATCGATCAGGGCGACAGCGGCGGACCGCTCGTCCTGGCCGACGGCACGATCGGCGGCGTCGTCTTCGCCGAGGCGCGAACCGACGAGGAGGTCGGATACGCCCTGACCCCGTCGTCCGTCGCCGATGCAATCGAGCCGGCCCTAGGTCACACCGGCAACGTGGATACCGGAGCCTGCATCCACTGACGGTCGCCGGGGCGTGCGACGCATGCCTCCGCATACACTTGTGACTCGCGACGTATCCGCCTCAGAGGGTGCCCTTTCATGCCCGACCGTTCGCATCCCTACGACACGCCATCCGATCCGGCGAAGCGCCATTCCGCCGCCCTCACTGACGGGCCGGACCGCGCCGCCGCCCGAGCGATGCTCAAGGCCGTCGGCTTCACCGACGACGACCTGGCGAAGCCGCTGGTCGGGGTCGCGACGACGTGGATCGAGACGATGCCCTGCAATCTCAACCAGCGGCGGCTGGCCGAGCACGTCAAGGCGGGCATCCGGGCGGCCGGCGGAACGCCGATGGAGTTCAACACGATCTCCGTGAGCGACGGCGTCTCGATGGGCACCGAGGGGATGAAGGCGTCGCTGATCAGTCGGGAGGTCATCGCCGACTCCATCGAGCTGGTCATGCGCGGCCATCTCCTCGACGGTCTCGTCTGTCTGGTCGGCTGCGACAAGACGATTCCGGGCGCCGCGATGGCGCTCGGGCGGCTCGACGTTCCGAGCCTCGTCCTCTACAACGGCACGATCTACCCCGGCGTCTACAAGGGCCAGCGGAACGCGACCGTCGTCACGGCCTTCGAAGCGATCGGGGCGTACCGGGCCGGCAAGATCAGCCTCGAGGAGCTGTACGAGGTCGAGAACGTCGCCTGTCCCGGGCCGGGCGCCTGCGGCGGCCAGTTCACGGCCAACACGATGTCGACGGTCATGGAGTTCATCGGCCTCTCGCCTGCCGGGCTCAACGGCATCCCGGCCGAGGATCCAGCCAAGGACGAGGCCGCCCACCGGTCCGGCGAGCTCGTGATGGATCTCGTCCGGCGCGACGTTCGGCCCTCGAGCATCGTCACCCGGAAGGCCCTCGAGAACGGGATCGCGTCGGTTGCCGCAACGGGCGGCAGCACAAACGGCGTCCTGCACCTGCTCGGCATTGCCCATGAATTCGGGATCCCGCTCGACATCGATTCCTTCGGCACCGTTGCGGACCGGACGCCCATCGTGGCCGACATGCAGCCGGGCGGTCGGTTCGTCGCCTCCGACATCTACGACGCCGGCGGGGTGGCCCTCGTCATGCGCGAGCTGCTCAAGAAGGGACTGCTCCACGGGGACGAGGCGACGGTCGACGGCCGAACGATCGCGGAGATCGCGGCGGCCGCCGTCGAGACTCCCGGCCAGGAGGTGGTCGTCCCGATCGACCGGCCGCTCAAGCGGACCGGGGGCCTGGCCATCCTTCGCGGCTCCCTGGCGCCGGACGGCTGCGTCGTGAAGCTCGCCGGGCACGAGCGGCGGCAGCATCGCGGCCCGGCCCGCGTCTTCGATTCGGAGACGGCCTGCTACGAGGCCGTCCGGTCGCGCCAGATCAAGCCCGGCGACGTCGTTGTGATCCGCTACGAGGGCCCGGTCGGCGGGCCGGGGATGCAGGAGATGCTCGCCGTCACCGGCGCGCTCGTCGGAGAGGGCCTGGGTGACTCGGTTGCGCTCATCACCGACGGCCGGTTTTCGGGCGGGACCCACGGCCTGATGATCGGCCACATCGCGCCGGAGGCCGCGCTCGGCGGCCCGATCGGTCTCATCGAGGATGGCGACGAGATCGTGATCGACGTCGACCGCAAGGCGCTGGACCTCGACGTCCCGGACGAGATCCTGGCCGAGCGGCGGGCTCGCTGGAAGCCGCGGCCGCCGCAGTACACCGGCGGCGTTATGGCGAAGTACGCCGCGCTCGTCAGCACGGCGTCGGAGGGGGCGGTGACGACAGGCTCGCGGATGGCATCGCTCCTGGCCCGGCATTGATGGCGGAATCGGGCGCCGCGGCTCGAGTCTCGATCGGCTTCAAGACGTCGCCGCAAGGCGTCGACTGGCCGACGCTCGACGCGACGTGGGCGCGCGCCGGCGAGCTCCGGGTGTTCGATTCGGGCTGGATGAACGACCACATCACCGACCCGACGCTGGAGCGGGGCGGCTCAAGCTGGGAGGCGCTGACCGCGCTGACCGCTCTGATCCACCACGTGCCCGGCCTGACCGTCGGTCACGGCGTCCTCTCGAACACCTTCCGCCAGCCCGTGATCCTCGCGAAAGCGGCGACCGCTCTCGACCACGCGACCGGCGGCCGGTTCGTCCTCGGTCTCGGCGCCGGGTGGCACGAGGGCGAGCACGTCCCGTTCGGTATTCCGCTGCCGCCGATCCGTGAGCGCTTCGACCGCTTCGAGTCCGCCGTCCATACGATCAGGGCCCTGTTCAGCGACGCCGCCGCCGCGGGACCCGGCGTCTCGCGCCCGGATCCGTTCTACCCCCTCGACGGGGCGACGAACCTGCCGCCGCCGCTGACACCAGGCGGTCCGCCGATGTGGCTCGGCGGCCAGAAGCGGCGCGGCCTCGCGCTCGTCGCTCGCCACGGCGACGGATGGATGCTGCCGGCGCTCCCCGAATTCGACATCGGCTACTTCACGGAGAAGCGCGACGGGATCCTGGCCGAGATGTCGGCGGCCGGACGGGACCCCACCGGGTTTGCGTTCGCGGCCCAGATCGCGACCGGGACGACGTCCGAGAGCCGGCGCGCCGCCCTCGAGGCCGGCCGTTCATTCGCTAGCGCCGGCGCCACCCACCTGATCCTCGGGATGCCGGCCCCGCTCGGGCCCGATGGCCTGGCCGCGGTCGCCCGCGAGGTGGCCGCGCCGCTCCGCGAGGCCTTCGGGTGACCTGGCTGATCCGGCGGGCGACAGACGACCTGGCGGACCTCGATGCCATCACCCGAATCGTCAAGGCCGTGACGCCGGACGACCCGACCTCGGTTGCCGACATGCAGTGGTCGGACTCGGTGTATCCGGGAGAGACCCGCTTCCTCGCTATTGAGACTGGTTCGGCAGTCGGATCGGCCACCGTGGGGCGGATCTGGGCTCATCCGCCGGAGTATCCCGCGCTTTGGGGCTCGGTCCACGTCCTGCCAGAGGTGCGGCGACGAGGGATTGGATCTGCACTCCTCCGTGCGATCTCCACGCACGCGAGAGCGGTTGGCAAGACTGCACTCCACATCCGCACATCGGAGGGCCGGCCGGAGGGGATCGCTTTCTTGCGCCGACACGGCTTCGTCGAGTACGAGCGCTCGAAGACCGTCCGGCTCGAACTGGCGGGTCTGCGCGCGCCCGAGATCGACCCGCCCGTCGGCAGCTCCATAACCTCACTGGAGAAGCGACCGGATCTCGTCGCCGGCGTCCACGCGGTGGCGGTCGTGGCGTTCCCGGACATCCCGAGCGGCGATGAGCCGATCGCGGCCGGAGATCTCGCCGAGTTTCGCGCCCGCGACGTCGATCGGCCGTCGTTCCCGCCTGGAGCGTTCGCGGTGGCGGTGGAGACGGCCAGCGATCGGGTGATCGGCTACGCGAGCCTGGTCCTTCTGCCGGGCTCCACGACGGTAGCCTGGCACGACATGACGGCCGTCGTTCCCGACTGGCGCGGGCGGGGCGTGGCTGGAGCACTCAAGCGGACGGCGATCGCTTGGGCGATCACGCATGGCCTCGACGCGCTCGAAACCGGCAACGATCAGGGGAACGCGCCGATGCGAGCGGTGAATGCCCGGCTCGGCTACCGGCCGCTGCCGGACGAGGTCACGATGCGCGGCCTGGCCGATGTTACGAAGGTCTCGGAATGACGAACGGATCGACGACGCCGACCGATGCGCCGCCCACCGTGGGCTCGCCGCGCGCCGACCTGCCGCCCGACCCGGAGGCCTACGACTCCGAGCGAAACGCCCAGGCGCGCGACCGTGGCCTCGCCGCTCCGTACATCGCCGGCGGCCGCGATCCGGACCCCGAGGCCGGCCGGCGCGAGGAGCGGTTCTACGGCCGGCTGCTGCTGATCATGGTCGTCGTGATCGTCGCCAGCGGGTTCGTGCTCGGGATCATCGCCAACATCATCGGCGCCTTGGGCGCGAGATGACGTCCGGATCGTTGCCTTCCGCGGCGATCGATGCCGCTGACTGGGAGCGCGCGGGCGACGAGCTGATCGAGACACTCCGCGAGCTCATCCGCATCCCGTCGATCAACCCCCCGCCGGCGGACGCGGGCGACGGCGAATTCCGCGTCGCGAAGTGGATCGCGGCGTCCCTGGCCGACGCCGGACTCGAACCGGAGGTGTTCGAGCCGGTCCCGGGTCGCGGCTCGGTCACCGCCAGGCTGCGGGGCGACGGGACCGGCGGCGATCCGCTGTTGCTCCTCGGCCACCTCGACGTCGTGCCCGCACCGCCGGATCGCTGGACTCACGACCCGTTCGCCGGCGACGTCGCCGACGGCTTCATCTGGGGCCGCGGCGCCGTCGACATGAAGAACCTCGTCGCGATGGAGCTGTCGGTGGTGCGACGTCTCGCGGCGGAGGCGCACCGGGCCGGCCGCGATCCGGCCTCGGACCCGGTGCCCGGACTCACCCGCGACATCCTGCTCGCATCGACGGCCGACGAAGAGGCCGGCGGCCTCAACGGCATCGCGGTTCTCGTCGAGGAACGGCCGGAGCTGCTCAAGGCGGCCGGAGCAATCAACGAATCCGGCGCGGTGGCGACGACCTTCGGCGGGCGCCGCTTCTATCCGATCGGTGTGGCGGAGAAGGGTTACGCGGTCTACCGGATCAGCGTGCGCGGCACGTGGGGCCACGGGTCGATGCCGCGCGACGACAATGCCGCCGTGCTCGCTGCCCGGATCGTCGCGCGCCTCAACGTGCAGGGACCGCCGCGGCTCACCCCAACGATGGCCGAGTTCCTCCGCAGCGCGGCCGACAACCTCGACGGGGAGGCGGCCCGGGTCCTCCGGGCTTTGGCGAGCGAGGATCCCCGCCTCGCCGAGGCCGCGCTGGACGCCCTGTGCGAACCGATGTCGGCGCGCGCAATCCGGGCGCTCCTGCGGGACACGGTGAGCCCGAACATCATCCACGCCGGGGTGAAGTACAACGTGATCCCGGGCGAGGCGGTCGTGGAGATCGACTGCCGGGTGCTACCGGGAACGACCGAGGAAGCCATGCGCGATACGGTCGTCGAACGCATTGGCCCGGAGCTGGCGGCTGCCTGCGAGATCGAGCTCGTCATCTTCGGGCCGCCCGTCGACGCGCCGGCCTCCGGACCGCTCTACGACATCCTCGCCAGGACGGTTCGGGACCACGACCCGAATGGGATCCCGCTGCCAGTCATGGTTCCGTTTGCGACGGACGCGAAGCACACCGCGACCCTGGGAGTCCCGACCTACGGGTTCTCGCCGCTCCGGCTCCATCCCGACGAGCGGTTCCTCGAGCGATTCCACGGCGTCGACGAGCGAGTAGGGATCGACGCGCTCCGCTGGGGCCTGCCCGTCCTGTACGACGTCGTTCGCAGGTTCTGCGGCTAAGGCCGTCGCTGGGGCCCTCGGGAACGAGGGATAAGGCATCCGTCGCCGCTGGCGCCCAGGAATACGACGCTCTCCCCATTCGACGTACGGCTAGGGCCCGATGGCAGGCGATGGCCACGGCCCGAGGATCGCTCCAGCGGTGGCAGCTGGGTAGCCGCCGAATGGAAGGGAGAACTTCGATGGACCGGCAGGGAAGGCGCGCTTACTTCGAGCGCCTATGCAACCTTCGCAACAAATACGAAACGCTGGGCACCGACGACACGACGAGCGTCATCTCGGTCGAGGCGATGATCGAGCACGCGATCCGCCTGCTCGAGCGACCCTCCTCGCCGATGATCGTGATGCTCGAAGGCCGGCCGGAGGCGAACTGACGACCTCCGGACCGGTCGTCTCAGTCGGTGATGGTCGGCGAGCCCTCCTCGTCGACGACGGTGACCGAGGAGTCGCAGCTCGTGCAGCGGAAGATCCGATGGTTGGCCCAGCTGCGCTCTGGGTCGTGGTCGGCCGGGCTGTGATGGGTCCTGTCCTCGACCATCTCACCCCAGCTGCCGTCGGCGTGCCTGTGGTCAATGCGATACGCCATTGCGAGCATCCGAGCCTGGGCGTCCATGAGTCTCCTTGGGCGGTGGTACGGTCGCCATTCTCACACCCGGTATCGACGGCCTCAAGCCGGTTCGCGACTCGATTTGATCAGCCGGCCGCGGCGCGAGATTGCGTGGGTCGCAAGCGCCGCGACGCCCATCGCGATGAGCGCTCGCTCGGCAGTCGGCATCGGGCGGACGGCGGAGAGGAACTGGTCGGCCCGCGCCCGGTCCACGACGCGGAGGACTGCCTGGCCACGCTGGGTCAGCTGGAGCGAGCGCTGCCGCCGGTCCTCCGGCTCGGTCCGTCGCTCGACCAGCCGCCGGCGAACGAGCCCGTCGACGAGCCGGCTCGTCGCGGACGGCGAGCGGTTGATCACCTCGGCGAGGTCGCCGATCGTCATGGTCCCGGAGTCGGCGAGGACGTAGAGCGCCGCGAGCTGGGTGAAGCCGAGCCGCATCTCCCCGAGCTGCGACGCGAAACCGATGACGAGCTCGCGCCAGAGGGCCCGGCCCATCGCGACGCGCTCCGAGATCTGGCGGACGTTCTGGATGCGGCTGCCGGCCGCGAGGACCGGCGCCGACAGGTCGGCCTCGAATCGGCGGGCGATCGTCCGCCGCGGCGGCGGCGCGGAGAGACGGCGAGGAGCGCTGCGGGGATCGGCGGTCATGCAGCGCGAGCATACGTCTGAACGGGAGGTCCGTGCAATCGCGCACAGGCCCCTCCGTGCGAGGGTCGCAGGCGCGGTACGCTCCGGGACGATGTACACGTATGCCTTCGTGTTCCCGGGCCAGGGGTCGCAGTCGGTCGGCATGGGTCGGGCTCTCGCCGAGCGTTCGCCCGCCGCCGCGGCGGTCTTCAGCGAGGCCGATTCCGTCCTGCAGCAGCCGATCAGCCGGCTGGCCTGGGAAGGACCGGCCGACGATCTCGACCGCACGGAGAATGCCCAGCCGGCGCTCCTCGCGACGTCGCTCGCCTATCTCGCCGCGGTCCGCGAGCGCTGGGCCGATCTGGGCGCGGAGATCCCGCAGCCTGCGTTCGCGGCCGGTCACTCGATGGGCCAGTACTCCGCGCTCGTCGCGGCGGGTGTCATCTCGCTCGCCGACGGGTTGCGGCTGGTCCGGGAGCGGGGGCGCCTCATGCAGGCCTCGGGCTCGGGGCGGGATGGGGCGATGGCCGCGATCATCGGCCTCGACGACGCCCGCCTCCCGGAACTCGTCGCTGCGGCCGGCGCCCACGGGATGTTCGGCGTCGCCAACCGGAACGCCCCGGGCCAGGTCGTCGTCTCCGGCGAGCGCGCAGCGATCGAGGCCGCGGCGGAGATCGCGAAGGAGCTGGGAGCGCGGAAGGCGATCGTGCTGCCCGTCTCGGTCGCCGCGCACTCCCCGCTCATGGCCGAGGCGGCCGGCGCGATGCGTGACGTCCTCGCGACGGTCGCCTTTGCCGACCCGACGACGCCGCTCCTGGCCAACAAGGACGCCACGCTCATCACGGACGCGGAGGCCGGCCGGTCGGAGCTCGTCGACCACCTGACCGCGGGCGTCGACTGGGTCGCGGCGGTCGAGCGGATGGCCGGCGCGGGCGTCACGACATTCATCGAAGTCGGTCCCGGCCGCGTCCTTACCGGCCTCATCAAGCGGATCGCCCCCGATGCCGAGGTGATCGCCCTCGACGATCCGGGCGCGGCCGATCGGCTCACCGTCCCCTTCGCATCACCGACCCCCGCCTGATTCCTGGAGGAACCCCCGAGCGTGCGCAAACCCGATTACAACCGCCGCGTTGCCGTCACCGGCCTCGGCGTCGTCAGCCCGGTTGGCAACGACGTCCCGACCGCATGGGACAACCTGATCCGCGGCAATTCCGGCCTCGTCGAGATCACGAAGTTCGATGTCTCGCGCTACGAGGCGAAGGCCGCCGGCGAAGTACGCAACTTCAGCGCCGCGGAGTGGATGGATCCGAAAGCGGTTCGCCGCAGCGAGACCAGCATGCATTTCGGTGTATCGGCTGCCAAGCAGGCGCTGATCGATTCCGGGTTCGAGATTACCGACGCCAATCGCGAGGACGTCGGCGTGGTGTTCGGCTCTGGGGCGGGCGGCCAGCAGCTCATGATCGAGGCCTGGATCGCGCTGCACGAGAAGGGGCCCCGCAGCGTCGCGCCAACGTTCATCGCGAATGCCCTTGTCGACTCAGCGTCGGGAATGATTGCGATCGAGACCGGAGCCATCGGGCACAACGTCTGCATCGTGTCCGCCTGCGCCACGGGAACCCACAACGTCGCCGAGGGCGCCGAGGCGATCCGCCGCGGCGACTGCATCGCGGTCATCTCCGGCTCGACGGAGGCGCCGCTCCTCGAGACGGCCCACGCCGGGTTCACGAACATGCGTGGAATGGGGCTGCCGCGCCCCGGCGAGCCGCTCCAGACGGTATCGCGGCCGTTCGATGCGACGCGCGACGGCTTCGTCCTGGGCGAAGGCGCCGGATCACTCTTCCTGGAGGATCTCGAGCTGGCCAAGGCTCGCGGCGCGCGGATCTACGCGGAAGTCGTCGGCTATGGCTCGGCGGCCGATGGTTGGGACATGGTCCAGCCGATCGACAAGGGCGTCGGATCCGCCCGGGCGATGAAGATGGCCCTGGAGCGGCGCGGCGTACCGGCCGACGAGGTCGACCTGATCAACCCCCACGGAACGTCGACGCCGCTCGGGGACAAGCGCGAGGCCGAGGCGATCTGGACGGTCTTCGGCGACCACACGCCGAACATCGCGATCAGCGCGACGAAGTCGATGACCGGGCACATGATGGGCGCCGCCGGCGCGTTCGAGGCGTTCGCCACGGTGAAAGCGGTCGCCGAGCAATGCATTCCGCCAACGATCAACTACCGCGATCCCGATCCGGAGTGCGACCTGCAGGTCGTCACGGAGGCCACTCCCCGCGAGATCCGCTACGCGTTATCCAACAACATTGGGTTGGGTGGCCACAACGGCGCGGTAATCTTCAAGCGCTACGACGGCGACTGAGGGGGCTGGCTGTCGCGCCTTGACGGCCGATCGCGGCGTTGCCGGCTGTGCTCCTCGCTCACGCACCTTGGGGTGCGCTCGCTCCGGTGCTCGCCGGCGCCTTGCGCTCGACCACCCATGCGCGACGATCGCAGAATGGATTACTACAATCCCGTCAGCCCACCCTTGAGGTATCCCGTTGCCTGAACTCGATCCTGCCCGGCGCGCCGTGGTCACCGGTCTGGGCGCCGTCATGCCGATCGGCAACGACTTTCCGACCTACTGGTCGAATCTCGTTGCCGGCGTCACGGGCACGCGCCTCATCCAGAGCTTCGACGCCACGGGATTCGAGGTTCAGATCGCCGCGGAGGTCCTCAACTTCGACCCAGCGGCCGCGATGGACCCGAAGATGGCTCGCCGGATGACGCGCTTCATCCATTTCGCGATGGCGGCCGGCAAGGAAGCAGTCGCCGACTCCGGGATCGACTTCGCGGCGATGTCGGAAGACCAACGCGACCGTGTCGGTGTCGTCGTCAACACCGGGGGCGGTGGGATCGAGGCCATCATCGACGGCACCCACGTCCACGACACGAAGGGCCCGCGATTCGTCAGTCCGTTCGCCGTGCCCGCCCTCTCGGGCTCGATGGGTGCCGCGCTGCTGTCGATGGAGTACGGCCTGACCGGCCCTGTTATGACCCAGGTGGCGGCCTGCGCGACGTCAGTCATCGCGTTCCACGACGCGCTGCGCCTCATCCGCACCGGCGAGTGCGACGTCGTCCTGACGGGCGGCTCGGAGGCGCCGATCGTGCCGATGGGCGTCGCGGCCCTCGGCAACATGACCGCGCTGTCGAAACGGAACGACTCCCCGGAGACGGCGTCACGGCCGTTCGACGGCACTCGCGACGGCTTCGTCCTGGGCGAAGGTGCCGGAGTCGTCGTCGTCGAATCGCTCGCACACGCGCTGGCCCGCGGTGCCACGCCGGTTGCCGAGGTCATCGGTGGCGCGCTGACCGCCGATGCCTTCCACATAAGCGCCCCGGAGCCCACCGGCCGCGGCCAAGCGCGGGCAATGACCCTGGCGCTCAAGAACGCTGGCATCGCACCCGATGAGATCGACTACATCGTTGCCCATGGCACCGCGACACCGTTGAACGACGCGACGGAGACCCGGGCGATCAAGACCGCCTACGGAGCCCATGCCGGGAAGGTCGCGATCAGCTCACCGAAGTCCATGATCGGTCATCTGGTCGGGGCGGCCGGGATCGCCTCGGCCCTGGCCGGCATCGGCGCGATCCGCGATCAGGTCATCCCCCCGACTGCGAACCTCCACACACCCGACCCGGAATGCGACCTCGACTACGTGCCGCTGACCGCTCGCAAGGCAAAGATCGACACGGTCGCGGTCAACGGGTTCGGATTCGGTGGACAGAACGCGGTGGCCATCCTTCGCCGAATCTCCTGACCGTCAGGGCGCGACTGTCAACGTCCCGACCATCCCCGCTTCAGCGTGACCGGGCACGGTACACACGACCCGATAGGTGCCCGGGGCGGGGGCGAGGAACCGGATTCGCTGCGTCTGGCCCGGCCGAGCGCCGGCGTCGATGTTCGCGACGCCCTCGACCTCCCAGTCGTGGAACACGGGGTCGGCGTTCGTGAAGCTGACGACGACGAACTCACCCGAGCGTACGCGAACGTCGGCGGGTTCGAAGCTCACGTTTCTGGCCGCGACCTCGACTTTCGTAGCCCCTGCATCGATCGCCCGGTCAGCGGCCATGACGCCGCCGGCGATGGCGAGTGACGCGATCGCCACGCCGATCAGGTACCAGGCGCGCCGGATGACGCCGAGCGGGCCGCGCCGCGAACGGGCACGGGACGCATCCGGGCGGGCGTCGAAGCGGCGCAGCCGGAGTGAGTTCGTGACGACCGCGACCGACGACAGCGCCATCGCGCCGGCGGCGAGCGCCGGGTTGAGGGTCAGCCCGATCGGGACGAGCGCACCCATTGCGACGGGGATCAGCAGGACGTTGTAGGCGAAGGCCCAGAAGAGGTTCTCCCGGACGATCGCCATCGTCGCGCGAGACAGGTCGATCGCGCTCGCGACGCCGCGTGGGTCGCCACCGACCAGGGTGACGCCGGCGGCCTCGATGGCGACGTCTGCCCCGGTCCCGAGCGCGATACCGACATCGGCGCGGGCGAGGGCCGGGCCGTCGTTGATCCCGTCGCCGACCATCGCGACCACCTGGCCACCGGCCTGGAGCTCCTCGATGATCGCGGCTTTGTCCCCGGGCAGGACCTCGGCGCGAACACGCTCGGGAAGGATGCCGACGCGCGAAGCCACGGCCTCGGCGGTCGCCCGGGCGTCGCCCGTCACGAGCCAAACGTCGATTCCGGCGTCTGAGAGCTGGCGAACCGCGGTAGCCGCCTCCGGCTTGATGGGATCGGCGATTGCGAGCAGGCCGGCCGCTGCCCCGTCGATCGCGACGAAGGCAATCGTCCGCCCCGCGTCCGCGGCCGCGGCCGCCGCGCCGGCCAGGGCATCGATGGATATCCCCCGATCGGCCAGGAGGCGCGTACTCCCGACGGCCACCGCACGCCCATCGATCGTCCCGACGACGCCATGTCCGGGCACGGCCTCGAACGCCTCGCCGGGGCGGAAGCCGAGCTCGTCGAGACGAGCTCGGGTCACGATTGCCGCGCCGAGCGGGTGCTCGCTGCCACGTTCCAGCGAGGCGGCGAGGTCCAGCATCTCCCCCGGATCGACACCCGGTGCCGCGTCAATCGCAACCACTTCTGGCCGTCCGGCGGTCAGCGTGCCCGTCTTGTCGAACACGACCGTCGACACCCGATGCCCCATCTCGAGCGACTCGCCGCCGCGGAACAGGATGCCGGCCTCTGCGCCGCGACCGGTGCCGGCCATGATCGCCGTCGGCGTGGCAAGGCCCATGGCGCAGGGACAGGCGACGATGACGACGCCGATGAACGCCGTCAGGGCGAGGGTGAGCCGCGGCTCGGTCCCGAACACGAACCACGCCACGAACGTAAGCACCGCGACGATGAGCACGACGGGCACGAACACCTCGCTGACCCGGTCGGCCAAGCGCTGGATGGGCGCCTTCGAGCCCTGTGCGTGCTCGACGAGCGCCACGATCCGGGCCAGCGCCGTGTCGGCACCGACTCTCGTCGCGCGGAAGATGAATGACCCGGTTCCATTCAGGGTCGCGCCGATCACCTCGTCACCGGTCGTCTTGGCGACCGGCATCGCCTCGCCGGTGAGCATCGACTCGTCGACGGCCGAGGACCCCTCGACGACGACGCCGTCCACGGGCACCTTGTCGCCGGGGCGGACCCGCAGCAGATCCCCCGGCTGGACGTCCTCAAGCCCCACGACCGATTCCTCGTCGCCGCGGACGAGTCGGGCGGATGTCGCCTGGAGGCCGATGAGCCGGCGGATCGCGCCGGTGGCCTGCGTCTTCGCCCGGGCCTCGAGCCATCGACCGAGCAGGATGAGCCCGATGATGATGGTCGAGCTGTCGAAGTAGGTCTCGGGGTGGAGGCCTGCCTCGTGGATGACGTCGGGGAAGAGCGTCACGAAGACGCTGTAACCCCAGGCCGCCGTCGTCCCGACCGCGACGAGCGTGTCCATCGTCGTCCCGCCGTGCCGCGCCGCTCGCCAGGCCGCCGTGTAGAACCGCCGGCCGGCCCAGAACTGGATGATCGTCGCCGGCACGAGGACTATCCGGTTGATGTCCTCCATCGGGACCACCGTCTGGGGCCAGAACATCGCGACCATGATGGCGAGGGCGACACCGATCGAGACGACGGCCTCGCGCAGGATCCGCCGGGCGTGGGCTGCCCGCCCGGCCGCGTCCGCGTCGAAGGCCTCGCGGAGCGTCTGCGTCGCAGCTGATTCGGCGTCCGGACCTGGCTTGAGCGAATACCCCGCGGCCTCGATCGCCGCTTCCAGCTCCGCCCGGCCCGCGACCTCGGGCAGGTAACGGATGGTAGCCGCCTCAGTCGCCAGATTCACGACCGCGTCGGCGACGCCGGGCGTCTTCTTCAGAAAGCGTTCGATGCGGTTGACACAGCTCGCACAGGTCATGCCCTCGACCGGGAGGGTGACCTCGATGGCGGGCGCGGCTGTCTCAGGGGAAGAGGTGCTCATACTCCCTGGGAGTATAGCAGCCGGCCGCCCACCTGCGACCGCCGCCGGAAGTCCCCAAACTCGACGACACTGTCGCTCTGATGCCGGCCGACACATTCGCAATCGCCGCCGTCGCCGCGCCGTGGGGCCCCGTCCACATCGCGGCAACTTCGACCGGCGTCGTTGCGCTCGAAATTCTGGCCCCGCGCGAAGACTTCGTCGACCGGCTCGAGCGACGGCTGCGGCGCGAGGTCGGTGGGACGTGGAATCCCATCCTGGAATCGGCGGTCAACCAGGTCGAGGAGTTCCTCGCCGGACGGCGCCGGGCATTCGACCTACCGCTCGATCTCGAGGATCGGCCACCCTGGGACCGGACGGTCTTCGCGGCGATCCGGGAGATCCCGTGGGGCGGGGTGACCAGCTACGGCCGGTTGGCGCGGCGAATCGACAAGGCCGGCGCGGCGCGAGCCGTCGGCGGGGCCGTCGGCCGCTGCCCGATCGGGCTCATCATCCCGTGTCACCGGGTGATCGCCGGGGATGGCTCGCTCGGCGGCTACGGCGGCGACTGGTTCGGCTCGCGGGAGCGGCACCTCGACTTGAAGTCGGAGCTGCTGGCGCGGGAAGGGATCGACATCCCGGTGTCTCGCCACTGACCTGTTGACCCTCCGGCCGCAACCTCAGTGGTGGTGTGGACGACCGCGTGGCCGCGGCCACGGGCGATGAGCCAGCGGTTCACCGGATAGGCCGCGATCCCCGCGACGAGGAGTGCCACCGCGAGGCTGGCCCAGAACAGCACATCCGTGATCGCCGCGTCCATCGCCCCGGGGATGGCCAGGATGATGGCGTTGTCGACGATCTCCATGACCGTGATCGAAACGGTGTCCGCGGCGAGGGCGAGGCCCATCGCCGTACCGATCGCCATGCCGGAGCCGAGGAGCGGCCGAAGGGTCAGGGCGTATCCGAAGACGAAGGCCAGCACGACGGCCAGCGCGATCGACGGGAGGTCACTCCACCCGAGCTGCGTCGCGATCACCAGGCCGAGGACTTCGCCGATTCCGCAACCGGTGAGGCAGTGAACGGTAGCCTGGAACGCCAGCCGATCGAGGGTCGGGGCGGCGGCACCGGGCGTGCCGTGATGCGTGGACATGCCTGCTCAACCGCGCCCGCGCTCGCGATCAGGAGCGGGGAACGGGTCGCATCGGGTAGAGCCCGACGACGATCGGTGAGCGCGGGTCCAGCGACAGCTCGTAGCCGACCTCGCCGCCGCGCAGCAGCTCACCGAGGAGTCCGCCCTCCCGGGGCGGCAGCCCGACGAAGATCCGACCGACCGCGAGGTCGACCGGTGTGACGTCGTCCTCCTGACCGTTGATCCCGAACCGGCGTCGCAGCTCGTGCATCGGCACGTAGGGTCGGCTCTTGATGAAGCGGCGAAGCTGAGGTGCGGTGCAGCCGGCCGATGCCGTGAGATTCGCGCCGTCCGGGCCGGGGCCGCGCGACTCGGTCGGTCGCGGCGGATAGGCGATCGGGGCGGTCGGATGCGTCACCGGGAGTCCGGGCGTGGGCGCCGCGTTCGGCGCTATCGGGCTCACCGCATGGTCGACCACGGCCTCGACTGGAGGCGGTCCCTCGACCCGGCCGGGGACGAATGTCTCGGGTCGCGGGCGCGGCGGCTCAGTCGGCGCGGCCGCCATCGGCGCGAGCGGATTGCGGGCGTGGCCGTTCGGACGATGTGGGCGTCCGCCGTGGTGGCGCCGGCTCATCGGCCGGGCCGACCGGGTCGGGCGCCCGGTTGCGTCGGAGCGGCGACAAAGCACCGCGTCAAGGTCGAATGCATCGTGATCCGGTGTCGAATCGGTGAACCGGTCCGGCTCGCCGTTCCAGGGATGATACCCCAGCCGGTCAGCCCTCGACGACGTGGAGCTCGCGGGCGGCCTCGTTGAGCACGATCGGGCCGTCGGGTCCGCAGACGACGATGTCTTCTATCCGGGCGCCGTAGCGGCCCGTCAGGTAGATGCCCGGCTCGACGCTGAACGCCATGCCCTCGGCCAGCGGCTCCTGGTTGCCGGCGACGAGGTACGGGTCCTCGTGCCCCTCCAGCCCGATCCCGTGGCCGGTCCGGTGGAAGAACGCCTCCCCGTAGCCTTCGGCGTCGATGAGCGTGCGGGCGGCCGCGTCGACCGCCTCGCACGCGACGCCAGGACGCACCGCGCGGGTCGCCTTCTCCTGTGCCGCATGGAGCACGCTGAAGAGGTGCCGGAACTCGTCATCGGGGCCATTCGCATCGTCGCCGCCGGTGACCCACAACGTCCGGGTGATGTCGCTGCCGTAACCGCCGAGCGTGCCGCCGATGTCCAGGACGATCGGCTCGCCGGCCCGGATGACCCGCTCAGACGCCTCGTGGTGCGGCGACGCGGAGTTCGGGCCCGAGCCGACGATCGCGAACAGCGCCTCTTCGTGGCCCTCGGCGATGAGCCGCTCTCGAACCTCGCGCGCCACGTCGGCCTCCGTTCGGCCCACGAGCCGGCCGCCGGCGATCTGCGCAACGACCCGGTCCGCGGCCTGCGCCGCGAGCCGGAGCAGCGCGATCTCATCGGGGTCCTTCATCATCCTGAGCGACCGGAGCGCGCGAGTCGCCGACTCGAAGCCCGCTCCCGCCAGCGCCCGCTGGAGCTGGAGCAGGTGGAACGCCCAGAGCCGGTCCGAGACGCCCAGACGCAGCGCTCCGGCGCCGACTCGGTCGTGGATGATCGAGGCGACGAGGGCGTGCGGATTGGCCGTCTCCTCCCACGTGACGATCGGGAGGTCCGTACGGCAGCCGGCGCGTGCGGCCGGTTCTTCGAGCCGCGGGACGACGAGCCGGATCGGGTCGTCACCCGGAGCTATGACCAGCATCGTCAGCCGCTCCAGGGGCAGTGCCTCGTAGCCGGTCAGGTAGCGGAGGTCGGGCCCCACCCCGACGAGAAGCGCGTCGAAGCCCGTGTCCGACGTTGCCCGGGCCGCGCGCTCGAGGCGCTCGTGGTAGCGTGCCGGCGGGATCGTCGGTCGCGTGGCGACGGTCATCGGCGGGCCTCCGTGCGATTGGGTGTCGCCTCGAGCCACGTGGCGAGCGTCTTCGGGCCGTCCTCGAACAGCTTCCGGTATGGATGGACCTTGTCCGCACCCGCCGCCAGTGCGCGTCGGCGCAGCTCCGCGTCGTCATGTTGGCCGACCGCGAGGACCCGGCGCCCGGAATCGGCGGCCTTCCGGACGGCGACGATTCCGTCGTAGGCCCGTGCCGTCAGGTCGACGATCACGGCATCAGCCGCCGGCAGCGCCTGGTTCAGCGCGGCGAGCGTTCGCACCGGAGCCGCATCGGCGCCGGCCGCCTGGACCTGGGCGATGAGGCGGGTCGACCAGATCAGGTCGTCGGCGAGGATGAGGACGCGCACGTTTGAGAGCTCGGCGTCAGCCGAGCGTCCTCGCGAGGTGGCGGAAGACGTCCCGCGCGGAAACGAGCCCCGTCGGTCGGCCGCCTTCGACGATCGGGATGTGGCGGAAGCCGCCGACGGCCATCTTGTGGATCGCCACCGCCACGGTGTCGTCGTGGCGAACGACGACCGGGTCGCGAGTCATGAGCTCGGCGATCGGCCGGGCCTTCGGCTCGCGCCCGGCGACCTTGAGGACGGCATCCCGGTCGGTGAAGATCCCGACCAGCCGACCGCCGTCGACGACGAGGACGCAGTCGGTGCCATTTTCGTGCATCCGGCGCACGGCTTCGTCGGCGTCGGCGGTCACGTCGATGATCTCCGGCTCGCCCGCCTCGAGCGCATCGAGACGGACGCCGAGAACGGGACCGCGATACGTCGTGGCCGCCTGGGGCGTGTCATGGCCGGCGAGGTCGGCGCCGCAGTTGTCGCAGATGTCCGACCCAATCAAGTTCTCGAAGCCGCATTGCGGGCAGCGCATCTATCCCTCCGCCCCCATTTGGTCTGGTCAGTCGACCGTCCAGGTTTCCCCGCTCGCAAGGACGTCGGCCAGGTCGCCCTGGCCCTGGGCCGCGACGGCTGCCGCGATCTGACCATCGACGAGCTGGTCGTGGGTCGGGCGCGGAACCGCCCGTAGGACGCCGACCGGGACCGGGTAATCGGGCCAGAACATTCGCGACAGCATCAGCGCGAGATAGGGCTCCTCGGCCCCCTCGTCGTGAACGAGCAGATCGGCCTCCGTTACGCCGTTCTCGCCGAGCGTCACGACCTCCGGATGGAGGCCGTTCAGGCGGATGCCCCTGTCGCGGTCTTTGCCGAAGATCATCGGCTCGCCGTGCTCCAGGACGAGCATCCGATCCTCGCGGACCTCGCGATCGGTGAAGTCGCGCCATGCGCCGTCATTGAAGATGTTGCAGTTCTGGAGGACCTCGACGAACGTCGAGCCCTTGTGCCGGCCCGCGCGCTCGAGCGTCTTCTGGAGATGCTCGGTGTGGGTGTCGACGGAGCGAGCGACGAACGACGCCTCGGCGGCGAGGGCGATCGTCAGGGGCATGATCGGGGTATCGACGGTGCCGGCCGGCGTCGACTTGGTCCGCTTGCCGAACTCCGACGTCGGGCTCGCCTGGCCCTTGGTCAGGCCGTAGATCCGGTTGTTGAACATCACCATCGTGATGTCGACGTTGCGCCGCATGGAGTGGATGACGTGGTTGCCGCCGATCGACAGCGCGTCGCCATCGCCGGTGATGACCCAGACCATGAGATCGGGGCGGGCCGCCTTGAGACCCGTCGCGAGCGTCGGCGCCCGGCCGTGGATTGTGTGGAAGCCATACGTGTTCATGTAATACGGCAGGCGCCCGGAACAGCCGATCCCGGAGATGAAGACGATCTTTTCCTTCGGCACGCCGAACTCGGGCATCTGCTTCTGGGTCTGGGCAAGGATCGAATAGTCGCCGCAGCCGGGGCACCAGCGGACTTCCTGGTCCGACACGAAGTCCTTGCGGGTCAGCTGGATCACGGCCGCGTTCTCGGGCGAGAGCGGCGGCGCGGCCGGCGCGGGAGTCGCCGTGGCGTGTTCGGTCGTGTCTTCTTCGCTCATTCCGTGACTCCGAGCATGCGCTCGGCCTGTGCATGGATCTCCGCGATCGTGAAGGGCTTGCCCCGGACCCGGTTGTAGCCCTCGACGTCGATGAGGAACTGGCCTCGGATGAGGAGCAGCAACTGGCCGAGGTTGACCTCCGGGAGGAGCACCTTGCGATAGCTCCGGAGGACCTTCTCGGTGTTCGAGGGGAACGGGTTCAGGTGGCGCATGTGGGCGTGGGCGACGCTCCGGCCCTGTGCCTGGAGGCGCTCGACGGCGCTCCGGATCGCGCCGTAGGTCGAGCCCCAACCCAGGATGAGCAGGTCGCCGCGGTCAGGCCCGAAGACGTCGAGCGGCGGGATGTCGTCGGCGATCCGGGCGACCTTCGCCTGGCGGAGGAGCTGCATCCGATGGTGGTTGTCCGGGTCGTAGCTCACGTTGCCGGTGATGTCGGCCTTCTCGAGACCGCCGATCCGGTGTTCGAGACCGGGCGTTCCGGGGATGGCCCATTTCCGGGCCAGGGTGACGGGGTCCCGGTCATACGGGTGGAACGTCTCTTTCTCCGTCCAGTTCTCGACGGAGATGTCCGGCAGGTCGGCGACCGAAGGGATCTGCCACGGCTCGGCACCGGTCGCGAGAAAAGCGTCCGATAGGTAGACGACAGGGGTCACGTACTTGAGGGCAATACGCCACGACTCGATCGCGAGATCGAAGCACTCCCCGGGGGTGGCCGGCGCGACGACCGGCAGCGGCGAGTCACTGTTGCGCCCGAACATCACCTGGAGCAGGTCGGCCTGCTCCGTCTTCGTCGGCATCCCCGTCGAGGGGCCCGCACGCTGGACGTCGATGACGACAAGCGGCAGCTCGACCATGATCGCGAGCCCGAGAGCCTCGGACTTGAGGGCGATCCCGGGGCCGGACGATGCCGTCATCCCCATCGCGCCGCCGTAGCTCGCCCCGATCGCGGCACCGATCGCCGCGATCTCGTCCTCGGCCTGGAACGTCTTGACCCCGAAGTTCTTGTAGCCCGACAGCTGGTGAAGGATGTCCGACGCGGGCGTGATCGGATACGAGCCATAGAACAAGGGCCGCCCCGCCAGCTTCGATGCCGCCAGCATGCCGAGCGCGGTCGCCTCGTTGCCCGTGATGTTCCGATAGGTGCCGGGCGGCAGGTGGGCAGGCGCAACGCGGTAGTGGGTGTGGAAGATCTCGGTGGTCTCGCCGAATGCGTAGCCGGCCTTGAGGGCCCGCGTGTTCGCCTCCGCGACGACCGGCCGCTTCCCGAACTTCTCCTCGATCCAGCGGATCGTCCCCTCCGAGTCCCGGCCGTAGAGCCAGAACATGATCCCGAGGGCGAAGAAGTTCTTCGTCAGGTCCTTCTGCTTGCTCGTCATGTCGAGGCCCTCGAGCGAACGCTCGTTGAGCGTGCTGATCG
>Ga0184623_10000266_pt1 | contig 22234 bp, 27 predicted proteins | sample PLM1_100_b1_FD_133138 | JGI IMG/M metagenome (GOLD analysis project Ga0184623, IMG submission 133138) | Groundwater sediment microbial communities from an aquifer in East River, Colorado, USA - PLM1_100_b1 | ecosystem: Environmental > Terrestrial > Soil > Riparian zone | place: USA: East River... | reverse complement strand
TCCGGTCGATGCAGGACCGGCGGATGGCGGGGGTCCGGATCCGGTGCCACGGCGACTACCATCTCGGCCGGGTCCTGTACACCGGGAACGACTTCCACATCATCGACTTCCGTGGGGAGCTGAGTCGGGCGCCCAGCGAACGCAGGATCAAGCGGTCCCCCCTCCGGGATGTTGCGTCCATGGTCCGATCGTTCCACTACGCAGTCCTGATGTCCCTCGACGCGAATCCCGGGGATTCACCGGAGGCCCGATCGAGGCGGGAGACATGGGCGCGATCCTGGTACCAGTGGGTGGCGTCCCGGTTCCTCCGGGCATATCTCAAGTCGCCCGCGTCACGGGGCCTGATCCCGGCGAGTCGAGAGGACGTACGGGCCCTCCTGGAAGCGCAGCTCCTCGAGAAGGCAGTGTACGAGATCGGGTTCGAACTCGAGGGAGGGGGTGCGCGCGTCTCCGTGCCGCTCCGGGGACTCCTCGATCTCTTCGACACGAAACCATGAGACGGCGCGCCTGCGGCCCCGCAGGTTCTTGTCCTGCCTCGGGATGCGGAACCGATGGCCCAAGGGGACGTCCTCGAGACAATCGGGAAGGTGCTCGTCCTCTTCGCGTCAATCGCCCTCGTCACCCTCCTCGCGTTCGCGTTCCTCGTCGTGTTCTCGTACGTCGAGCCGTACTACTCCGTCCCGCAGGTCGTGAACGGCCTGCTCCCCGCCACGGTGATGTCGATCGTCGCCCTCGTCGCGGGCACGGTCGCCCTCGTCGCGTCGAAGATCCTCGAGTCTACGAAGATGAACCCGCCCCCGCAGTGAGGAGGGCTCCAGGGCCTCCGTCCGGGAGCGCGAATGCTATCTACGAAAGCCTCAAATAGCGCGTGTAGGTATGTGTTAGAAGGCTCGGCCAGAAGGCTGTGACATCGCAAACGAGCCGCGAAGGACCGAGCCACGCGGCGGCAATTCGGCGATGGCCCTGACCCGTGATGGGCCCTCTTCTAGTGCCGCCCACACGGTGGGGGTTTGAGAACCCCGCGCTTCGGCGCGTGATCTCTCATTCCCGACGCTCGACGCATCAAGAAGTGCAAGCTTCACGTCAATTCCAAAACTATGACACGTGTGCAGCGAATCAACTCCGGTTGATCCTGCCGGCGGGCACCGCTATGGGAGTTCGCTTAAGACATGCGAGTCGAGAGGTGCAAGACCTCGGCGTACGGCTCAGTAACACGCGGATAACCTGCCCTCGCGTGGGGGATACTCTCGGGAAACTGAGGATAATACCCCATAGGTCCGGGATGCTGGAACGCTTCCGGGCTGAAAGCTCTGGCGCGCGAGGATGGGTCTGCGGCCTATCAGCTTGTAGGGGGTTTAACAGACCCCCTAGGCTTCGACGGGTACGGGCTATGGGAGTAGTCGCCCGGAGATGGACTCTGAGACACGAGTCCAGGCCCTACGGGGCGCAGCAGTCGCGAAAACTTCCCAATGTGGGAAACCACGAGGAGGGAACTCCCAGTGCGTGCACTTAGTGCACGCTGTTCTCGTGCCTAAAAAGCACGAGAAGTAAGGGCCGGGTAAGACGGGTGCCAGCCGCCGCGGTAATACCCGCGGCCCGAGTGGTGCTCATTATTATTGAGTCTAAAACGTCCGTAGCCGGTCTGGTAGATGCCTGGGTAAATCGGGGCGCTTAACGTTCCGAATTCCGGGCAGACCGCCAGACTAGGGACCGGGAGAGGTTGGAGGTACTCCGGGGGTAGGGGTAAAATCCTGTAATCCTCGGAGGACCACCAGTGGCGAAGGCGTCCAACTAGAACGGATCCGACGGTCAGGGACGAAGCCCAGGGGCGCAAACGGGATTAGATACCCCGGTAGTCCTGGGTGTAAACGCTGCAGGCTTGGTGTCGGGGGTCCTACGGGGGCGCCCGGTGCCGGAGCGAAGGTGTTAAGCCTGCTACTTGGGGAGTACGGTCGCAAGACTGAAACTTAAAGGAATTGGCGGGGGAGCACCGCAACGGGAGGAGCGTGCGGTTCAATTGGATTCAACGCCGGACAACTCACCGGGGGCGACCATCACATGAAGGCCAGGCCGATGACCTTGCTTGATTCTTGGAGAGGTGGTGCATGGCCGTCGTCAGTTCGTACCGTAGGGCGTCCTGTTAAGTCAGATAACGAACGAGACCCTCGCCCCTAATTGCTACGCCGATCTCCGGATCGGTGGCCACAATAGGGGGACCGCTGGTGCTAAATCAGAGGAAGGAGAGGTCAACGGTAGGTCCGTATGCCCCGAATCCCCCGGGCTACACGCGCGCTACAAAGGTTGGGACAATGGGCTCCGACCCCGAGAGGGGAAGGCAATCCCGAAACCCAATCGTAGTTCGGACTGAGGGCTGTAACTCGCCCTCACGAAGATGGATTCCGTAGTAATCGCGTGTCAACATCACGCGGTGAATATGCCCCTGCTCCTTGCACACACCGCCCGTCAAGCCACCCGAGTTGGGCCGGAGTGATGGTGCCGTTCTTGCGGCGCTAGAACTTCGATCCAGCAAGGAGGGCTAAGTCGTAAGTGACGTTGCGACTCCGGAGCCGAGAGGCCCCGGAACAAACTTGGCTATATGCGGGGAACTCCGTGGATCCCGCGATACTTCCATGACGACATGGAACGTAATAATGCGCGGGTGCGGACAATCCGCAGGGAAGGCCGGTCCGATGGACCGGAACCCTCAGAGACTGCACGCCAGGCTCCGGCTTGCGCCGGATGATGATACAGTCCACGCCCCATGGCGACATGGGGACAACCGTGAACAAGGTATCTGTAGGGGAACCTGCAGATGGATCACCTCCTAAGAAATTAAGGGGCGATCCGCTGAGCTCCCGCAACGGGAGCAGATGAAGCAGGTCTGCCTGTGACGCGAGGACCGCCTCGCGGTGCGTCGAGCGTCCACCGAATTTTCTTGTCTCGTGGGACACAGGAACTAGACGAGAGTCTCGACAAACTCCGTTTCGGGCAACCCTCCCCGCAAAGGCCTAGAACGCGCGCTGGGTCCGCCCAACGATGAGTCGATCCTATTTGATCGGCGCGCTGCACGACGGGACCGTTCGGCGCAGGACCATACGGATTTGTCAACGTGAAGAGGCGTACGTCAAGTTTCTCCGGGACATGATCTTTGGAATGGGCGGCCAGGCGTGGACATATCGCGAGGGAAAGACCCGCCACCTGTATGTTGTCGAGTTCTCTCGGAGCTTCTTAGAAGAACAACGCATAGAATCGAGACAGGAAAAGATAGACTATGCACGGGGCTACTTTGACGCCGAAGGTGGCATTCCGGCCACCCCTCTCGCGGATCCGTATCTCTACTTTGCTCAGAAGGACTGAAGCGACCTTGGCAATCTGAGGGACATCCTCACCGGTCTGGGAATCGTATGCGGCGACCTGCACAACCCAAGTCGCCGCGAAGACCCCGAGTATTGGAGGTTCTACGTCCGACGCGCGTCTATCCGAAGCTTCGTACGAATAGTCGGGTCATGGCATCCGAGGAAAGCAGTGCTCCTCAATTCCATGGTCGACCGGCTTTGCCGTTCCTCCGTCCAGCGAAGGTAAAGGCAAGACCTCCCAGAGCACGTTCTCGCGGCTGGTTCTATCGGGGCATCATTTAACTAGGGCTTCCCCCGCTTGTCATCCGGCGGTTGCCTTGCCGTCTTCCAGCTCGGCCCCTCGCGTCGGTATGCGGGTACTCCTCATCGTGTTCTGGACGGTGATCCTCGTCCTCGGGATCGGGCTCGCGGCCCTCGTCAGCATCCCGAACCTGGGGGACCTCGTGCAGGGCGCTTCCCAGGCGACGATCGCGGCGAAGAGCGGAGCGGTCGCCGCAGCGGTGGCGATGTTCCTCCTCGGCCTTTGGGGAATCACGTCGAGCCACCGCGCGATGAAGAACTCCGTGGGCATCCTCGCGGAGGTGGACCGCGCCCGAAAGGAGACGATCCAGCTCGAGAGCTCGCGCTTCTCCCAGTACCCGAAGTGAGCGATTCCCGCATTCGTAAACGGCAAGCCCCTTAGCGGACGGCTCCTTCGCCTCCCGGAGGACGGAGGCCGCAAGAGTGCTCGCCGCTCGTGATGTGTTCCGCCTGTTCACGACCGGGGTCGCCCTGATTACGACCGCGGGTCGCAGGGGACCGAACGTGATGGCCGCGGAGTGGACGTTCAACGTGTCGTACGACCCGTTCCTGGTCTCCGTCCACATCGAGGAGGGAGAGGCCACGCACGCGGCGATCGTGGAGACGGGGGAGTTCGGCGTGAGCATGTGCGCGGAGGAGCAGGTCGTCGCGATGGCGTTCGCGGGCCACTTCACCGGACAGGAGACGGACAAGATGTCGAGCGAGGTGTTCGAGACCGTCCCCGGGACGAAGATCAAGACGCCCCTGATCCGCGGGAGCCTATTCACCGCGGAATGCCGGGTCGTCCAGAGGGTCGAGATGGGCGACCACACCGCGTTCGTGGGGGAGGTCGTGGCGTTCTCCATCGAGGGCGAGAGGAAGCCCATCGTCCTCCATCGGGGCGCCCACCATCTCGGTCCCCGCATCGAGCGGGGGACGAAGGTCGTGGTGGCGGTGACCCCCTCGACGGCGACGCGGGGAGCGACCGTCACCGTGGACGGCGGGCCACTGCCCCGGAGCGGGGGATGAAGGAGATCCTCATCGCGCTCCGCAGCGGGGACGGGAAGGAGATCGCCGGCGCGGCGGCGCAGACGGATCGCGGGGGATTCTTCAGCGCGAGCCTCCGGATCCCACGGGATGTCCCCCCGGGCCGCTACGTCGTCGCGGCCCGGTTCGGCGACGCGGAGGGGCGAGCGAGGCTCGAGCTCCCGTGACCTCGCTCCGCGGTTATGTAAACGATAAGGTATATCATTCATGAGGTCATTCTTCCGTCCGATGGTCGCCCGCGAGGCGGACATGGGCGCGCTCGATGCGAGCTTCTCGTCCACGAAGAAGCGGCTCCTGCTCCTCCTGAAGCGGGAGGGCCCCACATCCCTCGGGGACATCGCCTCCGCGGTCGGGGTCTCGAAGATGGCGGCCCTGAAGCACATGAACGCGTTCGAGGCGAAGGGGCTCGTGCAGCGGTCCTTCCGCTCCGGCGGGCGGGGCCGGCCGCGGGTGATCTTCTCCCTCACCTCGAAGGCCTCCCCCCTGTTCCCGGACGCGTACGTCCAGATGACGGAGGCCGCCCTCGGGTTCGTCGAGAAGAAGCTCGGGCGCGAGGCGGTCGAGGCCCTCCTGAATCAACGGACCCAGGAGCTGTACGTGAAGCATCGCGAGTCGATGGAGGGGAAGGACCTCCGAGGTCGGGTCGAGGAGCTGGTCCGGATCCGGGACGCCGGCGGGTACATGGCGGACCTGGGGACCGCCCGGAAGGGCACGATCGAGATGCTCGAGCACAACTGCCCGATCTACGCGGTCGCGCTGAAGTACGGGGAGGCGTGCGCCGTCGAGCAGGAGCTGTTCCGGAAGCTCCTGAAGGCAGACGTGGACGCGTCCCACCGCGTCGTCGCGGGGGACCCCGTGTGCCGGTTCCTCATCCGCAAGCGGCCCGGCGACAGGGTCCCGGGAGCGGACGTGAGCGGGCTCAGAGCCACTTCTTCCGCCGCAGCCAGATCACGATCGCGATCGTCGGGATGAACATCATCGCGAGCGCGAGGTAGAGCCCCTCCGCCTGGCCGACCCCGGGGAACCAGACGTTCATCCCGAACGCGCTCGTCACGATCGTGAGGGGGATCGTCACCGTGAACAGCACCGTGAGGGCCTTGATCACCTCGTTCAGCTGGTTCGCGGCGAGGGTCGCCTGGACCTCCATGAGACTCGTCGCGATCTCCCGGTACGTGTCGATGATCTCGAGGACCCGGATCATGTGGTCCTGGACGTCCCGAAGGTAGTTCCGGGTCTCCTTCTTGAACACGGGGACCTCGAGCCGGGCGAGGGTGCCGAAGACGTCCCGCTGCGGGCGGAGGGCGTTCCGGATCAGGGTGAGGTCGGTCCGCAGGTCGTGGATCTTCCGGATCCCCGCCCCCGTCGGGTTCTCCACGATCTCGTCCTCGAGGCGGTCGAGGACGTCCTGGAACCGGTCCAGGTACGGGAAGTACGAGTCCACGATGACGTCCATGAGGTTGTAGCACAGGTAGTCCGCCCCGCTCTTCAGGAGCTTCGGCATCCGCTTCCGGATCCGGATGCGCACGTCCTCGAGCTGCGGGAACACCTTCTCGTGGAGGCTGACGACGAGCCCCTTCGAGACGAACAGGCTCAGCTGGTCCGTCTCGATCTCCTCTGTCCACACGATCGTGCGGGTCACGATGAACACGGTGTCCTCGTACGTCTCCACCTTCGGGCTCAGGTCCGCGTTGATCGAGTCCTCCAGGGCCAGGGGGTGGAAGCCGAAGAGGGTCTCCAGCTCCTCGAGGGTGCGGCCGCTCGGGTCCACGATGTCGACCCAGGTCACCGCATACTTCTCGACGAGCTCGCGGGCCCGGCCCACGGTGACGTCGTGCTCCTCGAGGACCTCCGTCGGCGTGTACGCGATCACGTCGACGCGAGGCATCGCCGCGCGAAGCCGTCCCACCTTATTTAATACGTTTGGGGCCGCCCCGGGTCCCGCGCTCCGGGAGGCGGAGAGGGAAAGTCCATATCGGGTCCCCGCCTTCGCGCGCCCGGTGGGACGTTGAAGGTCGTTCACCTCCGAAAGGCGAAGGCGCTGAAGGGGAACCGGAGCCGCTCGTTCCAGCTCCTGACCCTGGAGACCGTCCGCGCGGAGCAGATGCTCGTCACCGTCGTCGAGGTCCTCCCCGGCGGGAGCACCCCGCCGCACAAGCACGGGCCCGAAGTGGAGTCCGCGTACTTCATCCTCGAAGGGAGGGGCGAGGTCGTCTCGGACCGGGAGACGAAGGCGGTCGGCCCGGACACCGGGATCTTCTTCCCGTCCGGGTCGAAGCACGGGATCCGGAACACGGGGAAGGGGAAGCTGCGGTACCTCTCGATCCACGTCCCCCCGTACGACATCGAGTCCCTGTACGAGACGTGGGAGGGCGCCCTCCTCACCCTGGGCGGGTAGGAAGGGCACGTGCGGGGCGCGATCATCGCGGCGGGCGGGCCGTCCCGGCGGATGGGGCGCGCGAAGCCCCTGATGAGCGTGGCGGGTGTGCCGCTTGTCGTCCGAGTGGCGAAGATTGCTGAGGCGGTCGCGGAGGATGTCGTCGTCGTGACGAAGCCGCGATGGTCCTCTCACCTCCACAAGATCCTCCCGCACAGCGTCGAGGTTGTGGACGACAATAATAGAATTCAGAGCCCGCTGGTCGCACTCATCTCAGGGGCCACCGCCCTCGCCTCGGAGTATGTCGCGTTCCTCGCGTGCGATCTCCCGCTACTTTCGTCCCGCCTCCTGGAGTCCCTGTTCAAATCTGCAATGGGACACGACGCGGCGATCCCGCGATGGCCCGACGGGCGCATCGAGCCGATGGTCGCAATCTATCGGAGGACCGCGGCCCTCTCCGCTGCCCGAGAGGCGCTCGCGGCGGGAGGGCGGGCGAACACGGACATGATCGGTGGGCTTGCTGACGTCCGGTACGTCTCAACCGAGGAACTGCGTGCCACGGACAGTAACCTCGGTTCCTTCGTGAACGTGAACACCCCCGCGGACGCACGCGCGGCGGAGGCGAGGATCACGCGAGGACGAGCTTTCCCTCGCGGACGAGCGGCTCCCCGTCGATCTCGACGGTCGCCCCGCGCAAGGTCCCCTGGTGGTAGAAGCCGTTCTTATTCGCCCCGCCCAAGTCCTCGTTCGACCCGATCGAGACCGTGACCCCACCGCGGACGATCGGGTTCAGCGTGAACCCATACTCCGCCTTCGGGTTCAGTCCGATCGAGAGGCCGGCGATCCGGTCCTTGTCTCCCGCGCCCGTCTCCCACGTCTTCCGGACCACGTCCGCATTCTTGTCCCCGGTCCAGGAGGTGACGCGTCCGTCGGAGAACTGCCATCCCAGTTTCCGGATCGATCGTCCCGCCCATGCCTCGGGGACGTCGAACCCGATCGTCCCGTTCGCACTGTCCTCGCGCGGGGCGACGCTCACGTTCCCCGCGGGCCACGACGCCTCGAAGGCGCCCGCCACCATGTCCTCGTCGTCCACGACCCCGTCGAACACGAGGGCACGCCGGCCTGCGAGTTCGAACTCGAGGTCCGTCCCGTTCTCGGAGGTGATCCGCACCCGGTTCCCCTTCGTGAGGCGGGGGGCCACCATGCTCCCGTCCCCGGCGAGCTTCGACGCCTTCACGGAGGAGGCCGCGACCATCATCCGCTGCCAGTGAGGGAAGTTGAACCCGTACGCCTTCGCCCGCGGGCGCGTGACCTGGCTCATCGCGACGAAGAGGGACCGGACTTTCTTGTCCCGGGCGAGGGGGTAGTGGGAGGCGAACTCGCCCTCGTCCGCAGCGGCCCTCTTCTCCGGAGGGACCCGCCGCAGGACCGCGGGGTCGTACACGCCGGAGAGCCAGAACTGTGCGGACGACATCTCCGTGAGGCCCCGGCAGAACACGTTCGGCTTGCGGAGGCTCTCCACGGACAGGAGGCGCATGTACGTCTCGTAGAAGCGGTCCGTATAGATGCTCAGGTTCACGTCCGCGCCGACCTTGAAACACTCCTCTGCGATGTCCTCCGCGAGCGTCGTCGTGTGCGGGTAGAAGAACACCGTCACGTTGTCGTCCGGACGGATCCGCAGGCACGAGCTCACGAGGTTCGAAGCGAACTTCGTCATCGACGTCTCCCCCGCCTCGCGAACCGGTGGGTCATATTTGAAGGCGGCGGGTCTCACTCCGTCTCGATCCGGCCCGCGTCCGCGTACACGTTGAAGCGGCCATCCCGCACGAACCCGAGCAGCGTCATGTCGAACTCCCGCGCGAGGTCCACCGCGAGGGACGACGGCGCTCCGACGGAGGAGACGATCGGGATCCCCGCCACGAGCGCCTTCTGCACGATCTCGAAGCCGCCCCGACCGCTCACCTGCAACACGGACCCGCCCAGCGGCACGGAGCCCCGGAGGAACTGCTCCCCGACGAGCTTGTCGACGGCGTTGTGGCGGCCCACGTCCTCCCGGACCGCGACGAGCTTGCCGTCGGGCGTGAAGAGTCCTGCAGCGTGGATTCCTCCCGTTCTCGCGAAGAGACTCTGCGACTCCCGCAGGCGGTCCGGTAGGAGGGTTACGGTGGCGGGAGAAATCTTCGGGCTCCCGCGTCGTGGCTTCCCGGAGACGACGACCCGCACGGCGTCGAGGCTCGCCTTCCCGCACACCCCGCAGCTCGAGGTCGTGTAGAAGTGGCGGAGGAGCTTCTCTGGATCGAGCTTCAATCCGGAGCGGAGGGACACCGTGACGACGTTGTTTTCTTGGTCCCGCTTCCCCCCCGGAGTGTATGCGATCCCTTCGATGTCCTCCCGGCGGGAGACGATCCCCTCCGTGAACAGGAAGCCCGCCGCGAGCTCGAAGTCGTCCCCCGGCGTCCGCATCGTGACGGAGACGTTGCGGGTAAACGCGCCTTCCTCCTGGGGAATCGAAAGGCGGATCTCCATCGGCTCCTCCCCCGCCACGACATCCTCCGCGGACTCCCGGCGGGAGCCCGCCACGCGGGTCACCCGGACGCGGGTCGTGGGCTCGGAGCGGCTCACGCGGTCACCTCGAACCTCTGGAGCGGCGCGAGGGTCACGACCGCGTTGAAGTCCGGGATCCCGCACTCGGGGTCCGCGACCCCCCGCCGCAGGACCGCGTTCGCCTCGGGCCAGTACATCTGGAGGTTCCGGGGCTTGATGCGGGTGAGCTTCACCCGGCCCGCGAAGCGGCCCACCTCGGAGCGGACCTCCACCGGATCGCCGTCCCGGAGGCCCATCGCCTCCGCGTCTGCGGGGTTCATCAGGATCGCGTCCCGCCTCGCGCCGATCATCGGGTCCTTGTCCCTCTGGACCATGCTGTTGAACTGCTTCCCCCGCCGCGAGCTCAGGAGGAACCCGCCCTCCGGGAGGTGGACCTCCGGCGGGACGACCCGAGAGAACCGGGCGCGGCCGTCCGGCGTCGGGAACCTCCCGTCCTCGCACAGGCGGGACCCGCCCCACTGCACCGCGTCCCCCTTCTCCCGGAGGTTCTCGATCCCGCCGTACGCGGGCACGGCGCGGGCGATCTCCTCCCGGATCCGCTGGGCGTCCTCGAAGTGGATCCTCTCCTTGGAGTCGGGGCGGGCCCGCTCCGCGACCCGCATCAGGATCTCCCACTCCGCCATCGCCTCGCCGACGCGGGGGCCCGGAATCTCCGGGCTGAAATAGATCCGCCGCTCCGTCGAGGTCTCCGTCCCCCCGCCCCGCTGCTCGTAGCGGGTCTGCGCGGGGAGGAGCACGACGGTCTCCGCGGGGTCCACGAGCATCTGCGTCGTGAGGACGATGTCCTGGTGCACCCGCAGGGGCACTCGACCCAGGGCGTCCCGCACGAACTCCGGCTCCGGGAGGGTCTCCAGGAAGTTCCCGCCGACCGCGTAGAACACGTCGATCTCCCCGCGGGCCGCGGCCTCGATCATCTGGACCGAGGTGTGGCCCGCGGACCCGGGCACGGGGAAGCCCCACACGGCCTCGATGCGGGCCTTCGAACTCGGGATCGAGTTCCCTCCCGGGAGCAGGTTCGGGACGCACCCGACCTCCGCGCCCCCCTGGACCCCGCTGTGCCCGCGGATCGGCATCAGCCCGGTCCGCTCCCGCCCGACATTGCCCCGCGCGAGGGCGAGGTTCACGATCGCCTTCACGTTGTCCACGCCGAAGCGGTGCTGCGTGATCCCCATCGACCACACGAGGACCGCGGTGCGGGCCTTCGCGTACATCTCCGCGAACCGCCGCATCTGCCCGCGGTCGAGCCCGGAGTACCGCTCGAGGTCCTCCCAGGGCTGACCCGCCAACGCCCGCTCGAGGTCCGGGAACCCCGCCGTGTGCTCCGCGATGAACTCCCGGTCCACGGCGTCCATCTCGATCAGGTGCTTCAGGACCCCGTTGATGAACGCGCTGTCCCCTCCTGTGTGGACGAGGAAGAAGTCGTCCGCGAGGCGGGTGCCGACGAGGGCGCTCCTCGGGACGGACGGGACCCAGTACCGCTCCATGCCGAGCTCCCGGAACGGGTTCACGACCGCGATGCGGGTGCCGCGCTCCTTCGCATAGTACATGTACTTCGTCGTCACGGGCTGGTTGTTCGGGACGTCGCTCCCGAAGAACACGAGGAGGTCCGTGCCGATCCAGTCCGAGTACGAGCACGTGGACGCCGCGACGCCGAGGGTGGACTTCATCCCCGTCGTGCTCGGCGCGTGGCACACCCGCGAGGAGTTGTCCACGTGGTTCGTCCCCAGGAAGCGGGCGGCCTTCTGGGCGACGTAGTACGTCTCGTTCGTGACCCCGCGGGACGTGATGTAGAAGCAGATGCGGCCCGGCGAGGTCTTCCGGATCCCGCCCGCCACGAGGTCGAGGGCTTCGTCCCAGGGGACCCGACGGAAGCCCGGCTCGCCCCGCCTCCGTACCATGGGATACGGGAGGCGCCCCAGGTCCCGCAGCTCGCGGGAGCTCATCCTCCGCAAGCGGGACACGTCCTCGAGGGCGCGGATGTCGAGGGCGTCCGCGGTGTTCAGCTTTAGGAGGTTCAGGCGGACCGTGCAGAGGTGGACACCCTTCATCGTGAAGTCCCGCATCCCCGTCGTGCCGAGGGCGCAGCCGTCGCAGACGCCGTCCCGGAGGATCCGCCACGCGAAGACGGGGTGCCGCTTGTTCTCCCACGCCGTGCGGAAGATCTCGAGGAAGTGGTGGGGCTTCGTCTCCCCGATCCCGAACGGCCGAAGCCCCGCCCTCGGGGGTGCGCGCCTCGTCGGGCCCTCCGTCGCCGCCATGGGTGTCGGAACGCCGGGAGCGTCTTAAGGGCTTGCGGGCCGAACCCGACTTAAGCGGGCCCGCGTTCCCGCGGCGATGCCCGCGGCGGGGACCTGCATCCTCTTCGTCACGTGCCCCGACGCGAAGGTCGCGGAGGCGATCGCCCGCGACCTCGTGGACAAGCGGCTCGCCGCGTGCGGGAACGTGACCCCGCCCGTGACGAGCGTGTACCGGTGGAAGGGGAAGGTCGTGCGGGAGCCCGAGGTCCTTCTCCTCGTGAAAACCCGTGGGAGCCTCGTCGCGGCGTGCACGAGGGCGATCCGTGCGAAGCATCCGTACGAGCTGCCGGAGATCGTCGCGGTGCCGATCGTCGGCGGGTTGCCCGCATACCTGCGATGGGTGGCCGGGGAGACGACCGGGAAGCGGGCCCGCTAGGGGTTGACCGGCGGGGATTGGGTCGCCGGTGCCGCGGCGGGCCCGTGGAGCCGCAGGTACGGGAAGACGGGCTCCCCCAGGCGGACGATCATGAGGCCAGTCTGCGTGAAGGAGTAGAGGGCGCGCGGGGGGCGATCATCGAGGACCCCCCGATGGACCAAGCCGAGGTCCTCCATCTGGCGCAGCTTCACGGAGAGTCCCCTTTTTACGGGCATGATCGGGTGAGCGAGGGCTACCGGTGGCCCTTCCGGGGGACCTTCCGGCGGACGTACAGCTCCCCTGGGACTGCGTCCTTGGGCCGCTCGACCGCGAACGTGTCCGGCAGGGCCCGGATCAGGTCCACGAGACGGGGCTCCCTGTACGTCCGCGGGTCGAAGGACGGGTCGAGCCGCCGCAGGACCTGCCCGAGGTCCGCGAGGCTCGCGAGGCCGTCGTCCTTCTCGACCTTGTCGAACGCCTGCAGAAGGATCTCCCGCGCGCCCTCCCGGCTCGAGGGCTCGAGGGTCGGCTTCGGGGCCGCGACTTGCCGCAGGTTCTCCGTGGACACGAAGACGTGGCACGCGTTCCGGAACGCCCCTGGGGTCTTCGGCTCGCCGATCCCCATCACGAAGAGGCCCGCCTCCCGGACCCGGGTCGCGAGGCGGGTGTAGTCGCTGTCGCTGGAGACGAGGCTGAACCCCCGCACGAGCTTGCTGTGGAGGATGTCCATCGCGTCGATGATCATCGCGCTGTCCGTCGCGTTCTTCCCACTGACGTTCGCGAACTGCTGGACGGGGACGAGGGCGTGCTCCTGGAGGACCTTCTTCCAGCGGTTCATCTGCGGGGACGTCCAGTCCCCGTACACGCGGCGGATCAGGACGGAGCCGTACTTCGAGGCCTCCGCGAGCATCTCCGGGAGGAGCTCGGGGGAGGCGTTGTCCCCGTCCACGAGGAACGAGATCGGGTTCTGTGTGAAGCGGCGCTCCTCCCCGAGGCCGAGCTGTCCGAGAAGCTCCTCGAGGGTGACCTTCGGGGCCGCGGGTGGCGGGGACGCCTGGGGGGTCATGTCGGACGCGTCGAACCCCCCTCAGGAATATGAAGTATCCGCCCGGCGTGGGCCCACACCTGCGGGAGGATCCCCCTCCCCTACGTGACCTTCTCCGGCACGCTTAACTAGACACCTCGCGTTCGCGAGACGGGGAAATTCCTGTCCAATCGCAGGGAAGACGGTTCAACGGCGACGGAACTCGTGGCCCGAATCCTGGTCGTGTGGTTCGGGGTCCTCATCGTGGCCTCGTTCGGGCTCGTTTCGGCGGGGTTCACTTTCGAGCCCACGTGCATTGATGACGAGACCGTCGGGCAGGCCCGCACAGGATCCGAGATCCGTGAGCCGCAGATCGTCGAGGCCGAGGAGGTCCCGGTCACCCAGTTGCGAAAGGGCGGCGGCCACTTCGAAGCGACGGTCCCGACCTACGTCCACGTCGTCACGCCGGACGGCGTCGAGGGGAACGTCCCGCTCTCGAAGGTCCGCGAGCAGGTCCGGGTCCTCACGCTGAGCTTCGGCGGGGCGTACGGCGGCGTCGACACGGGGTTCTCGTTCCGGCTCGTCTCTGCGGACTGGACCGTGAACGCGGACTGGTACAACGCGGGTCCGAACACGAAGGGGGAGCGGGAGATGAAGCAGGCGCTCCACCAGGGAGGCGCGAACGCCCTGAACATCTACGTCACGACCGCAGGGATCTACCTCGGATGGGCGTACTTCCCCTCGGTCGTGAAGTCGGAGTCCCGGGCGTACCTGGACGGGATCGTCGTGGACTGGAAGTCCCTCCCGGGGATGGGGCTGTACCCGAACTTCGATCTCGGGTTCACCGCGACGCACGAGGCGGGCCACTGGCTGAACCTGTACCACACGTTCCAAGGCGGCTGCAACCACTACGGCGACTACGTGGACGACACGCCGCCCCAGCGGACGCCCTCCTTCGGGTGCCCGGAGGGGAAGGACAGCTGCAGCGACCCCGGGCTCGATCCGATCCACAACTACATGGACTACTCCGACGACCCGTGCTACGACCAGTTCACGGCGGGACAGGCGGAGCGGATGCAGGACGCTTGGAACTTCTGGCGGGCGTAGACTCACGCTCGTCGCTTAGCTCGTCTCGACGAGACGAATCACCTCAGCAGGAGGCGGAAGGGGATTGGGGAGCAGAAGGGCGGACACGCCCTCCGCGGCGCAATCCTTGGCGAGCCCCGCGTCCGCGGTCAAGAGTTTGAAGTCCCGGTTGTTCGTTAAGAACAAGAGGATTCGGAAGTCGCTCGCTCGAAACCGCGAATCTTCGTGCCCGTGGACGAGTTCCGTGGCAGTTCGACACTCGTGTCCTCGGCGTCTTAAGTCATTCGCGACGCGCAGACTCGTTTGATCGACAATGAAACGCACGGGCGTCCCTCCAAAGAGGAGATGGCCTGAACCGTGGAAGAAGGTACCGCATGTCGAGCCCATAGTGGGTCCGTCCGGATTTGAACCGGAGTCTAGTGGTCCCGAACCACCAAGGATAGACCAAGCTACCCCACGGACCCGCGAGCCCGCGGTAGAAGGGAGGCGGGTATAAGCGTTGTGCGGGCCCGCCACCCTCCTTGCTTGCGGGGTCTCCAATGGTCGGTCGACGATCTGACCCGGCCGGGTGAATGTCCGACTCGCCAAGCCGATTCGGATAACCGTTGGCGTGATGTTCATATCATCAGAAGCGGATGCTAAGTCGGCATCGGGCATGACGATCCCCCACGGGAAGCGGTCCGAAGTGGCTGAGACGGCGGATGCATCCACGGACGGCACGATGGACTGGATCCGCACGCAGGACCTGTCCGCCTACCGCGGAAAGTACATCGTCGCGGTGGGACGGCGCATCGTTGGTGTGGGCTCCAACTCCGGGGAAGCGCTCCGGAATGCGAACCTACCCCGAACCGCAGTGCCGTGGGTCGATTGGGTCCCCGACGATTCGCTCTTCGCCTTGTAGGGGTATCCTTCCCTTCGTGTCGATACGCACTTCGACATCCTTATATAGCGTGATTCTTGTCCGCGGCGCGTGCAGAGTGTTTTGCGGGAGAAGATCGCCGGGGAGATCACCCTCTCCGAGGCCCCGGGGAACACGATGCGGAAGTGGCGGACGGAGTTCCGGATCACCCAGACGGAGCTCGCGAAGCACATGCGCGTATCCCCGAGCGTGATCAGCGATTACGAGTCCGGACGGCGGACCTCTCCGGGGATCCGAACGGTCAAGAAGCTCGTGGACGCGATCCTGGAGATCGACAGAAGGTCGGGCCAGAAGGTCGCGAAGCGGTACGAGGAGTTCAGCGACGTGATCCCGAGCATGAAGGAGTTCTCCGTCGGGATGCGGGCCGCGGACTTCCTCCGGAAGATCGACGGCCGTCCCCTCACCCACGCGACGACCCTGCGGCGGGTCCTGAACGGGTACACGGTGATCGACTCGATCAAGGCGATCACGACCCTCGACGCGACGGACTACCTAAAGATCTACGGGAGCTCGAGCGAGCGCGCGCTCCTGTTCACGGGCGTGAAGTACGGGCGATCGCCGATGATCGCGATCAAGGCCCACCCGCTGAAGCCGGCCCTCGTCGTGTACGTGCAGCCGGAGAACATCGACGACCTCGCGGTGAAGCTTGCGGAGCTCGAGGGGATCGTCCTCGCACGGACGGAGCTGGATCCACCGACGCTGATCGAACGACTGGAGCGGATGACATGACCGTGGGGATCGTGAGCTACGGCGGGTACGTGCCGCGGTACCGGATCACGCCCGAGGTAATCGGGGCGGTCTGGGGGAACGACGGCGCGGCGATGGGGAAGGGACTGAACATCCGGGCGAAGAGCGTCCCGGGGCCGGACGAGGACGTGATCACGATGTCCGTCGAGGCCGCGCGGGCCGCGATGGCCCGGGCCCCCTGGGTGAGCCCGAAGGACGTCGGCGCGATCTACGTGGGCTCGGAGAGCCACCCGTACGCCGTGAAGCCGAGCGCGACGATCGTCGCGGAGGCGATCGAGGCGGCCCCCGTGATGACGGCCGCGGACTTCGAGTTCGCATGCAAGGCGGGGACCGCCGCGATGCAGACGTGCATGGGCCTCACCCTGTCGAACATGTACAAGTTCGGGATGGCGATCGGGGCGGACACGTCCCAGGGCGCCCCCGGGGACGCGCTCGAGTACAGCGCGAGCGCGGGGGCCGCCGCGTTCCTGATCGGAACGGAGCGACCGATGGCGACGATCAACCACACGGTCTCGTACACGACGGACACCCCGGACTTCTGGCGGCGGGAGGGGCAGCGGTATCCGAGCCACGGGGGGCGATTCACGGGGGAGCCGGCGTACTTCAAGCACGTGCTGGCGTGCGCGGAGCTCCTCTCGAAGAAGACGGGGCTGAAGCCCGCGGACTACGACTACGCCGTGTTCCACCAGCCGAACGGGAAGTTCCCGCTCCGGGTCGGGAAGCAGCTCGGGTTCAGCGAGAAGCAGATCGACACCGGCCTCCTGGTGCGGGAGATCGGGAACACGTACAGCGGCGCGATCATGGTCGGGCTGTGCGCGATCTTCGACGTCGCGAAGCCCGGGGACCGGATCTTCGCGGTCGGGTATGGGAGCGGCGCGGGGAGCGACGCGTTCGACCTCACGGTGACGGACGAGATCAAGAACCTGAAGAAGGGCCTCCGGACGATGGACTCCATGGTGAAGGACGGCGTCCCCCTCGACTACGCGACGTACGCGAAGTACCGCGGGAAGATCATGATGCTGGGGTCGTAGGATGCGGGACGTCGCCGTGATCGGGATCGGGGAGACCGCGTTCGGGGAGCTGTGGGACAAGTCGTTCCGGGACCTCGGGATCGAGGCGGGGCTCATGGCGATCGAGGACTCCGGGATCACTGCGCAGGACCTCGACGCGATCTACGTCGGGAACATGAGCGCGGGGAAGTTCATCGACCAAGAGCACGTGAGCGCGCTCGTCGCGGACTACTCCGGGCTCGCGGACCAGCACCTCCCCACGGTGCGGATCGAGGGGGGCGGCGCGTGCGGGGCGATCGCGATCCTGCAGGGCGCGATGGCGATCGGCTCCGGCCTCCACGACATCGTGATCGTCGAGGGCGCGGAGAAGATTACGGACGTCTCGGACGCCCGCGCAGGGGAGATCCTGAGCGCGACCGCGGACCAGGAGTGGGAGAGCGTCTTCGGCGCGACGTTCGCGGGGCTGTACGCGATGATGGCCCGGCGGCACATGTACGAGCACGGGACGACCCGGGAGCAGATGGCCCAGGTCGCCGTGAAGAACCACAAGAACGGGTCCTTGAACCCGAACGCGCAGTTCCAGAAGGAAATCACCCTGGACACGGTCCTGAAGTCCGGGTGGGTCGCGGAGCCCCTCACGGTGTTCGACTCCGCCCCGCTGAGCGACGGGGCCGCGGCGGTCGTCCTGTGCGCGATGGACCGCGCGCGGAAGTTCACGGACACCCCCGTGAAGCTCCTCGGCTCCGGCCAGGCGAGCGACTTCCTCGCCCTCCACGACCGGCGGGACCTCACGACGATGGACGCGACGGTCGTCGCGGGGAAGCGCGCGTTCCATGCCGCGTCCCTGACGCCGGAGAAGGTGAAGGCCGCGGAGGTGCACGACAACTTCACGATCACCGAGATCATGGCAATCGAGGACCTCCGGTTCGTGAAGAAGGGCCTCGGCGGGATGGCGACAGAGGAGGGGGAGACGGCCCTGAACGCGAGGGTCTCCGTGAACCCGTCCGGCGGCCTCAAGGCCCGCGGGCAGCCCGTGGGGGCCGTAGGGATCGCGCAGGCCGTGGAAATCGTTCGGCAGCTCCGCGGGGAGGCCGGGAAGCGGCAGGTCCAGAACGCGGAGGTCGGGCTCACGCACACGCTCGGCGGGACGGGGGCGACCGCGGTCGTCCACCTCTTCGGGAGGGTGAACTGAGATGGCGATCCCGAGGTTCTGGCGGGAGATCGGGAGCCGGTACAACCTGTATGGGTCGAAGTGCGGGAACTGCGGGACCCTGGACTTCCCACCGCGGACCGTGTGCCCGATGTGCGGGCGGCGGAGTGTCGGGAAGATGGAGCGGGTGAAGCTGAAGGGGAACGGGACCGTGGTGTCGTACACGGTCATCCACGATGCGCCCGTGGCGTACGAGATGATGAAGCCGTACGTCCTCGCGATCGTCGAGATGGAGGAGGGCTGTCGCCTGACCTCGCAGATCATCGACGTGGACCCCGCGACGGTGAAGATCGGGATGCAGGTCGAGGCCGCGTTCCGGAAGCTCGGGTCCGAGGGTGAGGCGGGTGTCATCCACTACGGGTACAAGTTCCGGCCCGCGGCGTAGCTAGCTGTGTCGCCAATCATTACCTGATGAAACGCCAAGTTTCGGACTCTGAGATTCCTGGAATTCAGCGACGCGATGCTTCAGCGACGTGATACAGGTCAAGGAACATCGTTCGATTCCGTCTACCTCTTTCGCGCTTGACCTCGCGCGTGAGCTGGAATCCACACTTCTCGTAGAACGGTATGGACTCCGGCTTTGCCTGGAGGACCAGAACCCTCACTCCCATCTTGCCACCCATTTCCAAGGCCATCCCCGCTATGTATTTGATGAGCAATCGGCCAATCCCCATGTTTTGGAACTGTCTGTCCGTGGCCAGCCGCCCGATCTTTACAGCTGGGAGGGCCTCCAATTTCATCTCGGCGAGTTTCGAGAACGATTTCACAGTCTTGAGATACTCGACCCGGAGGCTGTCGAAACTGACGGTGAAATAGGCCACCAAACTGCCACGGTAGTAGGCGAGATACGTCCGGCCTAGACCTTCGTCTTCGTATCGCTTGACCTCCTCCGTGCAGAGGAAGTCGTTCAAGTCCTTGTTGCCGCAGTCGAAACTCTGGACATTACGGGTCTCGAGAAACCGCTCGATCTTCAGTTCATCCGGACTCGTCGAAATCGGATGCTCGAAGGGATTCGGCGGAGCCATCCGAGCGCTACTCTTTGGGCTTGTGCTCGGCGTAGAATTCTCTAGCGCCCTGGAATAGCTCTTTCTGACTGGAGGTTAGTCGAAATGCCTCAAGTCTTGCCAGGAATTCCCTTGCATGCCCTCCCCGAAGCTCTGGGATGGGCTCAGGATACGCCATCGTACGTCGCCTCCAGCCGGCCGCCCTGCGCTGCCAAGTCTGTTATCTCCGGTCAATACTTAACTCTTGGGCTTCTGAGTACGACCTCAATGAGGGTTCGTTAGCTTTGCCCCCCCGTTATCGACGGTGATTACAGGGCTTGGCAGGCCCCGATGGGCGGAACGCCCTCATGATCCCCATCCGACCCAACGGGCAACACGCCTCCTTTGAGTCATTACTGCCGTCTACGAGATCTCGATGTGCTCCCCGGTCGACGCCGCGTTCCGGAAGCCCGGGTCCGAGGGCGACGCGGGCGTCATCCACTACGGGTCCAAGTTCCGGCCCTCAGCGTAGTGGCTCCGTGCAGCGCTTCACTTCGAAGGAGGCGGCCGGACTCCTCCGGCGTCGATGGCCCCGAAGAGGTGCTGCAGCCAATCGCCCACGTCGTTGAGTCCGGCCTTCCGTTTGAGGGCGGACGGGTCCACGCGGCCCCGGTGCGCCCGAAGCAGCAGCATCGCCTGCTCCCAGTCGGTGCGCGACTTCCAGTACTTCGCGGCGAGCAATCGGTCCACGATGAGGTCCTCCAGGCTCACCGTGGGAATCGAGTACCCTGCGAACTCCACCCGCACGACATCCTCGGTCCTCCGCAGGTCCCGGCCCGCGATGTCCACGACGAGTTCCAAGTCCGTGTTCCACCAGGTCCGCGCGGATTTCGCGAACCCCGCGGCTTCGAGGAGGGGCACAATCGCGTCCCTGTCTCCGATGAGGTCGACGTCCCCCGTGACGTAGCCCCCGCTCGTGTAGAACTCCACGAGTGCCCCGCCGACGAGAACCGCCTCACGGCCCTCGGGGAGGTGCTTGTTGAGGACCCCGACAAGGAGCAACTTCCGTTCGTCCCGGGGTCGGCCGCGCAGCGCGGCTTCCAGCTCCCGCGCGAAGGCGGCGGGATCAGGGCTGCGGCGAGACAACCCGGACCCTCCCCGACGCCACCTTCCGCTCCCAGGCGGCCGCGGCAACGTCCGCAACCGCGAGGATCTCCGAAACGGGACGACCGCGTCTCCCTGTGAACCGCGGGCCGGCGGTGCGCGAGGATGCTGATCTCCCGCGGCGCGTCGCCTCCGCCTCGGCGGTCGCCAGCAGACGTTGGAGCCCCCCCGGCGTGATGCCGACCACCCGCTCCCGGGTCCCGCCCGAGCGCACGAGCTCCATGTCCCATCGCTCGAGGATTGGGCTGGTGTTCCTCCATGCGAGAATCTTGATGATGGCGGCTTTGCTGGTCATACTTACCCCTATAGGGTAAGGGGCAAGCAATATTTAAACCGTCCCGCATTGGGCGTTTTGGGGAGACGCGCAGCCCAACACCATCAAGTACGCCCATGATTCCTGAGCCCGCGCAGTAGGAGATGATGAGGCCGCACGTCCTTGCGATCGTCGAGATGGAGGAGGGCTTCCAGCTGACGTCGCGGATCATCGACGTCGACCCCGCGGACGGTGAAGATCGGGATGCAGGTCGACGCCGCGTTCCGGAAGCTTGGGTCCGAGGGGGACGCGGGCGTCATCCACTACGGGTACAAGTTCCGGACCGCCTCGTGAGGGAGCTCACTTCCCGCCCAGGAACACCCGCTTGAGGTCCTCGTTCGCGAGGATGTCCGCCCCGGATCCCTCCAAGACGATCTTGCCCGCGACGAGGACGTAGCCCCGATCCGAGATCTCGAGGGCCTTCTTCGCGTGTTGCTCGACGAGGAGGATCGACACGCCCGCATCGCGGATCGCGAGGATCCGCCGGAACAGCTCGGCGACCATCCTCGGCGCGAGCGCGGCGGTGGGCTCGTCCAAGAAGAGCGCGGTTGGCCTCGCCATCAGGGCCCGCCCGATGGCGAGCATCTGCCGCTCCCCGCCGCTTAGCGTGGACGCCATCTGAGCCCTCCGCTCCCGGAGGACCGGGAAGACCCTGCACACCTGCTCGATGTCCGCCTGGACCTCCGCCTTGTTCCGTCGGAAGTACGAGCCCATCTCCAGGTTCTCCGACACCGTGAGGTCCGGGAACACGTTGTCGACCTGCGGCACGTACCCGATCCCCAGGCGGGCCTTCTCCTCCGGTCCGACCCGCGTGATGTCCTGACCGTCCCACGTCACCTTGCCTTCGAAGAGGGTCGCAATCCCGTAGATCGCCTTCAGGAGCGTGCTCTTCCCGCTCCCGTTCGGCCCGACGAGGGCGACGAGCTCCTTCCGCCCGAGCCGGACGCTGACGCCCTGGACGACGACCGCCTTCCCGTACCCTCCGACGATGTCCTTCGCCTCGAGGGCGGTGTCGTCGATCCCGTCACTCCCCGAGGTACGAGTCGACGACGGCCGGGTCTTTCGCCGCATCCTTCGGCCCGCCGTCGAAGATCACCTTCCCTTGGTGCATCACGAGGACGCGCTCGACGTAGTCGAAGAGGACGTCGAGGCGGTGCTCGATCACGACGAACGTCAGCCCGAGCTCCCGCTGGAGGCCGACGATGCCGTCGAAGATCTCCCTCGCGAGCTTCGGGGCGACCCCCGCTGTCGGCTCGTCGAGGAGGAGGAGCTTCGGCTCCCCCATGAGGGCCCGGGACACCTCGAGGAGCTTCATCTGGCCCCCGGAGATCTCCGAGGCCCAGCTCCCCTTCACGCCCGACAGCTGATTGCGGGCGAGGGTCTGCAGGGCCTTCGCCGCGAGGCGGCCCTCCTGCTCCGCCCACCGCCGCGGGAACGGGGCGGCCGTCACACGCTCGCCGATCTGC
>Ga0184623_10000265_pt1 | contig 22253 bp, 24 predicted proteins | sample PLM1_100_b1_FD_133138 | JGI IMG/M metagenome (GOLD analysis project Ga0184623, IMG submission 133138) | Groundwater sediment microbial communities from an aquifer in East River, Colorado, USA - PLM1_100_b1 | ecosystem: Environmental > Terrestrial > Soil > Riparian zone | place: USA: East River... | reverse complement strand
CCGCCGATCACCCGCAGGGCGGCGACGTACAGGCACGGGAGCCAGTGGTACGTGTACGCCGTGAACAGGAGGAGGTCGAGGGGCATGCGGGCCCGGCGGTACTCCTTCTGGCTCCACATCCCCCACGTGACGATCGGGAAGAAGCCGAAGGAGATTGCGAGGGTAGCAAGGAACGGGAGCTGGTTCACGGCCTCGATCACGCGGATCAGGTCGAGGAACGTGAGGAGCCAGACGATCATCACGAGCGGCGACATCAGGAAGAGGGACAGGCTCATCGCGAGGTCGAGCCGCTTCTTGGCCGGGACGTTCGGGGCCCGCAGGAAGCGGAGCTTCAGGATGTACTCGACGAACACCTGGAGGGAGCCCCAGGCCCAGCGGGTCCTCTGGCGGAACAGGGCCGCGAGGGTCTCGACCCCCTCCTGGTGGACGTAGCTCGTCGCGAGGTGCTTGATCCTCCAGGACCGGAGGACGAGCCGCGCGGATAGCTCGAGGTCCTCCGTGAGGGCCCCCGGCCGCCAGAACCGGTGGGGCGTGCGGGAGATCGCCGCGGTGTAGAGGGCGCGGGCCCGCACGAACTGCCCGTTCCCCCCGAGGGACGCGGAGTCGAGGAGCTCCCCCCGAACCATCTGCGTCACGCGGGAGAACGCGGAGAACTCGAGGTCCTGCATCCTCGCGAGGCGGGACGCATGCCGGTTCGTGATCCGGACGGACGCCTGCACGGCGCCGACCGTCGGGTTCTCGAATTGGCTCGCGGCCTTCTGGAGGAGGTCCCGGTCCGGCACGCCGTCCGCGTCGAACACGCCAATCACCCAGTCCCGGAACCCGTTGAAGGGGGACGTACGGAGGAGGTGACGGAAACCGAAGTTCAGGGCCTCCGATTTCCCGCGGCCCGACTTCGCCTCCGGGATGTGGACCACGGAGACGCGTCCTGGATGGCGGGACGCGAACCCCTCGGCGATCTCGAGCGTGCCGTCCGTCGAGCCGTCGTCAATGACGAGGATCTCGAACTTGCTCGCTGGGTAGTCCACGGCCAGGATGCCCTCGAGGGTCCGCGCGAGGACCGCCTCCTCGTCCCGCGCGGGGACCATCACGCTGAAGCGGGAGCCCGTGGACACGCCCTCGGGCCTCCTCCGACGACGGCGGACCCGGAGGACCGCGACGAGGAGCAGGGAGTAGAAGGCGCCGAAGAACGCGAACAGGATGGAGAGGAGGGTCGTGTCGATTTCGATCATGCGTCAGTCCTGGAAGACGTCGTAGGGGAACTTCACCCGCCGGAGGAATGCGTGGCGGGCCATCGCCTCCGGGTCCCGTTCCCGCGTGAGTCGGACGACGCGGTGGATCGCCCGCGCGATCCCACGGCACAGGCGGTCGAGGATTCGGCGGCCCCGGGGACTCCGGGCGATCCCTCGGACCGCCTTCGCCAGGAGGGAGGGCGGCGGAGGCACCACCCGATCCGCGAACACCCTCGAGAAGATTTGCGGGAAGTGGACGCGGAGCCAGCGGTTCGACTCGAGGGTCCGGGCGTAATGTGCGGTCCCCGCGATCGGGACGGACCGGAGGAGCTCGAACGCGAGGAGGTCGTCCTGCCGGGCGAAGGGTCGAGCGTCGGACTCCGTCCAGACGACGTTCACGCACGTGACCTTGGGCACGACCCCGAGGAACGAGACGCCCCTCCGGAACCGGCGTCCGTGGAGGAGGGAGTACTTCATCCCAAGGAGGAGCGCGGAGAGGTACACGATGTACTTCGTCCCGTCCTCCGCGAAGAGGTTGAAGTCGATGTCGTCCCCCGCCTCGATGCCGCCGGAGGCCGTGGACCCGCACACCGCGATTGCGCGGACGAACGGGCTGTGCCGCAGGAGGTCCCGGGCGAAGTCCTCCGCGAGGTCGAAGTACAGGGCCGCGAGGCCACCGTTCGACCGGCGGCGGACGAGGCACTTCTCGATGAGCTCCTCCCGCCCCGCCAGCGTCGCGATCCCGTCCCGGTACACGACGGCGGGGGACGACCCGAGCGCGGAGGCGACGTCGGCCGGGTTCGCGGGGCCGCCGTAGAGGAGACGCGCAACATCCTCGCCCGCCAGCCCGTACCCCCAGCGGTTCGCGATCCGCAGGGTCCCGACGACGCGTTCCTCGAGGGAAGACGGCAGTGTCCACGTCTCGAGGGACCCCACGGACAACGCCCAACCTAGGGCCGTCTAGGGATTCCCGGGGTATTAAATATTACTACTAAAGTAGTAAGCTATACTACTCCGGTCGTAACCGCATTTCAGGTTGAGCGGTGGAGGATCTCGGAGAGGACGATCAGGCGGCTGATCCGCTCCTTCACCGGGGGAAACCGGGAGAAGATCCCGCGGTCGCGCCCCACGATGCTGAGTCCCGCCAGGGAGGAGGGGCCGCCGTTCGCAGTCTCGTGGATCTTGAGGAGCGCGGACGCGAGGGAGCCGGGCTTCCCCGTCGTGCGCCCCGCCATCTCGTCCGCGAGGTACTCCCGCTCCCGGTGCACGGCGGGGTCGAAGAACTTGCTGAACGGGTCGAAGAACAGGAACCTCGACATCACGGTCGAGAAGACCTTGAACCGGGAGTCGTGGTTCTTGATGTGCATCAGCTCGTGCGTGACGACGGACTCGACCTCGTCCCGGTCGAGGGACGATAGGAGGCCCGTGGACACGATCACGATGTGGCGCCTCCCGCTTACCGCCATCGCCACGGGCTTCGGGTTCTCGCTGACGCGGAGCTCCACGGTGGCGACGTCCTCGAACTTCCCGACAAGAGCGACGTAGTCCGTGAGCCAGGCCTCCTTTGGTCCGGGCCCGCGGGTCGGGATCTTCCGGAGGACGCGGTCCGCGCCCCGGCGCCAGACCGCGATCGAGACGAACGCGCTGAGGGCGAAGCTGAGGAGCACCGCCCCACCCGCCGCCGCGCGGATCCCCCACTCGCGGTATGCGACGATCGAGGCGATCGACAGACAGAACACCAGGCTCGAGGCGACGAAGAGCCAGAAGAAGATCGAGAGGGAGTACAGCCCCGTGAGGAGGCTCACGCGGAGCTTCGCGTTCCGGGCGTTCGCAAGGAACACGTAAACGAGGGTGCCCATGCAGACGAGCGTCGCCACGATGATCGTGAGCGGGATCGGACTCGACCAGTACCGTTCGAGCGCGTGGGTGATCTGCTCAGCCAGATCGGACATCCCGGTCTTCCTTCGCTTTCGTCCTCGCGATCATCCGCCGCAAGGCCGCGATCTCGTTCTTCGTTAGGTTCCCAGAATTCTCCAGGATGTAGGAGATCGCCGCGGCGCCGAACGTGTCCATCATCCGCCGCATCATCGTGGACATGACCTTCTCGTACGCCCGGCCGTCCTTTATGGAGTAGAAGATCTTCTTCTCGCTCTCTCGGCGGACCTGGATCAGGTCCTTCTCGACGAGACGGTAGAGGGTCGTCGTGACGGACGTGTAGGCGACGTCCCGCGTCTTCCGCACTTGCCGGTGGATCTCGCCCGTCGTCGTCTCCCCTAGGGACCGGACGGCGCGGAGGACCGCAAGCTCGAGTTCACCGAGCTCCATGGAATTACGTTAAGAATAGTAATCCTATATCAAGCTTTGCTGCCGACTCTACCGGGCGCGCGAGCCCCTACAGCTGCTCGACCTTCCCCGCGAGGTCCGCAAACCGCTTCTCCAGGATGTCCAGCGCCGCGATCAGCGTGTCCCTCGCGGTCATGCTCCCGTCCGTCTCGAACTGGAGGCGGATCTTCGTCGGGTCGTTGAACACCTTCACGGACTTTACGTCGTACGCGTCCGCGAACGTCCGGCAGTTCTTGCACTCCGCCCGGAGCTCGACGGTCGCCTCCTCGTTCCCCGGCCGGAGGATGTGCTCCGGGCACGCCGGCACCTTCGCATCCTGCGCCTCGAACGTCTTCCCGCCCGCCTTCAGGATCGTCGCGAAGGAGTACCCGACCCCGTGCGCGACCTGCCACTTCGCGTGGTCCCGCCCCGTCCCGAGCGTCGCCGTCGCGTAGATCAGGAGGGCCTGGCCGTCCCCGAGCTTCACGATCGGGATCGCCGCGTCCTTCGGTTTCAGCTTCGGGTCCCCGATCGGCTCGAGGTCCCCGGACGTGACGACGCCCGGGCCCCGCTTGTTCAGGGAGTAGATGATCGTGCAGTTCGCGCAGCCCTCGCCGTGGCAGTTCGGGCACGTCGCCTTCGGGACGAAGAGCGCCAGGTCCGTCGGGATCGGGACGAGGCCGAGTCGGTGGGAGATGATCTCGTCGAACAGGGGCGCGACGCTCTCGTACTCCTTTCCGTCCTCCGCCCGGATCGGGCCGAGGTGGAACTCGACGTCCTCGATCGCCATCTTCGGGACGTCCGCCAGGAGGGTCCTCCGGATCGAGTTCACGATCGTGGGGTCCGTATCGTCGAACCGCAGGGTCAGGCTCGTCTCCGCCTCCTCGACGACCTTCACCTCCATCTACACCCGCCTCCCGCGGCGCCCGCCCTTCGGCTTCGTGCCGTCGTGGGGGATCGGCGTGACGTCCTCGATGCGGCCGATCCGCAGGCCCGCGCGCGCGAGCCCCCGGATCGCAGCCTGGGCCCCGGGCCCCGGGGACTGGGAGCGGTTCCCTCCCGGAGCGCGGACCCGGACGTGGATCGAGTCGATCCCCTTCTCCTTCGCCGCGTCCGCGACCTTCTCCGCGGCCTTCATCGCGGCGTACGGGGAGGCTTCGTCCTTCGCGGCCTTCACGACCATCCCCCCGGTCGCCTTCGCGATCGTCTCGGCCCCTGTGAGGTCTGTGAGCGTGATGATGATGTTGTTGTACGACGCGTAGATGTGCGCGACCCCCCACTTCGTCACGGGGCCTCACCTCCCGGCGCGGGCCCCTCGGGACCCGGGGAACCCGGGGGCGCGGGTCCCGCCTCGCCTTCCGCGGGCGGCTCCAGCGGCGGTGCCCCGGGGCGCGCGGGATGGAGGTCGTGGCTGATCGGGGACCGCGGGTCGTACACGATCCCGCCCTCCTCCGTGCGGGTGACGAGGTATCCGGGCACCGTGACCCGGCGGGCGCCGATCGCGACGTGCCCGTGGACGATGAACTGGCGCGCCTGGTGCGGGGTGAACGCGAGTCCCTTCACGAACGCGAGGGTCTGGAGCCTCCGGGAGAGGACCGCCTCTACGTCGAGGGCGAGGACGTCGTCGAGGGCCGCGCCCTCCGTGGGCAGGAGGCCGAGCCGCCCGAGGCGGCCCATGAGCTCGTCCCTTTCCTTCCCCGCCTGCTTGTCCCCGTACCGGACCTTCGCCTGGAGCTCCCGGGCGCGCTGGCGGAACCGACGGAGGACGGACTGCGCCCGCCACAGCTCCTTCTTGTTCTTCAACCCGTATTTCTTCACGAGCTCGTTCTCCGCCTTGATTCGCTCCCCTTCCCACGGGTGGGAGGGCCTCTCGTACTTCCGGCGGGAAAACTTCGGGTCTCCCAACCCCTCACTCCTTCTTCTCCTTCTTGCCGCCCTCTTCCTTCTGCGCGGCCTTCGCGGCCGCGATGGCGGTCTTCTTGATCACACCGACCGTTAGGCCCGTGCGCCCGTTGCTCCGGGTCCTCTGCCCGCGGACCTTCTGGCCCTGCTCGTGCCGGATCCCCCGGTAGCACCGGATCATCTTCATGCGGTTGATGTCGTCCCGGAGCCGCAGGTCCACGTCCGAGCTGAACAGGTGGACGTCGTCCCCGGTCTCCCAGTCGTTCGGCCGGTTCATCATCCAGTGCGGGAGGAGCTCGCCGAGCTTCCCGAGGGTCGCCTCGATCTTCTCCGTCTCCGCCTCCGTGAGGTTCCCGACCCGCTCCGTGCGGGACACGCCCGCGAGGTCCGCGACGGTCTCCGCGATCCGGATCCCGACCCCCTTCACTTTCGTGAGGGCGTACACGACGGAGCGCGCGCCCTCGAGGTCCGCGCCCGCGAGGCGGACGATGTACCGGTAGTTCTCCTTCGCGTCCGGCGGGCGGACGGGCGCCTTCGGCGCGGGGGCGGCGGTCTCGGCCGCGGGTGGCGGCTTCGGAGTCTCTTTGGCCATCGAACGGTCACCGTGGACGGAGCGCCGTCTCAAATGGCGCGCTCTATTTAAGCCTTGCCGGGTGCCGGGACCGGAGGACGCGGAACCCCCCGCCGCGGGCGACGACGTCCGCGTTCCCGAAGACCTCCTCCATCTTCCGCATCAGGGAGGGGGCCCCCTGCTGGGTCCGCGCGACGAGCCACAGGGAGCCGCCCTCGAGGAGGTGCGCGGGCGCACCCTCGACGATCCCGTGCACGACCGCCTTCCCCGCCCGGATCGGCGGGTTCGACGCGATGTGGTCGAACGCGAGGCCCTCGACGGGCCTGTACAGGGCGCCCTCCCGGACGTCCGCCCGGACCCGGTTCGCGTCCGCGTTCTTGCGGGCGAGGGCGACCGCGCGGCGGTTCACGTCCGTCATCACGACGTGGGCGCCCTCGACGGTCGCCGCGACGGAGACGCCGATTGGACCGTACCCGCAGCCGAGGTCGAGGACGGATTCGCAGGGGCCGATCGTCAGGGAGTCGATCAGGAGCCGGGTCCCCGCATCCACCTCCCGCCGGGAGAAGACCGCGGAGTCCGTCCGGAACGTGAACGGCCTCGCGCGGAGGACCGCGGTGAACTCGAGGGCCCGGTGGGCCGCGGAGGGCCTGCGGGCGAAGTACTGCTCGGCCAAGGAGAAAACGAAGGGGCGGGCGCTATTTAGGGGTTCCCCGCCGCTACGCGGGCCGGCCCTTGTGCGGATCTGGCCGCCGGGGTCCCATGAGGAGGCTCGCGATCTTGAGGTCCTCGGAGCTGTTCACGAAGTCCCCGTTCTCGAACTCCCGCTCCGCCCGGAGGACCATCTCCTCGACGTCGTTCGCGTAGTCGATCCCGATCGCGCGGAGCTCCTCGACCTTCCGCTTTGTCTCGTCGATCATCCGGGCGATGCGGTCCCGCACCTCCTGGCGCTTGCCGAGGGCCCGTCGGGCGTCCGCCGAGAGCTCCTGCGCGCGGTCGTACCGTCCCTCCGCCAGGGACCGCTTCGCGTCCTGCACCGCCCGCTCCGCGTCCTCCGAGACGAAGCCCGCGCGGGCGAGCGCGGTGACGCTCGTCTCCGCCTCCGCGACCTCCTTCGTCGCCCGGCGGAAGTCGATCGCGATCCGCTGGGCCTCCCGGGCCGCCCTCTCGAGGATCTCCTTCGCCTCCGCGATCTTCGCCCGCCGGAGGAAGATCAGTCCCTGCTCGTGGAGCCGTTCCGGTCCCGCCGCAGGGATCCCTGAGGCGCGGAGGTCCGTGATCGTCTTTTCCACGTCCTTCAGCGCCCCGATCGCGTCCTGGTACGCCGCGAGGGTCTTCTTCGCCCCCTCCCCGGCCCGGCTGGCGGCGGTCTCCGCGGCGTCGAGGGCCCCCCTCGCGAGGGCCTGCTTCGCGCCCTCGAGGAGGCCCCGGCCCCCCGTGAGGACCAGGCGCTCGAACGCCTCGTGGTCGCTGTGCCCGTTCGCGTCCTTCAGGGCGTCCAGGGCGAGCTCCGCGGTGAAGATCTCGTTCGCGACGGCCTGCGCCCGCTTCAAGAGGTCGGTCCCGAGGGCCCCGGCGGCCTCGAGGATCGCGCGGGCCTGGAGGTAGTTCGGGATCGTGAGGCCGTCCTCGACGGTCCCGTCGCGGGCAACCTTTCTCGCCTCCGCGATCGCGGCGTCGAACTCGGACGTCCCGAAGCCGATCTCCCGCGCCTTCTTCGCGATCCCGGTGAGCGCGTTCAGGGCCTTCTGCGCCCCGCGGTACCGCTCCTCGAGGGAGGAACCGAGGGCCTCCGCGCGGACCGCGAGGGCCTGCGCGGGATCGTACTCCTTCCGGGCGAGGGCCTCCCGGGCCTGGGCGACGAGCCGGATCGCGGGGGACAGGTCCCCCTTCGAGAGCTTGAGGAGGTCAATGACGGCCTGGGCGCGTGCGATCGCCTCGCCGACCTCCTCCGCCCGCTTCCCGAACAACCGACTCCTCTCGGCCATCGTCCGTGCGTCCCGCTCCGGGTTCCCGCGGGAGCCTCGGGTCTGGACCGTGCGCACCTCCGAGAGGGTCGGGAGGGCCAGAGGTGCCCCAGGGCCAGGCGTCCGAGGCTCCGAGTCGGACCCTAGAGCCGCACGATGAGTATGGCCCCCTGGGGATATAAAACGCATCGCGAGCGGGTACGCTACGTGCTCCCTCAGTATCCCCCTTGAGAACGCGGTTTCGCCCGCTACAGGCCCGCTACACGCGGGCTCCGTGCCTCCGGGCCGCCGTGGAACCCTTTTTATCCGGAGGGGGATACATCGGCCCGCATGCGGGGCTACCTCCAGCTGTCCCGACCCGGGAACGCCGCGATGTCCGCCGCCGGGGTCGCCGTGGCGGCCCTCGTCGCCGCGGGCCTCGCGGGGTTCCAGGCCCGCATCCTCGCCGTGGGCTTCGCGGCCCTCGCCGCGGCCCTGTTCACGGCGGGCGGGAACGCCCTGAACGACTACATCGACCGCGAGACAGATCGGGTGAACCATCCGGACCGGCCGATCCCCCGGGGCGAGGTCTCCGCGGACCAGGCCCTGCGGTTCGCGTCCCTGATGTTCGCCTTGAGCCTCGTCGCCGCGGCGTACACGGGGATCCTGGCCGTGGGGATCGTCGCGGTGAACTTCGTCGTGATGGTCTCGTACGAGAAGGGGTTCAAGACCCGCGGGGCGAGCGGGAACTTCGTGATCGCGTACCTCGTCGGGTCCCTGTTCGCGTTCGGCGGGGCCGCCGTGTACGCGGGCGACACGACGGTCCTGCAGCGGGCGTTCCTGATGGGGTCCCTCGCGGCCCTCGCGACCGCGGGGCGGGAGATCGCGAAGGACATCGAGGACCTCGCGGGGGACGTGGACCGGGCGACCCTCCCGCGGCGGATCGGGGTGCCCCGGGCGGGCGCCGTCGCGGCCGCGTGCTTCGTCGCGGGCGCCGCGTTCAGTATCGTCCCTCCGATCCTGGGGCTGTTCGGCCTTCCGTACTTCGGGATCGTCCTCGTCGCGGACACCATCTTTATCTACAGCGGGGCGGTCTCCGCGAAGAATCCGGCGCGCGCCCAGCGGGCCGCGAAGTACGGGATGGTCGTGGCGCTGATCGCGTTCCTCGCCGGAGGTCTCCTCGGATGAAGGTCCTCGAATACGTCCTGGAGCGGGTCTCCCGCGGCAAGGTCCACATGACCCTCATCGACCCGGACAAGCAGTCCGCCGCGGAGGCGGGCGGCCTCGCGGGTCTCGCGGCGGAGGCGGGGACGGACGCGATCATGGTCGGCGGTTCCACCGGCGTGACGCAAGAGAAAGTGGACGGGACCGTGCGGGCGATCAAGGCCGCGTGCACGGTCCCCGTGATCCTCTTCCCCGGCGGGGCGTCGAGCCTCTCCCGCCACGCGGACGCGGTGTACTTCATGAGCCTCCTGAACTCCCGCTCGATCCGCCTGATCGTCGGCGAGCAGCGGAAGGCGGTGCGCGCGATCCGGGCGTGGGGCCTCGAGCCGATCCCGATGGCGTACCTGATCGTGGAGCCCGGGATGCGGGCGGGGCAGATCGGGGAGGCGGACCCGATCCCCCGGTCGAGGCCGGAGGAGGCGGTGGAGTGGGCCCTCACGGCCCAGTACATGGGGATGCGCCTCGTGTACCTGGAGGCGGGGAGCGGCGCGCCGGAGCCCGCGCCGCCCGCGATGGTGCGGGCCGTGAAGGACGCAATCCAGGTCCCGCTGATCGTCGGCGGGGGGATCCGCACCCCGACCGCGGCGGCCGCCCTCGCGAAGGCGGGCGCGGACGTCCTCGTCACGGGGACCGTCGTGGAGCAGACGAAGGACGCCGCGGCCCTGCGGGACATCGTCGCGGCGGTGAGGGGGCGATGAGCGGGACCGCGAAGGCGAAGAGCGCCCAGGTCGCGCACGAGGACACGACCCGGATCGCGGGCCGGCTGTTCTGGGCCCCCGCGCCCCGGCGGATGGTCCTCCCGATCCTCGCGTTCTCCCTGTTCGGCGGCTTCCTCCTGACGTACCCCTTGCCGATCGAGGGGTCGATTGGGAACGTCTTGTACCGCGCGGTCTTCGTGTTCGCGATCCCCGCCCTCGTGAGTGCGGCGGTGACGAAGCCCCTCGCGGAGGGCCTCGGCGGCCGGATGTACCTCCGCCGGTCCACGCTGATGTCGTTCCTCGGGCTCGTGATCCTCGACGGGATCCTCCTCGCCGCGACCGTGGGCCTCACGCTGTTCAGCCTCGCGACGGGGACGCCGTACGCGTTCTCTGTGCAGCGGGTCGTCCTCCTCGGGTACGCGGCGGTCCTCTGGGTGCGGTTCGTGATCCTCGCCGCGACGAGCCACAGCAACTACCTGCGGTCCTTCCCCGCCGCGATCGTCCATCCGATCCTCGGGCTCATGGGGCTCGCCGTGTTCGTCCGCACGACGCCCGGAGACTGGCTCACCGCCGCGCTCGTGTTCGCGATCTTCCTCGCGACCGCGATCGGGTTCACGGAGATCGCGAAGCGGCCCTTGCAGCGGGCGTTCGGGGTGAACGGCCTGAAGCTGATGCGGTACACCCTGGACCATCTGACGGAGCTCGGGGACGAGGGGCGGGACGAGATCGAGTCGTTCTTCACCGCGATCTCCGTGCCCGCGCGGGTGCAGGTGGGCGCGGTCACGTTCCAGACCCCGAAGGGCACGAAGGCCGTTTTCGTCGCCCCGATGGTCCACCCGGGTCCGATGGGCTACGTCGGCGGGAGCGACCTCCCCGCGAAGCTGCGGGCCCGCCTCGAGGACGTGGCGGGCGCGGTCCTCGTCGCCCACGGGCCGACGACCCACGACGAGAACCCCGCGAACACGAAGGAGGTGGAGAAGCTCGCCCCCGTGTTGCGGGAGCTGATCCGGACGACGACCGTCGCGCCCACGGCGAGCCCGATGACCCGCGTGCAGGAGGGGAAGGCGAACGTCTGCGTCCAGGTCTTCGGGAGGCGGGCCCTGATCGTGGCGTCCCTCGCCCCGAACCCGACGGACGACATCGAGAGCGCGGTCGGCTTCGCGGCGATGCAGGAGGCCCGCCTCGCGGGAGTCGAGGAGGCGCTGTTCGTGGACGCCCACAACTGCATGGAGGTGGGGAGCGGTCTCACGCACTTCGGGACCGCCTCGGCCCACGACATCATCGGCGCGACGCGGAAGGCGGTCGAGAGGGCCCTCGCCTCCCCCGGAGGTCCGCTCCGGATCGGGGTCGGGGCCCGGCGGAATCTCGCGACCCCCCGGGAAGGGATCGGGTCCGAGGGGATCCAGGCCCTCGTCACGGAGGTGGCGGGTCGGAGGACCGCCTTCGTCCTCTTCGACGGCAACAACATGATCCCCGGCCTCCGGGACAAGATCCGGGACAGGCTCGCGAACCTCTTGGTGGACGTCGAGGTCCTCACGACGGACAACCACTCCGTGAACGTGACCCTGGGGGGGTTCAACCCCGTCGGCCTCGGCTTCGACCATGGGATCCTCGTGGACGCCACCGAGCAGGCGGTGAGGGACGCGATCGGGAACCTAGAGCCCGCGGAGGCCGGGATCGCCTCCGGGCACGTCGACGACCTCTACGTCATGGGCCCCGAGTCCGCAACCCGCCTGACGACGAGCGTGAACTCGACGATCGCGGTGCTGAGACCCGCGTTCGTTGTGACGTTCCTGCTCGCCCTCACCGCGAGTGTACTCTCGCTCTTCCTCCTGGATTAGACCAGGCTCAGGAACCACTTGTGAATCCGCAGGTCACCCGAGAGCTCCGGGTGGAACGCCGCCCCGACAAGGTGCCCCTGGCGGGCGAGCACGATCTTCTTCTGGAACTTTCCAATCGGCTCGCACGCTCCCCACGTCCTCGTAATCTCTGGAGCGCGGATGAAGACTCCATGGAATGGCCTTTCGAGAACGGAGACCTCGATGTCCCCCTCGAACGACTGCCGCTGCCGGCCGAACGCGTTCCGGTCCACGGCCATGTCCATGAGCCCGAGGAGCTTCGTCTCCGTCTTCGACACCTCGTCGTCCCCCTCCTTCGCGAGGAGGATGCAGCCCGCGCAGGTCCCGAGGATCGGCATCCCCTCAGCCGCCCGTCGGACGATGTCGTCGAAGAGCCCGAACTTCACGAGGAGCTTCGAAATCGTCGTGCTCTCCCCGCCGGGGATCGTCAGGGCGTCGACCTTGGCGAGGTCCGGCGACCGGCGCACGGTGATCGCGTCCCCGGAGAGCCCCGCCTCCTTGATCGCGCGCTGCACCGCGTCCACGTGCTCGCTCACGTCCCCCTGGACGCCGACGACGCCGACCCGCACGACGTCTCGAAGGCGGGCGGTTCCTATAAGAGTTCGGGGCTCACGACGCAGGCCGCCCGTACCCTTCCCGGAAGAGGGTCTCGAGGACCTTCGCGAGCTTCTCGGGGTCCTGGGAGAGCCGCTTCGCTGCGACCCCGTTCATCAACACGGTGTCTCCGGGGTGCAGGTTCGGGAACGGATGCCGCACGACCTCGTCCCCCTGCGGGAGGACCGCCTCCCCACCGGGGGAGTGCGCGAGGGCATCGGGTCGGCGCTCGTCGAGGGCCACGATCTCGAAGGGGTGGTCGAGGAGGAAGGGCCGCACGTTCCTCTGGCCCAGGAGGCCGATCCGCACCCGGTCGACCTCGGGGTCCAGCTCCGTGTTGGCCAAGAGGGCGTCCCGCCGGATCCCGATCTGGTAGAAGGACAGCTCTCCCGAGTGCCCGCCGAACGGAGTCACGTACCAGTGCCGCAGGGTCTCGAGGGGGAAGGGAGGGGCCATGATTGAGATTGTCTAACATACGAGGGAACGGGATATTTGAAGACTGACGCGTCGGAATCGGCGGTGAGAATCGGGAACGAACCGAACCAAGTCAGGGCGCGACCCGGACGATCTCCGTAGGCGTGTCCCGTCCCATAAGATCCGGGATGAGCTTCTCCGCCTCGGAAAGGCGCATCTTGCGGTAACGGTTCTCAAGGATCTCGAGCGCTGTCTGAGCTCCCCGCCCCATCGCGGTGGCGAGCTTCTCGACGGCGGCCCCGCTTGGGTCCATGTGGACGAGTCTGGGTTTGCGATCGAGCGCGCTTCCGACGAGCAAGGAAACTCCGAGGGGCCGCTGGGCCCGGCTCAGGGTGAACCGGTGCAGGGTCCCTCGCACGACGCGGATGGCGTCGTCCGTGGTCTTCGGTCCGGCCGCCTTCAGTTCATCGACGACGAGCGCCGCATCCGCTACGAGCCCGGCGGATACGATCGCCAGACGATCCCCGAGCGCGATGATCTTTCTCCCTCCCGGGGTGAGTTTGGACCGTCCCACGACCTCCGCGGCCAAGAGGACCCCGTCGTCGCACACAATCCCCGCGGCGGTCCCCCCTCGGGCCGCAGACTCCCGGGCGTACTCCACCTGGTAAAGCCTCCCGTCCGGTGCGAAAATCGTCTCCGCGTCGAACCCCCGAAAGAAGGTTCCCGTTTCGTTCACGTAGTTCACGAGGGCGGCGCGCACGAGTTCCGCCTTGTTCGAGAAGATCCCTTTGCGCACGAGGGCGTCTAGGTACGCATCCACTTCCTCTGGGACCGAAGTCCGAATTTCTGGCATCCGTCGTCCCTCCATCTGGGAGCTATCCTGATGGATTCAAGCCGTAGTCCGTTCAAAAGCGTTTCCCCGCGCACGGGTCCGTCCACGACGGACACCCGGTGGAGCCCGCGTGTTTGCACGCGTATTCGTGTCCGTGTGCGGTTCCCGTTGCGTGAACCTCATATACGGGGGGAATGTACGGCGCGATGAGGCTGGTTCGACGGCGATCGGATTCGTACTGATCGGCACGGCACCGACGAAGGAGAAGGAGGTGTACCAGGCCCTCCTCAAGGTGAAGGAGGTCGTTGAACTGTATCCTCTCTTCGGGGACTACGACTTGATCGCGAAGGTCGAGGCGCCGGACTACAACATGATCGGAGAGATCGTCGTCTCGAAGATCCGCGCGATCGACGGCGTCCGGACGACGAAGACGCTTGCGCGGATGGCGTTCTGAACCGCTCACTCCTCGGGATGCGGGGAGTACACCGCGACCGCGTCGATCGTGACGAGAAGCCCCGTGACATCCGTCCCGAGGCGCGCGACGGAGCGGGCGGGGGGCTCGGAGGGGAAGAACTCCGCGTACGCTTCGTTCATCGGTCGGAAGTCCGAGGGGTTCGCGAGATACACGGTCACCTTCACGACGTCGTCCAGGGTCCCGCCGAGGTCCTTCAGGATCGTCTCCACGTTCCGGAGGGCCTGGCGGGTCTGGTCCTGCACCTTGGGGCCCGAGAAATCGGAGGGGTGCCCGCCCGGCTTCAGCCCCGTCTGGCCGGAGATGAAGACGAACCCGTTCGCGACGACCGCATGGGAGTACGGGCCGAGGGGCTTCAGATAGTCCTTCAGGGCCGGGACGTGCTTCATGTTCTCCGGGCGGGAATGGGACGCGCTCTATTAAGGCGATGTTCCGCGGCCGATCTAGTAGACCCCGCGGTACAGTCCGCCATCGACCTGGATCACGGTCCCCGTCATGAACGAGGACCGCGAGGAGGACAGGAACGCGACGAGGGCGGCGACCTCCTCCGGGGTCCCGAGGCGGCCGAGGGGCGCCTCCTGAGCCATCGCTTCCCTCTCTTCAGGGACGGTCCTTCGGGTCGCCTTCGCGCGGGTTTCGATGAGCTCCAAGAGGCGGTCCGTCCCGATGTAGCCCGGGCAGACCGCGTTCACGAGGATCTTGTCCTTCGCGAGCTCCCGCGCGAGCGTCTTCACGAGGCCGATCACCGCCATGCGGTACGAGTTCGAGAGGAGGAGGTTGTCGATCGGCTGCTTCACGGAGATCGACGTCATCGCGACGATTCGGCCGCCGCCGCGCGCCCGCAGGTGCGGGACCGCCGCGCGGACGAGGTGCACCGCGCTCATCACGATCAGGTCGTGGACGGAGGACCAGTCTCCGTCCGAGAGGGCCTCGAACGCCCCCGCGGGCGGGCCGCCCGCGTTCACGACGAGGATGTCGAGCCCGCCGAAACGCCTCGCGGACTCGTCGATGAACCTCCCCGCATCGGGCCCGCGTGCGATGTCCGCGACGACCCCGTGCACATCCCCGTGCGTCGAACGCCGGATATCGTCCACTGCGGCGCGAAGGACGTCGTCGCGTCGCCCGCAGATCGCGACCTTCGCGCCCTCCCGCGCGAGCTCCTCCGCCACCGCCTTCCCAAGGCCCTGGCTCGCGGCCGCGACCACGGCGATCTTTCCCCGCAGCCCGAGGTCCATGGAGGCGTCCCTAACCCGCCATGGGGAAAGAAGTTTGCCGTCTCCCGCAATCGCAGGCCGTCCGTCCACCCGCTCTCGGGGCTGATTGCACGAACTGATTTTTATCCGCTAAAAGTATTTAAGCGGTGTTGAGTGTTCAACCCAGTCGGCATCGAACCCATCTTGAAGGGTAACGAATGTCTCAGAAGGAACTTGTCTTTCGCATCGGCGGCGCCGCGGGCGACGGTAGCGCCTCCACCGCGGAGAGCCTCGCGAAAATCTGCACCCGCAGCGGCCTCTACGCGTTCACGTACACGTCGTACCAGTCCGTGATCCGGGGCGGGCACAGCTGGGTCCAAGTGCGGGCCTCCGAGGAGCCCCTCCTCTCCCAGGGGGAGCGGCCCCAGGTCCTGATCTGCCTGAACCAGCCCACCGCGGACATCCACGCCCCCCAGGTCCGGGAGAACGGGGCGATCATCTACGACTCCGACACGATCAAGCTCGACGGGCTCCGGCTCGCGGAGGGGGTCCGGAAGATCGGCTTCCCGCTGGGGCGGATCGCCCGGGAACACTCGAACAATGCGCTGATGAAGAACACCGTGGCCCTCGGCGCCGCAGTCCGGCTCTTCGATATGGACCTCGCCGTCGTGGAGTCCGCGTTCGCCACCGTGTGGGGCGACAAGAAGCGGGAGGTCGTGGACGCGAACGTGAAGGCCGCGGCCGCCGGGTACAAGCACGTCGAGGAGAACGGCGGGAGCCTGAACCTCGGCCTCCGGTTCACGGGGAAGGCCCGCCTCCTGATCACGGGGAACCAGGCGATCGCCCTCGGGGCCCTCGCCGCGGGTTGCAAGTTCCTCGCGCAGTACCCGATGTCGCCCGCGTCCTCGATCATGCACTGGATGGCGGACCACGCTCCGAAGCACGGGGTCGTCGTGAAGCAGGTCGAGGACGAGCTCGCCGCGATTAACATGGCGATCGGCGCCGGGTTCGCGGGCGTCCGGTCGATGACGGCGACCTCCGGCGGCGGCTTCTCCCTGATGGTCGAGGGGCTCGGGCAGGGCGGGATGGTCGAGGCGCCCGTCGTCGCGGTCCTCGCGCAGCGGGCCGGCCCGTCCACGGGCCTCCCGACGAAGACGGAGCAGGGGGACCTGAACCTCGCCCTCGGGGCGGGGCAGGGGGACTGGCCCCGCGCGATCCTCGCGCCCCGGAACACGGACGAGTGCTTCCGGCTCACCGCGGAGGCGTTCAACCTCGCGGAGGTGTACCAGACCCCGATCATCGTGATGAGCGACCTCTACCTCAGCGAAGGGTACCGCACGGTCGAGGGGTTCGACTTCAACGTCCCGATCATCCGCGGGCTCCTCGCCGCGGACGGCGGGACGGCGAAGGAGTACCTCCGGTACAAGATCACGGAGAGCGGGGTGAGCCCCCGCGCGCTCCCGGGCCAGCCCGGATTCCAGTTCGCGGCGGGGACGGACGAGCACGACGAGAAGGGCGAGCTGATCTCCGACACCCTCGCGGGAATCCCCGAGTACGTCGAGATCCGGAAGCAGATGATGGACAAGCGGATGCGGAAGCTCGACGGCCTCCGGCGGGACACGAAGGGCCCCGAGCTCTGGGGCCCGGAGAAGGCGGACCTCACGCTGATCTCCTGGGGCTCCACGCAGGGCCCGCTCCGGGAGGCGATCCTGGACCTCCAGGAGTCCGACGGCCTCGCGGTGAACTCCCTGGAGTACGCGTACCTGTTCCCGTTCCACACGGAGGAGACGAAAGCCGCCCTGAAGCGGGCGAAGCGGACGATGGCGGTGGAAGGGAACTACACGGGGCAGTTCTCCCGCCTCCTCACCGCGGAGACGGGGATCCGGCCGGACCATCTCTTCGCGAAGTACGACGGGGAGCCGTTCTACCCGAGCGAGATCGCGGCGAAGGTGCGGGAGGTGCTGGGATGAGCGACGGACGCACGATCGAGATGCAGGAGTACAAGTCCGAGATCAAGCCGACGTGGTGCCCCGGGTGCGGGGACTTCGCGGTCCTGAACGGGCTTCAGCGGGCCCTCCAGACCCTCCAGATCGAGCCGTGGAACATCGTCATCGTGAGCGGGATCGGATGCTCCTCGAACATCCCCCACTTCCTGTCCACGTACGGGTTCCACTCGATTCATGGACGCGCGCTCCCCGTCGCGAGCGGGATCAAGCTCGCAAACCCCGATCTCACCGTGATCGCGGCGGGCGGGGACGGGGACGGGTTCGGGATCGGCGTGGGGCACTTCATCCACGCGATGCGCCGGAACCTCGACATCACGTACATCGTGATGGACAACCAGATCTACGGACTCACGACGGGCCAGGCGAGCCCGACGAGCGAGAAGGGGATGGTGACGAAGTCGACGCCGGAGGGCGTGATCGAGAACCCGGTGAACCCTCTCACCCTCGCCCTCGCGTCCGGGGCGACGTACATCGCCCGCGGGTTCAGCGGGGACGCGAAAGCCCTGGGGGACCTGTTCGCGAGGGGGATCAAGCACAAGGGCTTCTCCCTGATCGACGTCCTGAGCCCCTGCGTGACGTACAACAAGATCAACACGTACGACTGGTTCCGCCAGCGGGTGTACCCCCTGGAGAAGGAGGGGCACAACCCGTCGGACTATCTCGCGGCGGTCGCTCGGGCGAACGAGTGGCCGAACCTGGACCAGAAGCGGGACCGGATCGGCCTCGGCGTGTTCTACGAGCGGAACGACATCCCGACGTACGAGGACCTCGAACCCGCCCTGCGGAAGGGCCCCCTCGTCCGGCAGCCGCTCGGCATCGAGAACACGGAGGAGCTCCTCGAGGAGTTCCGGTAGGCTCTTGGCTCGTGTAGAGGGCAATTGAATGGGCGTGTTCCGCTGGGTGGGATGGGGCCCAGCCCTTCAGCTTTGGGGGTTCGCGAGCGGAGTCCTTGTGGCGGGCACTGTTCTGTGGTCCGCCATCGTCAGTTACGCAGCACTACAGAGTGTGCGAGCACCAATCTTGATATTCGCCTTTTTCCTCGTAGGCGTTGGCTCGGGTCTCGCAACCGGGTGGAAGTCCGGTACGCTCGACGCCCAGATGATCGGGGCACATCTTGGCTCCGACCGGCTGGTCGTTCGAACTTGGCGGGATCCCCATCCCGCCTTCACTTACGCGCAGGTCATCGCTTTCCTTCTTGCGCCGATATTCGGTGTATTCCGCCTGCCCGAAGTCACCTTGGGTTGCATCTCATTCCTCGCTTTTGACCTTGCCGCCGGGGCAGTCTCACGCCTCCTGCGACTTCGACAAGTCGAAATGAAGTTGGGACCAATTGAGGTCGGGCGAGGAATCGCCGGCGTACCCGAGTCCGGGTTCGTGTATCGTCTAAGGCCCCGGGAAGCGTAGGCGTGGCGACGCGCCACCTGCCCGCGTTTCCGCGGCCCCGTGGATCGCCTCGGCGAGCTCCATCAACCTGGTCGAGCGGGGACCGGTCGCGCCGCCTCCACAATCGGTTAGAACCCGAGGTTATCCCCGATGAGGACGAGGGTGATCCGCCCGGGCCGCTCCCGTTCGTAGAACACGAGCTTCCCGACGAAGCTCCCGCCCCCGCCCGCGGAACGGATCCTCTTGTCCTCCAGGGGGAGGGCGACCTCGCGGACCCGGCGGACCCCCGCATCGACGTCCGCGACGAGCTTGTTCACGCCCGCGACCCAGATCACGTGGGGCGGGCCGTACGTGTAGAACGCCTGGCGGCTCCCGCTCGCGTCCGCCCCGAGGACCTCTCCCGTCTCGCAGATCGCCTGAACGCCTCCGAGGTAGTACTCGCATTCGACGGAGAGCCGCGCGCGGAGACGGGCCCGCTTCGCCGCGTCGTTCTCCGCCTGCCACTCCGCGTTCAGGTACCGGTACCCGGAGTCGGGCCGCTTCAGGAGGTCCACGAGCCCGATCTCGACGAGGGTCGTGGAGGTCCCGTGGGCCACGGGAGCGCCCTTCGGGATTATCCCGAGGACCGTCGTCAGGGCCTCGGGGCGGCCCCGGGCGAACACCGGCCGGACCCCTCGCGCCTCGAGGGCGGCGAACGTCCGCTCGGCGCGGGGCCGGAGCTCGGTGGCGATCCCGTCGAACGTCATCTCCCGCCTCCCGGCAGCTCGATCTTCGGGAACGCGATCGTCCGCGCGTCCCCCTCGCCCCGGTGGATGCGCTCGATCTGCTCTCGGGCGGTCTCGACCTTCGAAAGCAGGGTCACTGCGTCGATTCCCATGTAGCGCCCTGGGTACTTCCGCATCTTGTCCGGCCCCCGCCGCAGGAGGCCGAGGGCGCCGATCAGGTTCCCGTTCTGGAAGTGGTGGAACCCCGCGCAGATCTGGATCAGCCCCTGCAGGAACGCACGGCCCTCCCCGCGCTCCAGGTGCCACAGCCCCTCGAGGTGCTCGTGGGCCTCGAAGAAGTACTCCTCGTTGAAGAGCCGGATCCCGTCCCGGAACGGGTCCGTCAGGGCCTCCTCCTCCGCGGCCACGGCATCACCTCGCGAACGCCTGCCGGATCAGATCCGGCTTGTAGACGCCGCGTTCCGTCACGAGTCCCGTGACGAGGGCCCCCGGGGTGAGGTCGAAGTACGGGTTCCGTGCGGGGAGTTCGTCGACGACCTCCCTCGGGTCGTGCTCCGGGGGCGGCCGCCAGTCCTTCGCACTCCGGGTCGTGTCGATCTTGAACGTCTCGCACGCCGCGTAGAACGGCTTCCCCGCCGCGCGGCAGAGAGCCGCGAGGGGGAACGTCCCCGTGCGGTTCACGACGCTCCCGTCGACGAAGACCGTGTCCGCCCCCGTGAGGCCCAGGGTCGTCCCCGAGACGAACGCGCCCGCCGCACCGTCCGCGATCACCGCGACGTTCACCCCGGCGTCGTGGAGGTCCCGCGCGAACTCCACGCCCTCCCGGAGGGGCCGGGACTCGAGGACGAAGACCTCCTGGAGCAGGCCCTTCGCGTGGGCGGCCCCGAGGCACTCGAACACGTTCGTGCTCCGGCTCAGCGTGAGGACCGTCGCGGGCCCGTCGAGGAGCTTCAGGAAGTTCCGACCCGCCTTCCGCCTCCCCTCGTCGAGTTCCCGCTGCATCGCGTCCCGAAACCCGGGCCACTTGTCCGGGGTCTCGATCAGGAACCTCGCCGCCATCCGGGCGACGTTCCGGACGCTCGCCATCGCGGGTTGCGCCTCCTCGAGTCGCCGCGCGAGCTCCTGGACGGAGGCGCGGTCCATGGTTCCGGACGCGACGAGGAGGTCGAACGCCCGGAGGGCCCGCTCCGCGAGGTGCGTGGCCCCGCTCTGGTGGTCCCCCGCGACGGTCGCGACCTTTTCCTCAACGGACTCGGGCAGCATGCTCCATCCTCTCGTGGTAGACCGCGAGGCCGTGGACGCTGTTCCGGATCCGTCTCCGGAGGAAGTCGTGCGGGTACGCCTTTGACCCCGCGCAGCTCAGGCGGAAGAGTTCGTCCGTGACCCCGTCCTCCCCGCGGTCCGACAGGTACCGCCGGACGAGCTCGCTCCACGCGGTGTACTGGACGAGCTGCTTCTTGATCGCCTCCGCGGGGCGCTCGTGGGGGCCGAAGTGGCTGAACAGGAGGGCTCGGGGCTTCAGGTCGAGGATGCGCCGGAACGTCGCGAGGTTCTGCTCCAGGTCGAACGCGGGCGCGGGCGCGATCGGGATCAAGATCTCGTCCCGCGGGAAGTACAGGCCCACCGCGTCCCCCGTGTACACGGAGCGATTCTTCTCATCGAACACGGTGAGCTCGTGGGGCGCGTGGCCCGGGGAGTCGAGGAACCGGAGGACGCGGCCGCCGAGGTCGAGGGCCTCCCCGTCCGTCACCGCGTGGAGGCGGTCCGGGGGGATCGGGGTCATCGTCCCGAACTCGGACGCCATGTCCCCGAGGGCGGACGCCGCGCTCGCGACGAGCCGGCTCGGGTCGACGAGGTGCTTGAGCCCGCGTTCGTGGACGTACACGGTGGCGGACGGCATCTCCTTGAGGAGGAACCCTGCCCCGCCCGCGTGGTCCAGATGGATGTGGGACACGATCACGTGGTCGATGTCCCCGGGCCGGAGGCCGAACCCCCGCACGGCATCGAGGATCGCCGGTGCGTCGTTCGAGGTCCCCGTCTCGACGAGCGCCTTCTCCTCGTCGTCGATCAGGTAGATCGCCCCGAACCCCGGGACCCCCATCATCTGGACGTCCGTGTAGTGGGTCTGCGGGTCGAACGGGAGGGACTCGAAGGCCATCCGCCGCGTGGAAGGCGGGCCCGCGCTTATGCTTGCCGCTTCCGTGAAAAAGATGGGCGAATCATTAAGTATCGCGCTCCGTCTGCGACGGTTCTGATGGAGACCGAAGCGGGACTCCGGGGCACCGGCAGGCGCGCCGCCTTAATCGTCGGTCTCGCCGCCGTTCTCTTCCTGACGGGCGTCTCGTTCCTCGCGCCCGCCCCGGTGAGGGGGGCCGATTTCACCCTCTACGGGTCCGCGGGGCTGGGCTGGGGTTTCACGCCGGGGTCGATGAACAGCCCGGGCCCCACGCTCACGGTCACGCAGGGGGAGATGGTGCACCTCAGTCTCTTCTCAGGGGATGGCGCTCCCCATACGTGGTGCATCGATTACAGTGGGAACAGCGCGTGCGAGGCGGGAGAGAACGAGAGCGCAACGTTCGATTCGATGAACCCGGCGAGCCACATGTTCTTCGCCACGGGGGCCCCGGGGCTGTATGACTACGTGTGCGGGTTTCACGGCGGGTTTGTGATGAACGGGCCGTTCCGAATCACCCCAGCGGTGAACCCCGTCGTGAGCATCTCCGCGCCCACGGGGACTCAGCGGTGGACGGGTGGCACGCCGCACGACATCGTGTGGACGATGACGGATCCGCAGGACCCACTCGCCTCCCTCAATGCGGCGATCGCGTACTCGACGACGAGCGCGAACGGGCCGTGGATCCTCATCGCCGGCCCGATTCCGGG
>Ga0184623_10000264_pt1 | contig 22260 bp, 25 predicted proteins | sample PLM1_100_b1_FD_133138 | JGI IMG/M metagenome (GOLD analysis project Ga0184623, IMG submission 133138) | Groundwater sediment microbial communities from an aquifer in East River, Colorado, USA - PLM1_100_b1 | ecosystem: Environmental > Terrestrial > Soil > Riparian zone | place: USA: East River... | reverse complement strand
CCACCGGGACTGGAACGAGGCCCTCGAGTACCCGAGCGTGGAGAACATCTGCGAGTTGCTGCAGAAGGACCTGAAGGCCCGCCTCAAGTTCCCGTTCCACGTGCGGGTGTGGGAAGGCCACGGGAAGTGGGCGGAGCTGTAGGCCCTAGAACCCGCCGCGGGTCGCGGCGACCATCAGGGCGATGATCGCGAACCCGAGCCCGAGGTTGACGAACTGGGCCATGTTGAACCGCTTCTGGAGGGCGCCGACCTCGGCGCCGTGCGCGCAAGCCTCCTCCTTGAGGTGAGCGAGGATCCTATTCGCGCTCCCGATGCCGAACACCATCCCGATCGCGAACGCGGCGAGGGCGAGGACGAGGCTGGTGAGGAGGATCAGGCCCCATGGGGTCCCCACGAGAATCGAGGGATTGAACGAGCCGAGGTAGAGGTAGAGGATCACGCCGAACAGGATCGTCATCGCGGCGCTCCCGGGCAGGTACCAGCCGACGACCGGGATGATCTGCTTCATCGTCTCCTTCCGGGCGGCGTTGTCCATCCGGCCGAGGGCGCGGCGCAGCACGCCCACGCCGTACATCACTGCGCCGATCCACGCGATGCCGAACATGATGTGGAAGAACCGGATGACCAGGCCAATAATATCGACCATGGCGCGGCAACCGGCACGCCCGTATTAATCCCCTCCTCGGGGTCCGACTCCCCCGCAGGCGCACCCTCATATCGCCGCACGGATTCCCGCGCGTGATGTCCCACTTAATCGACGCGATCCAGGCGGAGACCCGCGGGGACTTCAGCGCCGCCGCGGAGCACTACCGGAATCTCATCAACACCGGCACCCCGCTCGACAAGATCGGGATCTACCAGGCCCTCGCCCGCTGCCACGAGAAGCTCGGGGAATTCCAGTCCGCCGGACAGTGGCGCCGGGTGGCGGGGAGAGTGTACCTCGAGCTGCCCGACACCGTGATGCCGAAGGACGAGCGGCAGTACCTCGCCCTCGTCGAGTACCGGAACGCGGTCCAGGGCCTGGCGGGAGACCCGACCCTGAAGGAGATCGCGGCCGAGTACAAGGCGGTCCTCGCGGAGAACTGGAAGGGCGGGCCCGAGGGGCTCACGCACGAGGGCCTTTTCGGCGGGATCTTCCTGATGGGGCTCGGCGACTACGGAGCCGCGGCGAGGTACCTCTTCGATTCCGCGGAGGCGATCAGCGAGCAGGCCACGGAGGCCCACGATCCTGAGCAGCGGGAGGCGGCCCGCCGCGCGTACGAGCTCGCCCACGAGGCCGCGATGAAGGCGGGGAACATGCAGGTCGCCCAGGTCGCGAAGGTCCGCGCGTTCGACCTCGCCCAGCCGCAGCCGTAGGGACGCCGATGTGCACCCTGATCGCCCTCCATCGAGCGGTCCCCGGGTACGACCTCGTGATCGGGATGAACCGGGACGAGGACCGGCTCCGGCTCGCGGAGCCCCCGCAACTCCTCCCGGGCCCTCCGCCCCTCGTCGCCCCGAGGGACGCCCGCGCGGGGGGCACGTGGCTCGGCGTGAACCAGCCTGGCCTGTTCGCGGCCCTCTCGAACCGCCGCGGGAAGATGTCGAACACCGCGAAATCCCGCGGACTCCTCGTCCTCGATGTGCTGAAGTCCCCGCACGTCCGAGCCGCGCAGATCACGCTAGAGCGGGAGGTCGCCCAGCATGACTACAACTTCTTCAACCTCGTCGTCGCGACGCGGGAGGAGATGCGGTTCTTCTCGTACGAGGGCCAGCTTCGGATGAGCCGTGGACACGAGGGGCTGAACGTGATGACGAACGCGGGCGGGAACGTCGAGGGGGACGAAAAGGTCGAGACGATCCGGGCCCTCGCGGGGGAATCGAAGTGGGAGGGCGGGGAGAACGTGATCCGCTGGCTCGAGTCTACCCTCCGCCACCATGTCGGGGCGGGGTCGACGCCCCTGTGCGTCCACTTCCCGGGAGGCGGTACGGTCTCCTCGACGATCCTCGCGCTCCACAACGCGGACCCGGACCAGCACGTCCTCCTGTACGCGAGCGGGAGCCCGTGCGAGAACCCGTACCGGGACTACTCCGCGCTCCTGCGACAGATGAATCCTGGCAGGACGTGATTGCGGAAAGTCGAGGGCAACGCTTTTCCCGCGGACGGGGTTCCCGCACCCCCATGGCGGGCGTCACGGACGTGCACGTCCACGTCCAGCCGTTCCGGATGCTGAGGCCAGAGATCCTCGATGCGATGAAGCGGGAGCGGCCCCAGTTCCCCCAGCTCCTGAAGATGTCCGAGGACCCGTCCGTCCTCCTGAAGATCCTCGACGACGCGGGCGTCGAACGGGCGTGCATGATCAACTACGTCGCGCCCGACGTGATGGGCTTCCTCCCGACGGTGAACGACTATGTCCTGAAATACGCGAGGGCGGACCGCGAGCGGCTGATCCCGTTCGGCTCGATCCACCCCGCGCACACGAAGGACGTGAGGAAGGAGGCGAAGGCCCTCGTGAAGAAGGGGCTCGGCGGGTTCAAGGTCCACCCGCCCCACCAGCTCCTTTTCCCGAACGACAAGAGGCTCGAGCCCCTGTACGACGTCGCGGAGGATGCGGGGGTGCCCGTGATGGTCCACACGGGGACGAGCACGTTCCCCGCCGCGAAGTCCCGCTACGGGGACCCGATCGCGATCGACGACGTCGCGGTGGACCACCCGGATCTGACGATCATCATGGCCCATGGCGGGCGTCCCCTATGGTGCGACACCGCGTTCTTCCTCGTCCGCCGCCACCGGAACGTGTACATCGACATCTCGAGCATCCCGCCGAAGCGGCTCCTGGGCTACTTCCCCCGCCTCGAGGAGATCGGGGACAAGGTCCTGTTCGGGAGCGACTGGCCCGGACCCGGGGTGCCGGGGATCCGGGAGGAGCTGGACGGGGTCCAGGAGCTGCCCCTCACGAAGGAGCTCCGGGAGAGGGTCCTCGTCACGAACGCGCGCCGCGTCTTCCCGTGACCCGCCGTCCTACGAGGACACGGCCTTCCGGAACATCGCGGTCGTCGCGGACAGGGAGATCGCCCCGACGCCGAGGATGACCAGGAAGCAGACCCCGACCGCGGTCCAGTCGAACCCCGAGATGATCAGCGCGTGGATTGCGTCGGCGATGTATGTGATCGGATTGTACGTCGCCACGGACTGGACGAACTTCGGCAGGAACGCCTTCGGCATCACCGCCGTGGACAGGAACAGCAGCGGGAACGTCGTGAGGAGGCTGATCATCAGGGTCGCCTCGGAGTTCCGCGTCGCGAGGGCGATGAAGGTGGAGATCCCGGACCAGGCGACGCCGAAGCTCACGGCGATGAGGAGGATGATGAGCACCCCGCCGATCCCCGTCGCGAACGTCACGCCCAGGATCACGCCTAGCACGACGATGATGATCGTCTGGAGGAGGACCCGGACGCCGTCGCTCATCACCTTCCCCAGCAGGATCGACGCTCGGTGGATCGGGGCGACCCGCATCTTGTCCATGTACCCGCTCTCGATGTCCGTGACCATCCCGATCCCGGCCTGCATCGCGCTCGCGATCACAGTCTGGATGATCACGGCGGCGCTGAAGAACGTCAGGTAGCTGTCCGTCCCCGTGAGGTCCTTGAACGTGATGAACTGCCCGGGGACGCCCGTCGGCTGTCGAATATCCGCAATCGACGCGAACGACTGCGTGAACAGAAGGAACCAGATGACTGGCTGGACCATCGCGAAGAACACGAACGCAGGCCGGCGGAACGTCTTCTTCAGCCACCGGCCGAAGACACCGCCCACCTCAACGAAGAAGTCTCGCGCCGCCATGTCACATCCGCCTCCTACGGCGGCCGCCGAACGGCATCCGGCTCATCGGCTTCACTTCCTCCACGCGGAGCTTCCGGCCGGTGTGCTTCACGAACACGTCGTCCAACGTGGGCGACGAGAGCGCGAGCTGCGCGATGTGCACGTTCGCGGCGTCGAGACTCCGTACGATCTCCGGCACAAGGCTCGGTCCATTCTTTGCGAACACCATGATTCCTCCGTCGTAGTCCTTGATTTCCTGGACGCCCTGGAGCCGGGCGAGGATCCCCCGCGCCCGCTCCCGGACCGTCGCCCCGCCGTTCTCCTGGAGGGCGAGCTCCACGACATCCGCGCCGATCTCCGCCTTCAGGGACGCGGGCGTCCCCTCTGCCACGATCTTTCCCTGGTCCACGATGCACAGCCGGTCCGCGAGGCGGTCCGCCTCCTCCATGTACTGGGTCGTGAGGAAGATCGTCGTCCCCTCCTTGTTCAGGTTCTGGATGTACTCCCACATCGCGACCCGGTTCTGCGGGTCGAGGCCCGTCGTGGGCTCGTCGAGGAACAGGAGCTTCGGGCGGGTGATGATCGCGGTCGCCAGGTCGAGGCGCTTCCGCATCCCGCCCGAGTACGTGCCCGCCCGGCGGTCCGCGGCCTCCTCGAGGCCCGTCGCCTTCAGGATCTCGTTGATCCGCGTCTCCGCGTCCGCCTTGCGGAGGTGGTGGAACATGCACTGGAGCCGGAGGTTCTCCCGCCCCGTGAGGTCGTCGTCCACGCTGACCTCCTGGGAGGCGTACCCGATGATCTTCCGGATCGCTGCGGGATCCTTCTTCAGGTCGATCCCGTCCACGGTCACCGCCCCCGAGGTCTTCTGGAGGAGGGTCGTGAGGACCTTGATCGTCGTGCTCTTCCCCGCGCCGTTCGGTCCGAGGAATCCGAACACCTCGCCCCGCGCGACGTGGAACGAGATCCCGTCGACCGCCCGCACGCTCCCATTGTAGACCTTGACAAGGTCCTGCACTTCGATGATGTTGTCGTTCATGACGTCCACCGTCCCTATTCCGTGATGACTTTCATGATCCGTTCCCGCGTGTCCACGAGAATCTTCCGGAGCTTCTTCGCCTGCGCCGGGTTGATCGTGCCGAGGCCGTGGCGGAACAGCTTCCCGATGGAGCGGGCCTCGCGGAACAGCGCGGCGCGCTCGGGCCCGATCCGCTCCTCGAAGGACTGGAACCGCTTCTCGAACTCCGCCTCCTGGCGGCGAAGGAAGGCCTTCCCCTTCGGGGTGATTCGGTACACGTTGCGGCCGTTCCCTCCCCTGACGGCGGCGTAGCCCTTCTTCACGAGGCTCCTCAGCGCGGGGTAGATACTGCCCGCGCTGGGCTTGTAGAACCCGTGGGAGCGCTCCTCCAGGAACTTCATGATCTCGTATCCGTGCATTGGCTGAGTTCTGAGCACCCGCAACAGGAACAGCTTGAAGTCGCCGCGGCCGAAATGAGGAAAGGGGGGAGGTCCGACCACGTCCGGCTTCATGGCCATCGCGATATATCGCGCTATACTTGAAGGTTTGGCGATTCTGGGCACGGACGGTTGTGAGAGCAGAAGCAATCCCCCGGAGCTGCGTCTGCGCGGATGGCGGGGCCAAGTATGTTGACTCGGCCGACGAAGGGCGAGTCACAAAGGACGCTTCCTTCGGCCCGCCGCCTGCGGCCCGCACGCGAAAGTCTTAACCCCGGGTGGCTCTACTCGACATAGAATGACGAGCACGGCCGATGCCAAGGAGGTCGTGACCCTTGCGGGCGGCTGCTTCTGGTGTCTCCAGCCGATCTTCCAAGACCTGCGGGGGGTCGAGAAGGTCGAGGTCGGGTACTCCGGGGGGCGCACAAAGAACCCCACGTACGAGGACGTTTGCACCGGCTCCACTGGGCACGCAGAGGCCGTGCAGGTCACATACGATCCGCCGAAAATCTCGACGGAGGAGTTCCTGAAGATCTTCTTCACGGTCCACGACCCCACGACGCTGAACCGCCAAGGCCACGACTTCGGAACCCAATACCGATCGGCGGTCTTTTACCGCACGCCCGAGCAGAAGGCGACGGTCGAGCGGGTGATCGAGGAAATCCGCGCGGCCCGGCTCTGGGACGATCCGATCGTCACGGAGGTCGCACCCCTCACCGCGTTCTACCGCGGCGAGGAGTACCACCAGGACTACTTCGCGAAGAACCCGTGGCAGGGGTACTGTCGCGCCGTCGTCGCGCCGAAGGTCGCGAAGTTCCGGAAGCAGTTCCACGACCGGCTGAAGAAGTGAGGCGCTCCCATGCCCGGACCTAATCCCGAGGTCGTGAGACAGGCTCGCAAGCTCGTGTTCGACCACTTCCGGGAGCATGCGGAACCGCCGGTGTTGGAGGACCTCATGGAGCGGTTCCGCCTCGGCCGTGAGGAGGCGTTCGAGATCCTGCTCGCGCTCGAAGCGGCACGGCACCTGAGGCTCGTCCCGGGGACGCAACGGATTCTGATGGCCTTCCCCTTCTCCGCGATTGCGACGCCGTTCCGGGTGACCGCCGGGGCGAAGCGGTACTTCGCGAACTGCGCGTGGGACGCGGTCGCCTGCCATGCCACGCTCGGGCAGCCGGTCCGCATCGACTCCCGATGTCATCACTGCGCCGCGGACCTGAGCGTCGAACTCGCCGAGGGGCGGGTCTCGCGATCTAGCGTCCCGAATCCCCTCGTCTACCTGGCCCTTCCCGCCGCGCGCTGGTGGGACGACATCGTGGTTACGTGCGCGAACCACATGGTGTTCTTCCTCTCCGAGGACCATCTTCGGTCCTGGCGGACTGCGCACACCGGTCCCGGGGGGGAGGCGCTCACCGTCGAGCAGACCCACCGCCTCGGCCTCCCCGTTTACGGGGACAAGATGCGGCTCGACTACGCGCGACCGACGAAGGACCAGCTCGTCGCGCACTTCGCGAGCCTCGGCCTGACCGGCGAGTTCTGGCGTCTCTGATGGCGCGAGGAACCGGGACAGGCGTGCGTTCCTCCCGAATCCCCAAAGGCCTAAGCCTGCGGTCCCCTTTCCGCGCCCAAATGCCGGACCGCAGCGAGTCTAACCGCCTCGCGACGGAGACGTCCTCGTATCTGAAGGGCGCGGCCCGCCAGCCCGTGGACTGGTACCCGTGGGGCGAGGACGCGTTCGCGAAGGCGAAGGCGGAGGACAAGCCGATCCTCCTCGACATCGGGGCCGTGTGGTGCCACTGGTGCCACGTGATCGACCACGAGTCGTACGAGGACCCGGAGATCGCGAAGATCATCAATGAGCGGTTCGTCGCCGTGAAGGTCGACCGCGACGAGCGGCCCGACGTCGACTCGCGCTACCAGTCCGCGGTAAACGCAATCAGCGGCCAGGGCGGCTGGCCCCTTACCGCGTTCCTGACGCCGGACGGCAAGGTGTTCTACGGCGGCACGTACTTCCCGCCGCGGGACCTGTACGGGCGCCCGAGCTTCCGCCGGATCCTCCTCGCGGTGGCCGAGCACTACACGAAGGAGCGGGCGGACGCGATCAATACCGCGGAGAGCCTCCACCAGGCCCTCGCGGAGCGCCGCGGCCTCCACGTCCACGAGGCGGACGTGAACGAGCCCCTCCTGAAGGACGCGGTGGATGGGCTCAAGGGGCAGTTCGACCCCGTGAACGGCGGGTTCGGGAGCTCCCCGAAGTTCCCGCATCCCGGGACGATGGAGTTCCTCCTCGCCCGCTACCACCGCACGAGGGAGGACGGCCTCCGGAACATGATCACCCGCACCCTGACAGGGATGGCCCGAGGCGGGGTGTACGACCAAGTCGCGGGCGGCTTCCACCGCTACTCCACGGACGCGACGTGGATCGTCCCGCACTTCGAGAAGATGGCGTACGACAACGCCGCCCTCCTGTCGAACTACGCGAAGGCGTGGGCCCTGTTCTGGGACCCTCTGTTCAAGGAGGCCGCAGAGGGGATCATCCGCTGGACGAACGAGGTCCTGAGCGATCAAACGAACGGCGGGTTCTACGCGAGCCAGGACGCGGACGTCGGCCCCGGGGACGACGGGGACTACTTCACGTGGACCGTGAAGGAGGTCCGGAGCGTCTGCACGGAGGAGGAGACGACCGCCCTCGCGTGGCGGTACGACATCGCGGAGCGGGGGGAGATGCACCACAACCCCGCGAAGAACGTGCTGTTCGCGGACAAGATGATCGCAGAAATCGCGAAGGAGACGGCATGGCGCGCGGAAAAGGTCGAGTCCCTCCTGAAGAGCGGGCTCAGGAAGCTCGCGGCCGCGAGGAAGAAGCGCCCCGCGCCGTTCGTGGACCGGACCGTGTACGCGAACTGGAACGCGATGTACGCGATCGCGTACATGGACGCCTGGCGGTATCTGGGGCGGGAGGACTGCCGCGACTTCGCGCTGAAGACCCTGCGCCTCCTCTGGGAGAACCTCTGGAACCCCGAGGCGGGGATGCACCACCAATGGGCGAACGGCGTCCGGCGGATCACGGGGTTCCTCGAGGACCACGTCTGGTTCGCCGCCGCGATGCTCGACGCGTACGAGGCGGTACAGGATCCGGACTGGCTCCAGAACTCAGAGGCGGTGATCCGGTTCGCCCTCGATCACTTCTGGGACTCGAAGGGTGGCGGCTTCTTCGACCTCAAGTCGACGGCAGGACCCGGCGCATCCGTCCTTGCGGTGAAGCGGAAGCCCGTGGAGGATTCCCCGAGCCCGTCAAGCAACGGGGTCGCGGGCCTCGTCCTCCAGAGACTCCACCATCTCACCGGGAACGACGACTACCGGCTGCACCACGACGAGCTCATCCGCGCCTTTGCGGGAGAGGCCTCCCGCATGGGCGGGATCTTCGGGGGCGCCTACTTCCACGCGGCGGAGCTGTGGCTCCATCCTCCCGCGCAGGTCGTGATCGTGGGCCCGAGGACGGACCCGAGGATCGAGGCCCTCCATCGCGCGGCGGTCGAGACGTTCAGTCCCGGGAAGACCGTGCTCGTGGTCGAGCGGGGAGGAGCGTACGTCCCCGCGGCTGTCGAGCCCATGCTGTCCTCGAAGCAGGCGATGGCGGGGCCCGCCGCGTTCGTCTGCAAGGGGAACACCTGCTCCCCGCCGACGGCGGACCCCGCGAAGCTCCGGGAGCTGCTCAGCGGGTAGCCGGAAGCTCCGCCTCGAGGGCGCGGCGGAAGTCCGACGGGATCGGCTTCGACTTCTTCGCGGCGTAGTCGTACGCGACCTGGACGCTCTCCGCCTCCGCCGCGAGACGGCCGTCCCCCTTCACCCGCATCTCGTACCCGAGCGTGAACGACGACGTCCCGATGCGGGTGGGCCACACCCGGATGAGGACGGTCTCGCCCCACGCGATCGGCGACCGGAAGTCGACCTTCGCGCTCGCGAGGATGAACTCGATCTCGTCGAGCCGCGTCGTCCTCGCGGTCTGCATGTAGTACTTCGTGCGGGCCTCCTCCATGTACGTGAGGTACACCGCGTTGTTCACGTGGCCCAGGGAGTCGATGTCCCGGAACCGCGGGGTGATCTCGAGCTCGAACACCACGGCACCGCCTCAGAACGTCCCGTCGAGGTTCGCGACGCCCTCGATCTTCACCCGCTTCTTCGGGTCCCCCTTCAGCTCCGCCACTGCGGGAAGCGTCTTGCGGGCGAGCTCCGTGTACACACGCCACGACGCCTCGATCCGGATCTGGTGGAAGTCCTGCGTGCGGCGGACGACCTTCGCGGGGACGCCCATCACGACGCTGTCCCTCGGGATCTCCTTCCCCTCCGGGACGACCGCGCCCGCCCCGAGGATCGTCCCGCGACCGATCTTCGCCCGGCTCCCGATGACGCTCCCCATGCCGACGATGCAGTCGTCGCCGACCTCGCAGCCGTGGACGACGGCGCCGTGGCCGACTGTGACGCGGCTTCCGATCTCCACGGGGTTCCCGAGGTCGACGTGGACGACCGCGTTGTCCTGGATGCTCACGCACTCGCCGACCCGGATCCGATCGAGGTCCCCGCGGAGGACCGCGCAGTGCCACACGCTCGAGTCCTTCCCGATCGTGACGTCGCCCGTGATCACGGCGGCCTTCGAGACGTAGATCATCGGGGCGGGCAAGCGCCCCATGGACTCAAGACTTTCGGCCCGCGATCCCCTCCCCCGCCATGGAGCGACATGGGCCGCTCTGACGAGTTGGTCTTGTTCAAGACCAACACGCACCTTCGCATGCGAAGGGCGCCATGGCGGGTCACGCGGACGTGTTCCTCTCCGAGATCTCCCGCCATCCGCTCGGCTTCGGGGGCCAGCCCTCCATCATGTACCGGATGAAGTCCTCCTTCGACTTCACGGTCAGGGCCTCGTTGAACCGCCGCTCCCGGCCCAAGGTCGTGAACCGGTCCTCGGGGAGGCCGTGGTGGGGGCCGTAGTGCGCGGGATACACGACGACCTCGTCGGAGAGCCTCAGGATCTTATCGAACACGGAGTGGTACAGCTCCTCGGGCCCCTCCGGGTAGAAGTCCGCCCGGCCGACGGTGCCCAAGGGGAGACAGTCACCGACGAGCGCCGCGTCCCCGAGGACGTACGTCATGTGGTCCGGCGTGTGCCCGGGGGTGTGGATCGCCCGCACCTCGGAATCGCCGACCCGGAGGCGGGAGTCGGCGATCGATTCGTGCGCGTACTTGGCCGGGGACTTGAACGGGAGGTGGATTGGCACCTGCAACCGTGCAGCGAGGGCCTTCGCGCCGGACACATGGTCCTGGTGCGTATGGGTCTCGATTACCCTCTCGATCCGCAGCCCGAGCCTGCCCGCCTCGGCGAGGAACATGCCGGGCTCCTCCGTGGGATCCACGACCGCAGCGACCCCCGACTCCGGATCTCCGATCAGGTACGACAAGCACCCCGTCTCGACACGGGGGATCTGGCGGACGATCACGCGCTCACTCCAGGCTCACGTTCACCGTCTTCACGCGGGTGTAGAAGTTCACCGCGTCGATCCCCTGCTCGTGCCCGAGGGCGGACTCCTTGAACCCGCTGAACGGGGTCTGCGGGAACGTAATCGGGTACTCGTTGATGTTCACCATCCCCGCCTCGAGGCGGTTCGCGACCCGGAGGGCGGTCTGGAGGTTCTGGGTCCACACGCCCGCCATGAGCCCGTAGTTCGTCGCGTTCGCCTGTGCGACGACCTCGTCCACGTCCTTGAAGTCGAAGGCGCAGAGGACGGGGCCGAAGATCTCCTCGCGCGCGATCTTCATCGAGGGGTCCACGTCCGTGAACACGGTCGGGAGGACGAAGTTCCCGTCCTTCAGGTCCGCGGCCTCCGCCCGCTTCCCGCCCACGAGGACCGTCGCGCCCTCCTTCGCCCCCGCCTTCACGTACTCCAGGACGGACGCCTCCTGCTGCTTCGAGACGACCGGGCCCATCTGCGTGTCCTCCTTCGTGCCGGGGCCGAGCTTCATCCGCTGGACGTTCTCCGCGAGCTTGTGGAGGAAGTCGTCCCGGATCGAGTCGTGGACGAAGAGGCGGCTCCCCGCCCAGCACATCTGGCCCGCGTTCTGGAACGCGCCGACGAGGACGCCCTTCAGGGCCCTGTCGAGCTTCGCGTCCGGGAAGACGATCTGCGGGTTCTTCCCGCCGAGCTCCAGCGTGACCGGGGTCACGTGACGGGCCGCGAGCTGCATGATTTGCTTCCCCGTCTCCGTGGACCCCGTGAACGTCATCGAGTCCACGTCGGCATGCCCCGCCAGGGCGGACCCGGCGGAGGACCCCGGACCCGTCACGACATTGAAGACGCCCGCCGGGAACCCGACCGTCGCGGTGAGCTCCGCGAGCTTCAGTGCGCTCAGCGGGGTGATCGAGGCAGGCTTCAGGACGACCGTGTTCCCCGCCGCGAGGGCGGGCGCGATCCCGCGGCACGCGAGGACGAGCGGGTAGTTCCAGGGAGAGATGTGGCCCGTGACGCCGACGGGCTCCCGCACCGTGTAGTCGAGGCGGCTCCCGGGGACGGGGATCGTCGCGCCCTCGATCTTGTCCGCGAGACCCGCGTAGTACTCGAAGAGCTTGTACACGTACGCGACGTCCCCCTTCGCCTCCCGGATCGGTTTGCCGACATTCAGGGACTCGATGCGGGAGAGCTCCTCGAACGTGTCCCGGATCGCCTGTCCGAGCTGGAACAGGAGGCGGCCCCGCTTGCTCGGGTCGATCCCCCGCCACTCCGGGTTCTCGAACGCGGCGCGGGCCGCCTGGACCGCGGCGTCGACATCGTCCTTCGTGCCGCTCGCGACCTGAGCGATCGGCCGGTTCGTGGCGGGGTCGAGGACCTCGACGGACTCCCCGCTCACGGGCTCGACCCACTTCCCGCCGATGAAAAGCAGATGCTTGGGCAGTTCCACCGCGGCGCCCCCGCACGCTATCCTGGAGAAACATATAAACGTGAGGGGAATGTCGCGGCCTTCCGCGCAGGTGGGCGATGGTCGAGGTCGTGCGGCATTCGAGGAGGGCCCCCGCCTTCGGGATCATCCGGGAGCGGGACCACCTGAACCGGATGTTCCTCGAGCAGCTCCACCGGGAGGACTACCGCCACCGCACCGCGATCGACATCGGGACGGGCACGGGCCGAGTCGTCTGGGAGATCGCGCCCCGCGCGCACCGCGTGATCGGCGTGGACAGGGACGAGCGGCGGCTGATGGAGGCCCGCGCGTACGCGGGGATCCGAGGTTTCGGCCGCGTCTCGTTCGTCCTCGGGGACGCCGAGACGACGGCGTGGAGCCCGTGGCACTCCGAGCCGTTCGACTTCGTCACGGCCCACCTCTGCATGTCCGCGGCGATCGTCTTCCGCGCGTCCCGACACCTGCGGCCCGGCGGGAAGCTGATCCTCGGGGCCCATCACAAGGACCAGTGGCGGGAGAACGGCCGCGGCTCGGGCCACTCCTTCACGGAGGACGAGATCCAGGACCTGCTCGTGGAGAACGGGTTCGCGGTGGAGTTCCTCGGCGTCGACACGACGGTCGTGGAGTGCGCGGACCTCGTGGACGCGGAGCGGGTCCTCGGCCCGACGATCGTGCGGAAGTGGGTCGGCGACGGCCGGTGGGAGGGGCTCGCGGACTCCTTCGAGGCGGGCAACCGCCAGATCACCCTCTCCCTCGTCGTCGCGAAGGCACGGAAGCTCGCCCATGGCCCCGTCTCCGAGTGAGCCGGACCCGTTCGCAACGCCAAGGCGGGTCGCCGCCCTGATGGCGGGCTTCCCTCGGCCGTGGTATCTCGCGGGGGGCTGGGCCCTCGACGTCTGGCTCCGGGGCGTGACCCGGCCCCACGAGGACATCGAGATCGCGATCCTGCGTAGGGATCAGGATGAGATCCGCCGCCACCTCGCGGGATGGGAGTTCGACAAGGTCGTGCGGGACGTCGGCGGCCTGGGGCGACAGCCGTGGCGGGAGGGAGAGCGTCTCGAGCCACCGATCCACGAACTCCACGCGCGACGATCGGAGGGCGAACCGCGGGAGCTCGAAGTCCTCCTGAACGAGTCGGATGCGGACGATTGGAGGTTCCGACGAGACCTGCGGGTCTCCCGCCCCCTTTCCGAGATGGGACTCTCCGTGGCGGGGGTCCCGGTCCTCGCGCCGGAGATCGTGCTCCTCTACAAGGCGAAGGCGCCCCGCCCACGGGACGAGAAAGATTTCCGGAACGCGTCCAAGCGGTTGAGCCCCGAGCAGCGGCGATGGCTCCGCGCCGCCCTCGACACGGTCTACCCGGGTCACCCGTGGATCGGCGCGCTCTAGGGGGATGCGGGGGCCACGGGGTCTCGCCTCGCCCGGGTGGCCATGGCCCCGCCTCCGAGGGTCGCATGTCTCAACCCCCCGCTCGCCGCGCCCTGGATGACCTTCCGGAGCCGGAAGAACATCCCGACGAACTTCGAATCGACCTCGGTGACGAAGGCCATGACGACCGTCCAAGCCCCGGACCCGCTTAAGCCGGTTCGCCCAATTCCCACCCAAGCTTGAGTGGGAGCGAAAGGCAAATCGAGCGACCATGAAAGCGCCCGTTCTGCCTAAAAGGCCCTCCGCGCGATGTACGAGAGCCCAAGCAACCGAAGCGATAAACACCTTGATGATGGTAACAGTGGTCGTTGACAGACGCAGATTTCGTCGGGATTGTCTGCGGCGGGTTCGTGCTCCTATTGTTCCTAATCTGGCTCTGGGGAAAAATGGGTCCGCGCCCTCCCAGGGGGAGAAAAGTTGGTGGCGGGTCAACTTAGTTGAGCGTAGGATCGTGAGGTCGTGGCGCTCGACTTCATAGCTCTGAGCCGAATGGTTGACCATCCCGCAGTCGGCTCTTCTTTCCGGAGTTTCGCTCCGCTTCCGGTCAGGTCCTAGGGCTAAAAACGTGCTGCCAAATCCCACCCATATCTTTTCCCGCCCGGGCCGGTTCCCGCCCCGTCCATGCTCCTTGGCGCGCACGTCTCCATCGCGGGCGGCTTCGCGAACGCCCCGAAGGCGGGCAAGTCCATCGGGTGCGAGGCGATCCAGATCTTCTCCCGGAGCCCGCGGATGCTCCGGAGGACGAAGCCGATCCCCCCGGAGGAGGTCCCGGCGTTCTGGGACGGGATGAAGAAGGCGGGGATCCGCGGGGTCGCGACCCACGGGAACTACCTGATCAACCTGAGCGCGACGAGCGCCCGGATGCTGCGGGTCGCCCGCACCGCGTTCGTCGAGGAGCTCGAGCGGGCGCAGACCCTCGGGATCCCGTACGTAATCTTCCACCCCGGGGCCCACATGGGGAAGGGACCCGCGTGGGGCCTCCAGCGGGTCACGGAGAGCCTGGACCACTGCCTTTCGAAGGCGGACGCGCCCGGCGTGACCCCGGTCCTGGAGAACACCGCGGGCGGCGGGACGACCCTCGGCCGAACGTGGGAGGAGCTGCGGGAGATCGTCGAGGGCTCGAGGTACGGGGACCGGCTTGGCATGTGCGTGGACACGTGCCACTCCCTCGCGGCAGGGTACGACTTCCTCTCCCCGGAGCGGTACGAGGCGTTCGCGCGCCAGATCGACGCGGTCCTCGGGCTCGGGCGGGTGAAGGCGCTCCACCTGAACGACTCGAAGCAGGGGCTCGGCTCCCATGCGGACCGCCACGAGCACATCGGGAAGGGGACGATCGGGAAGGAGCCGTTCCGGTGGCTCGTGAACGACCCGAGGTTCGCGGACGCCCTCGGACTCCTGGAGACGCCGGGGGACGACCGCGCGTTCAAGCGGAACCTGAAGCTCCTGAAGTCCCTGCGTGCGCCCGCCACGAGCGTCTAGCCCGCGAACCCCTCCCGGAGGCGCACCGTGAATTCGTAGATCCGGTCCACGAGGCGCATGCCGCGGTCCCCGGCCCCCAGGACCCCCGCTACGCCGCGCAGGAGAGGCAGGACCCTCATGAGTTCCAGGAGGGCGGGTCCCGCGCTCGTTCTTGCCCCATCCGGGCCCACGACGTGCATGGAGGCCCACCGGCGTTCGTCGCCGAGGTCCCCGAGGTACGGGTCCGCCTCCCGGGAGCCGATCGGGATCGAGACGATCCGGCAGCGGACGTCGAGCCGGAGGATCACTTTCCGGAAGAAGGTGCACAGGCCGCAGTCCGCGTCGTAGAACAGGAGGGTCCGGCCCCGCATCACGCGCTCGAACGCGAGCCCCCTCGAAAAGGGTTCGGTAGGACCCTTCAGAACGGGAGCCGCATCAGGGCCACCGCGAGGGGGAGCAGGGCCTGGTCCCTCCCGAGGAACCGCGCCGTCTCCACGGCGGCCCCGAGGAGGGCGATCGTGTGCTCCTTCTCCCCGACGGTCCAGTGGCCGTACGCGTTCACGATCGTGCCGAGGACCTCGTCCAGCGGGACCCCCGCCTCGAGGGCCTGCCGCAGGGTGAGCTCCGCGGGGGGCGTCTTGTGCTGCAGGCTCGCCCGCAACGCGTTCATCACCGCGACCCGTTCCACCCCGGGATCGGGGCCGAGTCGGAGGAACTCCGGGTAGCCGAAGCGGGAGACGAGGGTGCGGTACGCCTTCCAGAACAGGTGGAAGTTCTCCGACGGCTCGAGGTACGGCGCCGCGCGGCGGATCGCGTTCGCGAGGATCAGCGTGTGCCCGAGGAACCCCGGGTCCGCGGACGCCGCGACCAGGAGGGGGCGCACCGCGTCGTCCGTTCGGCGGGCCGCGAGGAGCGCCCGCAACTGGGCCTCGACGACGTCGAAGGCGCCCGTCTCCGCGGCCTCCGCGAGCCCCTCCGACGAGGGCGGGACCGCGTCCGCCTCGAGCGGCGGAATCTCGATTACGCGGGTCCCCTTCATCGACTCCGCGAGGAAGAACGCGAGGTTCGCGATCGGGAGGAGCCCGCGCGGGAGGCCGAGGGCCTCCGCGGCGTCCAGGAAGGAGACCGCGAACGCGAGGTGGTGGCCGAGCTTCCCGATGTCGTTCAGCGTGTACCGGAGGACCGCGTGGGCCCCGGCGGGGATCCCGCGGTCCATCGCGAGGCGGGCGAGGACGGCCCCCGAGACGCCGACGTCCCCCGCGGAGAGCGCGGCCGTCAGGGCGCCGACGGGGTCCGGCAGCGCGGGGAGGCTGCGGGCCTTGATCCGCACGTCCTCCGCGGACAGGCCCCGCTTCCGGAGACTGAACGAGTACAGGGTGATGAACCGGAGGAGGGGGACGCCCACGGGGAACCCGCTGATCGCGAGCATCCCCCGCGCCGCGTTCGTCGTCGGCAGCCCGTGCGGGGTGTGGAGGCTCGGGTCGCTCTGGTTCGAGTTCGACATCACGACGGAGTCGAGGATGAGGTTGCACAGGGCGGGATCCGCGGAGACCTGGTCGAACAGGCGCATCCCCTTCACGTGCTGCCCCGACAGGAGGAGCTCGCTGAACTGGGACACCTCGCTCGCCCGCCCGAACATCGGGCGACGACAACCGGCGGACGTTCAAGAACGTTTTCTCGCGCTCCGGGAGGTAGATGCGCCGGGCGCCGGGGACGTGCGTAGGCGAGGATCCCGCCGGTTCGTTACCGCAATGGAGTGCCGCAGTTCATGCAATACGTCCAGTCCGGGGCGCCGGGGCTCCCGCACCTCGGACACGACGGCGGGCCTCCGATAGGGGCGCAACGCGCCAGCATGGGAAGCGGCGACGTCGCGGGTGGACGCTTCCGGTCGAACCTCCGGAGGAGGAACACGGGGAGGAGGACGACGAGGCCCACGAGGAGGAGCACGAGCGCGGCGATCGCGGGCCATGAAATCGGGGAGGGACCCGGCGGCAGGCCCGGCCCCTCGATGCGCTCGAAGATCGCCGTGTAGTTGAACGCCTCGTTGCACCCGATCGTCCGCGTCGCCGGACCGGCGTCGGACCACCCCACGAAACGATACGTGCCGTTGACGGGGTCCGTCTGAGTGTCCAGGACCTGGAGGACGTGCTCCGTCCCCTCCCGGCACGCGAACTCCGCGGGGGTCCGGAAGGGGCCCCCGTCCACGGAGATCACGAGGCCCGGGACGGGCGATGAGAACAGGCCGAGGAAGTACTCCACGATGAAGGAGAGGAGGAGGGCCCGCGGCATGTTGCACGGGACCCGGTGCGCGATCGAGCCTCCATCGGACCAGTTCGACGGCGTGTACCGGACCCTGCCATCCTCTTGGAGGCGCGCGTCCACGAGCCGCGAGGACCCGGCGGGGCACCAGACCCCGGCGGGGGCTGTGTACGGGGTGCCCTCGATCAGGACCTCGCGACCCCTCGGGGTCGTGTTCACGAAGATCTCGTATTCCGTCGAGAAGACCGCGGTAAAGTTGGCGGAGGCGTCGCACGAGGTGACGTGGGAACGGTTCCCGCCATCGGACCACGACCCGAACACGTGGCGGGTGGATCCGTTCGTCTGCGGGGAGGGCGCGGTGATCGTCGCGAAGGTCCCGGGATCGCAGGAGAAGGAGTGTGGGGCCTGCGCGGGGGTCCCGTTCACCTCCACGAGGAGTCCGGCGGGCGACGTCTCGAGTCGAATCAGACTCGCTGCGGGGGCGGGACCCGCAACCGAAGCGCGGACGGAATCCGAGCTTGTGGAAACAACCAGGAAAGCGACGAGCAGGGGGATTGCGAGAAGGAGCGTCCGCCGCATCCGAGTCACAACGCCTCTCGCCATCGACGTCGGGCCCAGTAATGCTTTGTGGTGCAGTTAGCCGTTCACCGGAATCCCGTCCGTCTGGAGTGCATGGGGAAGGGATAAATAACGCGGGCCGTTTGAGAGCGCGGCCTATGGCCTTGTACGATGTGATTGTGATGGGCTCCGGGCCCGCGGGGCTTACGGCGGCCATCTACGCGACCCGCGCGAACCTGAAGACCCTTGTCGTGGCGGGGACGGTCGCGGGCGGCCAGCTCATGATTACGTCCGAGGTCGAGAACTATCCGGGTTTCCCGAACGGGATTCTTGGGCCCGAGTTGATGGAACTGTGGCGGAAGCAGGCGGAACGATTCAAAGCAGACTTCGTTGACGATGACGTGTCCAAGGTGGACCTGATGCATTCCCCGCTCAAGGTCTGGGCCACAGGCGACATGTACGAGGGACGAACGGTGATCGCCGCGACCGGCGCGAATGCGAAATGGTTGGGCCTCCCGAGCGAAGACCGGCTCAAGGGGAAGGGCGTGAGCGCCTGCGCCGTTTGCGATGCCTTCTTCTTCCGCGGCCTCGATGTCGCAGTCGTTGGGGGAGGCGACACCGCCATGGAGGAGGCCCTCTTTCTATCGAAGGTCTGCAAGACGGTCACCGTCATCCACCGCCGGCACGAGTTCCGCGCGAGCAAGATCATGCAGGACCGGCTCCTCGCGACGCCGAACATCAAGGTGATCTGGGACCACGCCGTCGACGACGTCGTCGGTGACAAGAAGGTCGAAGGCGTCCGGATCAAGAACGCGAAGACGGGCGCGAAGCAGGAACTGAGGGTCCAGGGGCTCTTCATCGCGATCGGGCACACGCCCGCCACGGACATCTTCAAGGGACAGCTCAACATGGACCCGCGGGGGTACATCGTGCTCCGCCCCACGGAGGAGTTCCGCACCGCCACGAACCTGCCCGGGGTATTCGTGGCCGGGGACGTCCACGACCACCGATACCGCCAGGCCGTCACCGCCGCCGGGTACGGGTGCATGGCGGCGCTGGACGCGGAGCGGTGGCTCCAGAAGAATCCTTCCTGATCCACGAGGCCTACGGGCGTCCATGGAGACGCCGGAGCATCGCGAGGTATGCTGCGAGAATGGGCACCGCCACCGCGCCCGTCAGTGCCAGCACGAATCCCGGAACGACCATCGGTTTCGTGGTCCACCAGAAGTCGTCAGTCGAAAACAGGATTCGATCGACCCCACCGCCCGGACCTGTGCGGTAGAAACCTACGTCGTACTCGAGAACAGTCTGCCGTCCCGCCTGCCGGAACCTCGACTGCTGCCAGACGTAGTACGTGGATCCAGCCCCATCACTCCCGACACTCGCGGAGGAGCCGAATGCGGATGGCGAAGGGGACGGGACCCGCGGCGGCCCACCGACGTTCCCCGCGAGCGGGTGCGCCGGTTGCATGAGCCGACCGTTCAGGTCCAGGGTCGCCGCCCAGTTCGCTCCCTGGTCCGTCCAGACGACCTCGACGGTCGAAGATGTGACCTGGATCCCCGGACTGACGGGCCCGTAGGATTGCAGGGGAACAGACCGGTTGCCGAGGGGTCCGGCGGCCGCCATCACGCGCCCGACGTCGTTCAGCTGAATGTAGTGGAACGACTGCTCGTGAAGGTTCGAGTCGAGGAGAGTCCAGGCGATATGGACCCGCGCGCCCGGATCGGAGACCGCGACGGCGCCGGACGGATAGAGGAAATATCCGTAGCGCGGGGTCACCGGGCTCGGGCCGACGACCCAATTGCCGCGAGGATCGACGACGCCGTACTGGACCGCTGAAAAATCCCGTCCGTACGTGACGAACTCAATCCCGATTCGATCGGGCGCAATGATTAACAGCCAAGGCTCCGGTGAAGTGAAATCCGAGTTGGGCTCGATGGACACACCTATCATCGTGATGCCCGAAATCAGCGTCGCGAGCGCGACGCCTATCGAAACAAGCAACACCCGCATCCTCCTCCGGGGAACGCCCCCGCTCAGCCTGCGTGGAGAATCGGCCGAGGTCTCCACGGGCGGTGGCTCTCTGCTCGTGCCCACGATGGTCGCCCCCGAGAGTATGTCTGAAACGCATACAACCTCGACGCGAAGAACCTATGGCCACCGGAAGCCTTTTGCCGAATTCCCGTGTTGTCTCGATGAACTGGTGAAGTCGCTTGGTCCGGATCTTCCGTGGCGGTGTCCTCGATGAGCGGTTCGAGGGCGGTGTCGTCGTGATCGGCCCAAGGCCGACGCAGATGATCGGCCTCGTCCGCGGGGACCTGTTCGTCCGGGACGCGAGCGTGTGCGAGGTCACCGGCATGGTCACGGGGAACTGCCTCGCGGAGCGGACCGGCAAGGTCGTCCTGAAGGGGCTCGTGAACAAGGACGCGAAGGCGGTCGGCGGGGACCTCGAGGTGTACGGGATGGTCGTCGGGAACGTCGTGAACGAGGGCGGCCGCGTGTACATCGACAAGCAGGCCCTCGTCAAGGGGAAGGTGATCGGGGAAGTGAGCGACGCCCCGATCCCGCCCCCCGCACCTCCCGCGAAGCCGTCGACGCCCGCTCCCCCGGCGCCTCCGACCGCGCCCCCGACGTCGCCCCCCGGTTAGGTCAATCGACCCGCAGCACGACCTTCCCGAACTGCTCGCCCTTCTCCAGGTACTCGTGGGCCTTGCGGGCGTCCTTCAGCGGGAACACCCGATCCACGACGGGCTTCAGGCGGCCCATGAACACGAGCTTCATCACGTCCTCGAACTCCTTCTGCGTCGACATCGTCGAGCCCATCACGGTGAGCTGCCGCCAGTACAGGTACCGGATGTCGAGCTCCGCCATCGGGCCGCTCGTCGCCCCGGGCGTCACGAGGCGCCCGCCCTTCCGGAGGGAACGGAGGCTGTCCTTGAACGTCGCGGTCCCGACGTGATCGAGCACGACGTCGACGCCCCGCTTCCCCGTGAGCTCCCACACCGCCTTCGACCACGGGACCTCCTTGTAGTTCACGAGGACATCCGCGCCGAGGTCCTTCGCCTTCTTCAGCTTCTCCTCGGAGGAGCTCGTCGTGAAGACGGTGCACCCCGCGAGCTTCGCGATCTGGATCGCGGCGGTCGAGACGCCGCTGCCCGCGCCGAGGATCAGGACCTCCTCCCCGGGCCGCACGTGGGCCTTCGTGACGAGGAGCCGCCACGCGGTCATGAACACGAGGGGGGCCGCCGCGGCGGCCTCGAAGGAGAAGTCCGTCGGGAGGCGGGCGATATTTCTCGCGGGCACGACGACGTACTCCGCGTACCCGCCGTGGACGTGCTCCCCGAGGATCCGGTAGTCCACGCACAGCGGGTCCTCCCCGCGGACGCAGTACTCACACTGCCCGCACGTGAGTCCGGGGTTCACGACGACCCGCTCGTCGACCTCGAGGTCCGCGACGTCGTCCCCGACCTTCGCGATCTCCCCCGCGACGTCGCTCCCGAGGATGTGCGGGAGGGGGAGCTTCAGGGTCGGGATCCCCTGGCGCACGAAGAGGTCGAGGTGGTTCAGGGCGCACGCTCGCACCCGCACGAGGACGTCCTTGGGGCCGAGGACGGGCTCCCCGAAGTCCGCGACGTACTCGAGGACCTCGGGCCCGCCATGCTGCCGCAGAATCACCGCCTTCATGGGCTCCGGGGGCCGGAAGGAGCCAACCCCTTTGAAGCATTGGCTCCCCGCCGCTAAGGATAACTAGCGGCGCCGCGATGCCCGGGCCGGAGGGATACCCTGAGTTCTCTGCCGCCGCCCTCGTGGCCGAGCGCACCGCCGACGACCGGACCGCCCGTCTCCCCCTACCCGCCCGCCACGCCGGACTCGATGCAACGGCTATACAGTACTCACCTCTGTGGAGCTCGCGTTCGGATGATTCAACAGCCTGGGTTAATTCTAGCTCTGACGTCCAGACGGGGTGTCAATCTAGGTCAGGGCATCCTGATGGTTGTCCTTGGGGTGTTCTTTGGAATCGTTTTTCTCTTCTCAAGGCAACCTCCAGCGCTGCTGCTATTCGTCGGTTTCTCGCTCTTGGGGCTCGCGGTCACCACCGATGCTCTACCTCAGGAAATCGCATTTCTTGGCGACAGGATCGTCGTTCCCAGTCGATTTCCTCTCGGGCGGCGCAAGAGGACAATTCCGTATTCCCAGGTCAGGGAGATTGTAGTCGTCGCCAAACCACCTAGGTTGGTCCTCCAGATTGGACCGCTCCCAAAGAACCGGCTCGTCACTTTCAAGTTTGGTGCCTCTCAGTTCGACAATTTCCTTGCGAGCCTGTCGGTCGCTCAGATTCCCGTTCGTGTGCGAGCGCT
>Ga0184623_10000263_pt1 | contig 22421 bp, 22 predicted proteins | sample PLM1_100_b1_FD_133138 | JGI IMG/M metagenome (GOLD analysis project Ga0184623, IMG submission 133138) | Groundwater sediment microbial communities from an aquifer in East River, Colorado, USA - PLM1_100_b1 | ecosystem: Environmental > Terrestrial > Soil > Riparian zone | place: USA: East River... | reverse complement strand
TGGCCCAGAAGCCCAGCGTGGCGCGGTGATCGCACCGACGCGGGCCTCCGAGCCCAAGCCGGTGTCTGTTCCGCTGCCGCAGCTTCGCGGCGCGGCGGACTGTTCGACGGTCCTCACGCAGCTGCCGGCGCAAACTCCAGCACCCGGATCCGCACCGGATGCCCGAGCATCCGGAAGAACTCCGCCTTCGCCTGGTACAGCGGAACCTCAACGCCTGCCATGCCCCTGACACGCATCACTTGCCTATTTGAACATTTCTTCAAGTCGTCATGTACGCCGGGCTCGCCAACCAGTACCGGGCTGGCATCTGTGGTGTCTGTGAGAGTCCGCCTGGGACCGGTCACTCCCCGCTCAGGGTTGTGGCTTCTCGGAACCGCGTTGGCAGTCGAGGCAGTGCGCAGTCTGCGGGACGATCCGCAGTTGCTCCACCGGGATCGGTCGGCGACAGCCGAGGCAAGTGCCGTACCGGCCGGAGCGGATCCGCTCAAGGGCCGCGTCGATGTCATGCAGCGCGCGGCGTGCCGCCGCCTCCAAAACTGAGCGCACCTCCTCGCGCGCCGAGTCGGCGCCGGCATCGACATCGACGCGACCGCTAGGAGCGTTGGCAGTGATGCCGGCGAGTTGGTCCAGCCGGAACTCGCGGTCCGATTCAAGGTGTGTCCGCAGGAGCGGCAAGTGAGTGACCAGGGCCGGGTGGGGCCGGTCGGGGGGCATGAGAGTGCTGGGCATGCGATCTCCAACGTCAGCGGGAGAGACCCCTCGGCAAGCCGTGGCAGGGAAGAGCACCGCCACGGGTACCGGGTGCGGCCGGTAAGGAACGGCCAGGACGCGTGTCAGCCCGCCGCCGCGGGCGGAGCCCGACCGACCGGCAACCGCAGCGCCCCAGGCCATCGCGTGCGCCGATCCACCGATGCGGCGAACCCGAGCAGCACCAGGACCACGGCGGCCAAACCCGCCAGGCCAACCACCGCGGGCTGCGGCAGACCATGGCCGGCCGCCTGCCCGAGGACGCCGCGCAGCTGCCGCGCGGCGCCCGATCTGATCGCCGTGACCGACGGCGCGCCGGACGCGGACCACACGCCGACACCGCTGCGGCTGGTCTCCGGGTCAACGACAGGCGCGCTGGGCGCGAACAGGGCCAGAACCACGACGAGCACGGTGACCAGCACAGGCGCCAGCGGAGCGACGAGCGCGGCGGGGACCACCGTCCTGGCTCCACCGATGCGGCTCACACCGTCATCCTCCCCGCCTCAGGCAAGCGCCCCGAACACCAGGCTGGCCGCGTGTGATGCCGAGCCGCACCCAGGTTCCCCACGACCTACAACGTCGGCGGACCGGAGGAAGTGCCCGGTTCGCACCGTGTGAGGCTCACCTGGCACCGGCGCCGGCGCCGCGCCGGCACCGGCGCGCGGCGCGCGGCGCCGAGCCTGCTGCGTCTCACCCGGGGACGCGCGTCTCCTCGATGCTGGGCGCAGCCGGCTCCTCCGTCCGGTTGCGGCGGCGGAGGCGACCGAGGCGGGTGGCGACGGGTTCGGTGAACCGGGCCGCTACCGGACCGAGGATGACCAGGATCAGCACGTACGCGGTCGCCAGCGGACCGATCCTCGGCTCGACCGCCACCGCGAGCCCTGCGATGACGATGGAGAACTCGCCGCGGGCCACCAGGGTGCCGCCGGCGCGCCACCGCCCTGCCGGTTTCACGCCGGCGCGCCGGGCGGCGTACCAGCCGGTGCCGATCTTGGTCAGCGCCGTGATGACCGCGAGGATCAACGCCGGAACCAGGACGTGCGGGATGTCCGCCGGGTCGGTGCTCAGTCCGAAGAAGACGAAGAACACGGCCGCGAACAGGTCCCGCAGCGGCGTCAACAGGCTCCGGGCGCCTTCGGCGACCTCACCGGACAGGGCGATCCCGACGAGGAACGCGCCGACCGCCGCCGACACCTGAAGCTCCTGGGCCACTCCGGCGACGAACAGCGTGAGGCCGAGCACCACCAGCAGCAGCATCTCGGGGTTGTCCGAGGAGACCGCCTTGCTGATCAGCCGGCCGTGCCGCAGCGCCAGGTAGAGGACCGCGCCGACCGTCGCGAGCGAGATCAGGAGCGTGAGGCTGCCACCGGCCAGGCTCGCGCCCGCCAGCAACGCGGTGAGGATCGGCAGGTAGAGCGCCATCGCGAGGTCTTCGATGACAAGGATCCCGAGGATCACCGGGGTTTCGCGGTTACCCAGGCGCCCGAGGTCGCCGAGGACCTTCGCGATCACGCCCGAGGAGGAGATCCAGGTGACGCCGGCGAGCGCCACGGCCGCGACCGGGCCCCACCCGAGGATCAGCGCGGCCGCCGCGCCCGGGATCGCGTTGAGGGTGAAGTCGACCAGGCCGGACGGGTACTGGGTCTTGAGGCTTGTGACGAGCTCCGACGCGCTGTACTCCAGACCCAGTAGCAGGAGCAGCAGGATGACGCCGATCTCGGCGCCGATCGCGGTGAACTCCTCGCTGGCGTTCAGTGACACGAAGCCGCCGTGCCCGAACGCCAGCCCGGCCAGCAGGTAGAGCGGAATGGGCGAGAAACCCACGCGGCCCGCGAGACGGCCGAGGACGCCCAGCGTCAGGATGATCGTGCCGAGTTCGATCAGCAGAGCGGTGGTGTTGTGCACGCGTCCCTACCTTCCGGCGATCAGATCGGTGACCGCGTCCACGCCTTCGCGGGTGCCGACGACGACGAGGGTGTCGCCGGTGGCGAAGCGGAAATCCGGCGTGGGCGATGGAACGGCGTCGGTGCGGCGCAGGACCGCGACAATGGAGGCACCGGTGCGGGAGCGCGCCTGGGTGTCGCCCAGAGTCCGGCCGTTGTACGGAGACTGCGCCTTGACGGGGATGTGCTCGGTGACCAGGTCGATCTCGCGGTGCTGACGCAGGTCCGCGATCGGGTCCGGGACCAGCAACTGGGCCAGCGTCGCGGCCTCATGCAACGCCAGCGGGGCGGCGTCCCGGCAGGTGTCGTCGTCGTCAGGATCGTGGAAGGACAGCACCCGCCGCCCGTCGTGGTGCACGACCACCGACAAGTGGTGCCCGGCCTGGGTCTCCAGGTCGTACCGATCGCCGATCCCGGGCAGATGAGTCTTACGCGCGTGCGCAGGCGGCTTCATACGAAACTCCGATCTGGCGGCACCCGCACGCATCGACACACGCGGACCGGTAGCGGCTGACATCAACGAGCGGCCGACCGCGAACCCCTCGGCGGGCAACAACACGCTCACCCGCAAGCATAACGATCGTACTGCATGGCGTGTGCGGATCGGTGCTGCCGTGGTGACCGGCCTCGTTGCTGGCCTGTTCGACTCAGAACCGTCCGGCATCGGCACGGACGTCACGGGCTCACGAGCAGGAACTGCTGTTCGTAGGCCGGATTGGTTACGGCCTGTTCGGGTCGAACTATCTATACGGTCAGTCACCTGCCTTCGCGGCGATCGCCGGGCATCGTGGAGTGGTGAGTGCCTGTGAACGCCCTGGTGCGCTGGTCTGGGGTCCGTGGCGGGTCGACCGGGTCGACCGTGACGGTCTCCTGATCCTGCGTGTCACGAACGGTTCGCAGCTGATGGGCGACTGCGTGACCGTCCAGGAGGCCCTCGACCTGCTGACCCGACTCGGCGTCCCGGTCGACCAACTCATCCGCGAGCGCAGCGGCGCGGTAGGCAACCACAGGGCGTGATCGGGCGGACGTTAGTTGATGTGACTCGAACTTGTGCTGCCTGCCGACCTCTGCCAGCACGAACGCGCGCGCCAGTACGCCCACCACATGCAAGGCCGCACTGAATGTCCAGGGCCGGATCCCGACCCTGGCGGCGTCGGCGGCCAACGTCGCAGGCATCAACCCAATCCGGTGCTACTTGCCCGGATGCCGGCTGGGATCCGCGTTGTGGTGCGTGCTCGACTGGTCGCCGGACCGGGTCGCGGCGAGTTGTGCCTCGAGTTCGGCGATCCGGCGTTCAAGCTGGGCCCGAGTCGGCCGGCGCGGCGGCGCAGCGGGCGCAGGTGGTACTGGCCGCTGATCAAGGAAACCAAGGGGTTCGTAGGCGACGATGTGTGCGGGCTTTTTCCCGCATTCGGTGCACACCATCGACGATGAGCCGTGCATCGTCGGTTGCTCCATCGAGCAGTGGCGCCGGGTCTCAACGATGTGGCCGCAGTACAGGCGGACGCGCCAGCGCATCATTTGGCTGGGCGGCGTCGGCACACTGAGGTGTTTCCTCCACACTTCGCGGACCTTCGCCGCTCGACGCTCGCGCAGTTCCTGATCCGCCTCTTCCTCGACGCGCCACTGCTCAGCCATCTTCTGAACAGCCTCAGCGATCGTCTCTGACGTGCGCTGATTAGCCCGGTCAGCACGAGTCAGCTCATAGGACTCCAGAGGGATCCCATGGCTCTGATACGCGACGGAACTCATTGCGCCGACCATACCGACGCCGCGGACAGCGCGCAGTCCAGCATCGTCAACGGTGCGCTGTCTCGTCTCGCACTCAAGACCGCAGCGGCCAACCTGGCCCACAAGTTCAGCGACATCTTCGGCGCCGAGAGCATCGAACGGTTCCTGCACACCTCCTACGACCAGTTCGCCTGCCGTACCCACCGAGGAGTTCCCGAAGCCCTGGACCGACGCGATCATCCGGGCCGCTGACGTCGTCGTCACGATGGGCTGCGGCGACGCCTGCCCGGTGTTCCCCGGCAAGCGCTACCTGGACTGGGAACTCGCCGACCCCGCCGGACTCGACGTCGAGGACGTCCGCCCGATCCGCGCCGACATCGAACATCGAGTACGCACCCTGCTGACCGAACTTGGAGTCACGGCGAGGTCCTGACCAACAGCCGCACCAGCTGCGGAGGCTAGCCGCGGGGTGCGTACATGATTAGCGCGACGCCGAGCAGGCAGATCCCGGCGCCGAGGAGGTCCCACCGGTCAGGACGGAACTTGTCGACGAGGACTCCCCACGCCAGGGATCCGGCGACAAAGACGCCTCCGTAGGCGGCCAGGACCCGGCCGAAGTTCGGGTCGGGTTGGAAGGTCGCGACGAACCCGTAGGCGCCGAGCGCGGCGATGCCGGCACCGATGAACAGGAGCCCGCGGTGTTCGCGGACGCCTTGCCAGATCAGCCAGGCGCCGCCGATCTCGGCGATGGCGGCGAGGATGAACAGGGCGATCGAGCGGGCGGTCAGCATTAGCAGCACTTGATCACGTTTCGCCGGCCTGCCTGGTGCCGGCTCCGCGTGCTGGCCACCGCTCTGCGTCGCGTGGTCAGCAGGCGCAGTTGCCGTCAGTGCAGCCGCTACCAGCGGCGTGCTTGCTCGTGGTCGTTTGCGCGGCGGCGGTAGCGCGGCGGCTGTCCCACCACCACATGCCCAGCGCGAGTACGACCAGACCGGCGGCGATGGCGAGGAGGGTCTGCTGGAGGAGCGCGGCGGTGCCGCCGGCGAGGATTCCGGCGGCGATGAGCAGCGGAAGGGCGCAGCAGGCGGCGCAGGCGAGGGCGGCCAGGCCTCCGGTGATCTTGCTGCGCAGCGGCGGGTGTTGGTCGAGCTCAGGCATCGGGTTCCTCTCGGGCGGATGGGTGCTGAGTCAGCGGAGCGAGGAGAGGTCAGTGAGCTCGACGAACGGCAGCGGGCAACCGGCGCAGGAGCAGTCGGTGAGGCTGTCGCACTGGGCGGCGATGACCTCGCCGAGCGCGTCGCGGATCGCGTTGAGGTGGGTGATCTTGCGGTCGATCTCGGCGACCTTCGCGACGGCGCGTTGCTGCAGCGCGCCGCTGACGTGCCGGCGCCGGCCGGTGTCGAGGAGTTCAGCGACCTCGTCCAGGGTGAACCCGAGCCGTTGCGCGGCCTTGATCACCCCGAGCAGGGTCACCGCCTCGGGTGGGTAGGAGCGGTGCCCGCCGAGGCTGCGGGTGGGTTCGGCGAGCAGCCCGCGACGTTCGTAGTAACGGAGGGTCTGCACGTTGACCCCGGCCGCGGCGGCCAACTCCCCGGAGCGCAGCCCGTCTGCGCTGCTCATTGGACCGCTGCGGGCGCGGCGGCTGTGGCCAGGTCACTGAGCCCGTCGAGGACACCGGTGTGGACGGCCGGCACCTCGATGTCGAGGATCACGACATCGTCGGCGCCTGGGGTGATGGTGAAGTCGAAGAACGAGCAGCAGTCGTTCTCCCGCGCGGTCAGGTCCCGGACGGTATCCACCAGGCCAACGTCGCCGGCGAGCGTCAGCCGCAGGTGCGTGGCGCTGAGGCGCTCCTGGTGGCGCAGCGCGGTGGCGAACAACGCGGTGAACTCAGCTACGCGCAGCGGCTGCGCCGCAGTGGGCAGGGTGCACGCAGCGGGGGCCTCGAACGACATGACAACTCCTCAACGGCGAAATCGTGAGCGCCGGTGTCGACACCAACACTCTTGACGGTAAACCTGTACCTAGGTACCGGATGCAAGTCAGGCCTGCACGTTCCGTCCCTCCCCGAGCCGGTAGATGCACACCTCGTCGATCTGCTCGAAGCGCCGACCTGTCGGAGCGTGTCCTCGATCCCGTCCATCCGGCCGCCGTTGAGCTCTTCCTCGACCAGCCGCGGGTGCTGCTGCGAGTCAGGTGGGCTGGTCAGTGGGGGTGCCGAAGAGTGCCTCGGCGGCCAGCCGCCCCTCCGGCGGGGTGTGGATCTCGGCGCGGACACCGCGCCCGTCGATGACCAGGCTGTAGGCGGCGAAGCTGCAGCACCGGTACTCGGCGGCGAACAGGCGGGCGAGTTCGGCGGTCAGCTCGATGTCGTGACCGAACACCACCGCGACACCGTCCTGGATCGCTTCCCGCCGGGTCGCGCGAGCCAGCACGGCCTGCCACCGGTCGATCCGGGCGATCATGTCCCCGCCGTCGGCCGCCAGGTCGCACACGATCGCTCCGTCTGCGGGCTCGGCGTCCGTCGCTGGCGCGAAGGTATAGGTGGTCACCGTCGCCGCTGCGGCGGCGGTACACGGGCAGCCTTCGGTGCAGGGGCCGGTGTTGGGCGGGCCGGCGAGTACCGTCGTGGCAGCCTGCAACCGGGCGATCTGCTGTGCCATCTCGGCGCTCTCCCGCGTCGCCTTCGCATTGGTGGCGACGGCGAGCCCGCCTGTGGCGGCCTGCTGCCGCAACGAGTCGTTGAAGGACGCCTGCGTGTCGACCAGCCGCGCGGCGACCTGCTCGGCCATCGGCTGCCGTACCGCCGCGCAGTCACCGAGACGATGGGCATCGGCCAGCTCACGCAACGCTGCATCCGCGATGCCGAGCGACTCGACACCCGTGAGGAACCGGACCTGTTCCAGATGCGACTCGTCGTATTCCCAGCCTCGGTCGCCGCTTCGCCGGGCGGGCGCGATCAGTCCGTCCTCGGCATAGCGACGCACCGTCTCCGGCGGCACACCAGCCCGCCGCGCCAGCCCCACGACACCAGCCGTCGAACCGGTCGTAGCCGCACTCCCGGATGTACCAGACATCGAAGACCTCCATCGTGGTCAGTTCACTCCGACTCATCGACGGTAAGCCTGTACCCAGGTACCGAATGCAAGCCTCCCTTCGCGGCGCCGCCCGCGACGCCCGACACGTCCTCCGCCGAATGCGACTCGCCACCGCGCCGCGGCCCGCCGAACGCCTCGCCTGAATCTCACGCTGCGCGGACGCCACGGCGCGACGTTAGCCAGTCCGGTCTGTTCTCATCGGCTCATGACGTACAACTTCGATAACCCGGACCCGCACCGCCTCGACGACCTTCGTCCCGAGGAGAAGGGTGCGTGCCTTGTCGCCGAGCGCACCTTGGGCGTCGTCGCCACGGGCTGGGACGTCAACGGCCGCCAAGGCGCGGTCGACGCGTTCCTGGAGTACCGCGACGGACGCCGTGCGGCGTTCGAGGTCTCGAAGATCGCCGCGGAGGGCGCGCTGCAGATGGATTCGCTGCTCGGACGTGACGACTTCACGTGGCCGAGGGCTGGGCAGTGGTGGTGGGAGATCTCCGTCGGCTCGAGGCGGGATATCCCGCAACTGCAGGAACGCTACGCCCGGGTCATCGCGGTTTGCGAGGCCGCAGGCGTGACCCGCCCTGAGCACCTTGTCTACCGAGGTGTCGCGCTCGACCCCGACATCGAGTGGGTTGTCGGCTCGTCCACGACCATGTGGGGCTACCCGGACGTACCGGCGGTCGATGGTGAACGGGTGCGCGACGTCATGGTCGTACCGGCCGGCCGCGGCGGAGCGACCGACAGTACGTTGGCCGGGCTCCACGACACGCTCGTGGACGAGCTCGCCTCGCCGCAGATGAAGAAGCGCGTCGCGAAGCTCCTCGCGACAGACGCGGACGAGCGTCACCTGTACCTGCCGGTGCATCTGAGCGCATGGCCGTTCGACGTGGCAGACGCGCTCGCGAGCAGCGACAGCCTCCCCCCGGACCCAGCGCCACTCCCCGACGGCATCACCCACCTCTGGCTCGCTCCGCAGTTCGGGAAGCGCGTGCTGTTGTGGGCGCCCAACGGGTGGCGCCAATCACTCCCGCATGGCGAACCGACCGAAGTGGACTGACGTCGCCGTGGGGCTCAGGCCGACCTCAACCTAGCTACCCTCGGCTCTGCTCGACGCGCCGGGCCTGGTCACCGTCGGCGCGAGTCGCGCGAACACCGGCAGCGGGACGGGGATGAGCAGTCACGACTCGGCCGCGCCTCGATTCCAGCGACCCGATCGTCAATACGATCAGAATCCCTACGCATACACCCAGTTATGTCAGAGGTAGAGTGACACGCTCCTCGACGAGGAGCCGAGGATGTTTACGCAGGTCAGCAATGGTTTGCGATGTTTGGCGGGACCTGCCGAGGGCACCACGTCCGCCCGATCACCGCAAGCCGCTGGCCGAGAGGTGCTCCGCCACGAGTCGGGCGGCCAGCTCCGCTGCCACCTCGCGTGGTCGAGAGCTGATCGTGGCGAACTCAAGAGCTTCGTCATGGACCGGCCGAACTCGCTGGGGCATGTGGTGACCAAACGTAGCGGAGTTGCTGGCAGGTCCGTCGACCGTCCCCACACTGATCATCGATGCGGGCTCGAACCCGGCGGCGGGGATGACGAGAGCCGCGGCAGGGAGGTCCAGGGTCGTCAGCGTTTCGAGCATGCGTTCGAGTTGGCCAGCCAGATGGTCCTCGTCCAGCAAAGCTCCAATGGGGCCGCGGGGAAGCGGCATCCACGCAGATCGCTGACCGGTCCGCGTGACCACCAGGCCGGCGCCGGGGCGATGTCCGGCGCTGGTGACGCGAGCTTTGCTGGTGTCACTGTGCGGGGTCAGCGCCTCGACCCGGGTGAAGAGCCCGTGCCGACGGCCGTGATCCGGCAGTACGGCCTCGAGTGCGCTGATGTCCCGCATCTGCAGTCGCGCGTCGTCGCCCACGAACGCGAGATGGAGCTCGACCGCCTCGGAGCCGCTCTGGTTCGGCAGCATGTCGTCGAGGTCGGCACGCCAGATGATCTCCACGGCCGACGGCGGACGCTGCCACCGTAGCCGCTCGCCGGAAGGCACCATGGCAGAGGACTTGGCCGGAAACGGCGCCGACCCAGACTCCTGGATGGTCGCGCGTCCGGGGAAAGGAGGCGCAGCGGTCGGCTTGGCACGATCCGGGCTCACTCCTTCGGATCAGCCGCTTCTGAGCCTCGTCCGCGTCGAGGTCATGGATGTGGATCTGCACGACCTGACTCAGAAGGCCGTCCGGCTCGCATTTCTCCACCATCACCGGCACGAGTGCCTTCTTGGCGCCCTCAGGATCGCCAGCGAAACTGCCCGCCCACTCCGGCTGCGGGAACCTCGCCGCCAGGAAGGCCTGCGACAGGACAGCGATCATGCGCCGGCAACTCTGGAGGGCATCCTGCATCTCCAGCACGAAGTTACTTCCAGGGCGGAAATCCCACTCTTGAAACACCACCGTGTAGCCCGCTGCCTCCAACACGTGGGCGATCCACGCCGCCCATGCCTTGTCAGCGGAGGTGTAGGAGATGAAGAAGTCTTTCCGGACAGGTTCCACCGCGTCAGCCTACGACCGCGCACCGACAAGGCGGCGTCCCGCCGGCTGGTGCGCAGTCCGCCCATGGACAGGTGCGCGCACTTAGCTGAGGCGACCAAGGTTGACGCAAGCCCTCAACGTCGCGGCAGGTCCTCCTCGCCGGACTCCTCGCCGACGCATACGGCATCCGCACCGCCACCGCTGCCGTCGCCGCCCTCATCGCCGCGTCCGGCCTAGCTCGCCCGGGTCCGCATGTACGAGACGCGTGGCAGGCCCGGTGGCCTTCGCTGACCAGGTGCCGACGCGGTCAACCAGCAGTTGGGCGCCGACGCGGGTCAGCACCTCGACTTTCCCACACTCGCGTGAACCAAGATGGCGAGGACCTACCGGGAACTCTCGGAGGAGCCGCTCCATCGACGCGTGCGGCGGCCGGATGACGTAGGTCATCTTCCTCACCCACTACCCAACCTCGACCCGGTCCGCAACACACAGTTCGCCTGATCCGGAGCGCGCGTGCCGAGCCGCGCGTGAGGCCGCGGCTGGTGAGTACTTGCCAGCCCCACCCTCTGTCCGCGAGCCCGCAGCGGGCCAAGGGCGTCTCAAAGTCTCGGGCCGGACGACGAGGATGAGCGCCAGGTCCCCAACTGAATGCCGCCACGTGCCGGTTCGGCCCGCGCCATGGGGGCCTGTTCGACGGTCAACTGACGGTCAAACGCTCAAGGGCCCGATCACCACTTCTGGCGATCGGGCCCTTGACCTGGTACTTCTTTGTAGCGGGGGCAGGATTTGAACCTGCGACCTCTGGGTTATGAGCCCAGCGAGCTACCGAGCTGCTCCACCCCGCGTCGTTGTGCCCTAACTATAGGCAGGTCCGCACCCCAACTGCAAAACGGGATACCCGTGACGCTCGACACGGTGCCCACCCAGCCGCATCGCCGCACGTCAGAGGCCGTGCGGCCAGCATCCCCAGCCACACCCACACCACATTTCCCCGAATCTCGCCGCACAATCCAGCCCAAACCGCCAGGATCTCCCCTGGGTACGCCGCCGTGCCCCGAAGGGAGTCCACGATGCGCTTACGGATGCTGGCCACGACGGTCGCCGCGACGCTGCTCACCGCGACGGCGACATCGGCCACCGCGGCCCTAAATACCCCAGCATCCGTCAAACCACTAGCCCCAGCGCAGAAGACGATCACGCTGATCACCGGCGACGTCGTCACCGCCACCGTCGATCCCAGCGGCCGTATCGCGGCCAGCACCACCAGCGGCGCCGGCCACATCCTGGAGACGGTCGACGAGCAGGTCTACCTGATCCCCAACCAGGCTGCGCCGTACGTCACCGCCGGCGCCATCGACCGCCAACTCTTCAACCTCACCAAGCTGATCGCCGACGGCTACGACGACAAGGCCAGGAGCAGCATCCCGCTGATCGTGTCCTACAAACCCGGTGTCCGACCGACGGCAGGCAAGGGCCGCGCGCTCCCCAGCATCGGCGCCCAGGCGATTGGCGCCAGCAAGAAGGACGCCACGACGTTCTGGCACACGATCACCGGCCACCGTCAGCCCACCGGAGCCCCCGCGCTCATCAGCGGCACGGCGACGCTGAGCGACGGCATCGCCAAGGTCTGGCTCGACGGCCAGGTCCACACCAGCCTGGACACCAGCGCCGCCCAGATCGGCGCACCGGCGGCGTGGCAGGCCGGCTATACCGGCAAGGGCGTCACCGTCGCCGTGCTCGACACCGGCATCGCCGACCACCCCGATCTCGCCGGGAAGGTCACCGAAGCGCGCGACTTCACCGGTAGCCCGTCGGGCATCCAGGACCGCGTCGGCCACGGCACCCACGTGGCATCAACCATCGTCGGCACCGGCACCAGGTATCGCGGCATCGCCCCCGACGGGAAGCTGCTGGTCGGCAAAGTGTTGGGCGACAACGGCAGCGGCGCGGAGTCGGCGATCATCGCCGGCATGGAGTGGGCCGCCAGCAAGGCGCCGATCGTCAGCATGAGCCTGGGCAGCGCGCTCCCCACCGACGGCCGCGACCCGCTCAGCACCGCCGTCAACCGCCTGACCGCCCAGACCGGTGCCCTCTTCGTCGTCGCGTCCGGCAACAACGGGCAGCGCGGCCCGCGCCAGGTGAGCGCACCGGCGGCGGCCGATGCGGCACTCGCCGTCGGCGCGGTGAGCAAGGACGACGCGCTCGCCCCGTTCTCCAGCGCCGGTCCGCGCTTACGCGACGACGCGCTCAAGCCCGAGATCACCGCACCGGGCGTCGGGATCGTCGCCGCCCGGGTCGCGGGCACACCGAACGGCGACCGGGAACCGGTAGGCGACGCGTACGCCCGCCTCTCCGGCACGTCGATGGCCACCCCGCACGTCGCCGGCGCCGCCGCGCTCGCCCTGCAGCAGCACCCGGACTGGACCGCCACCCAACTCAAGGCCGCCCTCACCAGCACCAGCACGCACCTCCCCGGCCTCACCGCCTTCCAGCAGGGCGCCGGCCGGCTCGACGTGGCCCGGACCACCACCCAGCGGATCCACGCCAGCACAGGCACGCTCAGCCTCGGCTACTTCCCGGGCCCGTACGGCGCCGTGGACCCGGTCGTCCGCGACGTCACGTACCGCAACGACACCGCAGAGCCGGTCGCCCTCGACCTCGCTTTGGACGCCAGAAGTGACAAGCCGGCCGGCCCCGACCTACTCAACGTCGAGCCGTCCAGCGTCACCGTGCCGGCGAATGCCACCGCGTCCGCGCGGATCACCCTCGACGTCAACCACGGCGACCTCGGCCTCTACAGCGGTGCGCTCACAGCCATCGAACGGGGCGGGCCAACCCGCCTGCGTACGGCCATCGCCTTCCACAAGGACCGGGTCTACACCGTCGCGCTCCGCGCCATCGCCCGGGACGGTCGGCCCGCGCCGGGATACGCCGTGCTCCACAACCAGACCACCGGCCAGAGCACGCCGGTGACGCTGAACGGCGGCACCGGCACGATCGGGATCCGGGACACCGGCGCGTACTCCCTCGCCGGCTTCGTATCCACTATGGACCCCGCAAACCGGGTCGCCGTCGAGCAGACCACGGTGGCCCGCCCCGACCTGACGATCACGGGCGACACCGAACTGGTGCTGGACGCGCGCCTCGGCAAGCCGGTGTCGTGGCGGTTGGCCGACGAGGTCGCGCCGTTCTACCTGGCCCAGGGCGTCTACCGCAAGACGGCGGGCGGCAAGCTGATCATGCAAAGCGGAGCGGCGCCGACGGTCCGCCAGCTCTTCGCCATACCGAGCGAAACCGCCACGAGCGGCGAGTTCGAGTACACCACCCGTGCCTGGCTGGAGGCGCCGCTGCTGCGCGCCCGGATCGGCGGCACGCGGCTGGACATCAGCTACCAGGGCGCGCCGGGGACGGCGATTCCGCATCTGGACGGGCACCGGCAGCTGACGGTCGTCGACGTCGGCGCCGGCCGGCCCGAGGATTACGCCGGCCGGAACGTCCGTAACCGGATCGCTTTGATCGCGCAGACGCCCGGCCTCACCTCGCGCGAGCAGATCGCGACCGCGGCGGCGAACGGGGCGGTCGCCAGCCTCATCCATGGGCGCGAGCCCGGCGTGTTCCGCGACAACAGCGTCCGCGAGGCGCCGATCCCGCCGCTCCAGCTCGATTACGACGGTGCCCGCACGCTGCTGGCGGCGCTCAAGCGTGGCCATGACCGGCTCGACGTGCGCGCCACCGCGACCAGCCCGTACGTGTACCAGCTCGTCCATCCGGAAGCCGGCCGGATCCCCGCAACGCTCGCCTACCGGCCCACCAAACTGGCGCAGCACCGGTCGACGTTCCATGCCGCGTTTAAGGGCCAAGTCGGCGCGTACTCCGTATTCGCGAGCCGCCCGTACGACATCGGATCGGTGAACCCGATCAACATGGTGCCGCTGCCGCACCGGCACACGCGGTACGTGGTGGGCGACGGCGTCACCAAGTACGGCGAGTTCGGCTGGACCCGCTTTCCTGACCAGGCCACCGGCATCTTCGCGCTGACCTACCAGCCCAGCGAGAAGCACACGGAGGCGTGGTTCAAGGGGCCGCTCGCGCCGGGCGTCACCCGGGTCCACTATCCGGTGTCCCGCAACGGGAAGCAGCTGCTACTCAACTTCGGCGAGTTCCACGACTCGGACCCCGACCACGCGCTCGTGTTCTACACCCCGGTCGCCGAGTCTCGGCTGTACGAGAACGGGGTGCTGATCGACCGCCGCGCCCACGCCAACGGCACCGTCAACGTCCCCGCCACGGAGGCCGCCACCTACCGTGTGGAGCTGGACGTCACGGAGGCGCCGGCGAACTGGCGGATCGCCACCGAAAGCCACTCGGCGTGGACGTTCCGCTCGGCGCCGACCACCGGCTGGACCCCGCTCCCGGTCGTCAACAACGTCTGGGACCTGGATCTGGACGGCGACAACGCAACACCCGCTGGACGGCCGTTCGTGCTGAAACTACGGCCGGGCACGCAACCCGGGGCGACGGCGGTGCCCATCACGGACGTCAAGCTCTGGGTTTCCTACGACCACGGCCGTACCTGGTGCGCGGTGCCACATGTACGGGGCGCCGACGGCGCGTACCGGGCGTTGATCCGCCACCCGCGGATGTCGCAGACGGACGGATTCGTGGCGCTGCGGCTGCGGGCGGCCGACGCGGACGGCAACCAACTCGACCAAACCCTGCTGAACGCCTACGCCCTGAAATAACTCGCCCGGGCAACTGTCAGGGTTTGCGGGGCATCGCGCGCCCGGTTATTGCCCGCCTTCCCGGACAGTCCGGTTTGTCCCGGACCTGAAATAGCCGTACAGCGGTGCCAGCCGCATCAACCACGACGCGACGCGGCCGGCACCGCCAGCTCCTACGGTGTCGGTGTCGGCGTCGGCGTCGGCGAGTTGGCGACGCCACCTCCGGGCGATGGCGACGCCCTTGGCGTAGTGCGCTGCGCCGCCTCGAACTGCTTCACGGCCTTGTCCAGATCCTCCTGGGCCTTGCCGATCCCAGCGAAGTCGCCCTTCTGCTGCGCGGTCCGCAGGGCGTCCAGCGCCGACTGGATCGCCTTGACGGCCGCGGCCGTGGACGAGTCCTGGGCCGGCGGTGGCGTTCCGGGCGTCGTCGGCTTGCCCGGAGTCGTGGGCGTAGTGGGAGTCGTAGGCGTCGTGCTCCCGGTGCCGAAGAGGGCGTCCAGTGCCTGCGGCAACGTGTCGGCGTAACCCACGTCGTCACCGAAGGAGACGAGCACCTTCGTCAGCTGCGGGTACGAGTTCTGGCCCGTGCCGCGAATGTAGACCGGCTCGATGTAGAGCAGCCCACCACCGACCGGCAACGTCAGCAGGTTGCCGTAGACGACGCGCGACTCGTTCGAGTTGAGCAGCGTCAGGTCCTGCCTGGACACCTGGTCGTTCTGCATCTTGGGCTGGACCTGGTTCGGCCCCAGGATCGGCGAGTTCGGTGGCAGCTCCAGGATCTGGATGCCCGGTTTGCCCTCCTCATAGGACGCCGTGATCAGCGCCTGCAGGTTCTCCCGCTGGTTCGCGGTGACGGCGCTGGTCAGCTGGAACCGCGGATCCTCCTGGCCGGGGAACTGCCCGATCAGGTAGTACGGCGGCTGCGGCGCCCCGCCCGACTTGGTGGGGTCGTCCGGAACCTTCCAGAAGTCCTGCCCGCCGAAGAACTCACCCGGGTCGCCGACGTGGTACCGCGAGAGCACGTTGCGCTGGACCTTGAACAGGTCTTCCGGGTACCGGAAGTGCGCGGCCAGGTCGGGGCTGATCTCCGACTTCGGCCGGATGATGTCGCCGCCGAAAGCCTTGTTCCACGTCTTGAGGACCGGGTCCTTGTCGTCGAACTCGTACAGCGTGACCGTGCCGTCGTAGGCGTCCACCGTGGCCTTGACGGAGTTGCGGATGTAGTTGATCTCGTCCCGAGCGAGCGCCGCCGTGCCCTGGCCCGTGAGCGAGTCCTGGGCCACCTCGCCGAGCGTCTCGCGCTGGCCGTACGGGTAGGAGTTGCTGGTGGTGTACCCGTCGACGATCCACACGACCTTGCCGTCCACGACCGAGGGGTACGGGTCGCCGTCGACCGTCAGGAACGGGGCGACCTTCTCCACCCGCGCACGGGGATCGCGCACGTACAGCACCTTGGAGTTCTCGTTCAACGCACCGGACAGCAGGAAGTTGCTCTCCCGGAAGTACGAGGCGTAGATGAGCTGGCGGAACGTCGAGCCGACCTTCACACCGCCCTTGCCGCTGTACGTCGTCTTGATCTGCGCGCTCTCGTCGCCGCCCTCGGCGGACGGCCGGTCGAACTCCTCCTCGTTACCGCCGGGCTCCTTGCCGACGATCGAGTAGTCCTTGATCAGCTCGCCGTAGTAGATGCGAGGCTGCTTCACCGGCGCGGCCTTGGCGAACTCCTCCGCCTTCGCGCCGCCGCTCTCGTCGCCGAGGAAGCCGGAGACGAAGATCGGGTTGCCGGCGGCGTCCACCTCGTTGGCTGGCGCGGCGACGAAGCCGTTGCCGTGAGTGTTGACCGTGTGCCGGTTGAGCCAGTTGGTCTGGTTGCCGGTCAGTGCGCTCGTGTCCAGCTCGCGGACGCCGACCACGTAGTCGCGGCTGACGCCGTTGACCGTGTACCGGTCGACGTCAAGCTGCACGTTGAAGCCGTAGAAGCCACGGACCTGCTGCAGCTGCGTATACGAGTCCGACAGGACGCTGGGATCGAGCAGGCGCGCGTTCGGGATCGTGCCCTTGTCCGCGCGCATGTCGGCCGGCGTGGCCGTGGTTTTCGCCGGGTACGCGGTGCGCTGCACGCCAGCGACGTCGTAGGCATCGCGGGTAGCCGTGATATTCCGCCGGATGTACTCCGCCTCGCGCTGCTTGGCGTTCGGCTTGATCGTGAACTGCTCGCTGAACGCCGGCACCGCGCCACCCAGCACTACGGCCGACACCAGCAGCAGCACCAGCGCCATGCCCGGCAGCAGCACCCGCCGCAGCCCCACGTTGACGAAGAAGACGAGCGCGCACAGCGCCGCGATCCACAGCAGGATGTTCTTCGCCGGCAACAGCCATTCGATGTCGACCGCCGAGGCGCCATTCACCTTGGATACGTCGCCGAACCCGAAGAGCAACCCGTACCGGTCGAAGTAGTAGGCGACCGCCTTGAGCGCCACGAACAGGCCGAGCAGCACGGACAGGTGGCCGATGACGGCAGGGCTCATCCGCCCGCCGCTGCCCTGCAACCGCACCCCGCCATACAGGTAGTGGACGAGGAGCGACGCAACGATCGAGAGGACCACCGCGGTGAACGCCACGCCCAGCACGTACCGCCAGAACGGGTACTCGAAGACGTAGAACGACAGGTCGAGGCCGAACTGCGGATCCTTCTTGCCGAACGGCGTGGAGTTCGAGAAGAGCAGCCACGTGCGCCAGCGGCCCTGCGCGGCGAGCCCGGTGATCAGCCAGACGAACGCGGCGAACACGGAGACGAGCAGCGTGAACCGGGGCGTGATCGCCAGCCGGTACCGTTCCAGGTTCTGCTGTTCCAGCGACATCGGCCGGTACGCCGGCCGCAACCGGAACGCCACCAGCAGGTTGCCTGCCACGACGGCCGCGACCGCACCCCCGACCAGCACGAACATGACGATCCTGGTGCGCAGCGCGGTGGACATGACCTCGGTGAAGCCCACCTCGCCGTACCAGAGCCAGTCCGCGTAGAGGTTCACGCTGCTCGACAACACGATGATGAGCAGCAAAAGGGCGACGACCGTGATAAGCACTCGCCGGTTGCGCCGGCTCACGGACGGCAGGGGCGACCGCATGGTCACGGGGCAACTCCTGGAATTGTGTCGAACAGTCGGTCGGAGCTGATGCAAACCTACCCTGCCCGTCAGACAAGGGCTGGTGCGAGCATGTTCGGTATGGAAACGCCTCCCGCACCCGCCGTCCTCAAGGCCGTCGTCGCCGAGCTCGAACTGCATGCCGAGGAGAACGGCTGGAACCGGCCGCCGACGCTGTACGCACTCGTCGACACCGCCGAGCTGGTGGCCGCCGAGCCGGCGCTGGGCGCGCAGCTCGGGCTCACCCCGGACACCGTCACGCCCGGCACGATTACCCCGATCGAGCAGGAGTCGCTCGGCGACCGGCCACTCGACGAGGCGCTGGCCCGGATCGCCTGGCCGGAGACGGTGCTGGGCTGCGCCCTGGTCCAGGAGGTGCTGGTCCTTCCGCCGGACGCGGAGGAGTCACGCCCGGACGGCGCCGACCCAGTGGACTGGGCCAGCGGCCACGCCGACAAGCGCGAGGTGCGGATGACTGTCGCGGTGCTGCGCGACGGCGCCAGGGCGGCGGCGCTACGGGTGCGCCCGACCGGCGAGGAGGAGCGGGCCGAGGCCGCGTTCGGCGAGGACCTCGCCCCCAACCTTGCCGAAGCGCTGGTGGCGACGCTGCACTGAAAGGCTTCAGCGCGGGCAGGTCGGCGGCGTTCCCTTGTCCCGCACGATCTTGAGGGCGGCGAGCGCGCCGTCAAGGGTTTCGACGCGCGCCAGCTTCAGCCCGTCCGGCGCTGTCTTGACCGCTTCCGCGCAGTTGTCCGCGGGCGTGAGGAAGACCTTGGCGCCGGCCTTCTCCGCGGCGACCATCTTCTGCGGGATGCCGCCGATCGGGCCGACGTTGCCGTCGTCATCGATCTCGCCGGTGCCGGCGATGAAGACGCCGCCAGTGAGGTCGGCCGGGTCGAGCTTGTCGATGATGGCCAGCGCGAACATCAACCCTGCGGACGGGCCGCCGATGCGGTCGAGGTCGAACGAGACGTCGAACGGGTGCGGCTGCTTCGGCTCGACGGAGACGCCGATCACGGGCCGCCGCTGATCACCGTCGCCGGCGCCTGCCGTGACGATCTTGACCGTGCCCGGCTTGCCGGCACGCACATACTCGATCGTCACCTCGTCGCCCACCTTGTGCGCCGTGATCAGCTCGATGAGGCGGGCGTGGCTGGTGACGGGCTTGCCGTCGACCTTGGTGATGATGTCGCCCTTGGCCAGCTTGCCGGTCGACGGCGAGCCCTTGCTCAGCTCGCGGACGGTGACCTGGACGGGGAAGCCGAGCGTGCGCAGCGCCGCGGTCTCGGCGGACGTCTGGGACGCCTTGAACGCCTGCTCGTTCTGCTGCTCGACCTGCCGCTCGGTCTGCTCGGGCGGGTAGACCAGCTCGCGCGGGACGACGGCCGTCTCGCCGTCGAGCCAGAACCGCAGCGCGCTGGCCAGATCGATCTGGTCGCGGACCGAGACGGTCGTGAGGTTCAGGTGCCCCTTCGACGTCGACGTCGGGCGGCCCTTGATCGCGATGATCTCCTTGCCATCGGACTTGCCGAGGGTGTCGATCGTCGGGCCGGGGCCGAGCACGACGTACGGCACAGGCAGATACGACAGGCCAACCGACAGCGCCAGCAAGACCACGGCGCCGACCAGCACCGTCCAACCACGTCGCATCATGCGACCACCCTATCCGGGCTCACCCACCGGCCTTCCGCCGCTTGCGGGCCCTCCGGACCAACGCCGCCGCGCCGACGACCGCCACCGTGGCACCCGCCGCTGCGGTGGCGCCCTTGGCGTTGATCCGCAGCCGCTGCGGGATGACGGGCCGGCCCGCGGCGTACGTGGCCAGGGCCTCGGCATTCGTGTAGACGGGCCGCCAGCCCGCCTCGCGCAGCTTCTCGGCGCCGACCACCCAGGGGTGGATCAGGTACGCCAGGTCGCTCGCCGGTCCGGTGGTGACGCCGATCGCTTGCAGCCGGGCGGCGGTGCCGAACGCGACGGCCGCCGGCAGCTCGACCCGGCGCCGGCCGAGCGCCTTCTCGACGTCGGACTGCTCCAACCAACCGTCGCTGGCGACCGTGACCGGACCGGTCAGGCCGGTGAGCACCACGGTCTCGATCGCGGAGGCCAGGTCGTCGACGTGGCAGAACTGCCAGCGCGGACGGGCGCCGCGCACCGCGAGCAGCCGTGGCCCGTCCAGCAGGCCCGACGCCGCGTGCTCCAGCCCCGGCCCGACCAGCAGCGCCGGCCGCAGGACGGCCACTCCGAGGTGCGGGTACGCCCTGACCGTACGGCGCGCGAGCCGTTCGATCTCCAGCAGGTCACCCAGGACGCTGGGCTCGGGCTGCGCACGCAGATCGCTGTCCTCCGGCAGCGGCACCGGGTTGTCCGGCAGCGCGCCGTACACGCGGGCGCTGGACAGCAACAGCACGTGCTTGACGCCGGTGGCCGCGGCGGCGGTGAGGGTCACCTGCGCACTGCGGATGTTCCGCTGCCGCTGCTCGGCCCGCTCGACGTCCGGATCGAGGGACACGGCCAGGTGCACGAGGACGTCAACGCGCTGCAACGCGCTGGCCAACCCCGGATCCGCCGGGTCGGCGCGGCGCCAGGTGACACCGTGTACGCCCGGGCGGTGGGTGTCCAGCGCGACCACCTGCCGCACGCCGTCAGCCCCGGCGAGCCGGCGGCATACGGCGGCGCCTACCTGGTCGGCGGCGCCGGTGACGGCCACTACGAGACCAGAGTTGCGCCCTGAGCGGAGCGGCCGGGTCATCACGGGCGAACCAGAGCTACCGTTGAGGGTATGACCGGCCGGAAGAGCACGTCATGACCGACTTCCCCTTCGGATTCAGCCTGCCTGGGGGCGGCAAGGGTCCTGACCCCAACGACCCCCAGTTTGCCGCGTTCATGGCTCAACTGCAGCAGATCCTCTCCACCTCCAGCGGCCCCGTGAACTGGGACCTGGCCCGCCAGGTGGCGACCGGTCTGGCCCGCGAGGGCGACCGGTCGCTGACCGCGACCGAACGGACCGAGGTCGACGACGCCCTCCGCCTCGCCGACCACTGGCTCGATCCGGTCACCAGTCTGCCTTCCGGGGTCACGTCGACCGCGGGGTGGAGCCGGTTGGAGTGGATCGAGGCCACGATCCCCACCTGGCAGCGGCTCTGTGACCCGGTCGCCGGCAAGGTGGTCGAGGCCATGGGCACGCTGCTACCCGACGCCGGCTCCGCCGAGCTGGGTCCGCTGGCCGGGCTCGCCGGGGCGGGCGGGTTGGGCGGCATGCTCGGCGGGCTCGGCGGCATGATGTTCGGCGGCCAGGTCGGGCAGGGGCTCGGCACGCTCAGCAGCGAAGTCCTGTCCTCCAGCGACATCGGGATCCCGCTCGGCCCTGCCGGCGTCGGCGCGCTGCTCCCGGCCAATCTCACCACGTTCACCGAGGGGCTTGAACGCCCCGCCGACGAGGTGCGGCTCTACGTCGCGCTGCGCGAGGCCGCCCACCACCGGCTGTTCGGCCACGTCGGCTGGTTGCGCGCGCACGTGCTCGCCGCCGTCGACGCGTACGCGCGCGGCATCACCGTCGACCGGTCCGCGTTCGAGGACGCGATGCAGCGCTTCGACCCCACCGATCCCGAGAGCATGCAGGAAGCGCTCGGCGGCGGGATGTTCGAGCAGGAGGACACGCCCGAGCAGCGGCTGGCACTGGCCCGGCTGGAGACAGCGCTCGCCCTGGTCGAGGGGTGGGTGGCGCACGTGGTCGACACGGCCGCCAGCGGGCGGCTCGTCGGAGCCGCCGCGCTCGCGGAGACGTTCCGCCGCCGCCGCGCCGCCGGTGGCCCCGCTGAGCAGACGTTCGCCACGCTGGTCGGGCTGGAGCTGCGGCCCCGCCGGCTCCGCGAGGCGGCGACGCTCTGGGCCACCCTCGCCGAGCACCGCGGGCCCGAGGGCAGGGACGCCGTCTGGGCGCACCCCGACCTCATCCCATCCGCCGACGACCTCGACGACCCCAAGGGCTTCGCCCTGCGCGAGGACGACATCGACATGTCGGGCCTCGAAGACCTGTAGCCGGACCGGCATTTCGGACGCTGCCGCCCTCTGACGCGCGCCGCCCTCTGACGCGCGCCGCCGCGTGACGCGGCGCGCGCGTTGATCCGGCGCGTTGCATCACAGACCCGCCGAGCTACCGATGCCGCCGCTCTGTGTGATGCGCGGCGCGCGTTGACACGGCGGGTCGCATCACAGACCCGTCGAACTGCCGACGCCGCCGCTCTGTGTGATGCGCGGCGCGCGTTGACACGGCGGGTCGCATCACAGACCCGTCGAACTGCCGACGCCGCCGCCCTGTGTGATGCGCCGCGCACGTTGACCCGACGCGTTGCATCACACGGCGAGCGAGGGGCTGTTCAGCTGAGCAGCGCCCGGGTCGCTTCCCAGCCCTCCAGATCGGGGTCGAGCAGGTGCACGTCGGCGGGGACGCGGAGCCGGTGCCAGCTCGGCGACTCGGCGACCGCCCGTGGCCCCGGCGCGGCGGCGCGCAGGCCGGCGACG
>Ga0184623_10000262_pt1 | contig 22432 bp, 14 predicted proteins | sample PLM1_100_b1_FD_133138 | JGI IMG/M metagenome (GOLD analysis project Ga0184623, IMG submission 133138) | Groundwater sediment microbial communities from an aquifer in East River, Colorado, USA - PLM1_100_b1 | ecosystem: Environmental > Terrestrial > Soil > Riparian zone | place: USA: East River... | reverse complement strand
TCCAGTCCGCGTTCGCGGTCGTGAAGGAGCTCGCGGCCCTCGGTGTCGCCGTCTTCGAGCAGCCCCTCCCCGCCGCGGACCTGAACGGGATGAAGGTCCTCACGGAGGCCTCCCCGATCCTGATCATGGCGGACGAGATGGTCCTCACCCCGAAGGACGCGATGCGGGTGCGCTGGGGCGGGTGCGCGAAGGCGGTGAACCTGAAGCTGATGAAGCACGGTGGGCTCCTGCGGGCCTCCGAGGTGAACACGGTGTGCGAGTCCGCGGGCTTCCCCACGATGGTCGGCTGCATGGGGGAGAGCGTCGTGTCCGTCGCCGCGGGGCTCCACTTCGCCCTCGCGCACGGGAACGTGAAGTGGGCGGACCTCGACTCCCATTTCAACCTGGAGCGGGACGTCGCCGCCGCGTTGCGGTTCGAGGGCGGGGACCTCGTGGCCCCCAACGCCGCGGGTCTCGGGGTGCGGGTGGACCCGTCCCTCTTCGGATGAGCGAAGCTTTCATTCCCGCGCATGTGCATGCGTGCCACGGGGTGATCGCATGGCGATCGAATTCGACGTCGTCGTCCCGGACCGTCCAGGGGAGCTCGGACGGCTCGCGGCGGCGCTCGCGGGCAAGGGCGTGAACATCGACGCGATCGCCGCCCTGACGGCGGGCGGGAAGGGGTACGTGGGCCTCCTTCCCGCAGAACCGGGACGGGCCCGTGACGCGCTGAAGGGCGCGGGGCTCGCGTTCACGGAGAGGACGGTCCTCACGGTACAGCTGGAGGACCGGCCGGGCACCCTCGCGGACCTCGCGAAGCGCCTGGGCGCGTCCGGCGTGAACATCACGAGCGTCCTCCCCATCGGCTCCGGGGGAGGGCGGGTCCAGCTCGCGATCGGGGTGGACGACCTCGAGAAGGCCCGCCGCCTCGTGTGACGGCACAAACGCTTTGTCCGAGGTCCGCCTCCCGCGGCCCGGTATTCCCATGTCCCTCGACGACGTGTTCGACCGGATCGACCGCCACCTGGACGAGTCCCTCGCGACCCTTGCGGAGTTCTGTCGGATCCCGAGCATCTCCGCGGAGAAGCGGGCCCAGCCGGAGGCCGCCGCCTTCCTCCGGGGGCTCCTCGGGCGGATCGGGATCGAGGCCCGCGAGTATCCGACGGACGGCGGCCCCGCCGTCGTCTTCGGGGAGCTCCGCGCGGGGGACGACCGGCCCACGATCCTCCTGTACAACCACTACGACGTCCAGCCCGTGGACCCCCTCGACGAATGGAAGACGGACCCCTTCTCCCCCGTGATGAAGGACGGGAAGCTGTTCGCGCGCGGGAGCGGGGACACGAAGGGGAACGTCGTCGCGCAGGTCGCCGCGATCCAGGCGTTCCTCGAGACCCGGGGCGGCGTTCCGTGCAACGTGAAGTTCGTCGTCGAGGGGGAGGAGGAGGTCGGGAGCCCGCACTTCCGCTCCTTCGTCGAGGCGAACCGCGGGATCCTGAAGGCGGACGGGGCGACGATCGAGGGCGGGGAGCACTCCATGCACGGGGTCCCGAAGGTGGAGTTCGGGTGCAAGGGGACGCTGTACGTGGAGCTCACCGCACGGACGGCCTCCGTGGACCAGCACAGCATGTGGGCCCCAATCCTCCCAAACGCGGCGTGGCGGCTAATCCACGCGCTGAACACGATTCGCGATCAGCAAGGCAAGGTCCTCATCCCCGGGTGGACGAGGACCGCGATGCGGCCGACGAAGGAGACGATCGCGTACCTGCGGAAGGCGGAGTTCCGGGAGAAGGACCTCCTGAAGGCGTGGGGGATCAAGGCCCCCCTCGTGAAGAAGTCCGGGGCCGCCCTCCTCCAGCACGCGATGTTCTCCCCGACGTGCACGATCTGCGGGTTCAAGTCCGGATACCTCGGACCCGGGACGAAGACCGTGAACCCCGCGGTCGCGAGCGCGAAGCTCGACTTCCGCGTCCTTCCCGGGATGAAGACCTCGAAGCAGCTGACGATCCTGAAGCGGCACCTGAAGGCGAAGGGGTTCGGGGACATCGATGTCCACTTCCACGACGCCCTCGAGGCGAGCGCGACCCCGTACGACGCCCGGATCGCGCAGGCCGCGATCGCGTCCGCGAAGGAGGTGTACCACCGCTCGCCCGCGGTGTGGCCGTGGTCCCTCGGCGCGTCCGCCACGGGGTTCTTCAACGAGATCGTGGGCGTGCCCTCGATCAGCGGGCCTGGAGTGAGCTACGAGGCGAGCGGGTACCACGCGCCGAACGAGCACATCCGGATCGAGGACTTCCGGAACGGCACGAAGTTCTTCGCGGCCCTCATGTCCCGGTTCTAGCGCTTGCCCCGGAGGACCTCCGCGACCGCCTCGCCGCGGCGGGGCTGGGACGCGCGGCCGAGCCCCGGGAAGTCGATCCCCTCGACCGGCGCCTTGATGGCGCCGCGGTAGCCGTCCACCGCCTTCCGGTACTCCAGGGAGAGGAGGTCCACGATCCGCTCCGGTCGCGCGGTGTTGATTAGGGAAGCGAGGATCGCGGGGAGCCCGTTCTCCCGCCACCACCCGTGCAGGGTCCCCAGGCCCGGGAGATTCTCCGCCATGGAGAACTCGTAGACTCGGATCGGCTCGCGGGAGAGCACGAGGCCATCGAGGGCGGACACGACCGCGACCTCGACGCCCGCGACGCGGGACTCCCACGCCTCCCGCGGGATGTACCGGTACATGTTCCCGTCGTACCGCAGGTACGCGGGCATCAGGTCCGCCGTTCCCTTCGCGGCGGGATCGACATCCGGAGCTGGAGGGAGCTTTGCGGCCGCCGCGACGCTCCTGCGGAGCTCGACGAGACGCGCGACGTCCTTGGCGGGAAGGAAGTCGCGGCTCCCCGGCCCGGCGGCTACCGCCATAGACCCCTTCCGCTTCCGGGTGGAGTCCGGGATCAGCACGAGGACTAGGATCCCCGCCATGGAGGGCGCAGATGGCCCGTGGCGGGATTAGGCTTTGCGGGGGCCCAAGCTTGATGTCGCATGCGGGCGTTCGCCGGGCCATGATCGACACCGCCGACCGGCAGAAGGTGTACAGCGTCGTCGACTCCCGCTTCGAGGACTTCGTGCGGGAGCTCTCGGACTACACCCGCGTCCCCACGATCTCCGCCCAGGGGACGAAGTTCCAAGAGGGCGCGGACGCCACCCGCAGGGTCCTCGAGGCCCACGGCGCCCGCGTCCGGGTGATGCCCACGGAGGGCGGGCCCTCCATCGTCGTGGGCGAGATCGAGGAGGACCCGTCCCTCCCGTGGGTGATCCTGTACAACCACTACGACGTCCAGCCCGTGGACCCGCTAAACGAGTGGGAGACGGACCCGTTCGACCCCGTCGTGAAGGACGGGAAGCTCTTCGGGCGGGGGACCTCGGACACGAAGGGGAACACGGTCGCCCAGGCGATCGCGATCCAGTCGATCCGCGACGTGACGGGTCGCCTCCCGGTGAACGTGCGGTACTTCATCGACGGCGAGGAGGAGAGCGGAAGCCCCCACCTCCTGGCATTCGCGGACGCGCACCCGGAGCTCTTCACGGGCCTCGGCGCGACGATCGAGGCTGCGAACCACTCCTCGGACGGGAAGCCCGTCCTCTCCCTCGGGTCGAAGGGGATCCTCAGCGTGGAGCTCGGGGTCCGGACCGCGGCGGTGGACCAGCACTCCTCCCTTGCGGCGGTCCTGCCGAACGCCGCGTGGCGGCTGATCGCGGCCCTCCGCACGCTGCGCTCGGAGGCCGGCAAGGTCCTCATCGAGGGCTTCGACGACGGAATCCCACCCCCGGATCCGGAGATGCTGAGGCACCTCCGGAAGAACAGCGCGGACCCCCTCGCGTACAAGGGCATCTACGGGGTCACGGAGGTGTTCGGCGGGAAGACCCGGTACATGCGGCTGAAGCGGTACATGTACGGGACGACGTGCACGATCGACGGGATTTGGAGCGGGTACACAGGTGAGGGCCACAAGACCGTGAACCCCGCGGTCGCCCACGCGAAGCTCGACCTCCGCCTCCTCCCGGGACAGCGACCGGACGCGATCTTCGACAAGCTCGTCGCGCACCTCCGGAACAAGGGCTTCGGGGACGTGACCGTGGAGAAGCACTCCACATTCGAGCCCGCATCGAGCTCGATCCGGGAGCGGCTCCCGCAGGCGATTCTCGCGGCGGTGCGTGAGGTCTACGGCGTCGAGCCCCTCGTGTACCCGTGGTCCGCGGGCTCCTCGACGACGTGGTACTTCACGCGGGTCGGGACGCCGGCCCCGCACCCGCCCGGGGTCGGGTACGACGGAAGCCGGGCCCACGCGCCGAACGAGAACATCCGCCTTGAGGACGCCCGCCGCTCGATGAAGGCGATCGCGGGGACGATCATGTCCCTGTGAACTCTTAGGCGCTCGGGGGTCCTCCGGGCGGAGGCGTGGCGGCGAGGGTCTTGTCCTGCTCCTCCCCTTCCACGAGGCGCGCAACCGCGACGATCTCGTCGGCCCCCTGGAGGCGCTGGAGCAGCACGCCCCGAGTGGCACGCCCCTTCACTCGGATGTCACTGACCGGGCACCGGATCACGACGCCCGCTTTCGTCGTCACGAGGAGGTGCTCGTCCGGTTCCACGATCTGGACCGTGACGACCTTCCCCTTCGCGTACTTCGCGCTTGTCGTTCGCACGCCCTTCGAGCCGCGCCGGGTCTTCCGGTACGAGGCGAGGGTCGATCGCTTCCCGTACCCGTTGCTCAGCACCGTGAGGAGTTCTGCGTCCGGGTTCTTCGGGAGGGACATCGAGACGAGCTCGTCCCCGCTCCGGACCCGCATCCCCGCGACCCCCGCCGCGGTCCGCCCCATCGGCCGCACCTGGGACAGCGGAAACCGATTCGCGTATCCGCCCGCGGACGCGAGCACGACCTCCTCGTCCCCCTGCGCGATCTGGACGTCCATCAGCTCGTCCCCCTCGTTCAGCTTGATTGCACGGATCCCGGAGACGCGGATGTTCTGGAACTCCGTGAGGCTCGTGCGCTTGATCCGCCCCTTCTTCGTCGCGAAGACCAGGTACCGGTCCTCGGGGAACTCCCGGGTCGGGATCATCGCCTCCACCTTCTCTCCGGGCTCGAGCCGCGGGAGGAGGTTCACGATCGGCTTCCCCTTCGCGTACCGGCCCGCGAGGGGGACCTTGTACGCCTTGAGTTTGAAGACCTTCCCGAAGGACGTGAAGAACAGGATGTAGTCGTGGGTCGATGCGACGAAGAGGTTCACGACGAAGTCCTCTTCCTTCGTCTCCATCCCGGTGACGCCCTTCCCACCGCGTCGCTGGCTCCGGTACGCGGTCACCGCGAGCCGCTTGATGTACCCCGTGTTCGTGATCGTGACGACGTTGTCCTCCTCGGCGATCAGGTCCTCGACCTCGAGGTCCTCCGCGACGGGCTGGATCGCCGTGCGGCGGGGGTCTCCGTACTTCTCCTTGAGCTCCCGGAGCTCCGCCTTGATAATGTTCAGGACGCGCTCCGTCGACCCGAGGATCCCCTCGAGGTCCGTGATCGTCTTCTTCAGCTGGTCCTGCTCCGTGCGGAGGGCCTGGGTCTCGAGCCCCGTCAGTTTCCGGAGGGACATGTCGAGGATCGCCTTCGCCTGGTCCTCGCTCAGAAGGTAGCGGGTCCGCAACTGAGCGGACGCGTCCTCCCCGTCCCGGGCGCGACGGATGAGCCGGATCACGTCGTCCAGGTGGTCGATCGCGGTCAGCAGGCCCTCGACGATGTGCTCCCGCTGGCGGGCCTTGTTTAGGTCGAACTGCGTCCGCCGGCGCACGACTTCGACGCGGTAGTCGGCGTACGACTGCAGGAGATCCTTCAGCGGGAGGACCTTAGGCTCGCCTCCGACGAGGGCGAGGTTGATGATTCCGAACGTGGAGTCCATCTGCGTGTGGTGGTACAGCTGGTTCAAGACGACGTCCTCGATCGCGTCCCGCTTCAGCTCGAGGACGATCCGCATCCCCTCACGGTCGGACTCGTCCCGCAGGTCCGTAACCCCGTCGATCCGCTTCCGCTTCACGAGGAGCGCGATCGACTCGACGAGGGTCCCCTTGTTCACGAAATAGGGGATCTCCGTGATCACGATTCGGACCTTGTCCCCCTTCGCCTCCTCGAATCCCGCCTTCGCGTGGAGGCTGATCAGTCCGCGCCCCGTGGAGTATGCCTCCGTGACTCCCGCCACCCCGTGGAGGATGCCGCCCGTCGGGAAGTCCGGTCCGCGGATCGGTCCCGTCTCCGGGTTGTAGATGTCCGAGAGGTTCGCGTTCGGGTTGTCGATCAGGGCGATGAGGCCGTCGACGATCTCCCCGAGGTTGTGGGGCGGCATGTTCGTCGCCATGCCGACCGCGATCCCGCTCGAGCCGTTCACGAGCAGGTTCGGGAACTTCCCGGGAAGCACGGTGGGCTCCTTTAGCGTGCCGTCGAAGTTGTCCGTCCACTCTACGGTGTCCTTCTCGATATCCTGAAGGAGCTCTTCGGCGACCTTGGAGAGGCGGCACTCCGTGTATCGCATCGCGGCGGGCTCGTCCTCGGTGCTCCCCCAGTTCCCCTGGCCCTGGATCAGGGGGTACCGAAGCGAGAAGTCCTGGACCATCCGCGCGAGGGCATCGTACACCGCCATGTCGCCGTGCGGATGGAATTTCCCAAGACACTCGCCGACTACGCGCGCAGACTTCTTGAACTGCGAACCAGAGCTCATCCCGAGCTCGTTCATCGCGTGGAGGATCCGCCTCTGCACGGGCTTCAATCCATCTCGCGCGTCGGGGAGCGCGCGCCCGACGATCACGGACATCGCGTAGTCGATGTACGAGCGCCGCATCTCCTGCTCGATTGTCTGGACGCGGATGCGCGTACCAGGTTCCTGCTGGGCTTCCTCCGGCATGGTCCACCTAGATGTCGAGGTTCACGACGTCCTTCGCGTGCTCCTCGATGTATTGCCGGCGGGGGCCGACCGCCTCGCCCATCAGGACGGAGAAGAGGGCGTCCGCCGCGGCCGCGTCCTCGATTGTGACTTGCTTCAGGACCCGACGCTCCGGGTCCAAGGTCGTTTCCCACAGCTCGTCCGCGTTCATCTCGCCGAGGCCCTTGTACCTCTGGTAGGTAACGCCCTTGTCCCCGAGTTGCTTCGCGAGCTCCTCCCTCTGCTTCTCTGTGTACGCGTAGTGGATCTCCTTGCCCTTTCTTATCTTGTACAGAGGCGGTTGGGCTATGTACACATACCCTGCGTCGATGAGGGGTCGCATGTATCGGAAGAAGAGCGTAAGGAGAAGCGTCGTGATATGCTGGCCATCTACATCGGCATCGGCCATTGTTACATTTTTGTGATATCTAACTTTGGTAAGATTGAACTCGTCCCCCACGCCCCCGCCAATCGCCATGATGAGCGCCCGAATCTCCTCGTTCTTCAGCATCTGGTCCATCCGAGCCTTCTCCACGTTCAGGATTTTCCCACGCAGCGGGAGGATAGCCTGGAACTCGCGCCGGCGGCCCTGCTTCGCACTGTTGTGGACGAACACGCCCGCCGCAAGCGCAAAGTTGTGCGTCCCTTCTACGGCGGCGTCATACACATCCATCCGCTCGTCGAGAGGGACGACCGACACGACCTTGCAGTTCACGTTGGCCGCCGCCTCGAGCATCCGCGCCTGATTACCCTCGAAATGTTCCTGGAGGAGATGGTCGAACCCGAGTGCCGTGGGAGCCGTCACGCGGCGGAGGGATTCGTACGCGTCACGTACATCTTCGCTGCCAAAGACGCGCTGCAGCAGCTTCAGGGCCTTAACCCGGTGCCCCTCGCGAATGACGTGGCCTCGCTCCTCAGTGGACCCCGCCTCAAGCCGCTTCCGTAGGCCCATCCCGATCCTTCGGCGGCTCGCCGGGTCCGCCCAAGTCCGCCGGGCAGCAGTGGCAAGTTTCACTGCGTGCTCTGGGTGCGCCTGCCACCACCGCCGCACCATCGCAGCGTGATGGCGTCGATATTCCGGGTCCCGCCAGACAGCGCGCGTGGCCTCAGCACGCCACCTCCGGAGGTTCGGATCTCGCCATTGCTCGACTGCTTGTCTGGCGAGCTTCTCACGGGCCTCGGGATGCTCCGCGTAGTACCTGCGCGACCTCTCGGCGTCGGCCGCTCTGCGCCCTGGCACCGCCCAATACTGCTTCTGCGCGCGGTCGAGCCTCGCCAGGACCTCGCCGCGGTAAGCCTCATTCTCGCGGTAGAAACGAAGCCATCGCGAGATCATGTATCGTTTGTACTCGGGATTCTTCCACTGGTTCGTGGCCCGGGCTGAGAGGATGAGACTCATGTCCCGCGACCTCATCCGTTCGCTCATCTTTCTCCGGAAGCCATCAGATTGACGGATCCGCCGGGATTTCTCTATGCTCGCGGGGGAGTGAAGGGTCTTCGCCACGTGTCTGCGATGGGTTGACAGATGTTCAGCTACGCTGAGACGCAGGATGTTCTCCGGACTGTTGTTCAGTTTGTTGAAGTCGACGTGATGGCGATGCGCCCCCGCCTCGACTCCGTATTTCCCCTTCCAAAGGTTGTACCAGTCGGCCAAGACGTGACTGAAAATCCATGACTCTGACTTGGGGTCCCACGTCATCTCGTATCCCGCGATCGTGATGCCCGAATCTTCGGTATTGGAGAACTTAGTCCGCAACGGCATCAGGGAATCCCCCGGTCGGAGGGTCCCCGCTCGACGGTAGCGTCCACTCCTCAGCATGAACCGGTGATCGGGAGTGCAGACGATTTCCTCGCCGTTGTCGAGGACGACCTTCACTACCTTCGCGTCTTCCCTTGTCCGTCGTACATCGGTGAGTCTCTCGAGGCCGATTTGCCCATCCGATCGGATTGTGTAGCAGTAGTGCTCCTTCCCCCGCATTTGCTCATCCTTGATCTCCTTGAAACTTAGCCGACGTCCGTCAGCGAGGGCGATTCTCGTATCTCCAGAAAAGCACCCCCCTGCCGAAGGACCTTCCACGATGAACAGCTCCGACTTCGCGGGGTCCCGCTCCTGGCAGTCCGCGAGCCTCCCCGGGAGGTTGAACCCCTCGAGTAGCCCTTTCCGGCGGGTGAGCTCCCGCGCCTTCCGCGCCGCCTCCCGCGCCTGGGACGCGAGGACCGCCTTCTGGAGGATCGTGGCCGCGGCCTTCGGGGTCTCGTTCAGGAAGTCCATGAGCTTCTCGTACACGCCGGAGTCCACGATCCCCTTCACCTCGGAGTTCCCGAGCTTCATCTTCGTCTGGCCCTCGAACTGGGGCTCCTGGAGCTTGATCGACAGGATCGCGGTGAGCCCCTCCCGCACGTCCTCGCCGTCGAGGCTCTCCCCGCTCTTCAGGTACTTGTTCCCCTTCGCGTAGTTGTTCAGGGCGCGGGCGAGCGCGGACTTGAACCCGATCAGGTGGGTCCCGCCCTCCACCGTGTTGATGTTGTTCACGAACGTGAAGATCGACTCCGCGTACCCGTCGTGCCACTGGAGGGCCGCCTCGATCTGCGTCCCGTCGTGCTCCTTCGACAGGTAGATCGGCGGGTCGTGGAGCGGGGTCTTCGCGCGGTTGATCCACTTCACGTACTCCGCGATCCCGCCCTGGAACTGGAACACATCGCCCTTCCCGTGGGCGGGGTCCGTGACGACGATCCGGAGGCCGCGGTTCAGGAACGCGAGCTCCCGGAGGCGGGTCGCGAGGGTCTCGTAGTCGAACGCGACCGTCTCGAAGATTTGGGAGTCCGCCTTGAACGTGATCACGGTGCCCGTGCCCTCCGCGGGACCGACCTCCTTCAGGTCCTCCGCCTTCTCCCCGCGGGAGAACCGGATCCTCCACTCCTTCCCGTCCCGCTTGATCCGGGCCTCGAGCCACTCGCTGAGCCCGTTCACGACGCTCAGCCCCACGCCGTGGAGCCCGCCGGAGACGCGGTATAGCTTGTGCTCGAACTTCCCGCCCGAGTGCATCCTCGACATCACGAGCTCCGCGGCGGGGACGCCGTACTTCGGGTGCACCTCTACCGGGATCCCGCGGCCGTCGTCCGTGATCGTGACGCTGCCGTCCTCGTTGATCGAGACCTGGATGTTCTTGCAGAACCCCACCATCGCCTCGTCGATCGAGTTGTCGACGACCTCGGCGACGAGGTGGTGCAGGCCGCGCGCGTCGACGCTGCCGACGTACATCGCGGGCCGCTTTCGGACCGCCTGCAGGCCTTCCAGGACCTGGATCGACTCCGCGTCGTACGCGATGGATTCCGTATCCTCTTGTGCCATCTATTTCACACCGTTTTCCGAAGCGAAGCGGACCCCGATTTCAGCCCCTTCCGCAGCCCATCCCAGAGTGTCGTTCTGTAATGTCCCGTGGGACATAAAGGTGTCGAGTCCAGTCTATATGGAGAAAACGACCCATCCGACCGGCGTCCCGCCTTAAATACCCCCCTTTAAATACTCGGAGGGTCCCGGCGCGCCCCTTTCCGAGGCCCTTGTTCTCATCCCTGAGAGCATCATGGACGGGGCCGATCTGGGTCCGCGAAACGTCCCGCTACTTTCGACGCCATCGGACCCCGTCCTTCGTGTCCTCGAGGACGATCCCGAGCTCCGCGAGCCGGGCCCGGATCGCGTCCGAGGTCGCGAAGTCCTTCCGCTTCCGCGCGTCCTCGCGGAGCTGCACCAGGAAGTCCAGGACCCCCGCGAGGATCCGGTCCGCGTCCGCGGACGCGGGCGGGAACAGGGACAGCACCTCGTCGAACGTCGCGAACGCCTCCACGCCCTCGTGGACCGCGCCGCGGCCCGCCCCCGCCTCGAGGGCGCGGTTCGACGCGCTCACGAGGTCGTGGATCGCCGCGATCGCCTCCCGGGTGTTGAAGTCGTCGTCCATCGCGGCGGTGAACTTCGCCCGCGCCGTCCCCACCGAGGTCCGGAGGGCCGCGTCCCCCTTCCCCGCCTCCGGGGCGGTCGCCTCCGCGGCCCGCAGGTTCCCCACGCCGTCCCGGACCCGGCGGTACGCGGCCTTCGCCTCCTCGAGCCCCGCGGCGGTGAAGTTGATCGGGGAGCGGTACTGCGCGTTCAGGAGGAAGAACCGGAGCTCGCCCCCGGAGACGACCTTCAGGGCGTCCTTCAGTGCCCAGAAGTTCCCGAGGGACTTGTGCATCTCCTCGTCGCCGACCATGAGCATCCCCGTGTGCATCCAGACCTTCACGTACGGGCTCACGCCCGTGAACGCCTCCGCCTGCGCGATCTCCGCCTCGTGGTGGGGGAACACGTGCTCCACCGCGCTCCCGTGGAGGTCGTACTGCGGGCCGAAATGGTGGATCGCGATCGCGGTGTCCTCGATGTGCCACCCCGGGCGGCCCTTCCCCCACGGGCTGTCCCACGTGGGCTCCCCGGGCTTCTGCGCCTTCCACAGGGCGAAGTCCGCGGGGGTCCGCTTGTTCGGGTCCGGCGCGACCCGGGCGCCGGGGAGGAGCTCCTCCACCTTCTGCCCGCTGAGCTTCCCCCAGTCCGTGTACTTCGTCGTGTCGTAGTACACGCTCCCGTCGCGGGCAACGTACGCGTACCCCTTCGCGAGGAGGCCTTGGATCTGCGCGATGATCTCCGGGATGTAGTCCGTCGCGCGGGCGTATAGGTTCACGGAGTCGCACCGGAGGGCCCGCATCCCGTCCTGGAATTCCTTCCAGTATTGGGCGACGATGTCCTTCCAGTCCCGGCCCGTCTTCGTCATCTTCTCGATGATCCGGTCCTCCATGTCCGTCACGTTCTGGAGGTAGAACACCGCGTACCCCCTGTGGCGGAGGTACCGCGCGACGACGTCGAACGCGACGTACGTCTTCGCGTGGCCGACGTGGGCGGAGTCCTGCGGGGTGATGCCGCAGACGAACATCGACACCCGGTTCCCATGGAGGGGGACGAAGTCCTCCTTGCGGCGGGTGAGGGTGTTGTAGGTCCTCAGGGGCATGGACCGCTGCGCATCTGGGGGGGTCGTATTAAGGTTGGGGAGCCCCGCGTTCGATGCGGTCAGCGCCGCGTCTTCACGAGCCCCTGGAAGTACGTGTGGAGGATCTTCGCCTCCGCCGCGCGGAGGGTCTCCGACAGGGTGGACTTCGCGATTCCGAGCTTCCCGGCGAGCTCCGTGAGGCTGACCTTCTTCGGAAACTCGAAGAACCCGACCCGGTACGCGAGGCGGACGACCGCATCCTGTCGGTCCGTCAGGAGGCCCGCGGTCTTCAGGGAGTGGATGGCGGTGACCTGCACATCGAGCCCCCGTCCCGTCAGGGTCTCCGCGAGCCGTTGGACCGCCCCTCGGTCCGGCGCGAGGAGGTGCCACTCCACGCCCTCCCCGCCCGCCGCGGTCGCCTCCGTGAGGAAGCACTCGGACTCCGCGATCGCGTCGCACGCCCGGCACTCCCGCACCTGGACCGTCGCGAGGAGCTTCCCCTTGGACGGGACGATCGCCCGGACGTCCGCGACGTACGGGTTCCGACGGAGGGCTTGGAGGAGAACCTCGGGGTCCGCCCCCTTCGTCTCGATCTCCACGAGGCTCTGAAGGAGCCCGCCCCCGAGGGACTTCTGCTCCACGACGGAGACGGAGGCCCCGTGCTCGACGGTCAGCAGGGTGACCCAGCTGCACGGCAGACGCACGCGGAGGGACGCCTCGATCACGGACGTCCGTCGTATCCCGGCGCGTGCTAAATAGGCGAGGGCGGAGGCCGTCCCCCGCCTCGCCCCGTATGGGTCGGCACGTCGAGGGACCGCGATGGCGGCGATCGCACCGCCCCCTAGGTGACCGCGAACACCCCGACCGCGCCGAGGCCCGTGTATGCGAAGTTGTGCGTGACGAACGGGTACAGTCCCGGGTCCGGGATCACGAGGTCGAACGCGGCCCCTCCGCTCGAGGGGAGGGTCCACGTCTGGATCCCCTGGAGCGCGTTCGCCGGGTTGTTCTCGACGTACACGATGTCGAAGATCGCGCCGATCACGTGGAAGCTCTGGATCAGACTCGGGCCGGCGTTCAGGACGTAGACGCGGATCCGGTCCCCCGCGTTCGCGGGGAGCGCCTGCCCGCCCAGCCCCGGGTGGTACTGGAAGGCGTATCCGTTGAACACGACCTGCGTCGGGGTCACGGCGAGCATCTTGTTCACGTCCCCGTAGTAGAGCCCGTTCGCGTTCACGACGTCGGAGGCGTACACCTCGCTCAGGACGAGGACGTACTCACGGTCCGGGACGGGCCGCGGGTCCACCGCAGGCTCGACGATCATCGTGCCGTACATCCCGTTCGCGACGTGGACCAGGACGGGGCCGGACCCGCAGTGGTACATGAAGACGCCGGGATAGTCCGCGGTGAACGAGTACGTGTGGGTCGTGCCGGGCGCGACGTCCCGGTACGCGGTCGCCCAGTTGATCCTCGCGGAGTGGAAGTCGATGGAGTGGTTCATCGTCCCCTCGTTCACGAGGGTGAGGTGGATTGTGTCCCCCTGGCGGACCCGGACCACGGGGCCCGGGAGGGTGCCGTTGAACGTCCACGCGGCGTACGGGACTCCCTTCCCGACCGCGAGGGGCAGTTCCTTCGCGACGAGGGTGATGTTCCACTCCCGGGTCCCGGGCGCGAGGGGCGCGGTCGCCGCATCGAACGTCGTGTGGGGGAGGTCCACGGGATTCCCCCCGCCGCCGCCCTGTCCCGTCCCCACGACGACCTTCCCCGTCATCCCCATCCACATCCCGCCTTGGAAGTCGTACGTGGCGTGGGGCGTGCAGTGGTACTCGTGCGTCCCGTCCTCCGTGAACGTGAAGGACCACCGCTCCTCCTGGTTCACGTTCGGGGAGTCCAGGGGCCCCCCGGGGTTGTTGCTCGTCACCGTGTGGTACACCGCGTCCTCGTTCACCCACGTCACCGTCGTGCCCTTCGCCACGTTCAGGACGCCGGGGACGAACGCGACCCCCGCCATCCGGACCGTCGCCGCTCCGCCGGACGGAGGGCCCGGTGGGAGGCCCGGCCCCATCGCCCAGAGGACCGACACGCCGACGAGGGCCCCGATGACGATCCCCGCGAGGAGGATCGCGACGTGCTTGCGACCTATCGCTCGGTCCTCCGCCTCGACCTGTTCCAGCGTCAAGATGCGATCCATGCCCACCGCTCCGGGATGGACGTACGCAACGGATCTCGTTTAACCTTGTCCCGAACGGGTTCGGGATTCTGGGCGTGGAGGGCGCCTACCCGAGGGCCCTGTCGAGGTCCTCGAGAAGGTCCTCGACGTCCTCGATCCCGACGGACAACCGGACGAGCCCGTCCGTAATCCCGCGGGCCTCCCGCTCCTTCAGCGGCAGGGACGCGTGGGTCATCGAGGCGGGATGTTCGATCAACGTCTCCACCCCGCCGAGGCTCTCCGCTAGGGTGAGGACCTCGAGCTGCTTCAGGAAGTCTATCGCACGGCCGGGGTCCTTCAGGACGAAGCTCAGCATCCCGCCGGGCCGGCGCATCTGCCGCTTCGCGATCGAGAAGCCGGGGTGGGACGGGAGTCCCGGGTACAGGACCCGCGCGACCTTCGGATGGCCCGCGAGGAACTTTGCGATCGCCTCCGCGTTGTCGCAGTGCCGCTCCATCCGCACCGCGAGGGTCTTCACCCCGCGGAGGACGAGCCAGCAGTCGAACGGGCTCGGGATCGCGCCGAGCGCGTTCTGCGCGAACTTCAGCTTCTCGAAGAGGTCCGCCCGCCGCATCACGAGGGCGCCCCCGAGGACGTCCGCGTGGCCCCCGAGGTACTTCGTCATCGAGTGTACGACGAGGTCGATCCCCATCCCGAGGGGCTGCTGGAGGTACGGGGAGGCGAACGTGTTGTCGCACACGCTGAGGGCGTCGTGCGCCTTCGCGAGGGCCGCGATCTCCTTCAGGTCGACGACCTTCATCAGCGGGTTCGTCGGCGTCTCGACCCAGACGATCCGGGTCTCGGGGCGCATCGCGTCCTCCACGGAGACGAGGTCCGTCATGTCGACGAACGTCGCCTCGATCCCGTAGTTCGACATGATGCGGGTGAAGATCCGATAGACGCCGCCATAGCAGTCGTCCGTCACGACGACGTGGTCCCCCTTCTTCAGGAGGGTGAGGGCGGTCGTGATCGCGCCCATCCCGGAGGCGAAGCAGAGCCCGTGGGTCCCGTCCTCCAGGGCGGCGAGGTTCTTCTCGAGGGCCGCCCGCGTCGGGTTCCCCGTGCGGCCGTACACCCACTCCTTCTGGGCCTTCTGGCTGTACGTCGAGGTCATGTAGATCGGGACTGTGACCGCGCCCGTGCGCGGGTCCGGCTCCTGGCCCACGTGGATCGCCTTCGTCGCGAAGCGCATGCGGATTCCCCGCCGGCGCTAAGGGTGGGCTCGGTAAAAGGGTTGGCGTGGGGCGCGGGCCCCCGCGACCCGGTCCGCGGTTTTTCGCTCGACCCCTCAACGCTGGGCCCGCCCCGCGAGGTAGGCGATCACGTCGATGCGGGTCACGATGCCCTCGATCTTCTCCGATGACCCGACGAGCACGGCGGGATTCCCGCGCTGGAGGAGCTTGTAGACCTGCTCGAGGTCCGCGCCCGGGTCCACGAGCGGGAACGGGTCGGCCATCACCTTCGCGACGGGCGCGTCGTTCAGGGACGGATCCGCGAGGAGCTTCTCGAGGAGCTCGTCCTCCCGCACGCTCCCGACGAGCCGCCCGCGGTCGAACACGGGGAGCTGGGAGATGTCGTACGTCCGCATCCGGTCCACGGCCTCCCGCACGGTCGCCCCCGCCTCGATCGTCACGAGGCCCGGGAGGACCTGCTCCTTCCGCCGCAGGATCGACACGAGGGGGGCCAGCGGCTCCTCCAGGAAGCCCATGTCCTTCAGCCACGCCTCGTTGTGCGCCTTCGAGACGTACTTCGTCCCGGAGTCCGGGAGGAGGACGACGAGGACGTCGTCCTTCTTGAGGTCCTCCGCGACCTTTAGCGCGACGAACACGGCGGCCCCCGCGGAGCTTCCCGCGAGGACCCCCTCCTCCCGCGCGAGGCGTCGGGTCAGGAGGTACGCCTCCTTGTCCCCCACCTTGACGACGTCGTCGATGTACTCGAACCACGTCGTCTCCGGAATGAAGTCCTCCCCGATCCCCTCGATCTTGTACGTGTGCCCCTTCGTGAGCTTCTTCGTTGTGAAGTAGTCCTTCAGGATCGAGCCGATCGGGTCCGCGCCAATCACCCTCACCTTCGGGTTCTTCTCCTTCAGGAACTTCCCCGCGCCGCTGATCGTCCCGCCCGTCCCCATCCCGCAGACGAAGTGCGTGACCTTCCCGTCCGTGTCCTGCCAGATCTCCGGGCCCGTCGTCCGGTAGTGCGCGTTCGGGTTCTCCGGGTTCCGGTACTGGTTCAGGAGGACGGAGTTCGGGGTCTCCCGATGGAGCCGCTCCGCGACCTTGTAGTACGAGTCCGGGTGGTCCGGGGACACCGCCGTCGGCGTCACGACGACGCGAGCGCCGAACGCCTTCAGCGTGTCGATCTTCTCCCGGCTCATCTTATCCGGGATCGTGAAGATCGTCCGGTACCCCTTGATCGACGCGACGAGGGCGAGTCCCATCCCCGTGTTCCCGCTCGTCGGCTCGATGATCGTCCCCCCCGGCTTCAGGAGGCCCTTCCGCTCCGCGTCCTCGACCATCGCGACGCCGATCCGGTCCTTCACGCTCCCGCCGGGGTTGAACATCTCGAGCTTCGCGCGGCCCAGGCACCTCGCGTCCTTCGCGATCCTCGGCAGTCGGACGAGGGGCGTGTTCCCGATCGTCTCCAGGATGCTGTTGTGGTACCGCATGGGCGGGCCTCCGCGCGTGGGGTTATGGAACGAACCCCGCCGCGCTATTTGAACCCCGAGGAGCGGGCGGAGGGGAACCCAGGGGCGCCGTCGGAGCGATGCCCGGGGAGGGAGTCGAACCCCCAAGAAACCGATCTGCAGTCGGTCACATTAGCCGCTCTGTCACCCGGGCCCGCTGCGACCGAACCCTCGGGGAGTATTCAAGGTTCCCGTGGCGGGAGGCGGATCTTCGCGGGGTCTTCGGGGTGCGGGAGGGTTGCCGGAGCCAGCGGGCGACGACGTCCTCGTGGCCGCGGGCGTACGCGTCCGCGGCGAGACCCCGGGGGTCGTGAAATGCGAGGTCCGCGTACCACGGGGGCCTCGCGGGCTCGGCCCGCCCCCTGGGCGTCGCATCGACGAGGAACCACACGTCGTAGTGGAGCCGGCCCGGGAACCGCTTCGGCTCGTACAGGTCCACCTCCACGCGGGGCTCCGAGTACGTCATCCCGCGGACCTCGAGAATCTCCTCGCCCACCCTCTTCGCGGCGGCCCGCGGGTCCTCCCCGTACTTCAGCTGGCTCGCGGGGATCGTCCACCCCGCGGCGTGGACCCGCCGCCGCTCCGGGTCGAGGCCCGCGAGCCGCTCCCACGCGGGGTCGTCCGCGTACTTCCCGAGGAGGATCTTCCCGCCCCGCTTCACGAACAGGAACGCACTCAGGCACATCCCGCCGGGCGGAACGGTACGGAAGCCCGCGGGCGGTGCCGACTCCGAGAGCCAGAGGAAGGGACCGTCCCCGTCCATGGGCCCGCGAACGCGGGAGCGGCCATAAGATCGCGCATCGGACGGCGACTCGCGGGGGTCTCGGGGTTTTACCTCTAAGTAGAGGTAACTCGCACACCCCGGTCCGCCACCCGCCATGGCGTGGCGGTTGCCCGATCCCTCCGACGGTCCCGCCTATACGTATTTACCCGCCCCGCCGCATCGTCGCGCCGTGGCCTCGGAGTTCAAGACGATCAACGACACCGTCCACGGGACGATCCGCCTGGACCCCCTCGTCCTCGACCTCATGGAGACCCTGGAGCTCCAGCGGCTGAACTCGATCCGCCAGCTCGGCCTCACGTACCTCGTCTTCCCGGGCGCGAACCACTCCCGCATCGAGCACTGCCTCGGGGTCGGCCACGTCGCGGGGCGGATGGCGGACGCCCTCGGCCTGCCCCCGGAGGAACGGCACCTCACGATCGCTGCGGGGCTCCTCCACGACGTCGGCCACGGCCCGTTCTCCCACACCCTGGAGCACGTCCTCTCCTCCGAGCTCTCCGTGGACCACATGGACCTCACCCAGCGGATCATCACGGGGGAGGACGACAACGTCGCCGCGGACGAGCGGGCCGCGCTCCCCGGGGTCCCGCGGATCCCCGAGGTCCTCGAGACGCACGGGATCAAGCCCGCGCGGGTCGCGGCCCTGATCCGCGGACTCGGGCCGGACGCCGCCCAGGGCTCCCTGCACGACTTCTCTCGCAGGAAGCGGGGGGAGCGGCGGGTGCTGTACCAGATCATCCACAGCGCCGTGGACGCGGACCAGGTCGACTACCTGATCCGGGACGCCCACTACACGGGGGTCGCCCTCGGCGTGATCGACGTGAACCGGTTGATCCAGACCCTCACCCTCCACGACGGCGGGATGGCGGTGGACCGGAAGGGCCTCCCCGCCCTCGAGGGGATCCTCGTCGCCCGGGGCCTGATGTACTCGAGCGTGTACTTCCACAAGACGGTCCGGATCGCGGAGTCGATGGTCTCCCGCGCGGTCGAACGGTCGAGGGGGCCGATCGGCTCGATCCAGAAGATGGTGGACCACGAGCTCCTCGGATGGCTGAAGGACCAGGGCGGGTTCCAGGGCGAGGTCGCCCTCCGGATCAAGTACCGGAAGCTGTTCAAGCGGGCCGTCGCCTGGGGCCCCGAGGACCTCTCCGAGGCGCAGCGGGAAGCGCTCCGGACCCTCTCCGACGACCGGGCCGTCCGGCGGGCGGCGGAGGACGCGCTCGCGCGGAAGGCGGGCGTGGAGCCGGGTCGGGTGATCGTCGACATCCCCCTCCCCGAGCTCCTCGTGTCGGAGCCCCGGATCGCGAGCACGGACGTGACCGTCGTGGACGAGGACGGGGGCGCGTCCCGGCTCTCCCGCCTGAGCCCGCTCGCCCGCGCCCTCCAGCTCCGCGCGGTCTCGGACTGGGCCGTGATGGTCGCCTGCGATCCCGCGGCCCGGACCCGGGTCGCGAAGGCGGCTCCGAAGGTCCTGTTCTCGGGCCCCCGGGGCCGCGACGATTAGATAACCGTGGTCCCCCCCGCGAGCGGCCTTCCCTATAGGGAGAAAACGGGCCCTCGAACGGTTTTACATCGTACCAGAAATTATTTATGAACCCTGCCGCTTGGCATGTCCAGTTCTATGAAAGGAGAGGAGACGGGAAATGGCAGGATCAAGTGATGAGTCCATGTCGACTGGCGAGCCTGCAGGCCTGCCCTCGGAGGCGCCGAAGGGCACCCCGTGGAGCAAGATCGCGGCCGTGGTGATCGTGCTGATCGTGATTATCGCGGCGATCGTGGTCTGGCAACTCGGGCAGGGCGCACGGGAGACCGCGCCCGCGGTTACGCGGGTGGCGATCACCTCCGGGACGAGCGGGAATCTGGGTTCAGTGGGTTTGCCGATCGGCTTCCGGGCGACTGCGACGGGGTCGATTGCGACGTACGAGTGGAATTTCGGTGATGTCGCCTACGGCCAGACGATTACCACGACCACGAACACGACCTCCCACGTCTACGGGGTCGACGGGACGTTCATCGTCGTCGTCACGGTCCGCTCGCCTGGCGGGCTGACCGCGTCGAACGATGCGAACCTCCTCCAAGTGGTCATCACGGACTCGAACTTCGGCCCGGACGACACAAAGGCGCTGGCCGTGGGGACGGTGAACCCGACCTCGGCGACGTTGACGGGCGGCACCGTGGACATCACGGCGAACGGGAGCGCGTCCCACGGCTTCGTCAACTGCCCGACGTGCGAGCCGGACGACTCCGTTGTGACGAGCCACTCCTGGGACTGGGGCGACGGATCCGCGCCAAGCACTTTGGCGGACACGACCCACACGTATCGGGCCGTGGGCACATACGCAGTGACGCTTACGGTCACCGTCACGAGCGGCGCAAGGGACGCGACGATGTTCACCGTGCGCATCTCCCCCACGCCTCCGAGCCTCGTGAAGAACCCGGGGGTCTTCGTGATCGCCTCGATCGGGGACCCGCAGTACCTCGACCCCGCGATTGACTACGAGACCGCGGGAAACGAGATCATCAAGAACGTCTACGACCGGCTTGTGAGGCGGGTCATCGACTCCACGGACCCGGTCAATCCGATCCTCCACAACGACCAATTCGCGGGCTCCGTGGCGCAATCGTGGAGGATTGACAGCCCGACCCAGTGGAACCTCACAATCCGGCAGGGCATCTTGTGGCAGGACCCCGCCTACGGAGTGTTGGACGCGTACGACGTCCAGTACTCCCTCCGGAGGGCCCTGATGATCAATATCGGTCCGACGTGGATCATCGACCAGTACATGACCGACTTTGCCTCGGACGACCCGTTGACACCGACGGACGAGCGGTGGGACGCGATCAACGCCTCCGTGGTGGCGACGGACCAGTGGCACGTCGAGCTCCGGTTCGCCGTGCCGTACGGTGCCGTCCTCCAGACCCTGGACTACCAGGTCGCATCCATCGTCTCGGAGGCCTGGGTCGAGGACCACGGCGGCACCGCACAAAACGCCCAGAACGCGTATGTGAACAACCACATGATGGGCACGGGCCCGTACAGGCTGGACCACTGGACGCCCGGCGTCGAGATCAAGCTGCTGAAGAACCCGACGTACTGGGGGACGCCGAAGCCCCGAATGGATGCGTTCCTGCTCAAGCTGGTCCCCGAGTCCGGGACCCAGGAGCTCCTGATCAAGAACGGCGATGTGGACTGGGCGGACGGGATTCCGACGCGGGACATCAACACGGTGAAGACGTGGGCGGGCCTCGCGGTGAAGGAGAACCCGAGCCTCGTCGTCCAGTACGTGGGCATGGTCGAGGACAACTCCTGGCTGGGCGACCCCGCCAGGACCGTGAACACCTCGCCGTTCCAGGACGTGCACGTGCGCAAGGCGGTGTCGTACGCGTTCGACTACGGGACCGTCCAGACGTCGATCCTCGCCGGCCATGCGACCCAGTTGAAGAGCGGAATCCCCCAGGGGATGCCCGGGTGGGACGGTTCTTTCTGGAACTACCGGCTGGACGCTGCTGCGGCCCAGGCGGAACTCGCACAGGCCTCGAACCCGGCCTGGCGGACTGGATTCGCTACGACCCTGTCGTACAACAGCGCGAACCCCGTGCGGTCCGCAATCGCGGTGATGTTGAAGGCACAGCTCCTGTCGGTCCTGAACATCGACGTGACCCTCCAGGGCGTGAGCTTCCCGGCGCACCTCGACAACATGGACTTCCGCCGGGTGGGGATGTACCTGATCGGCTGGGCGCCGGACTACCTGGACCCCGACGACTACCTGAAGCCCCTGTTCCACTCGTCCCTATGCCCACAGCCTGTGCCGGGCGACCCCAGCACATCGGATGCCGGGACCAACTCGGGGTGCTACCGGAACGCGATCGTCGACAGTGCGATCGACAACGCGACGGCGCAGACCGTGTGGCAGTACCGGCTGGAGAACTACACGGTCGCCCAGCAGCACATCGTTCAGGAGGCCGCGTGGGTCTTCAGCCACCAGCCGAACTCGATCGACCCGACCCGGGACTGGGTGAAGGGATACGTCTTCGACCCGATGGAGCTCCGGGACTACCAGCTCCTGTACAAGTAGACGGCAACGAAGGCGGTGCCGCCCCACCGGGCGCGCACCCCACTCTTCCTTTCAGCGTCTCACCGGTAGGGCCGTCCCCCGCCTCGCGTCGTCCGGCCCTGGTCCCCACGGCGTTCGGGCTGACAGCAGGATCCCGGGCCACAGAGGGTATCCCACAATCCTTATAGTGCGCGCGGATTCTTGAGAGGGCCGACCCTTCCTGGGGGAGCGGGCGAGACCCGTGCGGCTCTTCGTCTACATCATCCGTCGGTTGCTTCTCCTAATCCCCGTGCTCGTCGGCGTGACCCTCATCACCTTCGCCATCGGGTTCGTGATCCCGACGGACCCGGTCCACGCTTGGTGTGGCCAGAAATGTGACGCGGACCAGTTGGCGAGGATTCGCGTCTGGGCGGGGTTTGACCTTCCTTGGTACCAGCAGTACTGGAACTACGTCGTCCGGCTCAGTCACCTCGACTTCGGCCTCATGCCGTCCCAAGGTTTCCGTCCCGTGTCCGACGAGCTCTCGAACCGGTTCCCCGCGACGATCGAGCTGACGTCCGTCGCGATGATCTTCGCGGTGATCATGGGAATCCCCGCGGGAATCGTCAGTGCTACGAGGAAAGACCGGATCCCCGACCACCTCACGCGCGCCATTGCGCTCTCCGGTGTCAGCATCCCGATCTTCTGGCTGGGGATCATGCTTCTCTGGCTGTTCTACGGGCAGCTCCGATTTGAATGGTTCGCCCCGGTGGGCCGCCTGAACATCACGAACCAGGACTG